>Ga0335078_10008592_pt1 | contig 15186 bp, 11 predicted proteins | sample Lox_Sample_32_FD_206711 | JGI IMG/M metagenome (GOLD analysis project Ga0335078, IMG submission 206711) | Soil microbial communities from Loxahatchee National Wildlife Refuge, Florida, United States - Lox_Sample_3.2 | ecosystem: Environmental > Terrestrial > Soil > Wetlands | place: USA... | reverse complement strand
TCGTCCGCACCATGGTGATCTCATGCTACGCTTTCACCGAGGCGGCCAAGCGCGCGGCCGCGCTGATGCCGAACGGCGGCGCCATGGTGACGCTCACGTACAACGGCGGCGATCGCGCCATGCCGAACTACAACGTGATGGGCGTGGCCAAGGCCGCGCTGGAAGCCTCGGTGCGCTATCTCGCGGTCGACTTCGGCCACCAGAAGATCCGCGTCAACGCCATTTCCGCGGGCCCCATCCGCACCCTGGCCGGCGCCGGCATCACCGACGCGCGTTACATGTTCGCTTTCCAGCAGAAATATTCCCCGCTCGGCCGCGGCGTCACGCTGGAGGATCTCGGCGGCGCCGGGCTTTATCTCTTGTCCGATCTTTCGGCCGGCGTTACCGGCGAGATCCATTTCGTCGACAGCGGCTATAACATCATCGCCATGCCGCAGCCCGATGCGCTCAAAGCCGCCGGCGGCCAGGTGGAAAACGGAAATTCGTGAACTTTTTTCCGGGACGCAGGCGAAGTCGCGTCTGCGGAATGCGCAGGCGCAATATCGAGCGGCCCATCAAGAAGCAAAGCCAAACCTTACAGCTTCGCCAAATGCGGCATGACCTCGTCGCGAAACAATTCGAGCGACCGCATCGCGTCGGCGAACGCCATGTCGCCGAGGAAGAGATAAGTCAGCAGGTAATTGACGCCCAATTCCCTGATCTGCTGCTCCAGCGCGGCGCGCACGGTCGCCGGCGAGCCGGCAATCGCCGTGCCGTCGGCAAGGCAGCCTTCGAAGTCGGCGCCCCGCTCCACGTTCAATCGGCTGGTCAATCCGGTCTGGCCGTGTTTGGCGCGCAGCCAATTGATGTGGGCGAGGTGGCGATCCATCGCGGGCTTGCCAAAGCGGTGCGCCTCCGCGTCGGTGTCGGCGACGAAAATGTGCCGCTGCACGCCGATCGCCGCACCGCCCGGAAACTCGGGCTTCGGCTGCGCCGCCGCTCCGCGCCGGGCCAATGCCTTCTTGTATGCGCCGATATTGGCCTTGGCGAGCGGCGTCGGTCCAAGAGTGACGTAATGCAGGCCGCGCTGGCCGCCCCAGGTCGAGCCGATCTCGTTCGAGGAGGCATACCAGAACGGCGGATGCGGCTTTTGCAGAGGATGCAGCGCGATCGGCACATTCTCGTAGGTGTAATGCTCGCCCTTGTAGGTCAGCGAATCCGCGGTCAGCGCCGCGCTTAAGCAATCGAACGCATCGAAGAAGATTTCGCGGGACTGGTCGTGCTCGACCTTGTGGAATTTCAGTTCATAGGGCGACACGCCGCGGCCGACGCCGACGTCGAGCCGGCCGTGGCTCAAATGGTCGAGCATGCAGATCTCTTCGGCAAGGCGCAGCGGCGAATAAAGCGTCAGCAGATAGACGAGCGGCCCGAGCCGCATGTGCTTGGTGGCCTGCGCGACCGCGCCGAGATAGACGCCCGGAACCGGCACCATATTGAGCGGCGTCGCATGGTGCTCGGCGATTTGCAGGCAATAGAAGCCGGCCTGGTCGGCGGCTTCGGCGTATTGCAGACGCTCGTCGAACAGTTGCGTCAGCGGCCGATCGCCGAATTCGACATGATCGAAAAGTCCGATTTTCATGTTACCTCTTTGGCTACCGTGAGCCGCGCTTAGCCGGGTTGTTTCTTATTAGCCCGATCTTGCGCCCCATCTTGGCGCAATCGTCGTCGGTCTTCAGACCCGCGGCATGGATGCCGTGGACCGCCAGCTCCTCGTCGCGGTCCTCGGTGTCACCGGTTACGCCGACCGCGCCGATGACCTCGCCGACCTCGTCGCGGATCAGCATGCCGCCGCCTTCCGGAAAAATCTGTTCGCCGCTGGCGGCGATGAGATAGCGCATGAAGATCGGCCGCTCGGCCGCCCGTTCGCGAACCAGTTTCGAGCTGCGGCCGAGCGATAGCGCGGCATAGGCTTTGCCGTAAGCCATTTCGAAGCGGATCATCGATGCGCCGTCTTCTTTCTTGAACGCCTTCACCTTGCAGCCCGGTTCGACCACGATGACGCTGATCGGCCGGCAATTGAGCGCCACCCCCCGCGCGATAACGGCGTCGATGATGCGCTCGGCCTGCGCCAGCGAAATGACCGTCACTGTGCCCTCCCCGCCTTTCGACCGCGCTTCTTCTGCCATGTTCCTCGCCTGCCGACTACCCGCGCCGCTGCATGGTTGGCCTCTTGCTTCACGCAGCGGAGCGCGCCACATGTGGGCGCGATGCCGGGTCCCCCTCCCATAGCGGTCGAGCGCCTCGTCAAGATTTACAAAACTGTTCCGGCGGTCGACGGCATTTCCTTTTCGCTCAAGGCGGGCTCGATCACCGGCCTGCTCGGCGGCAACGGCGCCGGCAAGACGACCACCATCGCCACCATCATGGGCCTGATTACGCCGACATCGGGCCGCGTCACGGTGCTCGGCGCAGAAATGCCGAAGCAGCGCTACCGCGTCCTGCAGCGCATGAATTTTGAAAGCCCCTATGTCGAAGTGCCGATGCGCCTGACTGTCCGGCAAAACATGATCGTGTTCGGCAGGCTCTACGGCGTCGAAGACTTGGGCCGCCGCATCGCCGAGCTCGGGCGTCAGCTCGATCTCACCGATCTGTTGGATCGTCCGACCGGCCGGCTGTCGGCCGGACAAAAGACCCGGGTGTCGCTCGCCAAAGCCCTGATCAACAGCCCGGAGGTGCTCTTGCTCGACGAGCCGACGGCCTCGCTCGATCCCGATACCGCCGACTGGGTGCGCGCGCATCTGGAGCGCTATTGCCGGGAGCGGCAAGCGACGCTGCTCCTTGCCTCGCACAATATGGCCGAGGTCGAGCGCCTGTGCGGACGCGTCATCATCATGAAGCGCGGCCGCATCGAGGACGACGACACGCCGGCCAAGCTGTTGGCCCGCTACGGCCGCCGCACCTTGGAGGAGGTTTTTCTCGATGTCGCGCGCGGCGGCGGCATTCAGAGCGAGGCGGCACAATGAGCGGACCCGCCGAGGGGGCTTACGCCGTCTCGCCGCGCCGCGTCGGCGCGATGATGCTGCGTTACTGGTACCTGTTGCGGTCGTCGTGGCCGCGGCTGCTCGACCTCACTTACTGGCCGACCGTGCAAATGATCACCTGGGGTTTTTTGCAATATTACATCGCCAACAATGCCGGCTTCTTCGCCCGCGCCGGCGGCACATTCATCGGCGCGATGTTGCTGTGGGATATCCTGTTCCGCGGTCAGCTCGGTTACTCGATCTCGTTCCTCGAGGAAATGTGGTCGCGCAACATCGGCAATCTGATGATGAGCCCGTTGCGCCCGATCGAGCTGATCCTGGCCTTGATGGCGATGAGCGTGGTGCGGCTGGCGGTTGGCGCGGTGCCGGTGAGCTTTCTCGCCATCGGTTTTTTCGGCTTCAATCTTTACGGATTGGGGCTCGCTTTGGTCGCGTTCTTTTTCAACCTGATGCTCACCGGCTGGGCGATCGGAATTTTCGTGTCCGGCCTGATACTCCGCAACGGCATGGGCGCGGAGAATTTCGCCTGGTCGATCATGTTTCTGTTCATGCCGTTGACCTGCGTCTACTACCCGGTCACCACGCTGCCGGTGTGGCTGCAGCCGGTGGCATGGGCGTTACCGCCTACCTATGTATTCGAGGGCATGCGCGAACTTCTGATCCATCACGCCTTTCGCGGCGACCTGATGATCGATGCGCTGGCGCTTAATGCCGCGCTGTTTGCCGCCGGCGTATTCGGCTTTCTCAGGCTCTTGGAAAGCGCGCGCCGTAACGGCGCGCTGATACAGACGGGCGAATGAGAGACTGCTCGGCGGCCCACGCCGCGGCGGCGACGTATGGACGCCATGTGCACCGCGAATAGCTGCGGCGCGTTGACCCTCTGGATAGCCGAAGATGGCGGCGCCTTCGTTGAAGGGAGACCGAAAGAAATTGCATTTATGTTGCTAATATGACATATCTTAAGCGCGATGCTGCATTGCAGCAAGAAGCCGGGCAAGGTTCATCCATGGCCATCGGGGAGTTTGGCGGCGCGCCTGCGGTACCAGGCGACAGCGGCATTCTTCTGTCGACGCCGCTGTATTGGTTTTATGAGATGAGCCACGCGGCGCTCAATCCATCGCGAGCCTGGGCCGACGCAACGCGGCTGCTGTTCAAGAATCCCGTCAATCCGCTGTCCTTCACCACCTTCGGCAAATCGGTTGCCGCCGCCTGCGAGCTGTTCGAGCGATCGACGCGGCGCTACGGACGGCCGGAGTGGCGCATCGATTCAACGCTGGTCGGCGGCGAGCGGGTGCCGATCCATATCTCCACCGTCTGGGAGCGGCCGTTCTGCAAGGTCATCCGCTTCGAGCGCCTGTTCGAGCGGCCGCCGAAGCGATACCAGCCTCGGCTTTTGATCGTGGCGCCGATGTCGGGCCATTACGCCACGCTGTTGCGCGGCACCGTGGAGGCGTTTCTTCCCAACCACGATGTTTACCTCACCGACTGGAACGATGCGCGCATGGTTCCCGTATCCGAAGGCCGCTTCGACCTCGACGATTATATCGATTACGTCATCTCGATCCTGCATGCGCTCGGCGGCGACACCCACGTCGTCGCGGTGTGCCAGCCGTCGGTGCCGGTGATCGCCGCGGCCGCGATCATGGAGGCGGACGACGATCCCTACGTGCCGAGTTCGATGGTCCTGATGGGTGGTCCGATCGACACGCGGGTCAATCCGACTGTGGTGAACACGCTAGCGCAGAAACGCGGCATCGGCTGGTTTCGCAGCCACGTCATCACCAAGGTGCCGTTCCCCAATCCCGGTTTCATGCGCGACGTCTATCCCGGCTTTCTTCAACTCAACGGCTTTGTCACCATGAATCTCGATCGCCACATCGAGGCGCACAAGCAATTGTTCCTCCATCTGGTACGCGGCGATGGCGATTCTGCGCAAAAGCACAAAGAGTTTTACGACGAATATCTGGCGGTCATGGATCTCGCCGCGGAATTTTATTTGCAGACCGTCGAGACCGTCTTCATTCGCCATGCGCTGCCCAAGGGCGAAATGACCCATCGCGGCCGGCCGATCGATCTCGGCCGCATCAAGCGGGTCGCTCTGCTCACCATCGAGGGCGAGCACGACGACATTTCGGGGGTCGGCCAGACCGAGGCGGCGCATCGGCTCTGCGTCAATATTCCGCCGGACCGCAAAGCCCATTGGCTGCAGCCGGCCGTCGGCCATTACGGCGTGTTCAACGGCTCACGCTTCCGCGCCGAGATCGCGCCGCGCATTTCCGATTTCGTGCTGTCGATGAGCCAGTCGAGCGGCGGCCTGCGCGGAAGCGCGCGGCGCTCCGGCAACGGATTAGCCCTTCACGCCTGATCCCGGCGGCGTTACTGTCCCGTTTCCGAAGTTCGCAAGATTATGCGGCATGCTCGATTGCGAGCTTCGGCAGCGCATTGTCGCCACAACTATCGGCAATGTGGCATTATCGCCGCCGGCGATTTGGATTCGGAGTCTTGCGCCATGCCGCTGCCTGCGCTGCTCTATCGTCGCACCAGCGAGCCGCAGACGATCGAGATCATCTTCGACGGCACGGCCTATGCCGTGCGCGTGCGGCGGCATCGGCAGGCGCGCCGCTATACCTTGCGAGTCCAGGCCACAACGCGTGAAGTCATCCTCACGATTCCGACCCGCGGCTCGCTGAAGGAAGCGCGCGGCTTCGCGCAGCAGCATGGCGGCTGGATTGCGGCGCGGCTCGGCCGGCTGGCCGCCGCCGTGCCGTTCGCCGATGGCGTAGTGGTGCCGTTGCGCGGCGAGCCGCATCGCATCGCCCATCGACACGCCGCACGCGGCACCGTCTGGACGGAGATCGACGGCAACGGCGAGCGGCTGTTGTGTGTCGCCGGCTATGCGCCGCACCTGGCCCGCCGCGTCGGCGATTTTCTCCGCCGCGAGGCCAGACGCGATCTCGAGGCCGCCAGCCTGCGTTACGCGGGCGAGCTGGGCCTCGCCGTCCGCCGGGTCACGGTGCGCGATCAGGCGAGCCGCTGGGGTTCCTGCTCGACGACCGGGATGCTGTCGTATTCCTGGCGGCTCGTTCTGGCCCCGAGCTACGTGCTGCATTATCTCGCGGCCCACGAAGTCGCCCATCTCGTCGAGATGAACCACTCGGCGAAATTCTGGCGCGTGGTGCGGCGGATCTGCCCCGATCATGAACGCGCTAAAGCCTGGCTCGACGTTCACGGCACGGACTTGCACCGTTATGGCGGGCCCGGCGCCGATCGCGAAATTGCATGAAGGTTCCGCCATGCGGTTTGCGATGGGCTGATCTGCCCGCAAAAAGCCCCGGCGCGACAAGCGGTCGCGCGGGTTCGGCAAACTTTGCAACAACACTAAAGCGTGATCCGCATTGCATCCGCCTTCAGCCTTCCTATTTTCGCTCAATCAAGGCCGGCCGGGCGTCTCCCCATCCCCCGACACCCCGTCGCCCGGTCAGATAAGCCTGAGTTGAGGCAACACCTTAAGAACCCCAGGCGGCGTATCTGCTTGGGGTTCTTTCTTTTTATCGGGTTGTTTTTTGCGCCGGTAATCGTGCGCGCGCCGCGTCGAGCTTAGTCTTTCACCAGATCGCCCAACAGGCTTGCCGCGACCGAGAGCTTCGACAATGTCAGCCCGGAATTGGCGATCTCGTGGATCGCGCCGCGGACCCGCTCCACCTCGATCCTGCGCGGCGCCACCCAGGACTCCACGGCGTCGGCTCCGGCCGCCCCGTTGCCGACCATGGCGGCGGCCAGCCGCCGCTCGGCATCGCCGATGGCGTCCCGGGACCGGTCGAGCGCGAGCCGGTCGAAATAATCGGCGATCGGAATTGCATTGGCGGCATCGATGATATTGCCGAGACGAAAGAAGGCTCCGGCGGCAAAATAGGTCGACGCGACTTCCTCGATGGATTTGCCGGTGCGATCGGCAACGAGAACGATGTCCGAAGCCGAGGTCAGCGCCCGCAACGCGGCAAAGCGGCCGGCCAAACCGTCGGGGAGACCGGCGGCAATGAGGTCTTGGCCGCGCGCCGCCCGCGCCTCGCGCAGCTGTTGCGGCAGCGCGGTGTCGAGCGCAGCGGCGACGGCGGCGATGCCGTCGCGATAATGCGTGACCGTACCGGCCAGACCCCTCGCAAAATCGACGTTACGCAGAAACCAGACGATGCGATCGAGCAGCAAGTCCTGCACCGCGGCATAGAGCTCGAGTTGCAGCTTGCCGGGGATCTTGTTGTCGAGGCCGTCGATCGCGCCGTTCAGCGCGGTCATGTCGTAGCTGTCGCGCACCGCGGCAAAAGCCGCGGCGATGGATGCGGATGCAGCGCCGGTCTGATCGGCGATGCGAACGATCAGCGACGGGCCGCCGCGATTGATCATCGAATTGGCCAGATGGGTGGCGATGATCTCGCGCCGCAGCCGGTGATGTTGCAGGGCATCGGGATACCGCAACTCGATCGGTTTCGGGAAATACCGGGCCAGTTCGCGGGCAAGGTAAGGATCGTCGGGCACCGCCGATTCGAGGAGTTCGCCGTACAGCGCCAGCTTGGCATAAGCGAGCAGCACCGAAAGCTCCGGCCGCGTGAACGGCTGCGAACGCCGCCGGCGCTCGGCGAGCCGCATATCGTCGGGCAGAAATTCCACGCTGCGGTCGAGGTGGCCGCTCCTCTCCAGCGTCTGCATCAGGCGCTGGAGGAAACCGAAATCCTCCATGCCGCGCCGCTGCGCAAGCGACAAAGCCAGCGTCTGCAGATAGTTGTTGCGCAGCACGAGAGCGGCGACCTCGTCGGTCATCTCCGCCAACAGCGCATTGCGCGCGGCCATTTCGAGGCGTCCGTCGCGCAGCGGCACGCTGAGCGCGATCTTGATGTTGACCTCCATATCGGAGGTATTGACGCCGGCGGAATTGTCGATCGCGTCGGTATTGAGCCGCAGGCCGCGCAGCGCCGCCTCGACGCGGCCGCGCTGCGTCATGCCGAGATTGGCCCCCTCGCCGATAACCTTGCAGCGCAAATCCTTCCCGGTCACGCGGACGGCATCGTTGGCGCGGTCGCCGACGGCGTCGTCGCTCTCCTCGGCGGCGCGAACATAGGTCCCGATGCCGCCGAAGAAAATGAGATCGACCGGCGCCTTGAGGATCGCACGGATGAGGTCTGCCGGCGTCAGATATTCGCCGACGCCGAACAGCTTCTGCGCTTGCGGAGCAAGCCTGATTTCTTTGGCGGAACGCGAGAAAATGCCGCCGCCCTTCGAGATCGCCGCTTTGTCGAAATCCTGCCAGCTCGATCGCGGCAGATCGAACAGTCTTTGGCGTTCGGCGAAGCTCTTGTCGGGATCTGGATTCGGATCGATGAAGATGTCGCGATGATCGAAGGCGGCGACGAGCTTGATCGTTCGCTCGCGCAGCATGCCGTTGCCGAAGACGTCGCCCGACATGTCGCCGACGCCGACGACGGTGAACGGCGTTGCGCTGATGTCGACCTCCATCTCGCGAAAATGTCGCTTGACCGACTCCCAGGCGCCGCGCGCGGTGATGCCGATCTTCTTGTGGTCGTAGCCGGCCGAACCGCCGGACGCAAAGGCGTCGCCGAGCCAGAAACCGTGGGCTATGGCCAGCTCGTTGGCGATGTCGGAAAACGTCGCGGTCCCTTTATCGGCGGCGACGACGAGATACGGATCGTCGCCGTCATGGCGCACCACGTCGGACGGCGGGATCACGCCTCTCGTTCCGATGCCGATATTGTCGGTGAGGTCGAGCAGAGCGGAAATGAACTGCTTATAAATGGCGATTCCTTCCGCCTGGATCAAATCGCGCGATCCGCCGGGCGGCAGAAATTTCGGCACGAAGCCACCCTTGGCGCCCACCGGCACGATCACCGCGTTCTTGACGTTCTGCGCTTTGACCAGGCCGAGGATTTCGGTGCGGAAATCCTGCGGCCGGTCGGACCAGCGAATGCCGCCGCGGGCGACCTTGCCGAAACGCAAATGCGCGGCTTCAAAGCGGGGTGAATAGATGAAAACTTCATAGAGCGGCCGCGGCAGCGGCATGTCGTCGACCGTGCGGCTCTCGAACTTGATCGCAATGGGCTCTGTGGGACGGCCATCGCGGCCGAGCTGAAAGAAATTGGTGCGGATCGCCGCGGTGACGGCATTGATGAAATGGCGAAGAATACGATCTTCGTCGAGGCTGCCGACTGCCTGCAAGGCGGTTTCGAGCTCGGCCGTTATCGCGGTTTCCTTCGCGGCCCGCTCATCCGCCGATTGCCCGGAGTGGGGATCGAAACGGGTCTGGAACAGGGCCACGATCCGGCCGGCAATGTCCGGGTACTTGCGCAGCGTCGCCCACATATAGTCCTGCGAGTAAGGCACGCGGATCTGGCGCAAAAACCGCGAAATGGTCCGGATCAACGCGACCTCGCGCCAGCCGAGCCCCGCCTCGAGCACGAGCGCGTTGTAACCGTCGCTCTCTGCCTTTTTCCCCATGACGACGAGAAAGCAGGCTTCCAAGCGGTCTTCGAGCGCGCCAAGATCGATGGGCTGTCCCGACGCGCTTTCGAGCTCCATGTCGTGGAACCACACGTCGGCCGCATCGGCCGGCTTGACGTGATAGGTCCGCTCGTCGACGACACGGAAGCCCATATTTTCCAGGACCGGCACGCGCTCGGAGAGCGAAATGGCACGGTTGTGGCTGAACACCTTGAGCCCGACCCGCGACGCCGCCGCGCCGCCTTGCCGATAGAAGTCGACCCCAAGCGGATGGTCCGGTGCCAGCGCCTCGATGACGCGAATATCGCCGACGGCGATCGTCGACGAATAAACTTCGCGATAGTCGACCGGGAACGCGTCGCGATAGCGCGCAAACAAGGCGTGGCTTCGCACCGGATCGGCGGTTGCCGCGAGCGCCTCGCGCAAGCCGTCGGTCCAGCTGCGCACGATCGCGCCGACGCCGCGTTCGAGCGAGGCGCGGTCGGGATTGGCCAGTTCGCCGTTGGCGCGCTCGACGATGTAGTGCACCCGCACCAGCGGGCCTTCCGGAAAGAACGGGTAATAAGCGCTCAGCCGTCCCTTGAACGCGCCAGCCAGATAATTGCCGATTGCCGCGCGGATCTGGCCGCCATAGCGATCGCGCGGGATGAAGGTCAGCACCGATACGAAGCGGCCGAAGCGGTCGTGCCGCGGCAGCACCCGAACCCGCGGGCGTTCGTCGAGTTGCAACACGGCAAGCGCAAAGTGGTAGAGCGTGTCTTCGTCGAGCTGAAACAGCTCGTCGCGCGGATAGGTTTCGAGCACGTTCACCAGCGCCTTGCCGGTATGGCTCGACGGGTCGAACCCGGCCCGGCGGATGACGCTCTCGGTTTTGCGCCGCAGATAGGGAATGGTGCGCGCCGGGCGCGTATAGGCCGTCGAGGTGAACAGCCCGCAAAAGCGATACTCGCCGACGAGCCGGCCTGCAGGATCGAAACGCTTTATGCCGAGATAATCGAGCTGGACGCGCCGGTGCACCGGAGAGCGGACGGTGGACTTTGTCACGATCAGGAGCGTCGGCTCCTCCAGGAAGGTGCGAATCTCCGGGGTCATGGCCACCGGCTCATTCCAGCGCTGCAGCGAAGGCGTGTCCCGCGAGCGCAACAGCCCGAGACCGGTCTCGAACACCGGCTCAAGGACATCGCCTTTGTCGTTTAAGATGAAATCGCGGGCGCCAAGAAGCGTGAAATTGTCGTCGGCGATCCATTCCAGAAATTGGATGGCTTCGGCAATTTCGTCGACCGGAAGCGGCGGGGGATTGTCCCGCAATTCGGCGATGATCGCCCGGATCCGCGCCAGCATCGGCTGCCAGTCCTGAACGGCAGCGCGCACGTCGGCGAGAATGACTTCAAGCGCGCGGACGATCTCTAACCGTTGCGCCGCATCGTCGACGCCTTCGATATGAAGATGGATAAAACTCTCGCACGGGCCGCCGGTCGTGCTCGCGCCATTGAATGCGACGAGGCCGCCGGCGACGTTGCGCTCGACCGCAAACACCGGGTGGACGAACAAGCGAATGTCGAGGCCGCGCTGATTGAGCTCGGCAGCCACCGAGTCGACCAGAAACGGCATATCGTCGTTGAGGATTTCGAGAACGTAGACGCCGCGCAACGCCGGTGCGCCTTCGAAGCGAATTTTTGCAAGCCCGCGATGGCGCTCGGCGAGGAACGACCACGATCGTTCGGCGATGGCGGCAAGCTCTTCGGCGCCGTAGCGCGCGAGATCGTCAGGCACGGCGAGGCCGAACAGCCCGGCAAGGAAATCGTCAGGGACGCCAGCCTGGCGCTCGGCGAGCAAAGCCGCGGCCGCGGCGAGCAATCCGCCATGGTCGTGGCCGCCGCGGCGGGGGAAATCCGGCACGTTCATGGTCCCTATCTCGCTCGTTTCCTTGCGATATTAGCCGCTCACCGAGCGTTGCCGCCACCGCTCTGGGCGCAGGTCTTGACCTGATATAGTCATTCCTTGCCGCGGGGCGCGCGGCGCAACCGAAGTCATCATCATGGCCAAGCGCAGCAAGACATCCGCCAAGCCAGCGAAGACAGCGCAGCCGAGCGCCGCCGCGGACGACGACACGAAAATAACGGCGTTGAAGCTGCCGATGGCGCCGCTCAGCCCGGAGATGGCGGCCTACTTCGCCAAGTGCGAGGAGAAGCTCGGTTTCGTGCCGAACGTGCTCAAGGCCTATGTCTTCGACATGACGAAACTCTCGGCTTTTGTCGCCATGTACAACGATCTGATGCTGGCGCCTTCGGGCTTAAGCAAGCTCGAACGCGAGATGATTGCGGTCGCGGTGTCGGCGCACAACCGCTGCTATTACTGCCTGGTCGCGCATGGCGCCGCGGTGCGCCAGCTTTCCGGCGACCCGCCGCTCGGCGAGCTCATGGCGATGAATTACCGCGCGGCGCGCCTGTCGAAGCGGCAGCGCGCCATGCTCGACTTTGCCGTCAAGCTTGCCGCCGAGCCCTGGCTCGTGGACGAGGACGATCGCGAGGGCCTGCGCCGCGCCGGATTTTCCGATCGCGACATCTGGGACATCGCCGCAGTGGCCGGCTTCTTCAACATGACCAACCGTGTGGCGTCGGCCACCGACATGCGGCCGAACCGCGTTTATCACGGACAAGCGCGGTAGATTTTTGAGCAAAACCGGTTCCCGGTTTTGCGGGCCATGCGCTGACGATCAGGCGTGAACCGAAAGATCGGAAATGGTCGGATGGTCTCCTGACAGCGGATTTTCCGGATCCCATGAATAGCGCAATGTCTCGAAACGCATCGCCCGCGCATCGACCATGACGAGGCGGCCGACCAGGCCCTCGCCGAAGCCGACGATTTCCCGGATCACCTCGAGCGCCATCATCGAGCCGATGACGCCGGCAAGCGCGCCGAGGATGCCGGCTTCGGCGCAGGCCGGCACGGTACCTGGCGGCGGCGGCTCGGGAAACAGACAGCGATAGCTAGGGTTGGGCCGGCCATCGGCGCCGCGCTCGTGCGCGCGGATGGTGGTGAGCGTGCCGTCAAAGCTGCCGAGCGCGGCCGTCACCAAAGGCTTTTTGGCGAAGTAGCAGGCGTCCCCCACCAGATAGCGCGTGGCGAAATTATCGGAGCCATCGGCGACGATGTCGTAGCCGCCGATCAGTTCCAGCGCGTTCCGCGCGGTCAGTCGGGCGTTGTATTGCGTCACCGCCACATGCGGGTTGAGCCGGCGGATCGCCGCGGCCGCGCTGTCGACCTTCGGCACGCCGACATCCGGCGTCGCGTGAATGACTTGCCGCTGCAGATTCGACAGCGCCACCACGTCGTCATCGACCACGCCCAGCGTGCCGACACCGGCGGCGGCGAGATAAAGCAGCACCGGCGCGCCGAGCCCGCCGGCGCCGATCACGAGCACGCGGGCGCGACCGAGCGCCGCCTGGCCCGGCCCGCCCACCTCGCGCAGCACGATGTGGCGCGCGTAACGCTCGAGCTCGTCGGTCGTCAGCATGCCAGCAATATAATAGCTCCGCGTCGCACCTGCGCGGCCTAATTGTTGGTGAATTTGGCCGGCCGCTTGCCGATGAAGGCCGCCATGCCTTCCTTCTGATCGGCAGTCGCAAATAGCGAGTGAAAGACCCGCCGTTCGAAGCGCACGCCTTCGGCGAGCGAGGTTTCGAACGCGCGATTGACCGCTTCTTTCGCCGCCAGCACCGAGGGCAGCGACATCGCCGCAATAGTCTCGGCGACTTTGAGCGCCTCCTCCATGAGGACTTGCAGCGGCACGACGCGCGCCACGAGGCCGCAGCGCTCCGCTTCCTGGGCATCCATCATCCGGCCGGTGAGGATTAAGTCCATGGCCTTGGCCTTGCCCACCGCCCGCGGCAGCCGCTGCGTGCCGCCGATTCCGGGAATGATGCCGAGCTTGATTTCCGGCTGGCCGAATTTGGCATTGTCGGCGGCGATGACGATGTCGCATTCGAGCGCCAGCTCGCAGCCGCCGCCGAGCGCGAAGCCTGCGACCGCGGCGATCACCGGCTTGCGGACATGGGCGACCCGATCCCAGGTCGCCGCCAGGTTGCTGAGAAAAGCCTCGATGAACGTCTTGTCGGCCATCTCTTTGATGTCGGCCCCCGCCGCGAAAGCCTTATCCGAGCCGGCGATGACGATAGCGCCGATGTCGGCGTCGGCGTCGAAGCCATCGACGGCGTCGCCGAGTTCGCGCAACAGCGCGCTATTGAGCGCGTTGAGCGCCTGCGGCCGATTGAGCCTGATAAGACCGACCCGGCCGCGGGTTTCGACGATGATGTTCTGATGGGTCATGAGCGTTGTCCCGGCATCGTGGCGAGCTGACATTCACTTCTGACACACCGGACAATAGAACGTCGAGCGGCCGTTCTGCACGATGCGTTTGACGGTGCCGTGGCAGCCCGATGTCCGGCACGGCTCGCCCTCGCGGTCGTAGACGCGAAAATGATGCTGAAACATGCCGAGATCGCCGTCGGTGAGCCGATGATCGCGCAACGACGAGCCGCCGTCTTTGATGGCGGCGTCAAGCACCGCCTTGATGGCCTCGACCAGCCGCGCGGCGCGCTCGTTCGGCGCGCCTTTTCGGTCGGCGACGGTCGACGCCATGCGTTTGGGCGACAGACGCGCCCGATATAGCGCCTCGCACACGTAGATATTACCGAGGCCGGCCACGACCCGCTGATCTAGCAGCGCCGCCTTCAAGCTGGTCTGCTTGCCGCGGCAGGCAGCCGCCAGCATGGCGGCATCGAAGGCATTGCCAAGCGGCTCGGGGCCGAGTCCTTTCAAGAGCGGCTCATCGTCAAGCCTCGACCGCGGCACGAGTTTCATCGAGCCAAAGCGGCGCGGATCGTTGAACGTCACCGTGGCGCCGGAGGAAAGATGGAAAACCACATGATCGTGGGCGAGATGTTTCGCCCGCTCGTGATGGTAGCGGCCGAGCTGGCGGCTCTGCTTCTTTAGGACATGAAATGAGCCGGACATGCCGAGATGCATCAACAACACATCGCCGGACGACAGATCGACCAGCAGGTATTTGGCGCGGCGGCCGAGGCCGGTGACGGTCTTGCCTTTGAGCCGACGGGCGAAATCCTTCGGCAGCGGCCAGCGCAGATCGCCGCGGCGGACGTCGACCTCGACCAGGCGCGCGCCTTGCATCGCCTGCTCAAGGCCGCGCCGCACGGTTTCGACTTCGGGAAGCTCCGGCATCCGTCTGAGCCGCGCCTTTGCATGGTTAATTTCAAACACATAGCGCCCCTGCAAGCGGCACGCTATGCTTATTGGAGCGAGCACCACTGATGACAGAGACCACCCATTTCGGCGCCCGTCAGGTCCCGCTTGATCGCAAGCAAGACCTGGTCGACGACGTATTCCGCAGCGTAGCGCGGCGCTACGACCTGATGAACGACCTGATGTCGCTCGGGCTGCACCGCGCCTGGAAGGACGCGCTCGTTACTGCCATCGATCCGCCGAGAAGGCGGCCGTTCACGCTGCTCGATATCGCCGGCGGCACCGGCGACGTCGCCATGCGCGCGATCGAACGCGGCGGCGAACAGACGCGGGCCACGGTCTGCGATATCAATGCCGAAATGCTGGAGGTCGGACGCCAAAGGGCAGCGGCGCGCGG
>Ga0335078_10008588_pt1 | contig 15188 bp, 10 predicted proteins | sample Lox_Sample_32_FD_206711 | JGI IMG/M metagenome (GOLD analysis project Ga0335078, IMG submission 206711) | Soil microbial communities from Loxahatchee National Wildlife Refuge, Florida, United States - Lox_Sample_3.2 | ecosystem: Environmental > Terrestrial > Soil > Wetlands | place: USA... | reverse complement strand
AGAAGAAAGATGACGCAGACCGCGCCCAGCCCCGCCAGGCGTCTTCGGCTCTTCGAAAGCATCACTACGAAGTACGGTGCAGCGACGAAGTAGGCCGGGAGGGCGGTGTCCGAAAACCTGATGATGGTGGAGTAGTCTTGGAATGAGAAGTAACTCGGATCTGGGGCGAAAATGAACGAGACGACGAAGTAAGACCCCAAGGCGGTCACGGCGGTCAAGAACATGAACCTCGGCGTAACATCCCCGCCTCGCAGGCTCCTCCTGAGCAGAATGAAGAAGCCGCAGAGCGCGACCACAAAGCAGATGGGGCCCCACCCGAGAAGTATTCCGCCCGAGAATATCAAGAGAGTGTTCAGCAGGAGCGATTGTCGGTAGAACGGGACCGCCGGCAGGACCGTCGAAGTCGTGGTCGACGTGGCTGTGCGGGTAATCGTCGTGTTCGATATCACCGTGGTGTTGGAAAAGGTAAACGTGACGACGGTCGTGGTCGCTGCTGGTGGCGCGGTCGTAGGTTGCGTGACGAAGCTCTCCGCGAGTTGGGTCGAGAGAGGCTGGACCTGTTGTGAGTAGGCCTGGGTAGGCACGGTCAGGAAGAAGACCGACCCCAGCGCGAAGAATAGGACGGAGAGGAGGAGGACCGCCCTGGAGCCGGCCCTCGATGCCCGGATGTTCTCCTTGCGATGGGAGAAGGCGATGAGCGCCACAATCACAACGCCGCCGATGAGGAAGGCCTCGTAGGGCTCCCTCGTGCCGGACGCCGCCCCGAACGAGAGCACCGCCAGGATAGGAAAGGCGAAGTGCTCTCTTGCGCTCTTGGACTTTAGGAATCTCAGGAGGAGGTAGATTCCCAGCATCGCGAAGCAGAGCCCCACGGGCTCGGTCAAGAACCCGAGCGAAAGCAGCACGAAGGAGACCAGCATGAAGGAGGAAAGCAACGAGACGGCCACGGTAACCCTGTCGAATCCCAGGAGCTTCAGCATCTTGTAGAAGACGAATAATGTCAGCCCGGTCCAAAAGAACATGTAGAATGGAAGCAGGAATGAGAAAGCGTCGACGTTGGTTATTCCAAGGGCCTTGAAGATGTAGATGTTCATCCAGCCGAAGAACCATCTGTCCGAGTAGATGGACCCGTGGACCGCGTCGAAGAAATACCCGTACTCGTCCGAGACGAAGAAGCCTGTAGTCCAAAAGTCATAGAACCTGTAGGCGCACAGGGCTGCCAGAATCGTAAGAGAGCCCGCCAACACCTTGGTGTCAGGCCCGTCGAGGCGAACCGTCGAGCGCAGACGATTTCGCGCTGCGTGAGCGCTTCCGCTTCCTCCGCCCAGCATTCGCCACAGTCGAAGAGTTTGTGGAGATAAGCCTTCCCGGCCGCGATGCCTCTTGCAGGTCGAGGGCGGGTGATGCGAATCTGTCTTCGATTGGAAGAACCTATTAACGGTTGGTCGATTTGGAACGAAAGCAGGCAGATCTGACAACGCGATGGAGAAGACAGTCTCGGTCATAGTGCCCACGCGGAACAGGATTCAGAAGCTGGAGAGATGCCTGAGGTCGGTCTTGGAAAGCACCTACGGCCCGCTCGAGGTCGTCGTCGTGGACGATTGCTCGGACGAAGACCCCACACCCTTCCTCAGGTCGAACTTCCCTTCTGTCAAAGTCTACCGAAACGAGTCTCGGAAGTTGCTGTCGGAGTCTAGGAACCTCGGAGCCTTCGCCTCGCGGGGCGAACTGCTCTTCTTCCTGGACGACGACAATGTCGTCGCTCCCGACGCAATCGAGAGCCTCGCGCGGGCTATCGAGGGGTCGAGCACGCTTGCGGTTGTCTGTCCGGTCATCTTCTATCTTGGAAGGCCTAACAAGATCTGGACGACGTCGATAACCAAGGGGCGCGTCCCAGGCTCTTACGTGCTCGGGACCAAGCCGCTTGCGGGACCCGCCGAGACGTTCTCCTTCCACGACGCATTCATGGTCAGGCGGTCGGCCTTCGAGCAGCTGGGCGGGTTCGACTCGCGCGCGTTCCCGATACACTTCTCGGAACTCGATTTCGCTTACCGGGCGCATGGACGGGGATATGAAGCCCTCGTCACTCCGTCTGCCAAAGTTTGGCACGACGTCGCAATCACACACATGCACGTCGACAGCATCCGATCCTACTACACCCTTAGAAATCGAATCATACTCATGAAGCGATACGTGCCCAGAGGAGAATACGTATCCTACGTCCTTCTCGTGCTTCCGCTCCTCACGGAGTATTATTTCTTCCATCATCTGTTTGGGTCCACCGGCAACAGACTTGTCGCCCCCAAGAACCTGCTAAGGGGAGTCGTCGATGGCCTGACATACGTTGAAGCGCCCGCGCGAAAGTCTGAAGTCAAGGACCTCGCGTCATTGGAGAGGCCTGCGTCCCGGAACAATCTGCCACTCGTCTCCGTCATCATCCCTACCAGAAATTCAGAAGCCACTCTCGCAAGATGCCTCGAATCTCTGGAAGCGCAGACTTATCCCAACTTGGAGATAATAGTAGTCGACAATCATAGCTCCGACCACACAGTTGGGGTCGCCAAGTCCTTCAAAGGGGTTCGCTTTGCCCACGCCGGACCCGAGAGGAGCTCCCAGGTCAACCTCGGTTCACGGATCGCCTCTGGCGACTATCTATACAGAGTCGATTCCGATTTCGTTTTGCACCCGAAGGTGATCGAAGAGGCGGTGAGGAAATGCTCCCAAGAAGGATTCGAAGTCATCGCCATACACAACACTTCTGATCCCAATGTCAGCTACTGGGCCGGGGTAAGAAAGCTCGAGCGCGATTGCTACGTCGACGACAATGTCAACATCGCCGCGAGGTTCTTCTCGAGGACGGCGTTCGAGTCCGTGGGGGGGTTCGACGACTCGATGGTCGCTTCCGAAGACTTCGACCTGCACAACCGGCTCGTGAAAGCGGGATACAGGGTCGGGAGGATATCTCATGTGGAGACGCACATCGGGGAACCAAGCACTCTGTCCGAAGTGGTCAGGAAGAATGTGTTCTATGGCACGACGTTTGCAAGCTTCCTCGCGCAGAATCCGGGAGCTTTGACCGGGCAGTTGAGCCCAATCAGACTTTCGTACGTCCGTCATTGGCGCGACTTCTTACCACGACCGTCCCTCATCCCAGGGTTCTTCGTCTATGAGTATGTGCGATGGGCTTCGGCGTTCTTCGGGTATGCGGGTCAGATCTTCAGTCGCCCAGCAGACGTCAGGAGGCCATCCATCCAGAGAAGAGAAGCTAGCACCCGCAGCCACGAGTAACCTATAAAATGGCGCAAGTGTTCGTCGCACGAGAAGACGGACATGGGTTGTGGCATCTGCGGTTTCGTCGGCCTTAGTGACCACGACCTCCTGAAGCGCATGTGCGAAGTAATCCGGTACCGCGGTCCGGACGAGACGGCATTCTTTGAGGACGACGGGGTGGGTCTCGGCATAGACAGGCTGAGCATAATCGACATTTCTGGCGGCAGCCAACCAATCCACAACGAAGACGGCTCGGTTTGGATCGTGTACAACGGGGAGATCTACAACTACCGCGAACTGAAACAAGACCTCGAGAGCAAGGGCCACAAGTTCTATACGGAGACTGACACGGAGACAGTGGTGCACTCCTACGAGGAGTGGGGGACGTCGTGTCTCGCCAAATTCAGGGGAATGTTTGCCTTCGCCGTTTGGGACTCGAAGAATGGGACCCTATTCCTCGCCAGAGACAGGTTCGGCAAGAAGCCGTTGTATTACGCCCTCGTCGGCGGAGTCCTGCTCTTCGGTTCCGAGATAAAGACGATCTTGCAGTACGAGGAATACGAGAGAAGAATCGACTACGCCGCGATGGACCACTACTTCACGTACATGTACGTCCCATCCCCCCTATCCATATTCGAAGGCATACGCAAGCTCCCACCGGGGCACTTCGCGGTGTACGAGAAGGGCGTGCTCTCGATATCCAAGTACTGGGACATGGCCTTCTCCCCCGACGGCACCCTAGACGAGCCGACGGCGGTGAAACAGCTCTACGACCTGATCGAGGACGCGGTCCGCCTCAGGCTGCGCTCGGACGTCCCCCTAGGTGCCTTCCTCTCAGGGGGGATAGACTCAAGCGTCGTCGTGGCAGTGATGACTAAGCTGTCTCGGGATCCGGTGAAAACCGTCTCAATTGGCTTCGACACACCACAGAGCGAGACAAAGTTCTCGAGGATGGTGGCCGAGCATCTGCACACCGACCACACCGAGTACATAGTCAACCCGAACGTGTTCGAGATCCTCGGGAAGCTGATTTCGCACTTCGACGAACCCTTTGCCGACCACTCCATGATCCCGACCTACTACCTGTCGGAAGTGACCCGTCGGAAGGTCACGGTCGCCATGAGCGGAGACGGCGGCGACGAACTCTTCATGGGCTACCCCTTCCTGACCGACCCCGGGTCGTTCGCGCTATACTCCAAGATTCCCAAGCCGCTACGACGGGCCGCCCTCCGCACGATCGTCGGACTGCCCATAGACACGCAGATGAGGAGGATGGCGAATCATGCGTACGAGAAAGGGTACGGCGACCAACCGTACGGGCAGAGGTTCGTCTCCAGGGTGACGCTCTACGACAAGGAGGGACTCGCCGGGCTGTACTCGAAGGAGCGTGTCGGCGACAAGCCTCCGGTGGACGCCTCAGAGTACCTATTGAACCTCGTGAGCGACGCGCAGGCCGGTCCTCTAGATTCCCTGGACTACGCCACGATCCGTTCCTACCTCGAGGAGGACATCCTCGTGAAGGTTGACCGGATGAGCATGGCCAACTCCCTGGAGGTGCGATGCCCCTTGCTTGACCAAGAGGTCGCCGCGTTCGCAGGTCGGCTACCGGCAAACATGAAGCTCCGCGGAGGGACGACGAAGTACATACTGAAGAAGATGGCGATTGAAAAGAGGCTAATCCCCAAAGAGATCGCCCTGAGGAAGAAGCAGGGTTTCGGGGCTCCCATCGAGATCTGGCTTCGTAGCGAGTGGAAGGAAGTGGTCCAGCAGCTCCTCGACCCCGACTCGTCGCGAGCCTCTCGCGAGTTCTTCGACCCAGACGCAATTCGGAGGCTCTTGCGCGAACCCTACCTGAACTCGAACAAGATCTTCGCGATTTCCACCTTTCTTCTCTGGAACGAGCAGTATCTTGAACGGGAGAGTATCTCCGTCGTCAAGTCCACATCGTGAGCTCCTTCCGTTCGCGGCTCGGGGGAGAAAGCCCGGGGCGAGGGTCGGCGAGGTGGCTCACCCGAGCGCGGACGCGCCCCGGTTTTCCTAGCCATGAAAATCGCATTCGTCGAGGACAACTTTCTGCTCTGGCAGAGGGGCGGGTCTTTCAAAGCATCGGGGGTCTCGCCGACCTTCATGTTGACCGAGTGGGAGTCCACCATGGACCTCTACGCGGCAGAGCTGCAAAAGCTTGGTCATGAGTGCGTTAAGTACGTGCCTTCTCTAGAATCGGGGCGCGTGGAAGAGCTCCGACACGCCTTGGGGCACACGGTGGCAAAGGTCCCCTGCTCCGTCGGGGCGTATCCGCTCCTGGCCAAGGCGGACTGGCGGGTCGTGGCAATCCCATTCACGCGGAGGATAGGGCGGGAGAGCTTCCTGAAGCGGGCAGACCTGGTGCACTACCAGTCGTACTACTCCTCCTTCTTCCTAGCCTCGACCCTACTTGGTAGAGGCGTCCGAAGGACGGCCCAGTATACCGGCGGCTCAATGCCGGGGGGATACTCCTTCGTTCGGCGGAAGGTCGGGTCCTTCCTTCTCGCGCGCGCCTTGCGCGGGGTTGGAGCGGTCATCCTAGACGATGCGGACCCTGAATCAAGGGGTCAGTCGCGGTTCCTGAGCAACTTGGTCAAGTCGCCTTCGGACAGGGTGATCTTCTTGCCGACGTTGATGGTCGAGCCGGGGGTCTTCAAACGACGCGACAAGAGCCAGTCGAGGCTCGGGTTGGGCATCGACGCGCGGGCAACCGCCATAGTGGTGGTCAGCGCTGTGATGAACGAGCCCTCGCCGGGGGACGAGCTCACCAAGGACCCCTTCCGAGTCGTGAGGCTATTTTCCAAACTCGTCCCAGGCTCCGGGCCGGACATCCAACTTCACGTCGTGGGCGGAGGGTCAGGCCTTCCGGCGCTAAAGGACTTGGTCCGACGCCTCCGGCTGGACAGATCGGTGTCCTTTCATGGAGTCGTCCCTCACGACCAGGTTGCCGTCTACATGGCCGCCGCAGACCTGGTCTTCGTGCCTTACAGATTCCTCGAGCTAAACTACGGCACTTCCGTGATAGAGGCTTTCGCCTGTGGCAGGGCCGTGTGCGGGTTCCGGCGGGTCCAGTCGGCGCCGGTGGACCGAGCGGGAGGCTTTCTGCTTGACTCCGACGAGGAGTCTGGTGCGAAGGAACTGGCGGCGAGAGTGCGCGATGCCGCCTACCTCGAACGGAAGGGAGCTGAGGGGTTCGAGTTCGCTCAATCTCACCTCGCGGGCAATGTCGCCAAGAGACTGGAATCGGCGTTCGAATCGGTTCTGCGGCGCTGACCGTAGCCCTTCCGGACGAGACCGACCTGGCTGTCAGCCTCCCCTCCGACGGCCCCTGACAGCCACCGGAAACGGGAGTCGCTCGATGTCGACGAATCCGTTTGCCTTGAACCAGGATACGACCTGCGGGTAGCTGTAGGCGAACTTGTACTTCGGCGACAAGAAGTCGAAGGTGTCCATTATCCTCCAATCCTTGAACGGGGCGAAGCTCCAGAACGGCACAATGAGATAGAGCGCCTGCCGCGGATTGCGGTACCCCTTGGCGTAGGACTGGTCAACGTCGAAGAAGTTCTCATAAATCACGTCGGGGAAAACGATGTGTTCCTGAAGCGATTTGCAAATCTTGTAGAGCACAGGTAGCGGGATGCGCGTGGTGACGACCCTGAAGAGCGCGGCCGTCCTGTTCGGGACCCTTCCGAGCACTCCCTCATCAGGATAGACCCATACCCCGACCATCCCCCCAGGCTTGACCAGAGCCGCGACGCAGGAAAACGCACGGGGCGGGTCGGGCGTGTGGTGCAAGACTCCGTTGGAGAAGGCGTAGTCGAAGACGTCAGGCTTGAGCGGCGGTTTCAGGATGTCGCCCTGGACGAGCTTGACGTCCCTGTCCGGCCAAAGGTTCTTCGCGGCTTCGTCGATGGCGACGGTGTAGTCCAGACCCACCGCGACGCCGCCGTGCCTCCTCACGACGTCCAGGAGCCTCCCTGAGCCGCATCCAGCGTCTAGCACGAGCTTGCCTTCAATCGAGCCGGGGTCGAAGCCTATCCTCGTCTGGAACATGTACTCTGAGACGGGCTTTCCTAGGCTCGAGTCGAACGCGGTCTTGGCGTGAATCGTCCACTCCATCCCGAAGTTCCGGAGGTAGTCGTCGGCCTTCACGAACCTAGGTATCCCGCGCACGATAGGGTAGACCCTCGAGCACTTGGGGCAGGTCAAGGTGCCCGTATCGACCGCCGCGCCTTTGTCCTGGCTCGCCAGTGTGAGGTCGCATCGGCAGTCGGGGCAGCAGAGGATTCTGAGCAGCTCTTCATCCAAGTCGATCTATCAACCACCCAGTTTCTTTAGGCGGCTCGTCGACCCAGGGCTCCGTTGGAGCACTCTCCCCCGAGCAATTGCTTTCCCAGGTCCCTTCGCAGATTATTTAATTGCGACTGTTGACCGCGTCGTCCAGCCAGAAAGAGAGGGAGGCGTGAAGGTTTATCCGGGCCGAGGAGCGGCTCTTCACTTCGCCGACGCTCATGGGAACGTCACGCGCCGAAATCCCCGGACTGACGGGGATGCGGGGGCTGGCAGCCTTGTATGTGATGATATTCCATTTCCTGTATTCCCCCAACAACCTCGTCCCCGCTTGGGTGACGTGGTTCTCCGGCGAGGGTTGGAGCGGAGTGGTGTTCTTCTTCGTGCTTTCCGGATACCTTCTCGCGACGATCTATTCGAAGCCGACGAAACGATATTTCATCAGGAGAGTCTTCAGGACGTTCCCTCTTTATTATGCGTCCCTGCCGTTGTACGTAATCACGGGCTTCATCGTCTTCTCGCCCGTCTACCTCGTCTATGCGCAGAACTACTTCCCCCAGACTTTCGACGTCTCTGCGCTCTGGACGCTGACCCTCGAGGAGCTGTTCTACTTCGTCCTCTTTCCGCTTATTCTCGTCTTCCGCATCAGGCCGCGCTACCTGGTCATCGCCGGACTCGCAAGCTCGACGGTCTGGATCTTCCTGCCGTACACGCCGATGGTGAATCTTCAGATGCCGGAGTACTTCATCTGCTACGCCGTGGGGATATATCTTGCGAAGAACAAGGCCGAGGTGACCCGCAGAATCAAGCCGACACGCGCGGTGACCCTGCTCCTGATCTGCCTCTTCGTCATCTCTGACATCGCCATATCCCAGGCGTTCGGCCCGAAAGATGAATCGCCCATCGAAGCGATGGCCTACTCCGGGGTCTACGGCCTGGTCATCCTGTTCATGCAGGAAAGCCCCCTTTTCACAAATGCGATATCATACTTCTTGGGCAAGATTTCATATGGGCTCTACATTCTCCAGATGCCCATTCTGTGGATGATAGCTCACCCCAACGATGTGATGTTCGTCGGCCCCCCGGTGGAGTCTCTCCATCTCTCGATATTTTTGAGCGTGCCCCTCGCAGCGCTGGCCACGCTCTGCGCGGCGACCGCGAGCTATTATCTCTTCGAGTCTCGGTTCATCGCGCTCGGCAGAAGGGTCGATTCGGCCTGATGCGGACGATGCCCAGAGTGTGACGGAGAATTGGGCTCCTAGGTGAGGGTTGGGTGCTCGACTACCTTAAGATACCGCCGCGACGATGCGTAGGGCAATCGTTGAAGCTTGCCACATGTCTGACATAGAAGTAGCTCGGCAGTCCGCGAAGGCAAGCGCGATACTCTTCGTCGGCAACCTGACTTCCACCGCCATATTGGCGGTGGCGCTCATAATCGTGGCGCGTTTGCTGGGTCCGGACCAATACGGAGCATACACCCTGGTCTTCCTGATACCCAGCGCGCTCCAACTGGTCGCCGGCTTCGGGGTCAACTTTGCCGTAGCGCGTCAGGCTGCATATCATTCCGCGAAGGGGGACCTCCAGAGCGCGAGGCGGATCACTCTCCACGCTGTGATTTTCCTCCTGATAATCGGGCTCCTGATGGCCTCTGCAAACTATCTCGGCGCTGGATTCACGGCCTCCACGCTCCTCAAGAGGCCCGAGCTCGCGCAATACGTCAGAGAAGCGTCGTTGTTCATCGTCGGTCAGACGATGTTCGCCGGCGCGGTCTCTGCCCTGATCGGCTGGAACGCGGTTGTCCTCTCGGCAACATCATCCATCGCCCAAGCCGGAATGAAGTTGGCAATCTCGGTGACTCTGGTCGTCTTGGGCTTCGGGGTCTTCGGTGCTGTCTCCGGGCAGGCGCTATCCTACGTGCTGGGAGGCGCCCTAGCCGTTGGGATGCTCCTCTTCACACAGGTCAGAGGCTACAAGCCCGAGCATCGTCTCTTCGTCTCCGACGTCAGGATGATGGCCTCCTACGGCCTCCCGCTATTCCTCGGCAACGTCACGAGCGGGCTGTCGGCACAATACGTCTCGGTGATTCTCGCGGTAATCGCGAGCAACGCCTTCGTTGGGTACTTCCAGGCGGCCGCTAACGCTACAGTCCTCATCACGGTCACCCTGACGGCAATCGATTCGTCCCTCTTCCAAGCCTTCTCGAGACTGGACGGGATGAAAGGCAACTTGCCCTTCGCCCTAAGGCTCAGCGTCAAGTATGCTTCGTTCGTCGTGGCCCCGCTGATAGCCTTCATCATAGCCACCGCGGGGCCTCTTCTCTCGCTCGTATACGGGGGCTCGTACGTCGACGGGGCGGCCTACCTCCAGCTTTTCGCGATCTCCTATCTTCCCTCGATACTAGGTCTGAACATCATGGCCCAGTTCTTCAACGGCGCGGGTAGGACGAGGTTCACGATGCTGGTGCTGATAAGCGGCGCGACGACCATCTCGTTTTCCGCCCCTCTCTTCACCTTCATCCTCGATTTGGGAATCAGCGGCTTGCTCTATGCGAACATCTTGGGAAACGTCGTCGGCGCGGTAGCCGGACTAGCTATATCCCGTCGGTACATGGGGGCCAAGATTGACCTAAGGGGAGCGGCCGTGATCTCCCTGGCCTCTGCGGCGGCATACTTGGTCATAGTCGGGATTGACGGACTCGTCGCGCCGAAGCTGCTCGTCCTGCTCCTCGACGGGGTCGTCTTTGCGGTGGTGTATCTCACGGCGGCTCCTCTTCTCGGAGCCCTGCGGGTCGCCGATCTGGAGAGGCTCAACACCGCGTCCGAGGCCTTTGGTCGGGTCAGCGCCCCATTCAAGGCGATTATCCGCTACGAGGGCGCGGTCCTGAAGCTTGTCGACCGCGAGCGACCCCCAAGGTCGACGCAGCCCAGCTAGGCGGGACGACCCAGGGAAGGCTGAACGGGTCGGGCCGCCGGCTCGCCCAGAGGGGTGCCGGCCCTCCCCAGGAAGGACGGGAAGACCCTGAGCGCATGGAGCGGATGGTTCGCCACCCACTTCCCGAGAGCGTCGGCGCAAAGTGATGGCCTCCCCGCGACGAAGAAGATGGCGGCCCAGAGCAACATGCACACCGAGATTCCCTTCTTGTACTCTCTCGACTCGTTCCCTGGGGCGGGTGGGACCGAAGTGGTCGTTGCGGTAGCGTCTTGGATGGATTCGAAGATCTCGCCGATAATCCTGCTCGAGGAGTAGGCGCTCCTGGCCTTCTGCCATCCTCGGCGGGCGATAGCCTCCCTCTCGTCTTCGTGGCTCAGATAGTAGGCCGACTTCTCGATTAGGTCGGCATCGCCTGAGAAGCAGGCGATCTCCTCTCCGACCCTGAAGCAGTCGGAGAGCCCCGGGGCGTCGTCCGTGAGCAAGAATCCGCCCGCGAGACACACCTCGAAGGGCCTCGCCTTGAGCTGCCTCACCACACCCAGCCGGGGGGAATAGGCCACCGACACGTTGAGGTTCACCTTTGTGGTCCTGAAGAGCTCCAACATGCGCTCGTAGGTCAGGGGCCCTGAGCCCCAACCAGGGCCGAAGGTCTCCAGGACCAGCCCGAGTTTCTTCCATTTTTCGAAGTAGGCGTCCCTTCCGGGCTGACGCCTGCCCACGAAGACGACGTCGTGGGTCTTGGCGGTCGGCGCCGGCAGGTCTTCCCTGCCTTCGCCCACGCAGGGCAAAGAGAAGAAGGCGGTCGCCCCCATGACGCGATATTTCCCTACGGCTTCCTTGTCGTTTGTGACAAAATAGTCGAGGTGCGATATCCAGTCTCTCGAGTACGTCTCGAAGCCGATCTCGTCATCGAAGAACCAGCCCACCACTATGGCCCCCTCTCTCCGGATGGCGTCGAAGGTCGATGGTAGGAGCTCGTAGAAGCTCGACAGCCACATGACGTATTTCGGGTGCAGGTTCCTGACGAGCGTGACGACCTCTTGGTTCGCGCGCGTGAGGCCGATCTCGAAGATCCTCCGAGTGTATTCGTAGGTGACGACGCGGGAGAAAATCTTCTCAAGAGGGTCTCTGTAATACCTGTCAAACTGGCCGGTCGGAGCCACGTTGAATCCCACCGCGTTCAGGAACTTGCGAACCTTTGGCGACTTTGCGAAAGGGTCCTCGCTGGGGAAAGTCAGGAGCAGGACCGTCTCCTCGATCATCGGACTAGAGAGCTGGGGCTTTTGTGTAGATGAGTCTTACGATGGCCGGTCTGGTCTCGGAGGCGAGGATGCTGCCTAGAAGCTCCGACTCTCCCCGCCGTCGACGACGAAGCAAGCGCCGTTCACCAGGCTCGCCTTCGCCGAACATACGAAGGCCACGACGCTGGCCACTTCCTCCGGGCTCCCAAGTCTGCCCATCGGGAACTTCTCGTCGACCATCTGTCGAAACGCGGCCGGGTCGCGTTTCTTCTCGGCCTCCCAACCCGTGCCTGCTATCATGATGTTGCCCGGGGCCACGGAGTTGAAGGTTATGCCGTCCCTTGCCAACTCCGGTTTCATCGCGAGGGATTTCATCATGCTTATCTCGGCGCTCTTCGCCATGTTGAACCAAGGCCTCCCGCCTCCTTCCTTCCCGAAGATGGAGGCGATGGTGACGACTCTCCCCCACTTCCCTCTTCTCATGTACGGCAGAGCGAACTTGGTGAACCTGACAGCGGCTAGGACGTTCTTGTCATAGACCTCGGACCACACCTCTTCCTTGGTCTCCTCTATCGAGTCGCTGCCCCATCGCCCGCCCCCACCCACGTTGTTCACGAGGATGTTGACGTCGTCCCACGCTCGCTTGATCGCGCTCATCGCCCTCGCGGTATCCCGCGCGGACGTGACGTCGGCCTGGATCGCCAGGCACTCGGACCCGTGCTTCTCGATCTCTTTCGCAGCCTTCGACAGGCGTTCCGGGTCCCTCGCGCATATCGCCACGTCGCACGCCTCGTCGGCGAGTGCCGTCGCGATCGCAAGTCCTATCCCGTGGCTGCCGCCGGTGATGAGGGCCTTTTTCCCCTCGATGCCGAGATTCACGCGCTCACCTCGAGGCCCCTCTTCCGCGCCCGAAAGGCTTCCAGATCGTCTGCGAATATCCTTCGATGAACTCGCTTCCAAAGAACGACCTCTTCATCTTCAGGATCTCGAGCTTGTGTTTCGCTTCGAGGCCTTGAAGGAGCTGCGGGAAGTTCTGCCAGTACCCCCTCCTGCGATGAAACATTATGGCGAGATGGTCAACGAGGTTCTCAGGGTCGTACCATTCGCAAATCGGCTCCACGTTGACGCAGATTTCAGGGGACGCGTCCAGTAGGTAGCGCACGAAAGCTCCATACCTGGTTCCCGTCTGCTCCAGGGCGCCGACGGTGAGGACGGCGCTGTTTCGGGCTAGGCGGATGCCCTTGTCGGGGTGGAAGAAGTCGAAGACATGGCCTTCGACGTTCCACCCGTATTGCGCGGCGAGATTCTCGATTATGCGCTTCGAAGACTTCGCCCAGTCCAACCCGACTATCTTCTTCTTGGGGAAAAGCCTGGCCAGGGTGGCGACGTTGATCCCGGACCCGCATCCGAACTCGTAGATCACGTCGACGTCCGAGAGATACTGGAGAAACAGCCACCGCGAGAAGATCTGGTACCAGTTGAGCTCGAATTCAGGGTCGAACGACTTTATGTAATTTTGATTGAGTCTGAGTGTCGGATTCGGTCTGATGTACTTCGGGGTCAATGACGCCAGACCGCTCCCCCCGCTCTCGAGCAGAGAGAGGTTCTCACCCCATCCCTTCTCCCATCTGTCTCGCGCCCCGCTGTCGCCCGCCACCGTGAGGTCCTTAGAACCGACCCTTTTCAAGACGGCTAGGATCGCGGCGTCGCGCTCGGTTCCGGCAAGCTCCCTGTACCTGAAGTCGTTCTTCTTGATGAGCTCCACGCACGAGTCAGGAATCCGGCTGGGCGCGGTCCCGAATAGCTTTGCAAGGCCGTCTCTTGACAGGGACTGCCAACGGGGAGCTACCGATGAGGAGGCGTTCGCGGCCGGCTTCATCTGTTTCGTGATGGGGCGTCAGCGCCGAGCATAATTATTTCTTCGGTAAAGACCTCAGCGGCCGCAGCGGGCCTGCGCGTCTGCCGTCGCCGTCAACGCGTCCCCGACCCCCGTGGGCTTCGGGACGCTTCTCAGTGGCCGTTTGCTATGATCTCTAGCGAGCGCTTCAGAAGCGACTCGTAGGCCCTGTCCGAGTTCGACGACTCGGCCATCTTGCGACAGTTTTGAAGGCACTCCTCGTAGAGCGCGTCATCAGTCAGGAGACGGGAGGCGGCGCCCCCTATCGACTCGGCGTCCGGGGGGCAGACCAATCCCGAGCCGAACTTCGCGACAGAGTCCGCCATCGAGGGCTTCGCCGTGGTGCAGACTATTGGGATTCCCGTGAGGGCGTAGTAGCGCGCCTTGCTGGAGTCGTTCATCGCCCTGTCGAATGGCTGATAGGGGCAGAGGCCTACCCTGCATTCGCGGAAGATCGCCCTCACCTCTCCGTCGGGCAGAAAGCCATGGAACGTCACTCTTCCATCGAGGTTCAGCTTAGACGTCAGCGACTTGAGTTCCGCCACGTAGTCCGACCGTCCGGCGCCTATCACGTCCAGGTGGGCGTCCGGCACGTTCTGAAGTATCAAGGGCATCGCCTCTAGCGCCACGGTCGTCCCGTTGAAAGGGTCAAGACCGCCGATGTAGACGAGCCTGTGGCCCCGCCTCTTGACGAAATCCGCGTCGTTGGCCGGCGCGGAGATCGGCGGCACAGCCAAGTCTATGCCGGCCCTGGGCCTGTTTATCGTGCCGAGCGCGTCCCAGCACACATCGGAGTTCTTCAGGCAGAGACTGTCCTGGAGGACGAAGATACGGCTGGCCAGCCCCGAGGCAGGAAAGCGCCGTTCCGAATAGTCGTAGCTGTAGTAGACTACCGCACCGACCAACCCCAGCCTCTTCAGGAAAAGCCCGGCCATGGTGTTTATCCCCTCTACGCCGATGAAGAGGGTGAATCTCTTCCGCGTGCCGACCACGAAGTAGACGTCGGAGATGAAGTCCAAGACCTTCATGGCAAAATACTTCAGCGGCGTCTTGGAGCCGTGGATTTCATAGTCTGTCGGTGTCCCCCTGGCCAGGGAAGAAGGCAACGGGAACCTCTCGGTCGAGATCAGCTCGGCGTCTTCGTAGAGGCTCATCAGCGGGGTAATGTCGGGATCGACGGGGAAAGGATGGTCGATGGCCACGACTTCGGCGCAGGTCTTGGCGAGGTAGTCGATGAGGAGCTTCGTCGTTATGGTCTCTCCTTGGCGCCTTCCGCCCAGCACCCTCGACGAAGTCGCCACGGCGACCCTAGTCGGCCTCGTCACTTTACCACCTGGGAGGAATTCAGGCCGTCCCAACTTTCACGATCACCCTGCCGCGCTCCTCAATGGCCGCCGCTCGTCGATGGCGGGATGAATGAAAATGGGCGACTGAGACCGCGAGGACCCCGATTCCCGGCTCATCCTTTCTCCTCGAGGCTGTCCATGTAAGCCTTGTAGACCGCCGGGTCTCCCGGTTTCCAATCGTCAGACCTC
>Ga0335078_10008587_pt1 | contig 15189 bp, 9 predicted proteins | sample Lox_Sample_32_FD_206711 | JGI IMG/M metagenome (GOLD analysis project Ga0335078, IMG submission 206711) | Soil microbial communities from Loxahatchee National Wildlife Refuge, Florida, United States - Lox_Sample_3.2 | ecosystem: Environmental > Terrestrial > Soil > Wetlands | place: USA: Florida... | reverse complement strand
CCGCGCCGCTCAGCCTCCAACACCACCTGGGTCCAGGGATCCTGGGATTGCTCGACGATCTTCAGAACCGCGTGGCGGCTCTCGGCGGCATCAAGGGCCAGGTAGACATCGCTCATTCCCCGGCCGAGCTTCGAGATGATCTCGTACCGGCCAAAGTGGTTGACGTGCAGCACGCTTCACCCTATCTGCGCCAAAGCCCTGTCAAACGGTGATGCGGAAGGCTTGCGGCGCGATTCCGGTTCTCCCCCGTGTTCCCGGTTATCCGGCACGTTCGGACCGTGTGAACTTGTGACGTGGCGCGCATACGCGGGTTTCATTCATTGATCGCCTTTAATCAGCACCCGGTTGCAAAGTGTTACGCGCCGGGGTCCAGCAGACGCCCAACACGGTTCAGCAGCCTCCTCCACCAGCTCTTGATCTCCCGGGCCTGGGTGACGGAGTGCCTCGCCCTGGCCTCCGCCATGGCTTCCGATTCGCTTCCCAGAAAATCCGGCCCTGCCACGAAAATGACGCTGATATTGTCTTTCCCGCCCTGCCGGTTCGCGGCCGCCACCAGCTCCAGTGCGGTCACGGCGGGATCGCCGGAGTACCGTTCGACTACGGAGCGGATATCGTCCGAGGTCAGCATGTCGCTCAGGCCGTCGGTGCACAGCAGGATGGCAGCGCCGGGCCGGAACGGGAATGACTTGATCTGGATGAACTCTTCTTCATGTGCCTCGCGAGGCCTCGATCCGACATCCCGGAAGACCTCGTTCCGTCGCGGATGGCTCATAGCTGCGGCCTCAGTCAACTCGCCCTGCTCCTCCCATTCCCCAACGGGCGAATGATCGGACGTCAGCTTGCGCAGCGTGCCATTCCAGATCAGGTAAAGCCGCGAATCCCCTACATGGCCCACGGTGATTTGATCTTCGCGCGCGACGGCGAGCGTAAGTACGCAAGCCATGCCGCGGCATTCCTCACGCTCCTGCGCCAACCGGTAAATCTCGTTGTTAGCCAGCGTGATGGCCTGGCGTACCCGTTCGGAAAGATCGCCGTCAGAACCTCCCAGGAATTGGGGGATCACCTGGGTCGCGGTCTCGGCCGCCAGTTCACCGGCCGCGCGGCCACCCATGCCGTCCACAACCAGGAAGACACCGGCGGCGTCATCGGCATAAACGCGGTCTTCATTGTTGGGCCGCAGGAGGCCAGGGTCGCTGGCCGCGGCGGATCGCCAGCCAATCGCGGCGGGCATCGCGCTCATCTCCTCGCCCGGTGGGCCAGGACCAGGCTGCACGCGAAGAGAAAGAACAGCGACACAATGGGGATGTGGAGGCTCATTTCCTGGATTCGAAGGTGAGCGTGAGCACCTCGGCTATACCGATCTGCGCCCGGTCTGGCAGCACCTCCTCCACTCCCTTCTCGAGCCGCTTTCCATCCAGCCAAGTCCCGTTGACGCTCTTGTCGACAATGCGAAAACGTCCGGTAGCGGGGTCGCGTTTCAGCGCCAGATGCTCGCGTGACACTTCGTCGCTGGTATAGAGCGCCAGGTCCATGGGCAGGTCGTCTCCGCCGCGCCCGATGCGGACTTCGTTCTGCGACACCAGGTAGAGCTGGGGGCCGGAATCGTCCTCGTACCGGATCTCGGCATACACACAATCGCCGGTTCTTCGCGTGATGGCCGCTGGGCGCGGGCTGGTGACCGAAGGCTCCCGGTCCATCAGCGTTGTCTTGGTCCCGCGAAAACCCGGCTGCGCGGTTTCGTTTAGCTCCGAATGAATTTCGACGTCGCCCAACGGCACTGTGTTTTCAGCATCCGGAAGGAATTCCAGAATCCAGTCTCTGGCCGCGATCTTGAATTCCTTGGGTGGGCGGCCGGAACGTTTCCAGCCCCAGGGGGACCGCCGGCGGTTTAGTTGCTCCACGCGCGTGCACAGAGCCCGTTTCGCATCCTCTACGATCAGACCGAACACACCTTCCAGCCGGGCGTAGTCATCGGGGTGAAGATAAAGGCTGAAAACGCATGGGAGCAGTACGCTGTAGCCCATCTCGAACTGACCGATCTCCATGTTCCGGATCAGTTCGTCGATGATCGCCTGCCCGCTAAGCTTGGCCTCCGCAGGCTTGGTTTCGTTCTGCGGCATTCACCCCTCCTGAGCTTCGACGTACGGAAATGGGCCGGGTTTCGTTCCTTAAGATCGTACACCCCGGTGGTGCGGGTGTTGAAGTTCGGATGGATGAAGTGGAGTTAATGGAACATTCGGAACGGCGTCTCCTTGGGGCCGTGCCTCGCGGCCAGCCGCCCGGATAGCATCGCCTGTGGCCCGCTCAGCACGGCGAAGGAGATCGAGGGCTGGCCGGCTGACATCGTAAAACACCACGCGATTCTCACCCAGCGACCCACAGATTGCCAGGATCATCGTCACCACCGCAACGGCTGCCGCAAGTCGCAACATAACAGAAGCCAACCGGCCCTTCATGCATAAGAACCCCGGCTGGCGGGAAAGGTTGCGGACCGTGCTTCGAAGATGCCTGCGTTATGCCGAACGATAGCCTCAGGCCAGAATGTCCTGAATGACTGTTCCAGAGACATCGGTCAGCCGGAAGTCGCGGCCGCTGTAGCGATACGTCAGTTTCGTGTGATCGATACCCATCAGATGCAGAATAGTGGCGTGCAGATCGTGGACATGGACCGGCTTTTCTGCGACTTTGAAGCCGAAATCATCGGTGGCCCCGTAGATCGTGCCCCCCTTGACCCCGCCGCCCGCCAGCCACATCGTGAAGCCGAACGGATTGTGGTCGCGCCCGGTCTGGCTGCCGCCGGCGCCTGAGCCGATTTCCTGCACTGGCGTCCGCCCGAATTCCGATCCGCAAACCACCAGCGTGTCCTTGAACAGGCCGCGGGATTTCAAATCCTTGATCACGGCGGCGAAGGGCTGATCGGAATCCTTGGCGTTTTTGCGGTGCATTTGAATGTCGACGTGGGCATCCCAAGGATCGCCCTTTCCGTAATAAACCTGTACCATGCGGACGCCTTTTTCTGCCAGACGCACAGCCATCAGGCAGCCACGGGCTGTGCTGCCGGGGCCGTAGAGCTTCAGCGTGGCTTCGCTCTCTTTGCGGATATCGAACACATCTGGCGCCTCCGTCTGCATCCGATAGGCGACCTCCATGGACTGAATGGCAGCTTCCAGTTGCGGATCCTTCTCCTTTTCCTGCGCCATCTGCATCCGGTCCAGCTTCTCGATCAGGTCCAACTCGCGGCGCTGCTCAGGAAGCGTGAACTTCTCGTTGTGGATGAACGAAATCAGCTTTTGCGGATCGAATTCCTTGCCCACCAGCTTGCCCTCCGCCTGCTTTTCGACCTTGTCCGAGATGTACGTTCCCTGGTGGACTGCGGGCAGAAAGGCGTTATTCCAAAGCGGCGGCCCGACCGTCGTCGGCACATCAGGACAAAGCACGACGAAGCCCGGCAGACTCCTGTTCTCCGTGCCCAAACCATAGGTCAGCCACGACCCGAGCGACGGCCGCCCCACCTGGATATGCCCGGTGTTCATCATGAGCATGGAAGGCTCGTGATTAGGAATGTCGGTGTAGACGGAACGGATGAAGCAGATGTCGTCCGCGCACTCGCCTACGTACGGGAACAGCTCACTGACCTCCATGCCGACCTGCCCGTATTTCTTGAACTTGAAGGGCGACCGCATCAGCGCCCCGGTTTTGCGCTCGGTGGCGATCGACCCGCCGGGCAGCGGCTTGCCGTGATACTTGTCGAGCATCGGCTTGGGATCGAAGCTGTCGACCTGGGAAAGGCCGCCGTTCATGAACAGAAAGATGATGCGCTTGGCTTTGGCGGGATGATCGAGCTTGCGCACTTCGATCGAGCCGTCCTTGCTTTCGATGGCGCCAGCCTTGGCCAGCGATTCGCCCACCAGGCTGGCAAACGCAAGCATGCCGAAGCCGTTGCCGATGCGGCAGAGCGCGTCGCGCCGGGTAACGGGCGCCGGCGCTTTATGCGGCCACGTGAAACTCTTTCCCTCAGTTGACATACAGAAACTCCCCGGAACTCAGCAGAATCTTTGCATAGCGGCCCCAGGCCGTAGGAGGCAACAGCTTGGCTTGATCCTCCGGCTTAGACGCGCCCGGAGTAACGCCGCCCATCATGCCGTCCGCACCGACATCTGATTTCGGCGTTTGTCCACCGCCTGGACGCATGCCCTCGGCTTTGGGCTTGGAATCCTTGTTTGCCTTTTGCTCCGCTTCCTTCTTCGCCTCAGCCTGCTTGCGTTCTTCGTACTCCTGCATGGGCTCGCGCTTCAAATATTCGAGACCCGCTTGCAGCTCTTCTTCGCTGGGCGTGCGTCCCAGCACGACACCGTAGGCTTTGCGAATGCGCGCTGCGTTGTCCGGCTCCGACGCCACGCGCTTCGCGACAAGTTCGGCCTGCTGCCCGACGAAGTCGCTGTTCATGAAGAAAAGCCTCTGCAGCGGCACGTTCGTGGTGAAACGCTTTTCGGCGGAAATGTTGGGCGGCGGAAAATCGAACAACTGCAGATATTCGTCCAGCCGGTAGCGGCTGACTTTGCCATAAATGGTCCGCCGGTTGTAAGCCGGGGTCAGCGGGGAGGACGGGCCATACATCTTGGTATCAAGCGCCCCGGAAACGAACAGCAGCGAATCGCGGACCTGCTCGGCATCCATGCGGCGCCGGTTGGCGCGCCAGTAGAGGCGGTTTCCGGAATCCTTTTCGAAATTCGCCTGCGAATAGTCGTTGCTCAACTGGTAGACGGAACTCAATAGAATCTCGCGATGCAGCTTCTTGATCGACATGCCGTTCGTGACAAAGAAATGCGTCAGGTATTCCAGCAGCTCAGGATTCGTCGGGCGTTCGCCGGTCATGCCAAAGTTGCTGGGCGAATCGACCAAACCAGTGCCGAAGTGCCCCTTCCAGATGCGGTTCACAATCACTCGCTGGGTGATGGGCTGCTTGAGGATGGCTTCGGCTAGTTCCATGCGGCCGCTGCCGTTCGTAAACGGTACCGGGCCATTTTCACCTAGAACCGACAGAAACCCGCGCCGAACTTCGTCCCCTAGGTTATACGGATTCCCGCGCACGCTGACTTTCAGGTTGACCGGCTTCTCGGCATCCTTTACGCCATGAACGTACGCGTATTGCGTGGGCATCGCCTTCTTGAGAGCTTCGACGTCGGCGCGCAACGCCTCGATATAGCTGCGCCGCTCGGCGCTCAATCGCCGCTCGAGTCCCCAACCCTCGAACGCCAGCAGGCCCGGCCGGATGTGTGGCAGGTCGAAGACCTGGAACGGGTCGAACCCTTCCTGCAGGTCATACTCGAACACATCGGTCCAAAGCTTCGACTTCTCCGGCGCCAGCGCTTTTAACTCCAGGCCGCAGCCGGGGCAGAAATCGTCGTTGGTCACGAAGTCGCTCGGAAGCTTGGCGCGCTTCTTCTTTTTGGTTCCCGGAAGCGCCTTCGCTCTGATGATGTCGTTCTCTTCTTTCAGTTCCTTCTGCTCGAACATAACGTCGAGCAACAGGGTCTGGAACTCATCCCCGAGGGTCTTGGCTTCCTCTGCCGTTCCTCCGCGCTTGATCATCTCCTGCCACTTCGTGAGGTACGGATAGAACTTCGGCGGCTTGACCAGGAACTTAAGCCAGCGGTCCATCAGCTCGTAGTCCAGCTTCTGATCCTGCACCACCCAGAAAGCCTCTTCCTTGGGCTCGCCCAGAACTTTCCATGCCGCCTGCATGTACCTGGAAGACTGCAAGGCCAGCGACTCGGCCAGTTGCTCCTTCTCCTTATCCAGAAATTCGTCGAGCAGCTTCTCTTTGTTCTCGATCTCCTTGTCTTTTGCCTTGTAATCGTCAACCACGCCTTTCGGCGCGAGCGGGTACTCGTAGTAAACCGAGCTGGCAAACACTCCTGCCATGGAGTAGTAGTCTTTGGTGGGAATGGGATCGTACTTATGATCGTGGCAGCGCGCGCAGCCCACGGTTAATCCGAGGAAGCCTCGCGAGATCACATCCACGCGGTCGTGCCGCTCGTCGGCGCGCGTCACTTCCACCGCGCCATTGTCGTAAAACCATGGCCCCAGACCCAAGAAGCCCAAACCCGGCAGCATCTTCACGCGGATTTTCTCGTCCAGAAAATCCGCCGCAAGCTGCGCCTTCACGAAAAGATCGTATGGCAGGTCATCGTTGAACGCCCGGATCACCCAATCCCGATAAAGGTACGCGCACGGGTACGGATTGTAACCGCGGCGCATGGGATCGAGACTACGGTAATCGTCCTCGCCATAGCGGGCGACATCCAGCCACATGCGGCCCCATCGCTCGCCGTACTGCGGCGACGCAAGCAGGCGGTCAACAACCTTGGCGAAAGCATCCGGCGCGGTGTCCTTCTCAAACGCTTCGATCTCTTCGAAAGTCGGCGGGAGGCCAGTGAGATCGAGCGTGACGCGCCGCAGTAGCGTGCGCCGGTCGGCCGCCTTGACAGGCGGCATACCCTCCTTCTCCAGCCGCGCCAGGACGAAACGGTCGATATCCGTCTTGGGCCACGACGCGTCTTTCACGGCCGGAACCGGCGGATCATGGATCGGCTGGAACGACCAGAACGCACGCTGCTCGGGGCGGATCACATAGGTCCCGGATTTGGCCGCGACCACCGGGGCCGATTCCGGCCACACTGCGCCGGCCCGCACCCACTCCACCAGGACGTCGACTTCTTCCTTCTTGAGCTTGCCGCCTTTGGGCATCTTCAGCTCGCCCGTCTGGCGCACCGCCTGGATGAGCAGGCTCTTGTCCGGGTCGCCGGGCACAATTGCCGCTCCGGTCTGGCCACCCTTCAGCATGCCCGCTCGCGAGTCCAGCCGAAGGCCTCCGAGTTGCGAATTGGTGTGGCAGGCGTAGCAGTTGGTGGCCAGGATGGGCCGCACCTTGCTTTCGAAAAAGTCGGGTGAGGCGCCCCCCGTCTGGGCGGGCGCAAGAAGGGGCGAAACCAGCAGAAGCCCCGCGAGCAGTTTCAGGCCGGTCGGCAACGCTCGGTACCTCCGAACCAGTTTAATCGTTTTCCTCCTCCTCGCCAATTCGCCTGTCAAAACTCATACCGCAGCGCAAACTGCATTACGCGCGGCGGCGTCGTATTCGTGAATTCGCCGAAGGTCGTCGGCGAATAAAGGGCCAAGCTAGGCTGAATGAAGTTGACGTTATTAAAAGCGTTGAAAGCCTCGGCTCGGAACTGCAAGCTGTGGCCCTCCCACGGCAGCGCGAACCGTTTAGCCAGCGCCAGGTCGACGTTCTTCTGTCCGGGCAGGCGGAGGATAGCCCTCGTCCCGGTCTGCCCCGGATACTGGTCCGCAAAGGAGCTGATCACTGACGGCGACGAGAAAAGGCTCGGGTTACCCTGCGAGTCAATACCCACGCCGCTATGGAACGGCGCCGTAGCGATCGCCAGCGAGTTTTGCCAGTAATTCGTATTCCAGGTCTGGCTGCCCTGAATGATAGTAGGCAGGCCGGAGTACACGCGGATGATACTTGAGACCTGCCACCCGCCAATGACCTCATTCACCCATCCAGGCGCGCCATTGGCAAACCGCTTGCCCTTTCCAACCGGCAGTTCGTACACGAAGTTGGCATTCACATTGTGTCGGATGTCAAAATCCGATGAGCCGCGGAACTCTTTCGGATTAAAAACATTCTGAATCACGGCGCCGTCTTGGGCCGCGGCGCCCTCCGCAGCCGATCCATTGTCGATCGAGTGTGAAAGCGTGTAATTGAAATCAAAGGACAGGCCGCTGCGAAACGCGCGCCGGATCGACACCGTGCCCGCGTCGAAGTTCGCATCGCCCGCATTCATCCACGTAGGCAACGAACTCCCTTGCGGCGCAAAGAACGTATAACACCCGTAGCGGCTTGCACAAGTCCCATTCGACGTGAAGGCGCCGGGTATCCGGTCGGCAGCATGTAGAATGTCGAGATAGCTGCCGCCATAGACGCCGTAGATGCCGTAGAAATAGTTTGCAGAAGCGCTTCCTTTGAAGTAGTAATTCGCAATAGCAGGGAACATATCCTGTATGAACGGGTTATTCGGCACCAGCGACGGGTTCGCCATCACCGCATTGGGAGTAACTCCGCTGTTATATAAGTTGCGAATTGCCGTCATACTCTGAATCCAGGTCTCGCCGGAGCCCGGATCTTTGAATCCCTCGAGCGGCGTGTAGATATCGCCCTCTAGCAGAAGCTTGCGCGAGAAGTTGCCCATGTAACCCACTTCCAGCGTTAGATGGCCGGGAATCTCACGGGCGAAGCTGGCGTTCAGGATGTTCGAATACGGAGCCTTCAGATTCGGATAGATTCCCAATGTCTCGCCTACGATGGCGTGGATGTCTGGCGGCGTGTAGGGAAAGCCGCCTTGCGGAGCCGCGGGCTGCTGGGCAGCATTGCCGCTGTAGCGCGGCGACGTGGTGAAGTTGTAAGAGATCGGATTGCCCAGCGTCGTGGACAGACCCTGCGAGCCGAACTGGTCAAACTCCGTAATCAGGTCGCTGCCAAAACGGTTGTAGACCATGGAATAACCTATACGAAAAACACCGGACGCGCCGAATATTTTCCCCACCAGGCCGCTCATGTTGGTCGGGCTGTATGCCAGCGAGAAGCGCGGAGCAAAGTTGTTGTTGTCCGGTCCATACCAGCTCTGCTTGTTGTTCACCGGACCGTTCAGCGCATACGACAGAATCGCATTCGGCATGGCATTGCTGGGCACACCTTGACTTTGCAGAAAGTTGCGCTGTGCGAAATATTGGTCGAGCCCGATTGTCGGAGCGACCTGCAAGCCATTGGCCTCATACGGCGGCGGGTCGTTTTGATAATGCAGACCAAAAGTCATCGTGAGATCCCGCCGGACGTGATAGGTGTCCGAAACAAAACCTTCGTATTCATTCAGCACGAAATCTCGCACTTGCGCCTGGCCCTGCGGCAGCACGGAGCCATTGCGTTCAAACTGATACGTAATGCTTGTGTTGTTCACCAGTCCCAGCAGAATGCCCATCGCAGCGGCGACGGCATTGGGATTCGCTAGTTGGAAGTTCGCGTTCCCCGTCTTCTCCGCCATGAATTGAGTTACATCGGTCTGAACGTCCTCGCCGAGTCCTACCGCGACGGAAGTATTGAATCCATAACCCGGAAATGAGTTCGCGTAAGAGGAGCGGTCGTTGTGAATCACGCGGAAATTCAATCCCGTGTTGATCGTATGCTTGCCCTTGGTCCAGGTGAGGCTATCCACGAGGTTCGTCACGGGCATGATACGCGCGCTGCCGCGGACATTGTAGTTTTGTAAAGGATCGAGGTCACCCAGCGTGAATGCGTCTCCGACGGATCCGGAGGTCTGCAGTCCAAGACGCGTATAGCCGACGGTGAGCACGTTGAGCAACTGCGGCTTCAGCACCGCGGTATAAACCGCCGACATGCCCTTGCTGTTGTTCAGCAACTCGGACGCTGATTGCTGTCCTGGAAACTGCTGGAGCGCGACCGGGTTGTCCTGGTTGGCATTCGATAACGTACCGCGCACCGAAAGAGTGTGCTTGGCCTGGCTGTCGAGGATAAAATCCATCTTGCCGACATAGGCGCGATTGTCCAGATGATCCGGAGCATTGAAGCGTAGCCCGCTGAAATTCAGGCCCGCATCCGCGCCGTACGGCGCGTCGTTCCCGGCCGGATATTGCTTGATGATGTTGAGATATCCGGAATTCACTCCGATATGCAGCGGGTCGATCTGTTGGATTTGAGCCGGACTCAGCGTATATGTATTCCCGCCCGTGTCTTGTAACGTGAGGTAGCCGGCCTTTAGACTTTCGGTCGGCACGGCGCGCACCACCGAGTTGCCGCTCGCGTCCAGGCGCCGCTCGTAGTTGAAAAAGTAAAAAACACGGTCGCGGACGATTCTTCCACCAAGCGAGGCGCCGAACTGATTGCGCACCAGCGGCTGCGTGGGGACGCCGCTCTGGTTGTTGAACCAGGTATTCGCCGTCGTGTCGGTGTTGCGGTTAAACTCATAAGCCGATCCGTGCAACTGGTTGGTGCCGCTCTTCGTCACCAGAACCACTTGGCCGCCGCCGGAATGCCCCTCGTCGGAGCTCTGGCCGGCCACGGTTACGCGGAACTCCTGCACCGAATCGAGCGGGATGGGCAGTACCGAATTGAATCCCGCCACCGCCATCGCTCCGTTGGCGTTGGATCCCTGCCCGTTGTTAACGCTTCCTGCAATCCCTGAGTTCTGATTGTCGTTCACGTCCACGCCGTCAAGCGTGACGTTGTTTTGATCGCGCCGTGATCCCAGAACTTCACCCGTGGGTGTAACACCAGGCTGCAGACTTAGTAACTCCACGACGTTTCGGGTCTGCAGCGGCAACTGGCGAACCTGAGTCTGGGTAAATGCATTTCCGACGGAAGCATCCACCGTATTGATGGAGACAGACTCGGCCTCAACATTGACTAACTCACTGGCTGTGCCGACCTCCATACTCAAGTCCAGCGTCGCCGGGGTGTTGACCAGCAGTACAACCCCCGTCTTACTCGCACGCGTGAATCCAGGCTTTTCCGCGGTGATGTTGTAAGTGCCCGGTGCGATCTGGAGAAACTGATACTCGCCCACCGCACTCGTGACCGACTGACGTGAGGAACCATTTTCCACGTTGGTCAACGTAACGATTGCGGTCGGAATGACGGCAGACTGCGCATCCGTAATGGTGCCGCGCAGCGAGGTGGTCGCTTGCGAATAGGCGTTACCCGCCGAGAACAACGCAACAGCGGCGACGGCCGCGAAAAGCGTCCTCATCGAAAATTCTCCTTATGAAACAGTACGGGAAGCGTTCCCATCAAGAGAGCAACGTTGCCGTTAACTCGGCGAGGAGTGAACGCTTAGAAGCAGGATAGGGACATGCGCCACTCACCCCGGAGAGCGCATTACAAGAGCCCTGTCCCTGGAGGTCTAAGTATTACCCAATGTTCGTAAAGCCGTCAGAGCCTGTCAAGGCTTAATTGGGATTATAGAAATTTTCTATGGCGGAATCCGGCACTTGGCCGCGGTATTATGCTGTGGTGAAGTGTTTTTTTCCGGGCGTGGCGCTCGCGGTACTCTTTGGGCTAGTGCTTGGCGCCCGAACCGCCCTGTGCGCCACCGCTGCTCCGCCTCAGAAAACCGGCGTGAAAACGCCCGGCGTGCAGATTCCGATGAGCCGGCTGAAGCCCGATGCCGTGTTCGAAGTGCCGGGTGCTCCCGACTGGATCGCCATCGACGAATCCGTCTGGATTTCCAATAAGCCCAAAGACAGCCTCACCCGCATCGATCCGAAAACCAACAAAATCACCGAGGTCGTTCCGGTGGGTAAGGGACCGTGCGCAGGGCTGGCCCTCGGGTTCGGCAGCCTTTGGATTCCGAATTGCGGCGATCAGAACATCGCACGGCTCGATCTGAAGACCGGCAAGATCGTGGCCACCATTCCCACGGCTATCGCAGATTCGGAAGCCACCATCGCGGCGGGGCCGGACAGCATCTGGTTGATGACCGACTCCAAGAGCACTCTGGCACGGTTCGACCCGGCGACCAACAAACTCGTCGCCGAAGCCTACCTTCCGCCAGGATCCTACGCCGCGGCCTTCGGCGAAGATGCGGTGTGGGTCACCAGCACGGAGAAGAACCTGCTGGCGCGGGTGGACCCGCACACCAACCTGGTGGTCGAAACGATTCCCGTGGGCCCGGCGCCCCGCTTCCTGGCCATTGGCGAAGGCTCCATCTGGACCTTGAATCAGGGCGACGGAACGGTTTCACGTGTGGATCCAAAAACCAACAAAGTGATCGCTACCATCGAGGTCGGCGTACCCGGCGAGGGGGGCGACATCGCGGTGGGTGAAGGTTCCGTTTGGGTCACCTCGTTCGACTTCCCGCTTTCGCGCATCGATCCGGCTTCTAACAAAGTCGTTCAGCAGTTCGTCGGTGAGGGCGGCGATGCCGTCCGCGTGGGCCTGGGCTCGGTGTGGTTGACCAACCTCAAAGGCCAGAAGGTCTGGCGGATCGATCCGCGCCGCATCGAAGCCACGCTGGCCGAATAGCCGTCTCATTCGAGCGATTTGACGCGCGTGGTGCGCTGGTTGGGATCGGACATCAACGCGACGGCGTACCGGAATCCCGAAAGACACCCGCGCATCACCGCCAGGCTTTGGTAGTAATCGTTATACCGGATGAGGCCCGTTTCCCCTCTCCACATGGGAAACATGGCGCACGCCTCCACCCATTTGTCGTAGACCGGAGTAATGTCGAGGAACGTATCGGGCTGGTAGTTCGTCGCGTCTTCCCAGTTGTCCGCAAAGAACAGCTTTCGGACATCGTGCGCCGGGAGCTGGCGCGGCACGGCGGTGAGACCGGCGTAAAAGATCGCGTCGCGCACGATCAGGAAAGTGTTCTGGTGGTCCTTGTGCCAGCTCCCCGACCAGTGCGTGACCATGATGTCGGGCCTCTGTTGGCGGATTACATCGCAAACCGCGAAGTTGGCTTCGTCGTTGGCGGGAATCTCGCCATCCGGATAGGTAAGGAACAGGGCCTCAGCGCCGAGGTGCTTCGCGGCCTTTTCCGCTGCGGCCCGCTGCATTTCGCCGTATTCTTTGGGCGCGATGGTTTGATGGCCTTTTTCACCAAGAGACAAACTCAGCAACGCGCCGCTACCCCCGTTATGGATGTGTTGAGCAACGCTCGCTCCCATGGTGAAGAAAGCGTCGCCCGGGTGCGCGGCGACAGCCAGTATCTTAGCCGGCATGCAAGCTCGTAATGTACCACCTTGCGTAAACTTGGTATGAATGCAGAGCGGGGAGCCAAGCCGGACGGCCCGGCGAGCAGCTTTTCACCGGGCCGCTCATCAGGTATTGGAACACGGCCGCATTTTCGCCGATCCACTGGCTCTGCGCATCCTCGGTGAGGACGCCGCTACCGTCGCTCGAGAGGCTGAAGAGAATCCCGCCGGACGAAAGATGCGTCTGTTCATCGCGGTGCGGACTCGCTTCGCCGAGGATGCGTTGGCCGCCGCCGTTAAGCGTGGTGTCCGGCAGCTCGTGGTACTCGGCGCGGGCCTGGACACTTATGCGTATCGCGGCATGTTGCGAGACCGCCTGCGCATTTTCGAGGTCGATCATCCGTCTACGCAGGCATGGAAACGCCGTCGCCTCGCCGACGCTGCCATCGCTTTGCCAGCCTGGTTAACCTTTGCTCCTGTCGATTTCGAACGGATGACCTTGGCTGAGGGTCTGGCGGCTGCGGGATTTGATCTCGCGCAACAGACTTTCTTCACGTGGCTTGGAGTGGTGCCTTACCTGACTGAAGAAGCCGTATGGTCCACACTCCAATTCATCGCGAGCCTGCCGAATGGCGCGCACGTCGTTTTCGACTACAGCGATCCTCCGGCTTCCTTGCCCCCGGAGATGCGCATCAGCCATGACAGGCGCGCCGCGCACGTGGCCGAGTTGGGCGAACCCTGGAAGAATTACTTTGAACCGGACAAACTCCGCGCCAGGCTGATGGGCCTCGGGTTTTTAGAGGTCGAAGACCTGGGGCCGCCAGAGATCGCCGCGCGTTACTTTCCCAGCCGCGCCGGTTCCGCTCCCGGGATAGGCGGCCACATCCTACGCGCGGCCACCATCTGAGGAGGAAGGGCCGAGAACGCCGGTCGCGATGAGATATTGCGCCGCGAAATATGTCGCCCAGACCAGGTAATCGCGCGCCGGTATGTGGGTCTTGAATTTGGCAATGGCCAGCAGCGAATCCGAAGCAAGAAACAAGATCGCGCCTGCAACGACCCGCCAGCCAAATCGAGACCTGATCGCCATGGCTACCATCGCGACGATGACGCCGATGTACACAGTTACCGGGATCTCCAGCACGCCGGTGCTTGGAACAATCCAGATCGAGACCCCAAGCGCGTATATCAGCACACTGGCTACTAGGACCCGGCGAGGCGTCCCGGCATCTGCCGAGCCGTTGCGCACAAACAGAACCGTGTAGAGGATGTGGGCCGCCAGGAACGCGCAGAGCCCGGCTACGAACAATCGCTCGGGATCGACATCGAGAAGGACGTCGCCGATTGAGGATGCGGCCAGCGCGGCCGGCAACAAGCCGCGGCCGGGGACTGGTTTCGAGAGCCAGGCCAGCGCGGCGAGCAGCGCGATCGACAGGCCTTTCACCACCGGGCTGGCCGCGTAGGGCGAAGCGGGCAACGCGAGCAGATAGCTGACGCCAAACGCGACGGAAAGAACGCGCAGCAGCCCGCCGTAATGGCGGTTCATTGCGGCCGCGGCCGTTCGCGGATCCACTGCGGGATGCCGGACTCCATGTCCTCCGTCACGGGCTTGCCCATCGCTTCTCCAAGATGTTCCAGCCAGGAACCGCCGGGACCGGTGAAGTTATCAGGGCGCTGGTACGCCAGGTCCTTCATGGCGTCTTCCAGCGCCACAAAGCTGTATCCGCGCTTGCGCATGCGCGCGATCGAATCCCGCAGCGCGACGGAATTCAGCTCGCTGCAATGAACAAGCAGGATCTGCGGCAATTCGTATCCGAGCAGCTCGCGCGAGATTCTCTCCGCAGACTCAAACCCGGCGTCCACGTATTCCAGATAAGCCTGCCGGATCTTCTCAGCGGCGTCGGGCTCGCCGGCGCGCAACCGGCGGGCATAGGCACCCGCGAAAATGTAGTCCTTGTAATCCACCGTCACCGGCGCCACGCGATAGTGCCGTTCTGAGAGAAAATCCAGGATCTTCTGGTGAACCTCCGCGGTCGTTCCCGACTCCAGGAACGGAAAACGAAACCAAACCAGCTTGCGGCCCCGCTCCTCGATCAGCGGGCGCATGACAACTTCGCCTTTGATGATGTTGTCTTCGAACTCCCGCAACGGAACCTTGTTCAGACTGGGGTGCGAGTAGGTGTGATTGCCGAGATCGTAGCCCGCATCCAGCCATTGCGCGAGCACCGCCGCGCGCCCGTCCCGCTGCCCCTCCACGTTGAGCTGGCGTTCGTTGATGAAGATGGTTGCCGGGACTTTTTCCTCTACGAGCGACGCGATCAGCGCCGCCGAGATCCTCTGGAAATTCGCGAGGTCTTTGAGTTCGTTGACTACGGGCCCGTCGTCGATCGTGATCGCAACGCGGCGTTCCTGGGC
>Ga0335078_10008586_pt1 | contig 15191 bp, 10 predicted proteins | sample Lox_Sample_32_FD_206711 | JGI IMG/M metagenome (GOLD analysis project Ga0335078, IMG submission 206711) | Soil microbial communities from Loxahatchee National Wildlife Refuge, Florida, United States - Lox_Sample_3.2 | ecosystem: Environmental > Terrestrial > Soil > Wetlands | place: USA... | reverse complement strand
CGTCAGACGGTAGCGTTCGATCTTCTTGTACAGGTTGGAGCGCGGCATGTCCAGTCGGCGCGCCGTCTCGCTCACGTTCCAGTCGTACTCTTTCAGCTTGGCCAGCAGGAACGCGCGCTCCGCGTCCTGCTTGAACCGCTCGAAGGTCGGCGACTGGACCAGCGCGTCGCCGATCTCGGTCTCCTCGTCCTCGGAGCCCACGATCCGCAGCACGTCCGCCTCGTCCACGACGTCGCCGTTGGCGAGGATCAGCAGCCGCTCGACGGTGTTGCGCAGCTCCCGCACGTTCCCCGGCCACGGGTGCCGCCGCAGGTGCTCGAGCGCGCCTTCGGTGAAGCGCCGCGGCGGCAGCCCCTGCTGGTCCGCGAGCTGCGCCACGAAGTGCTCCACCAGCTGCGGGACGTCCTCACGGCGGGAGCGCAGGGGCGGCACGTCGATGGGCACCACGTTGAGGCGGTAGAGGAGGTCTTCCCGGAAGCGGCCGAGGGCGATCTCGTCCTCGAGGGTCTTGTTGGTCGCCGCGATCACCCGCACGTCCACCTTGATCGAGCGGGCCGACCCGATCGGCGTGACGATCCCCTCCTGGAGCACCCGCAGCACCTTGGCCTGCGCGGCGGCGCTCATGTCGCCCACCTCGTCCAGGAACAACGTGCCGCCGTCGGCCAGCTCGAACTTGCCCACCCGGTCGGCGAACGCGCCGGTGAACGACCCCTTCACGTGGCCGAACAACTCGGACTCGATCAGCTCCGAGGGGATCGCCGCGCAGTTCACCTCCACGAAGGCGCGGCCGGCGCGCGGCGACAGCCGGTGCACGGCCCGCGCCACCAGCTCTTTCCCGGTGCCGTTCTCGCCCGTGATCAGGAGCCGGGCCGGCGTGGGCGCCACCTTCTCGATCCGCTCGATGACCTGCTGGATCGCCGGCGAGGAGCCGACGATCTCGTAGCGCTGCTCCACCACCGCCTTGAGCGCGCGCACCTCGCGCTCCAGCACCACGTGCGCGAGCGCGTTCTTCAGCGTGAGCAGGATCCGGTGCGTGTCGAGCGGCTTCTCGAGGAAGTCGTGCGCGCCGAGCTGCGTGGCCTCGACCGCGGTGGCGATCGTCCCGTGGCCGGAGATCATCACGACCAGCGCCTGCGGGTCCGCTTCCCGGATCCTGGCCAGCACCGCGAGGCCGTCCATCCCCGCCATCTTGACGTCGAGCAGCACCAGGTGGGGCTTGAAGTCGGCGAAGACGTCGAGCGCCTCGCTCCCGGACGCCGCCAGCCCCACGACGTAGCCCTCGTACTCGAGCAGCTGGCGCAGCGCCTCGCGCACGCCCTGCTCGTCGTCCACCACCAGGATGCGGTGGCTCACCGCGCGCTCGCACGGTAGAGCCGCACCGCGGCCGGCGTCACCCGGACGTCGCCCACGCCGGCCGCGAGCGGCAGCGGGATCGCGGCGCCGCGCAGGCCCGGCAGCCCCAACGCGCGCAGCAGCCGGGGGATGGCGGCGTGCGGCACGGGCAGGTCCCCGATGTGCACCGCGTCCACGGTCCACCAGACCTGTCCCTCGGCGACGGACAGGGTGCCGGCCGCCGTCACCCGCTGCCGGGCCCCGAGCCCGCCCGCCAGGGGTCCGAGCACCTCGCGCGGCACCACGGCGACGTCCACCGACCCACGCACCTCCACCCGCCCGCTGTCCAGCGCCACGGCGACCGAGTCCAGGACCGGGCGCGGCCCCGGCGAGACCTCCCGCGCCACCAGGCCGGCGAGCTCGGCGGCGCTCAGGTCCACATACGCGGGCCCGCCGCGCCGCGTCAGCCCGTCGAGCGCGGCCCCGGCCCGCGCGGCGGACCCGGGCGCGGGCGCCGCATACGCCACGGGCGCCGCCGCGCGGCTCCCGCGCAGGCGGTGGTACAGCGCCGCGAGGCGGTCGCGGAACAGGAATCCCGCCACGAGGGCCGCCGCCAGCAGCAACACGAGACAGCCCAGCCGGCGCAGGCAGCCCATCTACGCCCCTTCCTCCGCCCCCAGGGCGGCCCGCGACACGACGGTGTACTCGGCCCCCCCGGGCCCGAGCGTGCTCTGCATCAGGTCCACGCTGCTCACCACCGTTGTCCCCTGGTGATCCACGCGCTCGGCCAGCCGCGCGAGGCCCCGGAACGCGGCTCCGCCCGCGCTGTGCCTGGCGCGGCCGAGGGTCAGATGCGGGGCGAAGGGCCGCAGCTCCGGCTCGAAGCCCAGCGGCGCCAGCGCGCGCTCCACGTCGTTGGCCAGCAGCTCGAGGGCGGGATGCCGCTCGACGCCGAGCCACACCACCCGCGGCCGCCCCAGGCTCGGGAACGCGCCCACGCCGCCGAGCCCCACCGCGAACGTCCGCGCCCCGCGCACGGCGGCCCCGAGCGCCGAGCCGATCTCCGGAGCCCGCGCGTCGGCCACCTCGCCGAGGAAGCGCAGCGTGACGTGCAGCGAGCCCTCCGGCACCCAGCGGACCGGCAGCGACGACGTGCGCAGCGCCGCGGTCGCATCCCACACCGCGCGCCGCTCCTCGGCCGGGAGATTCACCGCGACGAACAGTCGCACGTCACCGCGCCGCGCCCACGCGCACTAAGGTAATCGCGGCACCGGCCAAGGGAGAGTGCCGCCGCGGCCGCGGCCGGCGCGCGCATCGGGTTGGACGGCGGGCGGCCGGCGGCCGGCGGGCCGTCGCGCCCGCGGAGCCGGCCCGCGGCGCTCACGGGACGCCACGGTCCAGGCTGCGATACTGGAGGGCCTCGCTCACGTGCGCGGGCTCGATCCGGGCCGCCCCGGCGAGGTCGGCCACGGTGCGCGCGAGCTTGAGCACCCGGTGGTAGGCACGGGCCGACAGGCTGAGTCGGCTGATGGCGGTGCGCAGCAGCGCGTCGCCGGCGGCCGTGAGGGCGCAGGAGGTGCGGATGTCCCGGGGCGCCATGTGCGCGTTGGCGAACACGCCCGGCCGCGCCGCGAACCGCTCCCGCTGCATCGCCCGCGCGCGCGCACACCGCCCCCGCACCGCCGCGCTCGGCTCCCCGCCGCGGTCGGCCGCCAGCTCGCGCCAGTGCACGGCCGGCACCTCGACGTGCATGTCGATCCGGTCCAGCAGCGGCCCCGAGACCCGGCCGCGGTAGCGGCGCACCATGGTCTCGCTGCAGGGGCACGCGTGGACCGGGTCGCCGTGGTAGCCGCACGGGCACGGATTCATCGCCGCCGCGAGCATGAAGCGCGCGGGATAGGCCAGCGACGTGGCGGCGCGGCTGATGGTCACGGCCCCGTCCTCGAGCGGCTGGCGCATCGCCTCGAGCACGTTGGCGCGGAACTCGGGCAGCTCGTCGAGGAACAGCACGCCGTTGTGCGCGAGGCTGACCTCGCCCGGGCGCGGCCACCCGCCGCCGCCGATCAATCCCGCGTCCGAGATGGTGTGGTGCGGCGCGCGGAACGGCCGCACCGCGATGAGCGCCTCGCCCGGCGGCAGCAGCCCCGCGACGGAGTGGATCTTGGTGGTCTCGAGCGCCTCGGCGAGCGACATCTCGGGCAGGATGGTCGGGAGCCGGCGCGCCAGCATGGTCTTCCCGCCCCCCGGCGGGCCGACCATCAGGATGTTGTGCGCGCCGGCGGCGGCGACCTCGAGCGCGCGCTTGGCGTGCTCCTGCCCCTTGACCTCCGCGAAGTCCACGTCGGCCGCGGCGTGCGCCGCGAACAGCGCCGCGACGTCCACCTCCGCGCGGGGCAGCGGCGCGCGGCCGTCGAGATGGGCGAGCACCTCGGGCAGCGTGGCCGCGCCGCGCACCTCGAGCCCGTCCACCACGGCCGCCTCGCGCACATTGCCCGCCGGCAGGAGCAGCCCCCTGGCGCCGGCCTGCCGGGCCGCCACCGCCATGGAGAGGGCGCCCCGCACTGGCCGGATCTCGCCGTCCAGGCCCAGCTCGCCCAGCACGACCCAGCCCGCGAGCGGTCCGGCGCGGAGCTGCTCCGTCGCCGCCAGCACGCCGAGCGCAATGGGCAGGTCGAACGCGGAGCCGTCCTTGCGCACGTCGGCCGGGGCGAGGTTGACGGTCACGCGCTTCAGAGGAAAGGTGAGGCCGGCGTTGTGGATCGCGGCGTTGACCCGCTCCCGCCCCTCCTTGACCGCGCCCTGGCCGAGGCCGACGGTGACGAACGACGGCAGGCCGTTGGCGATGTCCGTCTCGACGTCCACCAGGTAGGCGTCGATGCCGAGGACCGCGGCGGACGTGATCCGCGCCAGCATGCCCGAGGCTAACCGCCCGGGGAGCCGGCGCGGTGCCGGAGCGACGCGGCCCGGTGCGCGCTATTGCCGCGGCCCCGGCGACGGCCCAATTTAGCGCCGGCATGGACGAGCTCACCGCGCGGTTCCGCATGGGGCTGCAGGAGCGGCTGGAGGCGCTCTCGGGGGACCGCGAAGCCGTCACGCGCGACCCGGCGGCGCGCTCGCGCGTGCGCGGCGCCGCCCACGCGCTCAAGGGCTCGGGCGGCACCTACGGATTCCCCGACATCAGTGCGGCCGCGGGCGCGGTCGAGGTCGCGCCCGACGACGGCATCGCCCCGGCGCTCGACCGGCTGCTCGCGAGCCTGCGCCGCGCGCTCGCGAGCCCGGCCGCGGGCAGCGGCGCGCTCGACGACGAGGCGCTGCGCGAGCGGCTGGCCGCGCTGCGCGCCGCCCTCGGCGCCGGCCTCGCCGATGCCGCCGCGGCCGGCGGCGCGGACGCCGGGGCGCAGATCGGCGCCGCGGACGGCGACGGCGCGCGGGTGCTGATCGTGGACGACGATCCCGACGTCAGCCGCCTCCTCGCGGCCGTGCTGGCCGCGCCGGGCCGCCGGATCGCCGTGCACGCCACGGCGGCCGAGGCGGAGCGGGCGGCGCGCGCCGGCCCCGTGGGGCTGATCGTGCTCGACCTGATGCTGCCGGACGCCGACGGGCGGAGCCTGCTCGCCCGCCTGCGCGAAGACCCGAGCACGGCGGCCGTGCCGGTGATCGTGCTCTCGGGGCACGCGGCCGCGCAGGCGCGGAACGAGTGCTACGCGCTCGGCGCCGAGGCGTTCATCGTCAAGCCGTTCGACCCGGCGGCCGTCGCCGGGACGGTCACCGCCATTCTCGAGCGCGCCCCCTGGATCGGCCGGGACGCGCGCCTCGATCCGGTCACGTCGCTGCCCAGCCGCGTCGCCTTCCGCGAGGCGTTCGCCCGCGCGACCGGCTCCGGCGCGGGCCCGCCGCCCTCCGTGACGATCGCCCTCCTCGAGCTCGACCAGTACCGGCCGCTCGCGGCCGCGAGCGGCTGGGGAAGCGCCGACCGCGCCCTGGCCTTCGCCGCGCGCGTGCTCGCCGCACACCTTCCGGGCACCACCCTCCTCGCGCGCTGGAGCGGTGGCGCGTTCGCGGCGCTCCTCGCGGGCTCAGCGGAGCCCGGCGCCACCGCGGCGGTCGCGGCCGCGCTCCGCGACGTGCGCGAGGAGGCGCCACCGGCCGGCGTCGCGGACCGGTTCACCTTCTCCGCCGGGGTGGCGGAGTGGGCGCAGGGCACGTCGCTCGACGATACGCTCGCGGAGGCGGAGAGCCGCCTAGCCGCCGCCCGCGGGGGCGGCGGCGACGCGCTGCGCTCGAGCGCCCGGCCCGCGGCGGCCGACCGCCGCGTGGTGGTGCTGGCCGAGGACGACGATCTTATCGCGTCGGTCGTCACGCACCGCCTCGAGCGCGACGGGCTCGCCGTCCGGCACTACCGAGACGGCGCCGCGGCCGCCGCCGCGGCGCCTGGCCTGCGGCCGGCGCTGGTCATCCTCGACGTCAAGATGCCGGGCATGGACGGATTCGAGGTGCTCGGCCGCCTGCGCGCCGACGCCGCCCTCGCCTCCACCCCGATCATGATGCTGACCTCCATGGGCAGCGAGCAGGACGTGGTGCGGGGGCTCGCGCTCGGCGCCGACGACTACGTCGTGAAGCCCTTCTCGCCGGTCGAGGTCGTGGCGCGCGTCCACCGCTTGCTGCTGCGGAAGTGAGGCCCGCGGCGCGGCCCGGGCGCGGCGCATGACGGCGGCCGCGTTCGCGACCGCGGCCGTCAGGCCGCTCGCGGCGCCGCGCGATCTGCTCCTCGCGCTCTCGGCGTCCATCGCCGCCCTCATCGCGCTGTCGCTGGCCTTCGCGGTCGCCACCCTGGCGTGGCACCACCGGCACGCCGTGATCGCGGCGCGGCGGGCCCGGCTGGAGCGGATCTGGACGCCGCTGGTGCTCGAGGTCCTGGCGGGCGAGCGTGCCCCGCACGCGGTGACGGACGCGGTGGCACGCCGCGATCGCGCGTGGTTCGCCGACCTGCTGCTGCGCCTGGCCCAGCGGCTGCGGGGCCGAGAGGTGGCCGCGCTGGCCGAGCTGGCCGCGCCGGTGCTCGACGACGTGGCGGCGCAGCTCCGCAGTGCGCGGCCCGATCTGCGGGCCCGGGCCATCGTCACCCTCGGCGCGCTGGCGCCCGAGCGGCACGCCGCCGCCGTCGCGGCCGCCCTCGACGATCCGGCCCCCATCGTGGCCATCACGGCCGCCCGCGCTCTCGCCCAGCCCGGCGCGGGCGGCCAGGTGGCGGCGGTGCTGGCCGTCCTGCCGCGATTCGCCGATTGGAGCCCCACGTTCCTCGCGTCCATGCTCGCCGCGGCCGGCCCCGGGACGGCGCCCGCCCTGCGCGGGCTCCTGGCCGACTCCGCGCGACCCGCCCGCAGCCGCGTGGTCGCAGCCGAGGCGCTGCGCATCCTCCGGGACCTGCCGGCCGCCGCGCCCGCCGCCGCGGTGGTGGCCGCCGGCGGCGATACCGACCTCGTGACCTCCGCGCTGCGTGTGCTCGGGGCGGTCGGCACGCCGTCCGAGGCGGTGGTCGTGCGCGCCGCGATGCGGAGCGCCGACCCCGTGGTGCGCGCGCAGGCGTGCGCCGCGCTCGGCACCCTCGGCGACGCGGGCGACGCCTCCCGGCTCGCCGCCGCCCTGGACGACGACGATCTGTGGGTGGTCTTCCACGCGGCGCGCAGCCTGCGCGCGCTGGGCGGCGGCCCGCAGCTCGAAGCGGCGATCGCCACCCGGCCCCGCGCGGCCGAGACCGTGCGCCAGGTCCTGGCCGAGGAGCCGGCATGACGGCGCTCGTGATCGTCCTCGACGCCATTTACGCCCTGGTGCTGGCGTATTTCGTGCTCCTCAACACTTTCTACCTGCTGACCAGCGTCGTGGCCTTCCTGGCGCTGCGGCGGTACGCCGAGCGCGCCAAGGTGCTCGACACCGAAACGCTCGTCGCCGGCGGCGGCGTGCCCCCCATCACCCTCATCGCCCCCGCCTTCAACGAGGAGGCCACCTGCGTCGAGGCGACGCGGTCCCTCCTGACCCTGCGGTACCCGGAGTACGAGATCCTGGTGGTGAACGACGGGTCGCGGGACGCGACGCTCGAGCGCCTGCGCGAGGCCTTCGAGCTGGCGCCCGCCCCGCGCGGGCCCGCCGCCACCCTCCCGGCGCAGCCGGTGCGCGGGATCTTCCGCAGCCGCGTGCACCCCAACCTGTGGGTGGTGGACAAGGTCAACGGCGGCAAGTCCGATGCGCTCAACGTCGGCCTCAACTACTGCCGGACGCCGCTGTTCTGCGCGATGGACTCGGACAGCCTGCTCGAGCCGGACGCCCTGATGCGCGTGGTGCGCCCGTTCCTGGAGCACCGCGACACGATCGCCGTCGGCGGCATCATCCGCATCGCCAACGGGTGCACGGTCGAGCGCGGGACGATCACGCGCGTGCGCCTGCCGCGCAGCCTCCTGGCGCAGTTCCAGGTGCTGGAGTACCTGCGCGCGTTCCTCGCCGGCCGGATGGGCTGGGCGGCCCTGCGCGCGACCCTCATCATCTCCGGCGCCTTCGGCCTGTTCCGCCGCGCCACGGTCGTCGCCGCCGGCGGCTTCGCCACCGACACGGTGGGCGAGGACATGGAGCTGGTCGTGCGCCTCCACCGCGTGTGCCGCGAGCGCGACCTGCCCTATCGCATCACCTTCGTCCCCGATCCCGTCGCGTGGACGGAGTGCCCCGAGTCGCTGCGCGTGCTCGGCCGCCAGCGCGAGCGCTGGCAGCGCGGCCTCACCGAGGTGCTCGTCCGCCACCGCCGCCTGCTGTTCCGGCGCCGCTACGGCCGGATCGGCTGGCTGGCCTACCCCTACTTCTTCTTCCTCGAGATGCTCGGCCCCGCGGTCGAGGTGGCCGGCTATCTCGCCTTCGGCGTGCTGCTCCTGCTCGGCCGCGCCTCCGGCCCCTATGCGCTGGCCTTCCTCATGGTCGCGCTGGGCTTCGGCGTGGCGCTTTCGCTCGCCGCGGTCGGCCTCGAAGAGCTGAGCTTCCGCCGCTACCCGCGCCTGCGGGACGTGACGCGGCTGTTCGGCCTGGCGGTCGCGGAGAACTTCGGCTATCGACAGCTTTCGACGCTGTGGCGCTTCCAGGGCATGATCTCGGCCGCCCGGCGCGCCAGGGGATGGGGAGCCATGTCGCGAAGAGGGTTCGCCGCGGAGCGCGGCCGATGATGCCGGGACTGATCCTCGCGTTGGCCGCGGCCGCCGCGGCCGCCCCCCCGCCCGACACCGGGGCCGTGCCCGCGGCGACCGACACGGCGGCGGCTCAGTGGCGCGCCTCGCTCGTCTACGGGTTCGAGGACTTCACGTCGAGCTGGACCACCTGGCAGAGCTGGACGGCGCGGCTCGAGCGCAAGTCACCATCGGGCTCCGTCGCACTCGAAGCCGCGACGGCCAGCCGGTTCGGGCTGTGGGACCAGGGCGGCGCCCTCGACACCTACCACCTGCTGTGGCGTCGCGCCTACGGCAACGTCCGCCTCGGCCTCGCGCCCGGCGCGCGCGTCACGCCGCGCCTCGATTTCACGACGGAGGTCTATCAGGGCCTCCCGGGCGACTGGGAGGCCTCGGCCGGCTACCGCCGGATGAACTACGCGGGGAGCGGGGTCAACCTGTGGGGGGCCTCCCTGGCCAGGTACGCCGGCAACTGGTACCTCGTCGCGCGTCTGACAGCGGTGCCGCAGTCCGGGAGGCTGGGCGGCGGCGTCTCGCTCCTGGTCCGGCGCTACCTCGAAACCGCCGACGACTTCCTCGACGTCTCGGGCGGCACCGGCGCCGAGGTGGTCACCCTCGCCGCCGACAGCGTCGCCGTCGAGCGCAGCCGCTTCCTGGCGGTCCGGCTCCAGCGGTTCGTCACCACCACGGTCGGCTTCGCGCTGGCGGCCACGTACAACACGCAGCAGGGGATTCCCACCCGTCGGGGCCTGTCACTCGGCGCCATGTATCGCTGGTAGCGGCCGGCCGCCGGGCCGCGCTCACCGCGCGTCGAACACCAGGCGCACCGTGCCCGGCGCCGCCGTGACCACGACCCCCGCGGCGGTGGCCGCCGCCCGGGTGCCGGCGGGCTCCGCACCCGCCAGCCGCCAGCCGGCCGGCACCGCCAGGGTCAGCCCGCGCGCGCCGCCCGGCACGTCGAGCGTGACGATCCGGCGTCCGCCGTCCTCCGCCACGTCCACCCCGGTGCGGGCGCGCGCCGCCCAGAACGCGCCGAACGCGCCCACCGTCCCGAACCACGCCCCCTGCGGCCGCAGCGAATCCACCAGCGCCTGCTCGAAGGCCAGCTTGAAGGACACGACGTTGGGATGCAGGAGCACGACGAACGTGCCGCCGTACGCTTCGAGCCGGCGCGCGATCGCCAGCGCGGCCCCCAGGCGCTGCGGGAGCGGCGGCTGCTCCTCGTCCTCGATCGTCACCGGGAAGTCGAACAGCGGCAGCTCCGCGCCCGGTGCGCGGTCGTAGTTGAGGTGCAGCGGCAGGTACGACAGCGCGTTGTCGGCGGTGAACGACGAGCTGTACCGATAGCCGGTGGCCTGGAGCGCCTGCGGCAGGACCCAGGGATTGCGCAGGTAGCCGGGCCGGAAGGAGAGCACCGGCTTGCCCGTAGCCTGGTGGAGGAGGAACGCGCTGACGCGCAGCTCGCCGAGCACGGTGGCGCCCTCGGTGCGGTTCGCGGCCAGCACGAGCGGTTGGTAGTCCGGATAGCGCTCGTCGCCCGTCCCCGTCGGCATGGTATTGAAGGTGCGGGCGTGGGCCACGGTGTGGCTGCCGATCTCCATGCCCATCGAGTCCAGCGCGCGGACCTGCGTCACGGCCACGCTGTCGAAGAAGCCCTCGTCCTCCCAGTCCGTGAGGTACTTGGTCTGGACGAAGTACGTCGCGGCGATGCCCTGCGACCGCTCGTACGCCGCGTAGGTCAGCGCGTTGGGCAGCGAGTACCGGTAGTCGATGTCGTGCGTGAGAAGCACCGCCAGCGACCGGCCGTCCGGCACGGTGCCCAGCGCGACGGCGTCGGAGTCGGCCCCGAGGTAGATCGTCCGCAGCAGCCGCAGGAAGACGTCCAGCACCGGCTCGTAGCCGTCGGCGTAGATGCGCGAGATGTACTCGTCGCGCCCGTCGTGGCTCAACAGGCACAGCGCGCCGACGTCCACGCCCAGGGCGATCGCGGAGCCGCCGCCGCCGAATACGCGGCGCGTGACCGCCGCCGTCCCGTCGTCGAAGGTCGCCACCGGATCCGCGGCGCCCGTGTAGCCGACGGTCCACTGCGCCTCCGGCTCGCGCGCACGGTCGCCGAGGCGGATCGTGCGCTCGGCCGAGTCGGTGAACGCCGCCGTGAGCGGCGTCGCGCCCCACTGCAGCGCGTAGCGCGATCGCGCCGGGATCGCCCGGTCGAAGCCGAAGACCTGGTTCATCCCGCCGACCAGCACCTCGTTCGCGATCAGGGTCCCGCCCTGCCGCGGCACCGCCGCCAGCGCGTGCAGCGCCTCCGGGCTGAGGGTGGCGCCGGAGACGTCCGGGTAGATGAACACCACCCGGTGCCGCACGGCCTCGCGCCAGTCGCGCGTGATGCGGAAGGGGATGCCGATGGTCTCCAGCGCGTGCGCCATGCCGAGCCACGCCGAGGCCGTATCCGTGAGGAGCAGCGCCAGCCGGCTCGTGGACCCGGAGTCGAACTGCGTCCACGGCGTGGGCACGGGGGGCGCGATCGGGGTCGCCGAGTCCGGGCCGGAGATGCCCCGGAACGGCCACGACATCGCGGCCGGCCGCGGCGCCGACTGGGCGCGGGCGACGCCCGCGGCCAGGAGGCACGCGCCCGCGCACGCGGCCACCCGCAGCCGGCGCACTAGCGCCGCGGCCCGCGCCGCATCAGCCACATCACCCCCAGCAGGTCCACGATCCCCACGCCCAGCCGGTTGAACACCCCGTAGTGCGACCGCCCGCGCGTGCGCGGCCGATGACCCACCGGCACCGACACCACACGTCCCCCCGCCCGGATGAACAGGGCCGGCAGGAACCGGTGCATGTGGTCGAAGTGCGGCACGGCCAGAAACGCCTCCCGCTCGAACAGTTTGAGCCCGCAGCCCGTGTCGGGCGTGGCGTCGCCCAGCAGGCGGCCCCGCACCGCATTGGCGATCCGCGACGACGCCCGCTTGAGCCAGGAGTCCCGCCGCGTGGCCCGGAAGCCGGCGAGCAGCAGCGGACCGCCGCCCGCGGCCGCCGCCCGCTCGCGCGCCTCGAGCAGCCGGGGGATGTCGGCCGGATCGTTCTGGCCGTCGCCGTCGAGGGTCGCCACCCACGGGCCCGACGCGGCGCGGACGCCCGTCACCACCGCGAAACTCTGTCCCCGCGGGGACGCATGCCGCACCACCCGGAGCTGCGGCACCTCCCGTCCGGCCGCTTCGGCGCGCGCCCCTGTGCCGTCGCTGCTGCCGTCGTCCACGACCACGATCTCCCAGTCGCCGGCCCCGCCCAGCGCCGCGACGATCTCGCGGACCAGCGGCCCGATGTTCTCGGCCTCGTTGTGGGCCGGAATGACCACGGACAGGCGCACCACGGAATCCTACCCCGCCCGCACGCTGCGCGCACGCCAGAAGAGGAATACCGGCACCCCCAGCGTCAGGAGCCCCGCCCCGATCGCGGCGTTCCGCGGGTTCGAGGCCACCGAGCTGCCCACCACGTAGAGGGCCGCAAGCACGAACAGCGCGGGCGTCCACGGGTAGCCCCACGCCCGGTAGACCGGCACGGAGGCCAAGCCCGGCGCCGCCGCGGGCTCCCCCTCTGTCCGCGCCGCGGCCGCCTCCCGACGCCGGTACACGAACAGCGTGCTCACCACGAGCCCGAAGAAGATCCAGTCCCCGAACACCACGTAGTCGAGCAGCTGGCCGTACGTGCCGCTCAGCGTGAGCATGGTCGCCCAGGCGCCCTGGAAGACGATCGCCGCGGCGGGCGTGCGGTAGCGCGGGTGCAGCTTCGCGAGCCGCGGGAAGAACGCCCCGTCCGCCGCCATGGCCTGGTAGACCCGCGGCGATACCAGGATGACCAGGTTCAAAAACCCGAACGTGGACAGGGCAATGCCGGCGGCGATCACCGACGCGCCGCCCGCGCCGAGGACGCCCCGCATCGCGTCCGCGGCGGGCGCCTCGCTCGCCGCGAGGCCCGGGGCGCCCAGCGTCCGAAGGTACGTGACGTTGGCCAGGAGGTACACCGCCACCACGACGGTGACCCCGATCACCAAGGCCCGGGGAAGGTTGCGCTCGACGTCGATCATCTCCTCGGCGATGAAATTCGACTGCTGCCAGCCTCCGATCGCGAACATGACGGGCACCAGGGCCGCCCCCACCGCCAGGACGACGTGAGGCGGCGCCACCGGCGCCGGCGACGGTGCCGCGCCGATGCGCATCCTCAGCATGAGGCCTGCCGCGATCAGCAGGGCCAACGCGGCCAACTTCAACAGGGTGAAGACGTTCTGGGTGACGGCTCCGGGCTTAACACCCAGGTAGTTCACCGTCGAAAGAACGGCGATGGCGGCGACGGCGATCGGGAGCACCGTGCCGGCGGGCAGACCGAGGAGTGCCCCGAAATAGCGCGCGAAGGTGACGGCTACCGCGGCGATGGCGCCGGTGGCCATGACGAGGAGCAGCGCCCAGCCGTACAGGAAGGCCGGGAGTGCGCCGTAGGCGTCGCGCAGGTACACGTAGCCGCCGCCCGCCCGCGGCTTGCGGTTGCCCAGCTCTCCGAAGCAGAATGCCCCGGCCAGCGCGATGAGGCCGCCGAGCACCCACACGGCTAGCGTCAGGGTCGGGGTCCGCACGCGCTGGGCCACGATCGCGGGGTTCAGGAAGATGCCGGCGCCGATGATGCCGCCGATTACCACCATGGTGCCGGAAAACAGGCCCAGGCGCCGGGCGTAGCCCGGAGACTTGCCGTTCGCTTCGGGGTACTTCATGATGCACGACCCAATGGAGAATCCATGACCCCTCGGTTCGCGCGCCTGGTGCGCGCCGGCACGGTCCCCGTGCTGGCGGCCGCCGCCCTCGTCCTGCTGCCCAGGGCCGGGTGGGCCCAGTACTTCGGTCGCAACAAGGTGCAGTATGAGACCTTCCATTTCCAGGTGCTGCGCACCGACCACTTCGACATCTACTTCTATCCCGAGGAGAAGGAGGCGGCCGAGCAGACGGCACAGCTCGCGGAGCGCTGGTACGCGCGCGAGTCGCGCCTGTTCGACCACGACCTCCACGACCGGCAGCCGCTGATCCTCTACGACAGCCCCGCCGCCTTCCAGCAGACCAACGTCGTTTCCGGTGACCTCGGTGAGGGCACCGGAGGCGTCACCGAACCGCTCAAGCGACGCATCACCCTCCCGCTCGGCAGCTCTCTGGCGGAGACGAACCACGTCATCGGCCACGAGCTGGTGCACGCCTTCCAATTCGACATCACGGGAGGGGCCCGCGGCGCCGGCGGCCTCCCGGGGGCGACCCAGATGCCCCTGTGGTTCATCGAGGGCATGGCCGAGTTCGTCTCCCTCGGCCCCCTCGATCCGAACACGGCCATGTGGATGCGCGACGCCGCGATCCAGGGCAAGCTGCCGAGCTGGAAGCAGCTCGACGATCCCCGGTTCTTCCCGTACCGCTACGGCCAGGCCCTGTGGGCGTTCCTGGCGGGGCGCTGGGGCGACGCGATCGTGGGCCGCCTGCTCCGCTCGGCGAACAAGGCGTCGGACCTCGACCAGGCGCTGCTGCGCGAGACCGGGATGAACGGTCCGCAGGTCGACTCGGCCTGGCAGGCGTCGCTCAGGGAGACCTACGACCCGCTCAAGGCGACTACCGAGGCGCCGGCCGACTACGGGGAGCGCCTGGTGGCGGGCAAGGATCGGGCGAGCGGGCTCAACGTGGGGCCCGTGGTGAGCCCCGACGGCTCGCGGATCGTCTTCTATTCCGCGCGCGACCTGTTCTCGATCGACATGTTCCTGGCCAACGCCCACACCGGGCAGGTCCTGCAGCGGATCACGAAGACCGCCACGGACCCGCACTTCCAGAGCCTCGAGTTCATCAACTCGGCGGGGTCGTTCGACGGCACCGGCAACCGCTTCGTGTTCTCGACCCAGGTGCGGGGGCGGCCGGCGCTCGACTTCCTGGACGTGCGCGACGGGCACGTCGAGCGGGAGATCAAGTTCCCCGACCTCGGCCAGATCCTGGCCCCGGCCTACTCGCCCGACGGCCGCTGGGTCGCGTTCTCCGCGCTGCACGGCGGCTTCACCGACCTGTACCTGTACGACCTCCAGGCCGACACGCTGCACGAGCTCACCAACGACCCCTACGCCGACCTCGAGCCCGCCTGGTCGCCCGACGGCAAGATGCTGGCGTTCAGCACCGACCGCTTCTCGACCAACCTGCCGACGCTCACGCCGGGCAACTACCGGCTGGCGCTGATCAACCCGTTCACGGACAGCATCACCCCGCTGCCCAGCTTCACCGAGGGGAAGAACATCAACCCGCAGTGGGCGCCGGACGGCAAGAGCATTTACTTCCTGTCGGATCGCACCGGCATCACCGACATCTACAAGCTCGACCTGGCGACCGGGCAGCAGACGCAGGTCACCAACGTGCTGACCGGCGTCTCGGGCATCACGTCCCTCAGCCCCGCGCTGTCGGTGGCATCGCAGAGCGGGCGGGTGGTCTACAGCGTGTTCGAGAAGGGGAACTACACCGTGTACGCCGTGGACTCCGCCTCGGCGCTCGCGGGCACGCCCCTCACGCCGATTCCGACCACCTCGCCGGCGATGCTGCCGCCACAGGACCGGCCCCACAGCGAGCTGCTCGCCCTGCTCGCCGACTC
>Ga0335078_10008585_pt1 | contig 15192 bp, 8 predicted proteins | sample Lox_Sample_32_FD_206711 | JGI IMG/M metagenome (GOLD analysis project Ga0335078, IMG submission 206711) | Soil microbial communities from Loxahatchee National Wildlife Refuge, Florida, United States - Lox_Sample_3.2 | ecosystem: Environmental > Terrestrial > Soil > Wetlands | place: USA: Florida... | reverse complement strand
AACGTCACATCCCCGCGCGTGTTCCGGCGGATTTCGCCCTACGTGCAGATGTGCGGCATGAGCGCGATGATCCTGTCGCTGCTCACCTTCCCCATTTACACGAAGCTGCTCCGGCCCGCCGCCGAACATCACCATCTCTGGATATGGCTGTTTCCGCCGGTCTGGTTCGCCGGTCTCCACGATCTCTTCTTTGCGAACGCGCATGGGCTGTTTGCCGATCTCGGCAAGCACTCCCTCGAGATGCTTGGGGCGGCTCTCGCGCTTCTCGCCCTCACCTGGTCGATCGGCTTCCGCCGCCACTACCGCCGGACATTGGAAGCGGAAGATTCGCGGCCGCGCACACGCGCGCGGCGGACTCCGGCTTACCTGGCGCGATCGCCGGAAGAGCGCGCCATCTTTCAATTCAGCGGCAAGACGCTGGCCCGCAGCCGCAAACACCAGCTCTTTCTGGTGACCTACCTCGGCGTCGGGATTTCGCTGGCGCTCAATTTCGGGACGGCCGTGCGCGCCGGCAAGCTGGTGATTTCGGACGATGGCGCGCGCGCCGTGCCGTTCCTGGTCGCGTTCTTCGCGATCTCGGGATTCCGCGCGGTTTTTCAATTTCCGGCCGAGCTTCCCGCGAACTGGTTGTTCCGCATCACGGAATCGCGGTGGGCGGAAATGGCGCGCGCGGTGACGCGCAAGCGGGTGCTGATCAGCGGACTCGCGCCCGTGGTGCTCCTGCTCATCCCCGCCGAACTCGCCGTCTGGGGCGGCTGGCGCGTGCCGCTCGACGCAGTCTTTCAATTCGCCGCCGGAGCCTTGTTGATCGAAGCGATTTTCTGGACCTTCGACAAGGTGCCTTTTACCTGCTCGTACTTTCCGGGCCGATCCAACCTCTCCATTCTTTTCGCACTCTACTTCTACGGATTCAGTTATTACAGCTTCCATCTGGCCGACCTGGAAGCGGCCATCGACAGGCAGTTCTGGCGCGCGGCGCTGTTTTTCACGGGTGCCGGGGTTTTGCTGGCGCTATCCTGGCGTTATCGGCGGGAGGCTTCCTCGACGCGGTTCGATGCCTACGAGCCGGCGATCCAGACGCTGGATCTGAATTAGACTTGCGCCACGGCTCCCGGAAAGGCAAAGGATCGTGAGGCAGGCAGCCGCACTACTTCATTGCGCCTTCCGGCTTGCTGAACTTGCCATCGTCGATCGGCACGTTGTTCTTTACTTCCTTGAGCTGGATGGTGAAGCGGCCGTTGGCGCGGGCGAGCGTCCAGCGCCACGGGATCTTGACGCCGCCGGTATCGCGGTAGTCGGCATAGTCGATCTGCGTAGGCATACGGCCCATCGGAGTCTGCGCGTAGCGCACCATGCGGACGAGCAGGCCGCTCTCCTGGTCGAAGTAGAGATTCACGGGAGGCTCGCCGGGCTTGCTGGCGCTGATGGTTTCGCAGGGCTCGCCGGCGATTTCCGTGGGCCGGCCGCGGCGAATCTGCGGAAAGATCTGCTTGAGATCGGACACCAGGTAGAAATCGGCATCGAGCGAAGCGGCGAACGCCTCGCTTGGCGACATCTCGCGCGCCGGCCGGCCGGTACTGGCCAGCCAACCGGCCGTGCCGTCGAACGCCGTGTAGCTGTCGGTGGTGGGCGACATGTGGGCGATGGAGACGCGCTTGTTTGGCGCCTTGGTGTAAAGATCGATGGCCGTCTCGCTGCCCATCGCCATCAAAGTGCCCTTCATCGTGCGGCTGGCGATGGCTTTCATGGCGTCGGCGCCGCCGGCCGCGGCGAGATACTTATTAATGATGTCGTCAACCGTGGGCGCGGGAGCCGCATTGGCGGACGCAGCGGACATGGCCGGCGGGTGGGCGGCGGGCATGTCGGAATCCTGCACCGCCGGGACCGCCTGGGGGTGCAGCGATCCGCGGTGGCACGAGTAGCAGGTCACCTGCTGCCGGCCGTGAAAGCTGTCCTTATTGATAGCCGCGGTCATGGCCATCATTTCGCGCGCGGTTTTCTTGGTGTTCTTGTCGTCGGCCGCCCTGTCTGCCACGTGGCAGGCGTCGCACTCCACGCCCAGCGAAACGGAAATGAACTGCATGGAGGCAATCAACTGGTCGGCCGGCGTGCCCTTCAGTTGCTGGATATTCTTGTAGACCTGCTCGGCCGTCTTCGCTTCCGGCGTTTGCGCGGCTGCCATTCCGGCCGCGAAAATGGCGGCGGCCATCACGATCGTGAGCTTCATGCGGATTCCCCTCGTCTTATGGATTGTAGCGGAGTCGGCCTTTTATTTCCTGGCCGGCCCGCGGAAACTGCGTTCCACCATGTCGTTCGGGTCGGTGGATACCGGGCCATCGCGCCATAGCCAGCGCATCATCTCGGGCATGATCGCGCCCCCGAATTTCTGCCCGTGGAGATTCATGCCCCAGGTGTAATTGACGTCGTATCCTTTAGCGGTGAGCGCTTTCATGAGGCGCACGTTCTGATAGAACCAGTCGCGATCCTGGTTGTATTGGCCGCCGCGGCCGATGCCGCGATTGTCGTTGCGGCCATCGCACAGGAACACGCGGATGGGCTTCTTTTCCGCGGCGAGTACGCGGTCGGCATACACCTGACCGCCGCGGAGATTGACGAAGCTGCCGACGTTGCTCAGCACTTTGCGGAACTGGTCGGGGCGCTCCCACGCCACCATGAACGCGGCGATGGCGCCGGAACTCGATCCGCCGATGCCGCGCCGTTCGGGGTCCTGGGAGATGTTGTAGTCCTTGGAGAGCGCGGGCAGCAGTTCATCGACGATGATGCGCGCGTACTTGTCGTCGGGCGTGTTGTACTCGGTGGGGCGGTTGGTGGTGCGGTCGCCCCATTCGGAAAGGTTGGGCTCGGGCTGATCGGGGCGGCGGCCGGGATTGATGAAGACGCCGATCATGACGGGGATTTCGCGCCGGTAGATCAGGTTGTCCATGACGTGCTGCGCGTGGATATCGCCGTCTTCGGCCATGAATGCCTGGCCGTCGTTGAAGATCATCAGGCTGGCGGGCACGGCCGGATCGTATTGCGCCGGCACGTAGACCCAGTAGGTGTGCTGCGTGCCCGGATAAACATTGCACGCCAGGGTGAACGGCCCGCGAATCTGACCCTGCGGAACGCCCGGTTGGGGCATGGAATCGGGTCCCAGCCGATATTGCGAATTGGGATCGGGGCCGGGCGGCATGGGCGGCTGGCTTTGCGCCAGCGCGGCGCAGGCCGCGATGGTAAGGGTGACAAGGGTTCTCATGCTGGACTCCGAAACTGCCAGTTGGCAATCTTATCAAATCGCCTGCGCGTTTCGCGCGCGTTACGCGTCCTGGATAGTAGCATGCCAAGTCAGAGGAAGGAGCCTGCCCGAAGTGTGCTCCACTGCTTTGGGGTAGCGGGCGGGTGGCTTCTCGCGGGCGCGTTGTGCGCCGCCGCACAAACTTCCCGGCCGATGGCCGTTCTCCAGACCCGCTACGAAGTCCGCGTAGGCGAAACCATCGAGATTCCCGTCGATTCCCCCACGCTCTATTTCATGCTCCACGCCAAATCGCGCCGCGCGACCATCGGCGGTAAAGATGTCGCCGGGCTGGTTATCGCGCCCAACGAAACGGGGGACAAAATTCTCCTCGTGCCGAATTCCAAGGCGACGCCGGGAGAGTACTCGGTCGAGCTATCGGCCGCGAGCGCCAACGGCGACGAAATGGCGGCCCAGGTGGACGTGGTGGTGAAACCGCGTCAGACCGTGCCGAAGAGCGCCACCCGCGCGCCCGTGGTGCTGCTGAACGGATGGATCCTCGGCTATACCGGCGCCTGCAATATATCGAGCAATTCGTCCGTCAGTTTCGGAAATCTGGCGAACTACCTGGTAAACCAGGACAGCGTGCCGGTGGTGTACCTGTTCGACAATTGCGCGGAAGACCCCGGCGCATCGATCGAAACGCTCGGCACCGACCTGACCACCTTTCTGAACTCCATTAAATATGACGACGGCTCGCAGGTTACGCAGATCGACCTGGTGGCGCACAGCATCGGCGGCCTGATCGTGCGCGCGTATCTGGAAGGATTGCAGACCGACGAATCGTACCTGCCTCCGTACTCGCCGCTGGTGCACAAGCTGGTGATGATCGGGGTGCCCAATTTCGGGTCGTTCGTGGCCGCCATCACCAGCAGCGCATTCATTCCCGGATCGCAGAACGCCGAACTGATTCCCGGAAGCGCCCTGCTGTGGAACCTGGCCACCTGGAACCAGCGCGGCGACGACCTTGCCGGGGTGAATGCCATCGCCGTGGTGGGCAACCAGGGCGCGTACATCAGCCCGACGGGCGCTTCGGCCAATAATGCCAGCGATGGTTTGGTAACCACCTCCAGCGCATCGTTGGGCTTCGTGACTCCCACTCCATCGATGAATACCACGCGGGTGGTGCCATACTGCCAGGTCGATCCCTCCGCGTTCACCAATTCCCTCATGGCATTCAACTGCGCCGCTCCCGGCATCGCCAACGTCACCAGCACCACGCATCCCACCGGCATCATTGTGCGTTCGTTCCTGGCGGGCGATACCACGTGGCAGACCACCGGCACGTCGCCCGGCAAAGACCAGTGGCTCTCCGCGAACGGCGGGGGATTCTTCGCCATGCAGAACATCCAGGCAGGGTACGTGACCGACCTGACCTCGGTGACGTGGGGCAACGCCGTCATGACCAACGGCGGCAACATCGAGACGATTTACTGGGTCGATTCCGTCGGCGGAAACGTGCCCAGCGATTTCATGGCTACCAGTTCGTCGCTCGGCACCTACAATTGCGGCGCGCTCCAGGTGCAGATCGGCACCTTTGCGGCCTATCGCTGCAAGCTGAACCTGGCGATCTCGTGCCCGCCAGGATCCACCACGTGCACGGGCGCCGTTACTCCCAACATCACGCCGGGGACGGCGGTAACCTCAGGCGGCACACTTACCATTGCGGGTGAGGATTTCGGCACGCAGTGCGGCAACTGCAAGGTGTACGCCACCCCCGCCGGCGTCAAAACCCCGACTAGCCTCAGCGTCGGCAAGTGGACCAACACGGCCATCACCGTAACGTTGCCGTCTTCGCTGACGGGATACCAGACGCTGCAGGTGAATGGCGTCGGAGGCGTCGATTCCATCGGCGTGCGGGCACTGGCGGCGGTTTCCGCGCCCGCGCTCGATTTGAGTTCCACCAGCTTGAGCTTCAATTACACGCTCGGCGGATCGCCGCCGGGGTCGCAATCGTTCAACATCTCGAATGGGGGAACCGGCACGCTCACCTGGTCGGCCAGCGTAAATGCGCTAGCCACCTGGCTCAACCTCGATTCGCTCTCGGGCACGGCTCCATCCGCCGTGAATGTGACCGTAAACCCCGGCCAGCTCACGGCGGGCACGTACACCGGCACGATCACGATTACCGCTGCCGGCGCGGCGAACAGCCCCGCGACGGTGTCGGTGACGCTGGTGGTCGCGGCCGCCGGGGCATCGCTGGTGGTCACGCCGAACCCGGTCGCCTTCACTTATACAGCGGGCACCCCCCCTCCCGCGGCGCAGAATCTGTCGATCGCCAACGGAGGCGGCGGCGCCTTCAATTGGGTGGCTACGGCGAGCGAAGATTGGGTTGCAGTCTCGCCGGCATCGGGATCCCTTCCCGGCGCGCCATCCGTTTCGGTGACGCCGCAGAATCTGCCGCCGGGAACCAATAGCGCCACGATCACCATCGCGGCGGCGGACAACAGCGTCGCGCCGGTGACGATTCCCGTGACTGTGGCGGTAACCGGGACCCCGCCGGCGCCGGTGATCACCGGGGTAGCGAACGCGGGCGGATATGAGCCCACTATTGCGCCGGCAACGTGGGTGGCGATCTTCGGGACGAATCTTTCGCAGTTCGCCTACACGTGGCAGGCGAACGATTTCGTAAACGGCGCCCTGCCCACGCAAGTCCAGGGCATTTCGGTGACGGTCAACGGCACCGCGGCGTATGTCTACTACATCAGCCCGAACCAGATTAATGTTCTGGCGCCGGACGATGCGACGACGGGGCCGGTTCCGGTGGTGGTGACGGTGGCGGGGCAGGCGAGCAATTCTTTCACGGTGCAGAAGGATGCCGTCTCGCCGGCGTTTCTCACCTTCGACAACACGCACATCGCGGCGGAGCACCTGGATTACAGCCTGCTTGGGCCCGCGAGCATCGCGGGCGCCACGCCGGCCAAGCCCGGCGAGACCGTCAGCCTGTACGCCGTCGGATTCGGCCCGACGAACCCGGTCGTGCCGACTGGTCAGATTCCATCCAGCCCCGAGCCTCTGGCGAATACCGTCACCATGACCATCGGCGGGATCCCGGTGACGCCGTCGTTCGCCGGCCTCTCGTCAACGCCGGGGCTCTATCAATTCAACGTGACCCTGCCCGCGAGTTTGTCCGCGGGCGACGTGCCGGTGGTGGCGACGATCGACGGGGCCACTACGCAGACGGGAGCGGTCATTCCGATCGGGCAGTAGGAAGCAGCATCTCCCGCACCGCCGCGAAAATCCGCTCCACCGCGGGCCTGCGATACGCCCAGCGCTCGCCGGCGTCGGGGGGATTCACCACCATCGTCGCATTCGCCTCGAACAATAAAACTTCACCCGCGGCGTTCAAGCCGAAATCGATCCCGGCGTAATCCAGCGCGAGCGTGGATTGAATGCGCGCCAGCGCTTCCATCGCCCCGTCGCCAAGCACTCCGGGCATGTTTTCGAGGAACTCCGCGTCTTCGGCGCGATGGTCGGCGCGTTCCGCCATTTCGGCGGTGAAGTAATGGATCTTCCACTGGCTGGAAATCGCCACGTGCAGCGGGTAGAGCTTGCCGCCGATCATCATGGCGCGATATTTGCGGACCTTGCCATCGGCGCCGCGGGCATCGAGAAACTCGATCGCGGTAATTTCCCCGCCGGGCAGTTGTCCCACCGCTGCGGCGAGCGCGGCGGCGCTTTCCACCTTCAGAAAATGGCGCCCGGTGTGGAATCCCGGCGTTCGCACCAGCAGCGGAAAATGAAATCCGTGGCGGGCCACGGCCGCCGCACCCTCGGGCGAAATCAGCAGATCGCGCGCAAGCGTGACGGTGAGCGGCGTCACCACGCCGGGCAGGCGTCCGAGCCGCGCATGATCGGCGCGGCCCGTGGCCATCACCGCCGATGGCGGATTGATCACGCGCGCCCCGCTGAGCGCCACAACGGATTGCGCCGCCGCCAGCGATTCGCCCGCGAGATCGGCATCGCCGATGGCGTTGAAAACCACCTGGTGAGGCGGGAGCGGCACTTTCGCGTCGTAGAATTCGGGCACCACGACATGCGTCTGGAAAACGCGGTCGTCGAGCAGGTGGCGCGTGGGGATGTTTCCGCCCCTCGAAGAGACGAGCAGCAGCAGCGATACCGGCGCGCCCTCGCCGCGATAGGGGAGCGTGCGGACGGCGCGATCCTGAAAGCCCAGGCGGCGGTGACGGTCCGCGCCCGCGTGGTCGCCCAGTTCCGCCAGCGCGTAGGCCAGCCCCTGATGAGCTTCGGCGTGGGTGGGTTGGGCGCGCAGCGCGGTTTCGAAATGTTCGCGCGCGCCGGCGTAGTCGCCCATCTCGTGCAGGATGTTGCCGAGATTGACGTGGCCCATGGGGTCTTCTGGATGGCGCGCCACGGCTTCGGCGTACGCCGTACGCGCGGCGGTGCGGTAGCCGGTGGCGTAGAGCAGCGTGCCCAGATTATTCAGCGCCAGGCGATGCGCCGGGTGGCGCGCGAGCAGGTCGATATAGGCGTCGCGCGCATCGGGCGAACGGCCCAGTTCGGCCAGCAATCCCGCGCGCTCGAAGCGCAGGCTCACGCTTTCGGGGTCTTGTGCAAGCCGGGCATCGAGATCGCGCAGTGCTTGTTCCCGAGCGCGCTGCGCGGGCCATGGCGCAGCGGACTGCGGCGCCGGGGCGCGGCTCGCGGCGGCGCGCGCTTCCATGGCGCGGCCCAGCTCGACGGTCTTCTCCACCAAGCGGTCGATTTCGCGCTCGCCGGTGCGATGATTGACGATCGCCGCGCGGATGGCGAGACGCCCGTCGAGAGTGGTGGTGGAAGGCGCGGCCACGCCCGATTCCTGGAGCTCAATCACAATGCGCGGATTGATGCGCTGCGCGTCCGCGGAGCGAAAGCGAAAGCAAACCACGTTCAGTTCTACCGGCGCCAGCAATTCGAGCTCAGGCGTGGCGGCGATGCGAGCTTCCAGGTGGCGCGCCAGTGCGCAGGTGCGAGAAATCATGGCGCCCAGCGCCCGCGTGCCGTACACCTTGAGGGTGAACCACGTTTTCAGGGCACGAAATCCGCGCGAAAGATCGGGGCCGTAATCGCAGGGCCAGGGCGCGCCCGCGGCGAGGCCGCGCATCTCCCTCCTTAAATAGGGTGCGGTGGTGGCAAACGTATGGCGATGGAGCACCCCGTCGCGTACCAGGATGAAGCCGGCATCGTAGGGCACCTGCCCCCACTTATGAAAATCGAAGGCCAGCGAATCGGCGCGCTCCATTCCGGCGAGACGCGGCGCCAGGTCGGGCGCCAGCATGGCCAGCGCGCCCGCGGCGCCGTCCACGTGGAACCATAGGTGCTCGTCGCGGCAGATGGCGGCCAGCGAGGAGAGATCGTCAATCGCGGCGGTATCGACGGTTCCGGCCGTTCCCACCACCAGGAACGGCGCGCGCCCGGCGCGGCGATCGGCGGAAATCGCTTCCCGGAGAGCGTCCACCGAGATGCGATGGCGCTCGTCCACGGGAACGAAGCGCAGCGCGTCGCTGCCGATGCCGGCGATGTCGAGGGCCTTAGCGATGCAGGTATGCGCCGCGGCGGATGCGTAAGCCGCCAGGCGTTTGGGACTCCCGGCAATGCCGCCGCAGCGCACCTCGAACCCCAATTCGGCGTCGCGCGCGACCAGCACGCCGATCAGGTTCGCCATGGAAGTGCCGGTGACGAACAGGCCGCTGGCACTCTCTGGGAATCCGAAAATCCGCCCCATCCAGCGGACCAACTGGCGCTCCACTTCGATGGGCGCGTGGTCGCGGCCGCCGAGATTGGCGTTGAGCCCCGCGGCCAGCATCTCCGCCAGCATGCCGACGGGGGTTCCCGCGCCATGCACCCAGCCCATGAACCCGGGATGCACGTTGCCGGCGGCGTAGGGCAGGATATCGCGCAAAAATTCCTCGTGTACCGCGGCAAGGTCCGTGGGCGCTTCCGGGATTTCGGCACGGAAGCGGGCGCGCACCTCTGCGGGCGCCGGCTGCCAGACCGGCCGGTCGCGAATGTCCCGGAGGTAATCGAGCATGTCGTCGAGCATGCGGTGGGCCTGCGCTCGAAACGCCGGCCAATCCGCGGGATCGAGCGTATTTCGGCCGTTTGGGTCGCTCATAAGTGCCGATTCCTCAATTATGCACGACGATTTTTGCAGAAAAGCTATAGAAGGGCGCGAAAACCGCCGATAAGCCAGCGGAGGTAGTGATGGGTTCGGTTTCCTCTTCCGTCAATCCTGGAGTTGCGGACCTGCTCCAGACGCTGAGCAACGTGAATTCGCCGGTTTTGAACTCGCAGGCCGCGGTGAGCGCCCTGGAGAACGCTCCGTCCGCCGATATCGTGCAATTGAGCGAAGAAGCTACTCAATTGGCGGGCATCGACACCCTCTTCGGCATTTCCTCTCCGGCGAGTTCTGCCGCCGGCAACATGGACACCTTGTTCGGAATCCCCACCGCACCGGCCTCCGGCAGCAATACCATTCTGCAAGCCATGGAAAATGAAGGCGCCTCGCTCACTCCCGCGGAGCAGGCGGCGCAGGACCAGGCGGTGGCGCAATCCACTTTGACCGAAGGGCTATTCGGCAGCGGGACGAACCCATCGGGCACGCTTTTCAACACGCTCGGGTAAACCAGGGCATTTCGCCATGGGACGGATCGTCTATTTCAGTTTTCCCGCTCATGGGCACGTGAATCCCACCCTCCCGGTGATGCGCGAGTTGGTCCGCCGGGGCGAACAGATTTCCTATTTCGGCACATCGCGGTTCGCGCGCGCCATCGTCGAGACGGGCGCGCAGTTCTGCCCCTATACCGGCCGGATCCGCATGCCGGTGGACGGGCCCGGGCCGTTCGCGCGGCTCACCACCACGCTCGAAACCCTGCTCGAATTCTGCGGCGCGGTGCTCGACGATCATCTCGACGCAGTTCGCCGCTCGCGACCTACCCACGTGATGTTCGACAGCTTCGCTCCCTGGGGCCGCATGGTGGCGCAACTGCTCGGCCTGCCGGCTGTGGCGTCGGTCCCCAGCATTCTGGTGAACCGCGCCATCGACGCGCGCTACGGCTCGGCGCCGGAGCGGCCGGCGGAAGATCCGCGGCTGACGGCGAATTGGTGCGCCCGGTTCCGCGCGCGGTGCCATATGCGCCTGTTGGGATATCACCTTCCCGAGCCGCTCAGCGCGCCCGAACTCCTGCAAACCTATGGCGATCTCAACCTGGTCTATACCTCGCGGATGTTCCAGCCCCTGGCCGAGCAATTCCATGCGCGCCGCTTCCGGTTCGTCGGGCCTTGCTGCTCGTTCCGCCCGCAAGAGCCGTCTTTTCCCTTCGACCAGCTCGATGACCGGCCCCTCGTGCTGATCTCGCTCGGCACGGTCTACGGCCGCCCGGATCTCCTCCGGAATTGTGTGAAAGAGCTGGCCGGAGGGCCGTGGCAAGTGATCGTGGCCGCCGGCGGCGATTCCACGCTGGCGGATGGCGCCCCGGCGAATGCCATCGTGCGTACCTGGGTGCCGCAGGTGGAAATTCTGCGGCGCACATCGGCATTCGTCACCCACGGCGGGATGAACAGCGTCCAGGAAGCGCTGTATTACGGCGTCCCAATGGTGCTCCTGCCACAGGCGGCCGATCAGTTCTGGATCGCGTCGCGGACGGCCGAGCTGGGGGCGGGGGTGATCCTGGATTCGTCGCGTCTCAATCCCGGCGATATCCGGTCGAAGATAGCGGCGATTGTTTCCGGCACAGGCTATGCCTCGGCCGCGGCGCGCATCGCCCAATCTCTGCACGCCGCGGGCGGACACGCCAAGGCGGCGGATGAGATCCAGAGCTTTATCGGCGGTCGCGTATGCAGGCAAGCTGGCAGCCGTCAGCATTCGGCAATCGGCTAGGCGGCCAACTCTGCGAGCTCTGCTTCCTCCGCCGGGGGAAAACGATGCGCGCACAATTCCGCAGTCGATTTTGCCTTTGTCTTTCCGGCTCTCCGCGTCTGTGCGGTGAAACTGTTTTCGATGGAGCCAGAGGCCCCCGCTGAGCCGCGACCGCGACCCGCGCGCCGCAGCCCACTCCACCTGGCATCTGATGACAAAAACAAAAATGCGGGCGCGCTTGGGTGATTGGGGTGAGTGCGCCCGCTGTCGTAACGGGGATTACCTCCAGGATGGACCTTCCGGGTTCGAGTGAACAGAGGCAATTGGAGCCATCCTCAGATGGCCGTTTCGAGCCATTTGCCGCCATTTGCCGGCGGCCGGGCTACCATCGGAAGGAAAATTGCTACTATTGGGCGAGAGCGCGCCATGACTCGACGTACGAAACTGCCAGCATTTGTTCTCCTTGTCGCCATGCCGTTGTTCGCCCAGAAGAACGCGCCTTCGCGGCAGCCCGCCGACGCGCCCGTGGGAAAAATCGACGCCTTGCACGATCTCAGCGCGCAACTGGAAGCGCTTGCCCACCGCGTGAGCATCTCCGTAGTGCAGATTTTTTCTACTGGGTATGTCCTGACAGACGACCGGGAGGCGGGTTCGAACGCGGCGATTGTCACGCGGCAGCGCGCCAGTGGGTCCGGGGTGGTGGTCGCCGCGGATGGCTATATCGTTACCAACGCGCACGTGGTGTCGAACGCGCGCAAAGTGCGGGTCAGGCTCGCTGGGGGAGCCTCGGGAGAAGCCGGCGCCATGGCGCCATCCGGAAAGATGCTGGACGCAACGGTGGTCGGGCTGGACCGCGAGACCGACGTTGCCGTTATCCGCGTGGACCGTGACGATCTGGTTCCGCTGTCGCTCGGCGATTCCGACAGCCTGCACCAGGGGCAGTTGGTCATGGCATTCGGCAATCCCCTGGGCCTGGACAATTCCGTCAGCATGGGGGTGGTCAGCTCGGTGGCACGGCAAATCAAGCCGGAGGACACCATGATTTACATCCAGACCGACGCGCCCATCAATCCGGGAAACAGCGGAGGTCCTCTGGTGGATGCCGACGGCAAGGTGATGGGATTGAACACGTTCATCCTCTCGCAGTCGGGCGGAAGCGAGGGTCTGGGTTTTGCCATTCCGAGCAACATCGTTCGCAATGTCTATCAGCAGATTCGCCGCGAGGGGCACGTGCACCGCAGCGAGATTGGCGTCTTCGCCCAGACGATCACGCCGCAGATGGCGTCAGGCCTGCAACTGCCGCAGGATTGGGGGGTGCTGCTGGCCGATGTCGCGCCCGGCGGCCCCGGCGACGTCGCGGGTCTCAAACCGGGTGACATCGTGCTGAGCCTGAACGGGAAGACCGAGGCCAATGCGCGCCAAATGGAAGTCGATTTGTACCGCTATCCCGTGGGTGCCAAGGTGGATCTGGCGATCCTGCACGACGGCGAAAAGAGAACTGTCGAGGTAGCCACGGTCGAGCGCCAGGGCGATCCGGAACGGTTCGCCGACATGGTGGACCCGTCCAAGAACCTGGTGAGGCGGTTGGGAATTCTGGGTATCGACGTGGATGAGCGGGTGGCCGCGCTGCTGCCCGACCTGCGCAAGCATTACGGCGTGGTGGTGGCGGCGCGCGCCGGAGACTCGGCGTATTCCGGGGATAGCCTGCAATTGGGCGACGTAATCTATGCCCTGAACAACGCGCCGGTGACGGATATTGCGGCTTTACGGAAGCGCCTCGACGAAACCAAAGACAGCAGCTCGGTGGTGTTGCAGGTGGAACGCGACGGCCGGCTGATGTATGTCACGCTCGAAATCGAATAGCGGGGCTGTAAGGAATTCATCGTATAGTGGCCGGCGCCGGTTGCGGATACACTAATCGCGGAGAGGCACAACAAGATGCGGCGCTTACTTTTCGTGACGGCCCTTGCCGTCGCCGCTGCTTTCGCGGCGGATCGCCCCGATCTTAATGGAAAGTGGCAGCTTGCTTCCAATCCGGGGAAGCTGAAATTCGAAACGCTGTTCATCGAGCAGAGTCCCGACAGCGTCAAGATCACCGAATCGGCGGCCAACAAAAAGCCGTTCGACGTCAGTTGCAATACCGAAGCCAAGGAGTGCAAGGTAAAGGAGCTGAAGGTATCGTTCTGGTACAACGGTCCCGCGCTGGTGATGATGGAATCCAATCAGGGTGGCGATGTCGTCACCAAGACGCGGATAGTGCCCGGGACCGACGGCAAGACCCTGAGTCTCGAAGTGACGCGCATTCTGCCGGCGGGCACCAGCGCGACGTACACATTCACGAAGCAGCCATAGAAGCACTTGACGGAATCGCAGCCGGGGCCAGAGACGATGGCGGAACGGTGTCAGTGTCGGGTGTGGCCTGCGTGCGAAGGTGGGATAATGAAGTCGTCATGACGGTGAGGCTGGAACTCAAGTCAGATGTCGAGGCGAATTTGGCCGCCCGGGCACGTGCCAGGGGCGTCGCACTCGAGTTCTACCTTCAGGGCGTCATTGAGGAACTGGCGCGCACGAGACATCCCGTTCGGCTAACGCCCAGGACGTCGCGGCAGCACTCGACGCTTTAGCCGAGATGGGCAGGGGTCTTCCGACCTTGCCGACGTCTGCTCTGAGCCGCGAGAGCATCTATCAGGATCGCAACTGAAACGGTGCGAGTTCTTCTCGACACGAACATCTTGCTGCGGCTGTTGAATCGGCAGACCCGGAGTACGGAATCGTGCGCTCCGCCGTCGATGCCCTTGTCGCTCGTGGTGATGAGCTCTGCTTCGCATCGCAGAATCTGGTGGAGTTCTGGAACGTGTGCACGCGGCCTGCGGACAGGAACGGATTCGGCCTGACCAGCGCCGAAACTGACGCTCGCGCGAAACTGATCGAGAGCAGGTTCACGCTACTGCCCGACGCGGACCGTATTCACGCCGGGTGGAGGCGCCTGGTGGTCGATTATTCCGTGGCAGGGGTTCAAGCACGATGCTCGCCTGGTCGCCGCGATGCTGGCGCACGGCGTTCAGCAGTTGCTGACACTCAACGACTTCTGTCCGAAAGAAATCCCTACTATACACAGAGCCATCCGCTTATCCTAAGACTTTTCAGTTTCTTTCAATGTCGAGCCGTCTGAAATATGCGGACCAGAGGCGGCGTCACCCAGGATTCCGCCCTCGGTGGAGTTGGGCGCGGTATAGCCTCAGCGGACATCTTGGAACGTCGGGACCTTCGATCCCGACTGGTCCTTCCAGATAAAATAACCACCAACGGACCCACCCATCCGTTAAAGTAGATACACCCATCTGATTTCGAATCTCTCAGCGCGGCCTTAGTTCTCGGCCACCGCGATAGTGACACCGGTCTGGCTCGCTGCACTGCCTACTTGTACAACTACCGGCACAGTATTTCCCGGCTGGACAATGGTGGGGATCCGAACATTTATCTGCATGATGCCCGCTACTTCGGCGGGTGCTCCGCCCGCATAGTCAACTTCGGCCGAAATCCCCCCCACCGTTACAAACACAGGCTGAAGCGGTTGGGGAAGTGGAGCACCGGCAGGCTTCCCATCCACGCCAGCGGGCGATGTCTGGCCTTCTCCGGTTGCATAAAGAGAAATGACGCTTCCGAGCTTCGCAGGCGTGGCGACGGCGTTGTACGAACCGTCCTGATTGATGGCCGCAGCCTGCCCCGAGCCGATCGCCCCGACTGTGAAGAGTCCAGGAGCCGTCGAGGCCACGGGAACCGAAAACGGGATTGAAGACTGCCCCTGATATTGGACGACGATGCTCGCCGTCGCGCCGGCAACTTCGTACGGGACGATGGCCGCAACGGCACCTGACGAAGTATAAATGATCGGTGCTGCGAAATTGTCGAATACGACTTGAGTGCCGGCCAACTGGACGGGAACGTAGCCGCGGCTGTCGACCTGGAATTGCACGAGCTGAGCGGGTCCCATGCCGGAGCCGTACAGCACCACAATTTCCCCAGGTGCGATTTGGCCGGC
>Ga0335078_10008584_pt1 | contig 15194 bp, 9 predicted proteins | sample Lox_Sample_32_FD_206711 | JGI IMG/M metagenome (GOLD analysis project Ga0335078, IMG submission 206711) | Soil microbial communities from Loxahatchee National Wildlife Refuge, Florida, United States - Lox_Sample_3.2 | ecosystem: Environmental > Terrestrial > Soil > Wetlands | place: USA: Florida... | reverse complement strand
CAGCGTGAACAGCGTCCAGACGATTAAGAACAGTGCGAAAACGAACGCCACATAGATAGCGGAGCCGAACGCCGTCGCCAACGCGATGCCCGCAAGCAGCGCCTGCTCCGCGCGCGCGCGCCATCCCGCTTTTCCGGAGCCGGCCCAGAGAATCAAAAATGCTATCAGGCAGGCGATCAGCCCGGCGATGTAATGGCTTTCCCAAAGCACGGAGTACACGAACCCGTCCACCTGCTCGTTCCACCACTCCATCGCCGGCCGCACCGCGTGCATTCCCGCGAGTTGCAGCATCCACAGGAGAGCTTGGGGGACGATATCGAGGCCGGTGACGCCGAGCAGGAGAATGCCGATGACGGCGCGGCGGCGGAACGTGGTGCTTCCGCGATCGAAGAACAGGCGCAGGAATAGGGCGGCCGCGGCCATCAGCCCGATTCCGCACCAGACGGTTCCGGCGATCCAGGCGTGGCGCGCGGTGATGAACGCTCCGCCGGCGCGGTCCACCAGAGCGCAGAGAATCAGCCAGAAATAATGGTAGCGGAGCGCGACGGCGTGGCCCGGAAAGAAGAAGGGGTTGGCGGGCGGAATTCCCGTCGCGCCGATGGAGTGAATGAACCCGGTGCGGACGGCGTAGTCGAACGCGGCGGAGGGATACCAGGCGTGGCGGCCGATCTGCAAATCGACGAGCGAGCAGATGGCAATGGCTGTCCACACGCCGGCAATCGCCGTCGCCACGCGGGTGTACGGCGCGAGCGAAACGGGCCGACGAGTTGCGGCTGCGACAGCGTAGACCCACGATGCGGCGTACAGGACCCACACGGCATTTATGGAACCGAATCGCCAGACGAAGTACGTGACGGCTGGGCAGATCGCGATCGCGAGCGGGATGCTGAGCGTCAGTTGGAAAGCGAACGTGCGGTGGCGGAACTCGAACAGGTCCGCGATGCGCGCGATGGCATACCCGGGCAGCACGACGAACAACGCGAACAGGCACACGGCGGCCGCGGACGCGACGAGGTCGGTGAGCATGTAACTGTGCGCGGGCATAGGCGGGCAATTTTATGGTGCCCGGAGCGGGCCGGCGGGACAAGACGGGCAAGAGATATCGGCGGCGGGATTACTTAAGCTAATCGAAGAGCTCGGCGAGCGGCACAAGCATGCTGGGATTGTCGGTGCGGAGTTCCGGGACTTCGATCATCGCGCCGGGCGTGCAGGGCCACCAATCCCGCCGGGCTTTGGAAACAGAAACCGCCGGGAACGCGACTGCGACGCCCCGGCGGCTCGTACGTTCTGCGATGCCGCGAAATTACTCCGCCAGCGAGTCTTCGCCCGTCTCCTCGGGCAACCCGCCTGCGTACTGCAAACGAGTTTCTTCGTCGTAACCGGGGATCGCATCTGCTGCCGGCTCGGCGGGTGTTTCCTCCACCACGTCCTCGCCCGCGATCTTCACCTGGCGGTAATATTCCATGCCGGTGCCGGCAGGAACCAGGCGTCCCATGATCACGTTCTCCTTCAGACCGCGCAGGTAGTCCACCTTGCCGTTGATGGCAGCTTCGGTGAGCACGCGCGTGGTCTCCTGGAACGACGCCGCGGAGATGAACGAATCGGTCGATAGCGACGCCTTCGTAATACCGAGCAGCATCGCTTTGCCCTGCGCCGGACGTCCGCCGGCTTCCACCGTCTTCAGATTCTCCGCGCGGAACTTGAACTTATCGACCACTTCCTCCGGCAGAAATTCGGTATCGCCGATATCTTCCACCTTCACCCAGCGCATCATCTGGCGGGAGATGACTTCCAGGTGCTTGTCGTTGATATTGACGCCCTGCAAGCGATAGACTTCCTGAATCTCGTTGACCAGGTACTTTTGCAGTTCCTTCTCGCCGAGCACGTCCAGAATGTCGTGCGGATTGCGCGGTCCGTCCATGAGCGGCTCGCCGGCTTTCACCCGTTCGCCTTCCTGAACGTTGATATGTACGCCGCGAGGCAGCGAGTACTCGCGCTTTTCGCCTTCGTCGCCTTCGACGTAGATCTTGCGCTGCCCCTTGGATACTTCGCCGTACTTCACCTGGCCGTTGATCTCCGCGATGATGGCCGTCTCGCGCGGCTTGCGCGCTTCGAACAGTTCCACCACGCGCGGCAGACCGCCGGTGATGTCCTTGGTCTTGGTGGTCTCGCGCGGAATCTTGGCCAGCACGTCGCCGGCGTGGACTTCTTCGCCGTCGCGGATCATCAGGTGTGCGTGGGTCGGCATCAAGTACTTCTTGGCTTCCGACCGCGATCCCTGCGCCCCTTCCGGCCGCACCACGATGGTCGGCTGGCGCTTCTCGTCGGGCGAATCGGTCACCACCAACTGCGACATACCGGTGACTTCGTCCACCTGCTCCTGCAACGTCAACCCGTCTACGAGGTCTTTGTAGTGGACCACGCCGCTGACTTCCGTCAGGATCGAGAAGGTGTACGGATCCCATTCGAGCAGGATCTGGTTGGCCTTCACAGGCGCGCCGTCTTCCACCAGAACGCGCGCGCCGTAGACTACCGGGTAGCGTTCCTTTTCACGGCCCTTATCGTCGACCACGGCCATGATCCCGGCGCGGTTCATGGCGATGATCTCGTTGGTCTTGCTGCGCACCGTCTGGATGCCGATGTAGCGGGCGTAACCGTCGGACTTGGCGTCCTGCGTGGATTGCTCGCTGACGCGGGTGGCGGTGCCGCCGATATGGAACGTACGCATGGTGAGCTGCGTGCCGGGTTCGCCGATGGATTGCGCCGCGATCACGCCGACCGCTTCGCCGCGCTCCACCAGGCGTCCGGTGGCCAGGTTGCGGCCGTAGCAGGCCACGCACACGCCACGCTTCGATTCGCAGGTCAGCACCGAGCGGATCTTGACGCGCTCGATGCCGGCCGCCTGGATCGCCGCCGCCAGGTCTTCGGTGATTTCCTGGTTCACGCCGACGATGATGTTGCCTTCGTAATCCTTCTGGTCTTCGAGAGCCACGCGGCCCACAATGCGGTCGCGCAACGGCTCGATGATTTCGCCCGATTCGATGATGGGCTCCACGTAGATGCCTTCGGTGGTGCCGCAATCCTGCTCGGTGATGATCACGTCCTGCGCCACGTCCACCAGGCGGCGCGTGAGATAGCCGGAGTCGGCCGTCTTCAACGCCGTATCGGCCAATCCCTTGCGGGCGCCGTGCGTGGAGATGAAGTATTGCAGCACGTTGAGGCCTTCGCGGAAGTTGGCGGTGATGGGCGTTTCGATGATCTCGCCCGAGGGCTTGGCCATCAAGCCGCGCATACCGGAAAGCTGGCGGATCTGCTGTTTGGAACCGCGGGCGCCGGAGTCGGCCATGATGTAAATGGGGTTGAGATAACGGCCAGTGCGGTCGTCCTCTTCCATCGCCGCCATCATCTCATCGGAAACCTTTTCGGTCACCTTCGACCAGATTTCGATGATCTTGTTGTAGCGCTCGCCGTGGGTGATGGCGCCGTCCTGATACTGGCTCTCCACGTTCACCACTTCGCGCTCGGCCTCGTGCACCAGGCTGGCCTTCTCGGCGGGCACCACCATGTCGTCGATGCCGATCGAAATGCCGGCGCGCGTCGCATAGAGGAAGCCGAGCGCCTTGATCTCGTCGAGCATTCCGACGGTGGTCTGCAATCCGAACTTCAGGTAGCAGTACTGCACCAGCGCGCCCAAGCCCTTCTTCTTCAGCAGGCCATTGATGAACGGCATGTCCTGCGGCAGGTGGTCGTTGAGGATCACGCGGCCGACGGTGGTTTCCATGTACTGCTTGTTGAACTCGATGGGCTCGGTGTGGATCACGTTCTGGCTGTCGAACGCGTGCACCAGGTCGATCACCCGGCCGGTGTAGCGGAGCTTGATGGGGGTGAGCGTCTCCACTTCGCCCATTTCGAGGGCGATCAGGACGTCGTCGGTGGAGGCGAAGGTGCGGCCTTCGCCCCTGGCGCCGGGACGCGCCTTGGTGAGGTAGTAGCAGCCCAGCACCATGTCCTGCGTGGGAACGGCGATCGGTGCGCCGTGCGCCGGCGAGAGAATATTGTTGGCCGAAAGCATCAGGGTCGAGGCTTCGATCTGCGCTTCCGGAGACAGCGGGATGTGGACGGCCATCTGGTCGCCGTCGAAATCGGCATTGAACGCGGTGCAGGTAAGCGGGTGCAGCTTGATGGCCTTGCCTTCCACCAGCACGGGCTCGAACGCCTGGATGCCGAGGCGGTGCAGCGTGGGAGCGCGATTGAGCAGGATGGGGTGGTCTTTGATCACCTCTTCGAGGATGTCCCACACCACGGGATCCTGCTGTTCCACCAGTTCCTTGGCCTGCTTGATGGTGGTGCAATGGCCGCGCTGCTCGAGGCGGTGGTAGATGAACGGCTTGAAGAGCTCGAGCGCCATCTTTTTGGGAAGACCGCACTGGTGCAGCTTCAAATCCGGCCCCACCACGATCACCGAACGGCCGGAATAGTCCACGCGCTTGCCGAGCAGGTTCTGGCGGAAGCGGCCCTGCTTGCCCTTGAGTGTATCGGAGAGCGATTTCAGCGGGCGGTTATTGGCGCCGCGCAGAACGCGTCCGCGGCGGCCGTTGTCGAACAGCGCGTCCACGGCTTCCTGGAGCATGCGCTTTTCGTTGCGCACGATGACGTCGGGCGCGTGCAGCTCGATCAGCTTCTTCAACCGGTTGTTGCGGTTGATCACGCGGCGGTAAAGGTCGTTGAGATCGGAGGTGGCGAAGCGGCCGCCATCGAGCGGCACCAGCGGGCGCAGTTCCGGCGGAATCACCGGGATCACGTCGAGGATCATCCACTCCGGCTTGTTGCCGGATTTGCGGAACGATTCCACCACGCGCAGGCGCTTGGCGAATTTCAGCTTCTTCTGCACCGATTGCTCGGTCTTCATCCTCTCGCGGATCTCTTCGGAGAGAGCTTCCACGTCGACCTTCTTGAGCAGCTCCTTGATGCCTTCGGCGCCCATCATGGCGACGAATTTACCGGCAGCCTCCTGGTCGAGCTGGCGCTTGCGTTCGTCGGTGATGACCTCGCCGCGGCTGAGGCCTTCCACTTCGCCCGGCTCCACCACGACGTAGGCTTCGAAGTACAGCACGCGCTCGAGTTCGCGGAGTGTGATGTCGAGCAGGTGGCCGATGCGGCTGGGGAGCCCCTTGAAGAACCAGACATGCGAACAGGGGCTGGCGAGTTCGATGTGACCCAGGCGTTCGCGGCGGACGCGCGCCAGCGTAACTTCCACGCCGCATTTGTCGCAAATCACGCCGCGGTGCTTCATGCGCTTGTACTTGCCGCACAAGCACTCCCAATCCTGCGTGGGTCCGAAAATCCGGGCGCAGAAAAGCCCGTCGCGCTCCGGTTTAAAAGTACGGTAATTAATGGTCTCCGGCTTGGTGACCTCCCCGTGCGACCAGCTCCGGATCTTTTCCGGCGAGGCCAGAGAAATGCGGATGGAATCGAAATCCGCGATCAAATTCGCTCGATCATAGGGTGAAGATCTCATTATTACCCTCCAGTCGAAAAGGCTTTATTAGCCGCCGATGAACGCCGATGAACGCGGATCAGAACGATTTGGTTTTATCGGCGTTTATCTGCGGTCATCGGCGGCTAATTATTCTTGTTTTAGTCGGCCGCGAGCGCCGTGTCCGGCACTTCGCGCGGCTTCTTCATCAATTCCACATCCAGACAGAGAGATTGCAATTCGCGTATGAGAACGTTGAAGGACTCGGGCACACCGGGTTCGATGGCGGCTTCGCCCTTCACAATGGCTTCGTAGATCTTGGCGCGGCCGTACACATCGTCCGACTTGGCCGTCAGCAGCTCCTGGAGAATATAAGCGGCGCCGTATGCTTCGAGCGCCCAGACTTCCATTTCGCCGAAGCGTTGTCCACCGAACTGCGCCTTGCCGCCCAACGGCTGCTGGGTAATCAGCGAGTACGGTCCGATGGAGCGGGCGTGAATCTTGTCGTCCACCAGGTGCGAGAGCTTCATCATGTAGATGTAGCCCACCGTCACCGGCTGTTCGAACTGGGTCCCAGTCATGCCGTCGAACAGCACGGTCTTGCCGGAACTCGGCAGTTTCGCCTCCGCCAGAGCTTTCTTGATCTCGCGCTCCGTGGCGCCGTCGAACACCGGGGTCGCGAACTGCACGCCCAGCGCCTTGGCGGCCCATCCGAGGTGGGTTTCGAGAATCTGGCCCACGTTCATGCGCGAAGGCACGCCCAGCGGATTGAGCACGATCTCCACCGGCGTCCCGTCGGGCAGATACGGCATGTCTTCCTCGGGAAGAATGCGCGCGATCACGCCCTTGTTGCCGTGGCGTCCGGCCATCTTGTCGCCCACCGAAAGCTTGCGCTTCATGGCGATGTAGACCTTCACCAGCTTGATCACGCCGGGAGGCAGTTCGTCGCCCTTGCGGAGCTTGGCGATTTTCTCATCGGTAATCTTTTCGAGCACCGCGATCTGCCGCGATGTCATTTCTTCGATTTCGTCGATCTGCTCGTTGAGGCGCGGCTCCTTGTTGGCCAGGCGCATGCGCTTGAGGTCGCGCGATTTCATCTTCTCGATGAGCTCGCGGGTGAGGTCTGTGTCTTTGGAAAGCAGGCGCTTGTTAGTTTTCTCGTCGTGCAGGTCGGCCAGCAGCTTCTTGCCTTCCAGCAGACCGGCCAAACGCTTGGCGCGTTCGTCCGTCAGGATGCGGATTTCGTCCTGCAGGTTGCGCTGCAGGCGCTGGATCTGCGATTCCTCGATCGACTTGGAGCGCTCGTCCTTCTCCTGGCCCTTGCGCGAGAAAATCTTGCAATCGACGATAGTGCCTTCGATTCCGGGCGGGCAGTAGAGCGACGCGTCCTTCACATCTCCGGCCTTTTCGCCGAAAATCGCGCGCAGCAGTTTCTCTTCGGGGGTGAGCTGGGTTTCGCCCTTGGGCGTTACTTTGCCCACCAGGATGTCGCCGGGCCTTACCGTAGCGCCGATGCGGATGATGCCGCTCTCGTCCAGGTTGCGCAGGAAGGAATCCGCGATGTTGGGAATATCGCGCGTGATTTCCTCCGGTCCGAGCTTGGTGTCGCGGGCTTCGATCTCGAATTCCTCGATGTGGATCGAAGTGTAGTAATCCTCCTTGACCAGCTTCTCGCTCACCAGGATGGCGTCTTCGAAGTTGTATCCGCGCCAGGGCATGAACGATACGAGTACGTTGCGTCCCAATGCCAGCTCGCCGAAATCGGTGCACGGACCGTCGGCCAGCACGGCGCTCTTCGGCACCCGTTGCCCCACCCGCACAATCGGCTTCTGGTTGATGCAGGTATTCTGGTTCGACCGCTTGAACTTGGTGAGCTGGTAGATGTCCGCGCCCACTTCGCGCGAGAGCTGGCCTTCGTGCGCCGCTCCTTCCACGCGAACGATGATGCGTTCGGAGTCCACCGAATCCACCACGCCGGGGCGCTTGCACAGCACCACGGCGCCGGAATCGCGGGCCGTCACGTACTCCATGCCGGTGCCCACATAGGGAGCGTCGGCGCGCAGCAGCGGAACGGCCTGGCGTTGCATGTTCGATCCCATCAGCGCGCGGTTGGCGTCGTCGTTCTCGAGGAACGGAATCAGGCTGGCGGCCACGGAGACGAGCTGCTTGGGGCTGACGTCGATATATTCGATCTCGTCGCGCGATTTCAGCACGAAGTTGCCGGCCTGGCGGGCGTTGGAAAGATCCGGCACAATGCGGCCCTTCTCGTCCAGCTCCACGTTGGCCTGCGCCACCGTCCACTTGTCTTCTTCCCAGGCGGAAAGGTATTCGCAGTGGGCTTCGAATTCCGCTCCCTGCTTTTTGGCGCCCAGCTTCCTGTTGACATCCTCCGCATCCTGCCGCCGCACGATGTCGCCGACTTTGTAATCGGTATCGCCGGGGTTGAGGATCTTGACTTCGTCGATCACCACGCCCTTTTGCACTTTGCGGTAGGGGCTTTCGATGAAGCCGTATTCGTTGATGCGCGCAAAGCACGAGAGGGACGAAATCAGCCCGATGTTCGGACCTTCGGGCGTTTCGATCGGGCAGATACGGCCGTAATGCGTGGGGTGGACGTCGCGGACTTCGAATCCCGCGCGCTCGCGGCTCAAACCGCCCGGTCCGAGGGCCGACAAGCGCCGCTTGTGGGTGATTTCCGAGAGCGGGTTGGTCTGATCCATGAACTGCGAGAGCTGGCTCGAACCGAAGAACTCGCGGATGGCGGCCATTACGGGCTTGGCGTTCACCAGGTCGTGCGGCATGGCCGTCGACATTTCCTGGTAGACCGACATCTTTTCTTTGATGGCGCGCTCCATGCGCACCAGGCCGATGCGGAACTGGTTTTCGAGCAGTTCGCCGACGGCGCGCACGCGGCGGTTGCCCAGGTGGTCGATATCGTCCACCGCGCCCAGGCCTCGGCGCAGCTTGAGCAGGTACTTGATGGTGGCGCGGAAGTCCTCGGAATCGAGCGTGCGTTTGTCGAGCGAAGTGGCGTCGGCCTTGTCGTGCAGCTTGATGTTGAACTTCATGCGGCCCACGCGCGAAAAATCGTATTTGCGCGGGTCGAAGAACATGCCCTGGAAAAGCTGGGTCGCGGTATCGAGCGTGGGTGGATCGCCGGGGCGCAGCTTGCGGTAAATTTCGATCAGCCCTTCGTTCTGGGCTTTTACCGGGTCCTTGCGGATGGTAGCCGAAACCACCGTTCCCACATCGTCGCGCTCGGGGAAGAAAATCTCGAAATCGCCGATGCCGGCTTCGATCAACTTGGAAAGCGCCGTGGTGGTGAGTTCGCTGTTGGCGTCGATGAGCACTTCGCCGGTCGACATGTCCACCACGTCGGCCACGATGTGCGCGCCTTCCAGATCGTTGGCGGCCACCTCCACCTGCTGGATCTTGAACTTTTGAATTTCCTTGTAGAGCGACGACGTGATCTTTTTGCCCTGGCCGACCACGGTCTCGCCGCTCTTCGCGGCGATGGCGTAGGAAAGCTTCAGTCCGGTCAGACCTTCATCGACATTCCAGAAGAGCTTCTTGTCTTTGATGCTGATCTTGCTCACGCGGTAGAACGCGCGCAGAATCTGTTCGTCGGTCTTATAGCCCAGCGCCCGCAGAAACACCGACCCGTAGAACTTGCGCTTGCGGTCGATACGGACGTAAAGGATGTTCTTGAGGTCGTACTCGAACTCCACCCAGCTTCCGCGATACGGGATGATCTTGCCGAGGAAATAACCCTGCGCCGGAACGCGCTCGAAAAACACGCCCGGCGAGCGGTGCAACTGCGAGACGATGACGCGCTCGGTGCCGTTGATGATGAACGTTCCGTTGTCCGTCATCAGCGGGATTTCGCCGAAGAAAACTTCCTGTTCCTTGATGTCGCGAACGCTTTTCTTACCCGTCTCGGGGTCTTTCGAATACACCGTGAGCCGGATGGTGACCTTGAGCGGCGCGGCGTAGGTCATGCCGCGCTCCTGGCACTCCTGCATGTCGTACTTCAGTTGCAGGCCAACGGGGTCGCCGCATTTGTTGCAGAAGGTAACGACGTTTTTATTGAACGTTCCGCAATGCGCGCAGAGTATATCGCCGGCGTGAAAGGGGTCGGTGCGGATGGTCGCGCCGCAGTTGCGGCAGGTGGAACGCAGATGGTGCAGACCTTTCAGGTTGCCGCACTTGCATTCCCAGTTGCCGATCGAATAATCGACGAATTCAAGATCGCTGACGCCGCGGAAATCCGAGATGGGGAAGACGGAATTGAACACGGTCTGCAGTCCGATGTCCTCGCGCTCATTCGGCAGCAAGTCCATCTGCAAAAACCGCTCATACGATTTTTTCTGTACTTCGATGAGATTCGGGATCGGGATCGAAGTCTTAATTTTCGAAAAATCAACTCGCTCGGGGGCAGCGCCGTTATGTTGAAAATCCATTCTTATACTCCTGACGGCCGAACAGCCAAAGCAACCAGACTGCGTCTAACAGCACAAAGCCAACGGCGCTCCGGGAGAACAGGCTTCCCAGCGCACCGAGTGATGAAAACGGGGCAGGAATCGAATTGGTTCTGAAGTATTGCGCGTGGTGATTGGCACTGGGGAAGAAAGGACGTACGAATTCCGCCTGGCAGCTGCTGATGGAAGAAAGCGCAAAGATTCCCTCTTTGCAGTTTCGCCCAAACTGCAATTGAAGTTCCAGAATTCGGAAGTCACAGTCACCAATTGGGATCGAGTCCGCTGGTTCGAAGGCCCAACTACCTACCTTAACAGGGGAATTCCCCGATGTCAAATGACAAAAAAGCGGTCAGCGATCAGCAGTCGGCTCCCAGCAAACCTCACGCGCTCCCGGGGCGCTTTAGCCGATCACTGAAAGCTGATCGCTGCAAGCTTATTTCACTTCGACGCTGGCGCCGGCGTCGACGAACTTCTTCTTGATCGCCTCCGCCTCATCCTTGCTGACGCCTTCCTTCACCGGCTTGGGAGCGCCATCCACCAGGTCTTTCGCTTCTTTCAAGCCGAGGCTGGTGACTTCGCGAACAGCCTTAATGACGTTGATCTTGTTGGCGCCCGCCGCTGTCAGGATCACGCTGAACTCGGTCTTCTCTTCGGCCGCCGGAGCCGCCGCTGCCGCCGGGCCGGCCGCCGCCGCCACCGGAGCCGCCGCTGCCGCCGATACGCCCAGCCGTTCTTCCAACAGCTTCACCAGGCTGGATGCTTCCAGCAAGGTCAAGCCCTGAATCTGTTCCGCAATCGCGTTAATGTCCGCCATCTCTTAAACTCCTGAACTCTCCTTCGAAATTAAAAGCTCTCCACAGTCAGCTTTCAGCTATCCGCTTTCCGCAAAACCAGCTCACCACGTTCTGGAGACGATCGCTGGCAGCCGACCGCTATGTAACCCCTGAATCTCCTTCGATTTCTCAAAACCCTTCAGCTCGGCAACCAGCCAGACAGCGAATCGAATCCCGAAAGGCTGATCGCTGAAAGCCGACAGCTTTATTGGAACTTGTTCTCTTTCACGCCTTGATCGATCGCCACGGCCAACGAACGGCCGGCGGCGCCAATGGTCATCGCCAAACGCTGCGCCGGAGCCTGGATCAGGTACAGCAGCTTGGCGTAGATCTCTTCCTTCGCGGGCATGGTGGCCAGATCGCCGATCTGTTTCACGTCGATGGCGCGCCCTTCCACGATTCCCGCCTTGAACGTGAAGCTCGGGTTGGCCTTGGCATATGCCGTGAGCGCCTTCGCCAGCGCCACCGGATCGTTGGTGGTATAGGCCATCGAGGTCATGCCGCGCAGGCCCTTCAATACCGGCTCCGAAGGCGTCCCCTTGCTCGCGATTTCCGCCAGGTTGTTCTTCACCACGCGATATTTCCCGCCCGCCGCGCGAATTGTTTTGCGCAGCTCGAAATCCTGCGCCACCTTCAGCTTCTCGTAGCCGGTGACAAACAGGTTCTTCGACTTCTGCAGGTCGTCGCGCAGAGCATCGATATCTTTTTTCTTGTCTTCCTTCTTTTTCATGGAAACACCTGTCGGACGCTAGACCGCCGCCGCCTTCACGCTGAACGGGGTCGTATCCACGGCCACCCCTGGACCCATCGTGGAGCACAGCGTCGTGCTCTTCACGTATTTGCCTTTCGCCACCGCCGGCTTGGCCTTGATCACCGCCGTGATCAGACTGGCCGCGTTCTCGATCAGTTTCTCCGCCGAGAAGCTGATTTTCCCCACCGGCGCGTGAATGATCCCGGTCTTGTCGACGCGGAATTCCACCTTACCAGCCTTGATTTCCTTGATCGCCTTGGCTACTTCCACCGTCACCGTGCCGGTCTTCGGATTGGGCATCAGGCCGCGCGGACCGAGCACTTTGCCAAGTTTGCCCACCGACCGCATCATGTCCGGAGTGGCGATCACGGCATCGAAATCCGTCCAGGCTTCCGACTGAATCTTGTTGACCATGTCATCGCCGCCGACGAAATCGGCGCCCGCTTCGGACGCTTCGCGCTGCTTGTCGCCGCTCGCGATGACGAGAACTTTCTTGGATTTGCCCAGCCCGTTCGGCATCACCACCGTGCCGCGCACCATCTGATCAGCGTGCTTCGGATCGACGCCGAGGCGCATGTGCACCTCTATGGTTTCATCGAACTTGGCGTATTTGACTTTCTTGATGAGCGGAACGGCCTCTTCCAACTGGTATTCTTTGGCCTCGACCTGTTTCCGCGCGGCTTGATACTGTTTACCTGGTTTTCGTGCCATGATTCCTCATTGGTGCAATCGGTCCGTCAAAAAAGCAAACGAACCTCCCATTGAGCTGGTTTTTTGGGACAGCATTCAATATACCAAACGCGGGAATCGGTTGTCTACCACGTTTCCCGCCCGGCCCGCCCGGAGCCCCCGGATGCAGCCTATTCAGACGGGCACTCCGCGCCTGGCGCACAGACCGGCTCGTGATTTCCACAGCTTGAGCGCGAAGAGTCGGAAGCTGCACAATTGGAATTATAGGAATTCCACCAAATGCAGGGCGAGTTGTATCGGTTCTGTCTCAAGCAGTCCAGCGTCTGTGTTTTCCGCGATTCCAATGGCAAAAGCACGGCAATAGTAGTTCCCACCGGCGCGGAGGTGACCACCGCCGATCCCGCCGTCATGGACTGCTCCGCCAACGAGCTCAACCTCATGGTGCAGATCCAGTGGAACGACCAGACTCTTTCCATGTTCTTGACCGATCTTCTGGCGCGCGGAGAGCTCGTTCAATCCCCCGCCCGACCCCATGACGTTGGCTTCGTCCGCCGCGCATGACTCAAAAGGGCTAATCGTCGACCGAAACTGGGAACACCGTGTTACCATCCAAGGTGTTCAGGGAGTTATGTGCGCCTTTCGTTTTTAGTTCTTTTCGGTGTTAGTGTGTTTGCACTGCACGCTCAGAACTCCTCCGTCGAATCGACGCCTCCCGCGATCGCGGCCCCAGCCAATTCCGCACCCTCCTCCGCCGCTCCCGTCAATCCGGTGGAAGACAAGCGCGCCTACGGCGTTCTCCCCAACTACCGCACCGCCGAACTCTCCACGCCGTTCCAGCCTCTGACCGCCAAACAAAAATTGACCATCGCCGCCAAAGACTCATTCGATGGCGCGGTTTATCCTACCGCTTTGGTGATGTCCGTCATCTATCAGGCGGAGGATTCCAATCCTTCCTTCGGGCAAGGTTTCAAAGGGTACGCGCAGCGTGCGGGCACCGCGTTCGGCGATCAGATGATCGGCAACCTGATGACCGAAGGCTTCATGCCGGCATTGCTGCATGAAGATCCGCGTTATTTCCGCATCGGCGAAGGATCTTTCGGACGCCGTTTGTGGTACGCGTTGCGGCAGACGGTAGTCACCCGTACCGATTCCAATCATAAGATCTTTAATTTTGCCGAGTGGGGCGGGAACTCCGTCGCAGTCGGGCTGGCCAATCTGTATTACCAGGACGGCCGCACCTGGCAGGACAACGTCCAGCGCCTGCTGATCCAGTGCGGCACGGATACGATGTCGAACGTGCTGAAAGAATTCTGGCCCGACGTGAAACGCCATTTGCAGAAGAAAAAGAATTAGCGGCTATCGGCGATCAGCATTATCCTCCCCACCGCGCTTCCCATCCCCGCCACCAGTCGGTGTTCTCCAGATTCAAAGCGTCCCAGCACAGATCGATGGCGTGGGCATCGCGCCTCACCACCGCCGCCCGCGTCACTTCTTTCGGCAGTTTGACCAGCGCCGCGAACCGGTCGAACACCCTTCCCCGGTCGCGCTCCGGCACCCGCGTCAGCAAGTGCCAGAGCGTGAGGCCGTCACTCGGGTGCGCAGCGTCCAAAATGCCATCCAGCGCGCCCGCATTGCCGAGCTCAAACGACGCCAGCGACCGCCGCAGCGCTTCGCTCGCATCTTCATAAAAAGGAACGCCCGGACCCTGCCGCTTGCGTGTCACGCACGCCGCGCCCGCCGGTATGAACGATTCCTGTCCGCGATATTGAAACGCCACCCAACCCAGCGACACCCGCAACAGGCCGTCCCCTGACGGGTCCACCTTGATGGTGTACTGGCATCCCAGATCGACCGCGCGGGCCGACGGCGTATCCACCACGAATTGGCGCGGTGGCGCCCAGATATACGCGTGCAGAAGCCCTCGCTCCAGTTCAATCCGGCGATCCGTCGCGGCCCGCAATTCGGAATCCGGGCCGATCTCCATGGTTCCGAAGTCTTCGGCGCGGAAGGTAATCTCGGTGTCGCTCGCCGTCCTCACCGTTTGCCCCGCGCGCAGCGACATTGCCACCGCCGCCTCTTTGTTTCCCACACTTGCCTGCCCGCGCACGCTATCCACCTGCCAGCGAGTGGCCGGCGCCAGCGGCGCCCGCATTTCGAGGCCGGCGGCGGCCGCGATCACCGCCGCTGCCGCGGCCATCGCCAACCACTTCGCCGGCGCCCTGCGGGCCGCGAACAAATCCGCCCGATGCCGATAGCGTAGCGGGGCGAGCGTTTTTTCCAGACGCTCGATTTCCGGGTCGGGCGGTCCCGATCGGTCCCAGAGATAATCGCCGTTCATTTTGCCTCCACGCCCCCCAATAGCCCACGCAGCATCTTCATTCCCCGGCACAAATTCACCCGCACGGAGTCGGCCGTCAGCCCGGTCTCGCGCGCGATTTCCGGACCGGTCATGCCCTCCACCAGCCGCAGGATCATGGTCTCGCGATACGCTTCCGGCAGGCGGCGGATCAGGTCGAGCGCTTCCAGCGCCTCCAGCCCGCTCGTCCGCGGCGATTCCTGCATCATAGTCTCCTCCAGCGGCACACGTGGCCGCGATTGGCGGAAATGATCCATGGCACGATTGCGCGCGATGGCCGCCAGCCAGCCACGGAATGCCGCCACCGTCCGCAGGCCGCGAAGTTGCCGCATGGCCGAGAGGAACACATCCTGCACCAGGTCGTCAGCCTCTTCCGGCGGAACCCGCGACAACAAAATGCCGTGCACCAGCCGCGCATACCGGACGTACAACTCCCCGAATGCCGCGCGATCTCCCGCGGCGGCTGCACGAACCAGTCCGTCATCTTCCGGGATCGCGGGCACAGTCATCGCAGGCATCATCTTACTGCGCGCTTTTTCCATCTGCATAGACGCCACGGGCGGCGGAATCGTTAACCGGGCCCTGGTAACCTGTGGAAATGATCGACCTC
>Ga0335078_10008583_pt1 | contig 15194 bp, 18 predicted proteins | sample Lox_Sample_32_FD_206711 | JGI IMG/M metagenome (GOLD analysis project Ga0335078, IMG submission 206711) | Soil microbial communities from Loxahatchee National Wildlife Refuge, Florida, United States - Lox_Sample_3.2 | ecosystem: Environmental > Terrestrial > Soil > Wetlands | place: USA... | reverse complement strand
CGTTGTGGGTGGGAATCGGGGCCGGCCCGGGAGGGGGCCGGCCCGCGCCGGTTACGGGCGGCCGAATGTCGCGACCTTCACGACGTCGAGCTCGAACAGCACCCGGCGCTCATCGAACGACGGATCGCGCAGCGCGTACGGCGGCTCGTTCCCGGTGTACTTCACCCAGATCCGGTCCAGCTGCGCGGTGACCCGCGGGCCCTCGACCGGGTCGTCCTCGGAGATCTCCCGGGCCACCTTGGTCTTGATGCTGACCCAGTGGTACGCGTTCTCCGGGTTCATCAGCAGGAACGTGGCGTACGGCGTCTTGCGCAGCCAGGGCGCCTTCTTACGGTGCGTGGCCAGGTTGAGCAGCACCGTGTCGCCCTCGTAGTCGAACCACACCGGGGTGAGGTTGGGCAGCCCGTCCGCCCCCAGCACCGCGATCACCGCGGTGACCGGCTCGTCGAGCAGCCGCTTGTAGATGGGGTCCAGATCGGCCAGACTGCCCACGCTCTCCCGGTCGCCGATCGTGAACTGCCCAGGCTGGGTTCCGTCGGCCACGTCCTTGAACTTCGCCACCGTTATGGTCACTGCGCACGCTCCTGTTCGGTGTAGCGGTCGACTAGCTGCCGGATGATGACGTTGCGCTGAATGTCGTTGGTGCCTTCGCCGACCACCATGAGCGGCGCGTCGCGGTAGTAGCGCTCCACGTCGAACTCGGCGGAGAAACCGTAACCCCCGTGCACCTTGATCGCGTCGGACGTGACCTGCAGGCACGCCTCGGACGCGAACAGCTTGGCCATCCCGGCCTCCAGGTCGCTGCGCCGCCCCGCGTCCAGCGCGGCCGCGGCGCGCAGCGTCAGCAGCCGCGCGGCGTCGACCCGGGTGGCCATGTCGGCCAGGCGATGGCCCACCGCCTGGTGCCGCCAGATCGGCTGCCCGAACGTCTCCCGCTGCTGCGCGTACCGCATCGAGTCCTCGAACGCCGCCCGCGCCACGCCGACGGCCCGCGCCGCCACCTGGATCCGGCCGAGCTCGAGCCCGCCCATCATCTGCCGGAAGCCCTGCCCCTCGTCGGTGCCGAGCAGCGCCTCGCGGGGGCACTCGTACCCGTCGAAGACGATCTCGCAGCTCTCCAGGCCCTTGTAGCCCAGCTTGGGCAGGTCCCGGGAGACCGTGAACCCGGGCCCCTTCTCGGCCAGCAGGATGCTGATCCCGCGGCTGGCCGGGACCGCCTCGGGGTCGGTCTTGCACAGCACGGCGATGACCTCGGCCGTGCGCGCGTTGGTGATCCAGGTCTTCACGCCGTCGAGCCGGTAGCCCGCGCCGTTGGCGGCCGCCCGGGTGCGGATGGCCTGCAGGTCCGAGCCGCCGGCGGGCTCGGTCAGCGCCATGGCCGCGCGGGCCTCGCCGGTGGCCAGCCGCGGCAGCCAGGCGTCCTTCTGGGCGTCGGTGCCGAACGTCGCGATCAGGCGCGCCACCACGCTGTGCCCGCCCATGGCCCCGGCCAGGCTCATCCAGCCCCGCGCCAGCTCCTCGGTGACCAGCGCGAAGCAGGGGGTGGAGACGCCGGAGCCGCCGTAAGCCACGGGCACGGCCAGCCCGAACACGCCGAGCCGCTTCATCGCGTCGATGAGCTCGCCCGGGTACGCGTTGGCGTGCTCGAGGTCGCGCCCGACCGGACGCACGCTGGCCTCGACCCAGTCGTGCACGACCGAGACGATGTCGCGCTCGTCCGGGTTCAGGTCGGAGATCTCGGGTGCGGCCATGTGCTCATTCTCCTGATCCCGAGCCGGCCGCGTCACGCTCTGGTCCGCCCCGCCGGCCGCCGTCGCCGCGCGTCAGGTCCAGCAGGGCCGGGTATCCCGCCGGGTCGACCTGCGCGTCGATGAGTGTGGGGCCATCGCGGGTCAGCGCCGCGGCCAGCGCCGCCGCCAGTTCTTCCCGGTCGGTCACGGAGGCGGCGGCCGCGCGCATGGCCGCCGCGGCGATGGCGAACGAGGTCGGGCCGTAACTGGCCGCGTCGGCCCCGCCCTGGCCCGCCGGGCGCTGCTTGATCTTGATCAGGCTGAGCGCCGAGTCGTTGAACACGACCACGATGACCCGCAGCCGGTACCGGACCGCGGTCTCCAGCTCCATCAGCGCCATCCCGAGGCCGCCGTCCCCGGTGAACGCGATGACCGGGGCGTCCGGGGCGTGCAGAGCCGCGCCGATCGCGGCCGGCAGCGCGTAGCCCATGGTGGCCAGGCCGCTGGAGATGAGCAGCCGGCGCGGCTCGTCCGCCGGCCACAACGGCATGACCGCGAGCATGTGGGCGCCGGAATCCACGGTGGCGATCGCCTCGGGCGGGACCTGCGCGCGCGCCGTGGTCACGACGTCCTGCGGCGTCAGCGATCCCGGCGCGGGGACGGCGGCCCGGCCCAGCCGGGCGGTGACGTCCTGCTTCGCGGCCCGGCCCGCCGCGGGGGGCCATCGGTGCCTGCCGCGGCGGCTGCCCAGCACCTCCAGGGCGGCCGGCAGCGGAGCGACCAGTTCCGTGCCGCCGGTGAAGTACCCGGCGGACCCGGCCGGGTACTCGGTGACCAGCACGGTCCGGGCGGTGTAGGACCAGGCCGTGGGGATCAGCTCGACGGGGTCGACGCCGAGCCCGATGATCAGGTCGGCCGCGGCGAGCAGCGGCGACTCCATGGTGCCGCCGGTGAACAGTCCGGCCGCCTCGGCGCCGGAGTCCGGCAGGATGCCCCGGGTCCGGTAGGTGTGCAGGGCCGGGATGCCGCGGCCCGCGAGGGCGGCGCGCACGGCGTCGGCGTGGCCGAGCGCTCCCAGGCCCAGCAGCACGACGGGGCGGCGGGCCGCCCTCAGCGCCGTGGCGAGCGGCGCGAGGTCATCGCGTCGGCCCGTGCTGGCCCACGTCTGCGGCCTGGTGTTCCCGGCGGCCGGCGCGCTGGTCGCCAGCCCTCCGCTTCCGGTGGCCCGCCCCTCGGGGTCCACGTTGACCAGGACGGGGCCCGCGGGCGGGGCCAGCGCCAGCTGGACGGCGCGGCCCGCGGCCCGCTCCGGCTCCTCGCCGCCGATCGTGACCGTGGCCTTGGCCACGGCACGGCCGAGCGCGTTCTGGTCCAGTCGCTGATGGCTGATCCGGTCCCGGTCCCCGGCCGGGACGGTGTCCGCGATCACCAGTAGCGGCAGCCGGTCCAGTGCAGCGTGGGCGATGCCGTTGACCGCACTGGCCAGCCCGGGTCCCCGGGTGACGACCACGGCGCCCGGGGCACCGGTGAGGTCGGCGTAGGTGGCGGCCATGATCGCGGCGGCGGTCTCGCCGTGGGCGAGGACGAAGCGCAGGCCCGCGTCGGCGGCGGCGCCGACGACATCCAGGTTCGGCCCGCCGCCGGGCAGGCCGAACAGCAGCCGGGTTCCGGCCGCGGCCAGCGCGTCGGCCAGCGCGGCCGCGGCGCGCCGCGAGGCAGCCGCCGCGCTGGGCGGCTGGCCGGGAGAGCGGGCCGGGCGCCGCAGCAGGTCCCCGGTCACCGCGAGCCTGGCCCCGGGTCGGCCGGGTCCACACGGCGCAGCAGGAGCCGGCCGGAGCAGCGATCAGGATTGAAGCGGTTGACCGTGAGCTCCAGCGGCCGCAGCTCCCGGTCCCGGTACAGCCGGTCGATGCGCAGCCCCGGCACGCCCGCCGCGCGGCCCAGCCGCCGGGCCAGCTCGGCGGTAGCCGCTGGCGGCGTGCTGAACCTTGTCATCCTTCCCACGGCTGTCCACACACCCCGAGGTGAGATCGGCGGATGAAAGGTTCACTTTAGACGGCCATAGTGCGGACTGCCGGGCGCTGCGTCAAGTCTCGACAGCGATATCCGCCGCTAGGTTTACTGAGGTCCTGGCCGATTTGGCCGGTCAAATCCGTGACGTCCCGATGGCAGCCTGGAGTACGCAGTGGAGATCGTTCCTGACGGCCGGCCGCTGGACGGGGTGCTCGTGGTGGCCCTGGAGCAGGCCGTCGCCGCGCCCTTGGCCACGCGGCATCTCGCCGATCTCGGCGCGCGGGTCATCAAGATCGAACGTCCCGGCCGCGGCGACTTCGCCCGCGACTACGACAGCGCCGCCGGGGACGGCTTCTCCAGCTGGTTCGTCTGGCTGAACCGCTCGAAGGAGTCGGTCGTGCTGGACCTGAAGACCGATCCGGGACGGCAGGCGCTCGACGCGCTCATCGCCCGTGCCGACGTCTTCGTCTGTAATCTGGCCCCGGGAGCGATCCGGCGGCTCGGGCTGGAACCGAGCCGGCTCGCCGGCCGTCACCCGCGGCTGGTCGCGTGCCAGCTGAGCGGCTACGGCGAAGCAGGCCCGTACGCCGAGCGCAAGGCCTACGACCTGCTCGTGCAGGGCGAGGCGGGCGTGCTGGCGGTGACCGGGTCGGCCGAGGCCCCGGCCAAGGCCGGCATCAGCGTCGCCGACATCGCCGGCGGCATGTACGCCTACAGCGGCATCCTGGCCGCCCTGCTGCAGCGCGAGCGGACCGGCCGCGGCGGCACGGTCCTGGTGTCGCTGTTCGACGCGCTGGCCGAGTGGATGTCCAACCCGCTGCTGCAGGCCAGGCTCACCGGCCGGGCGCCGGCCCGCACCGGTGCCCGGCACGCGGCGATCGTCCCGTACGGCGGCTACCTGACCGCGGACGGCGACGAGGTCATGCTCGCGGTCCAGAACGAGGCTGAGTGGGCCCGGTTGTGCGGCGACGTCCTCGGCCTGCCTGACATGCTCGACGGCCGGTTCGCCGGGAACCAGCGTCGGCTGGACCAGCGCGACGAGGTGGAGCGGCGGCTGGCGGCCGCGGTGGCGCGGCTGCCGACCGGCGAGTTGCTGGAACGGCTCGAGCGGGCCGGCCTCCCCTACGGGTCGGCGAAGAGCGTTCCCGAGGTGGTGGCCCATCCGCAGCTCGCGCCGCGGTGGACGGCCGTCGCCGCCGGGGACCGGCAGGTCGACGTGCTGCCGCCGCCGGTCCGGCACGGCGGCTTCGGCCCGGTACTCGGGCCGGTGCCGACCCTCGGCCGCGACACCGAGGCCGTCCTGGCCGAGCTCGCCCCGAAATCCCCCCGCTGATCCCCGACCCCGGCCATCGCCCCTGCCTCTGCGGCGATATCCCCACGCTACGCCGGGAAGCCCCGGCCATTGTGCTGAAATTAGGTCACTTGACTAGGCGCACGGAACATGAGGGTGTCATGAGCGAATACGTCGACTACGGCCCCGGAGTCACCGCGGGCACGCGGGACCGGACCCGCACCTTGTTCGGGCAGACCATGGGTCTGGTCGCGATAACCACCGGCTTCTTTGCGCTCGGGGGATACCTGGGCCGCAACATGACCGGCGGATTGGCCATCCTGTGGTGGATCGTCGCGTTCATCTGCCTGATCAGCATGAACTTCACGGTGAAGCGGTCCCCCGGGCTGACCACCGGCCTGCTGTTCCTGGTCGGGTTCCTGCTCGGCCTGGCGCTGGCGCCCACGCTCGCCTACTACGCGGCGGTGAACCCGCAGGCCGTCTGGCAGGCCGGCGGCGCCACCGCGCTGTTTATCGCCGGCTTCGGGGCCGCGGGGTACGCCACCCGGCGGGACCTGGCGGTGGTCGGCCGGATCTGCTTCTTCGCCCTGATCGCCCTCATCATCTTCGGCATCGTGCTGATCTTCGTGCACATCCCGCAAGGAGATCTGATCTACTCGATCCTGGGTCTGGTGATCTTCGCGGGCCTGACCATGTTCGACTTCCAGCGGCTCCGGCGCACCAAGGATCTCGACTCGGCGCCGCTGATCGCCGCGTCGATCTTCCTGGATGCGCTGAACGTGTTCCTGTTCTTCCTGCAGATCTTCTCGAGAAACTCGAACTGACCCGGTGAATGTGCCCGGCCGGCCGGCAGGCCGGGCCGGGCGGGTGGCGGGCCGGGCCGGGCGGGTGTTGGCGGTCTAGTTCGGGCTGTAGGGCGTGTTGCTGAGATCCGGGGCCGGGGTGGACGTGAGCGTGCGCAGCATCGCCGTTTCCCGGGACAGCAGCGCGCGCTCGGCGGCCAGGCGGTGCAGCGCGTCCGGCTCGGCCAGCAGGGCCTGGCGATCCGGTAGGTCGGCGATGACCGAAGCGGCCACGAGATAGGAGAGCGCGATGGGCTCGGCCGGCAGCTCCGGGATGCTCACCTGAGTAACTCCCCGCGCGGTGAGCGCGTCGATGTAGGTGCGGAACGCGCGCTGCACGGCCTGGGCTGCCAGCGCCACGGTCGCGTCGTCGCCCGTCTCCTCGGGCAGGAGATCGACCTCGCCCTGCAGGTACGGCCGGGAATGGTCGAGCCTGCTGAGCCGGAACCGCTCCGCGCCGATGGTGACCAGGTCGAAGCGGCCGTCGTCGCGCTTCAAGACCCTGCGCACCGTCGCGGTGCAGCCGACCTCGTGCAGGGCCGAGACGCCATCCACGCCGGTCTCCCGGCCCTCGCGGATCGCGATCACGCCGAAGCGCCGTGGCTCCGGGCGCTCTAGCAGGTCACGGACCAGTTGCCGGTACCGCTCTTCGAAGATGTGCAGCGGCAGCAGCAGGCCCGGGTACAGGACCGTGCCCAGCGGGAACAGCGGCAGCGTCTCGCCCATACCGAGACACTACTCGCGTGGACGGGCCAGGGCCCGGGGCCGCTTACGATCGTCACGTGAGGGTAGGCCGTGAGCGCATGGAGAACACCGATCGCAGGCCAGACAGCGGGCCGGAACTGGTCCCGCGGGAACGGCCCGGGGGAGCCGAGCTGGCTCCGCAGGAGCTGCCCGAAGAGTTCGCCGAACTGGTCGCAGAGGTCAGCGAGGAGGAGGCGCCCCTAACCCGGCGCCGCAGGCTCAGTGCGCAGATCTCCCGTCTCGCGCGCCGCAGCGGGCGGGCCGGCTGGCAGGGGGCGCGCTCGACCAGCCGGTGGCTGACGGCCGAGGTACTGGCGATGGCTCCCCGCCTGCCCGTGCGGGATCAGCAGCGGCTCCGTGCCCAGTTTCCCGGGCTAGACCCCGACGAACTCGCTGACGCGCTGATCCACGGCGCGTCTCGCTCGGCGGCCGTCGTGGGCGCGGCGGCGGGCGCGGCCATGGTGCTGCCGTTGCCCACCGCCCCGGTCGAGATCCTGGTCGAGACCGTGGCCGTGGTCGGCATCGAGATCAAGCTGGTGGCCGAGCTGCACGAGGTCTACGGGATGCGCGCGCCCGGCTCGGCGGCCGATCGCATGATGGCGTACGTCGGGGCCTGGGCCCACCGCAGCGGCGTGGCCCTCGCGCCCGCCGGGCTGGTCCTGGTGGCGGGTTCGCCGCTGCGCCGGCGCTTGCAGCGTCGGCTCCTGGCCCGCGCCGGGCGCAGCACCATGTCGCTCGGGCCGCTGCTCACCGGTTCCATGTTCGGCGCGATGCTGAACCGGCGCGAAACCCGGCGCCTCGGCACCGACGTGCGCAACGACCTGCGGCGGCGCTCGCCGTACAGCAGGCACTGGACAGGCTGACCGCGGCCAGACGGGCGCTGGGTAGACACTAGGTTCATGCGCTATCTGGCCGACAGCACTGCACGGCATATTTCCAAGATCGGCCTGGGCACCTGGCAGTTCGGGTCCCGGGACTGGGGGTACGGCGAGCCGTACGCCAGTCAGGTGGCGGACTCCATCGTCCGCCGCGCGCTCGAACTGGGCGTCACCCTGTTCGACACCGCCGAGATCTACGGGTTCGGTCGCAGCGAGCGGATCCTCGGCCGGGCTCTCGGCGACCGCCGGGAATCAGCGTTCCTCGCGACGAAGATCCTGCCGGTCCTGCCGGTTCCCCCCGTGGTCGAGCAGCGCGCCGTGGCCAGCGCGGACCGGCTCGGAGTCACCCGCCTGGACCTCTACCAGGTGCACCAGCCGAATCCGTTGTTCCGGGACGGCACGATCATGCGCGGCATGCGCGCGCTGCAGCGCGTGGGACTGGTCGGCGAGGTCGGCGTCAGCAACTACTCCCTGGAGCGGTGGCGCGCCGCCGAGGCGGCCCTGGGCCGCCGGGTGCTGAGCAACCAGGTCCGTTACAGCCTGGTCGACCGCTCGCCCGAACGCGAACTGATCCCGTTCGCGGAATCGAACGATCACATCGTGATCGCCTACAGCCCGCTGGGCCAGGGCCTGCTGTCGGGCCGGTACCACCGGGACAGCAGGCCGGCGAACCGGGTCCGGGCCGCCAACCCGCTCTTCCTGCCCGACAACCTGGAGCGCGCCACGGACCTGATCGCGGCGCTGCGCGAGGTGGCGAGCGCGCACTCGGCCACGCCCGCGCAGATCGCGCTCGCCTGGGCCATCCACCGCCCGGCCGTGGTCGCCATCCCGGGCGCGTCCAGTGTCGAGCAGATGGAGAGCAACGCCGCCGCGGCCGAGATCGAGCTCACCGACGACGAGTACCGGGCGCTGCAGGCCGCGTCGGACCGGTTCCGTCCCGTGACCGGGCCGGCCGCGCTTGTCGGCCTGGCCCGGGCCCGGCTCGGCCGCTGAGCCGGGCGCCGCACGCGCGGCACGCCGTATCGAACATATGTTTGACACCGGGACCGCCGTGCGGCAAGGTAGCACTGCCCCGGCCGGGGACCAGCCGTCGCGCCGGATTAAGCGTTACGGCTACTGCTGGCCGAGCACCCGGGCCAGCGTGGCCTTGGCCGCGGCCTCCGTGGCGAGCGTGGACACCGGATTGAGGGCGAGCACGCCGAGGAGGCGGACCGCCTCCCGGCGTTCGCCGCGCTGCAGCAGGATGAGGGACTTGTAGATCAGCAGCATGCCCCTCGTCTCACCGTCAGGGCGCCCGTCGAGCCCTTCCGAGATCGCTTCCCAACGGCCATCGGCGTCCTCTAACAGCGACGCCAGTTCCTTCCAGGCGGGGGGAAACCCGGGATACTTTTCCACGATGCCCGAGAGGATGGCCTTCTTCCGCGGCAGGTCATCGAGCCACTCAAGAGTGGCGAACGTCCGGCAGAAGCCCGCGGGCAGTTCCCCGGCTCGCTCCCGGCGCAGGCCGTAGAGCGTGGTCTGGCAGGCGAGGAAGCCGCGCGGGGCCAGGCGGTCGACCTCGGCATAGAGCTTCTCCGCCGCGGCGGCGTCCCCCTGGAGCAGGTAGATATGCGCGGCGTCATAAACCGGATAGGGCCAGCCGGGCGCGAGGGCGCGGGCGCGCTCGAGGAGTTCGAGAGCGCGGGCGGAGTCGCCGCGCGTCACCGCTACCTGCGCCTTCTGATGCAGGTGCCTGGCCTCCGCCGGGACGGACTCGCCGCCCACGGCCGCCCACTCCACCTTGCCGGTGACTCCCGCGAGGTCTCGCGCGGTCAGCGTCCGCCCGGTCGTGTCGGTGAACACGGGACCGTCAGCGCGCATGTTTAACACGAAGTGTCACATTAGCCGGGGTAGGCCACCTGTCAAGATGGCTTGCCACGCTTTGGGGAGTCGGCCGGGCGGCTCACGAGAGCTGCGGGATCACCTCGCCGGCCAGGCGTTCCATCTGCTCTTCGTCATCGAAGAGCGGATTGACCAGGATCAGCACGGCGCCCGCCTCCGCGACGGCCCGCAGCCCGCGCACGCACGCGTCCGGCGGCCCGAACACCGACACCGGCGTCATGTCCCCGAGGCCGAAGTATCCGTAGAGACGGTCGAGCGCGGCCGCCATCCGGTCGTGGGCGCGCCCGGGGTCGTCGTCCACCGCGATGTAGACGCGCTTGGCGATCGGGAAGCTGGCCGGATCCCGGCCTTGGCGGGCAAGTTCGCCGCGCACGATCTGCACCTGCTCGGCGAACTGCGCCGTGGTCTGCGATCCCGCGCCGAAGAACCCGTCGCCGAGCCGGACCGCGCGCCGCAGCGCCGCCGGGTGGCTGCCGCCGAACCAGACCGGCGGCCCGGGCTTCTGGAACGGCTTGGGCTCCATGGCGGCGCCGTCGAGCTGCCAGAACCGCCCGGCGAACTTGACCTGCGGCTCGGTCCACAGCGCCCGCATCAGGCGCAGGCCCTCGGTGAACCGGCCCACGTAACTTGCCCGATCAACCCCGAACGCCGAGAAGGGCCGGTGCGGGCCGCCGGTGGCGATGCCCACGTCCAGCCGTCCCCGGCTGATCTGGTCCAGCGTGCTCAGGCTCTTGGCCAGGTGCACCGGGCTGTGCAGCGAGGTGATGAGCACCGCGCAGCCCAGGCGCATCTGCTCGGTGCAGGCCGCCGCGTAGGTCAGGGTCTCGATGGGGGCGAGGTGCGGGATCGTGCCCAGGACCTGCTCCTGGGTCCAGGCGCTGACGAAGCCGGCTTCCTCGGCACGCGCCAGGTAGCGGCGCATGCCGGCCGGATCGAAGGTGCCGTCGGCCACGTACTGGGGAATGGAGATGGCGAATCGCACCCGTCGAGCCTAACGTCGCCGAGGGCCGGGGATGATAGCCGGATCGCGCATATCGGCCCCGTTACCCTGGTGGTCGGCGACTATCACGCGGCCATCGCTGGGACCTGATCCAGCCGTCCTGATCGCGTACGGTCGCAGGGTGGCAGCATCGCGCTTCGTCGTGCAGTTGCACCACGCGACCGCGCTGCACTACGACCTGCGGATCCAGGTCGGGGGGGTGCTGCGCTCGTGGGCCGTGCCGAAGGGCCCCTCGCTGGACCCCGCGGTGCGGCGGCTGGCGGTGCCGGTGGACGACCACTCCCTGGAGGCCGGGGACTTCGAGGGCGTCCACGAGGGGCACCGGCGCGGCAGCGGCGCGGTGATCATCTGGGACGAGGGACCCGCGGATATCGTGCGCGACGAACCTGGTCACCTGGTGTTCACCGCGCACGGCGGCAAGCTGTCCGGCGGCTTCGCGCTGACCCGTACGGGCCCGCGCCGCTGGGTTCTGGTGAAGACCCGGGACGGGCGGGCGCGGCCCGGGTCGGACATCACCGCGGAGCGGCCGCAGAGCGTGCGCAGCGGGCGGACCTGGCAGGACCTGGCCGGCGAGCAGGGCGACGGCGGCGGGTGACACCGGCCGGCGATGTCATGAATATCTGGTGAACGATTGGCAACCGGGCCGACCATGATCGCCTATGATCGCTCGCCTGGGTATTGCACCACCCGAGCGTGCCGATCTACATTGACCCATCCATCCCACCGCTTCGAGGCGCCCGCATGCACCTTCTGGCCGCCACTGGCTCGTCCAGTGCCCCCGGCATCTGGGCCTACGTGGCCGTCTTTGCCGCCGCCGCGGCCGGGTACATGGGCGTCCCGCTCATCGCGACGGCCGTGATCGGCGCCGCCGCGGTCGTCGCCAGCCAGGGCGAGCTCAACATCGCGGAGGTGCTGATCGTGGCGGCGATCGGCTGCGAAGTCGGCGGGCTCGGCGGGTTCAGGATCGGCGCCCGGTGGGGCCGGCAGCTCCTGGAGCGCCCGGGCCCGGGCCTGGCGTGGCGCAAGAAGACCGTGGCCAAGGGGGAGGCGGTGTACCAGAAATGGGGACGTGCCGCGGTCTTCGTGACGCCCTCGCTCGTGTGCGGCGCGCTGGAGATGAAGTTCGGTCAGTTCGTGGTCTGGAACTTTTTCGCGGGCGCGGTGTTCGTGGTGTCGGTCGGCGCGGGCGCCTACGGCGCGGGCAAGATCTCTGCCGGCCACCACGACCCGGTGAGCCTCGCCATGCTGATCGGGGGGGTCGCGGTCGCGATCCTGTGCCTCGCGGGAGTCCGGCGCCACATCCGCCGGCACCAGGCCCGCCTGCCCGTCGCCGGCCAGCGCGAGACCCTCACGGCCGACTAGCCACGCCAGCCGGCGGGCCGGCATAGTAAGGACGCTTCATGTCTGTGCGCAGCCGCGACGCCGGCCTCGGCGCCCTGACGTTCGTCGACCACGTGGGCGCGGACGGCCTGGTCACCCGCTGGGAATCCCGCCGCCACCGCAAGCACCTCGAAGGCGCGTCGCCGGCCGGCTCGACGTGGTGGGCACCCCGGGCCCGCGGCTGGTGGATCGCGGTCCTGTTCGCCGTGGGGTCGCTGCTGTTCGCCGTGGGCTCGCTGCCCGGATACGTGAGCGCGGTCGGGGCGCGCTGGGACAGCCTCACGTACTTCATCGGCTCGCTGTTCTTCACCTCGGCCGCCTTCTTGACCTACCGGGAGGCGGTCGACGCCGGGCCCCCGGCGCAGAATCCCTCCGGCCGGCGCTTCTTCGTCTACCAGCCCCGGCGGATCGACTGGTGGGCGACCGCGGTGCAGCTGGCCGGGACCCTGTACTTCAACGTCAGCACGGGGGCCGCCACGCAAGCTGACCTGGCCGCGCAGGCCGCGCACCAGCACGTGTGGCGGCCGGACGCGATCGGCTCGGTCTGCTTCCTGGTGGCCAGCGCGCTGGCCTGGATCGAGGTCTGCCACGGCTGGGCCGCCTGGCGCCCCCGGTCGTGGGCCTGGTGGATAGCGCTGGCCAACCTGCTCGGGTCGGTCGCCTTCGGCGTTTCCGCCGTGGCCGGCTACATCAGCCCGGCGACCGGCCAGCTACGCAACGCCGACCGGGCGAACCTGGGCACGCTGGTGGGCGCGGTCTGCTTCCTGATCGGCGCGCTGCTGCTGCTCCCCGAGCGCACCGAGGAGGCCGGGTAGCGGCGCCTCGCCGGCCCGGCGCGGGCCGGCCCCGGCCTAGCCCGGGCGGCCGGTCAGCGGAACAGCTTGTCGATGTAGTCGGCGCCGATCCCGTTCTTCTCGTAGTGGTTCTTGCACAGCGCTATGTAGTCGAAGACGTCGAAGTGACCGGTAACCTCGCCCTTCTCGTCCAGCCAGAGCAGCGGCCCGGTCACGTTGAACGTCACCTTCATCGGTTCGCCGGACTCGTAGGCCACGAGCGTGTGTGCCTCGCCCGGCGCCTCGTAGATCCAGTCCCCGGCGGTCGCCACCCAGTCGTGCTCGAGGTAGCCCCACCGGCCGGAGATCGTGTACGCGAACACCTGCTGCGGGTGGTAGTGGCGGTTCACCAAGCCGGCGCCCCGGCACATCAGCACGTCGCACCACCGGTTCTGGCCCGGCGAGATCCACAACGGACGGGTGCCCACCGTTTCCGACAACGGCGCGTAGAAACGCTCGTCGTCGGTGGCTGCGTCCGAGACGTAGGCCTCGGGCACCGCACCGGGACGGAACACCTGGGCGATCGGCTTGAGGTCCCGCCAGAACTCCGCGCCCCCTGCTTCGGTCATGGTTCCTCCCGCACCTGGTCCGCGACCTCATCCCGGCCGTCATGATCAGGCTCCCACTCCGGGCCGGCCCCGGCAACAGGGTCGGCCGTCACCGGCGCTGGGTCCCATGCCTCGCCTGCTGACAGACTTCGTGGCATGTCAGCCGAACTTGTCCGCAGTACCCGGCTCTTTGCAGGAGCACCGTACGCGTACGCCGCCACCGCCGCCGGGACCGGCCTGGTCTTCACCGCCGGCGCGTGCCCGCTCGACGATCAGGGACGGGTGGTCGCGCCGGGCGACATCGCCGCGCAGATGCGCCAGGCGCTGGGCAACCTGCGGGTGGCGCTGGAGGAGTGCGGCGCCACGGTGCGTGATGTGCTCAAGACCACGGTCTACGTCTCCAGTGCCCGCCGGGAGGACCTGGTCGTGGCCTGGAACGAGGTCGCCGGCGTGTTCGGCGATCACGATCCGCCGAGCACGCTGCTCGGCGTCACGGTCCTCGGCTATCCGGAGCAGCTCGTCGAGATCGAGGCGACCGCCTTCGTGGCCGCCGATGCCTAGACGTAGTGCAGCTCGGGGTGCGGTGACTCGTTGTCGACCAGGCGGTCGCAGGTCGGGCAGTACCAGCGGACCTGGATCGGGGTGCCGCATTCGTCGTGGCGGGGGGTTTCGGCCGGGTCGGCGTGCCTGGCCCCCCAGTGCGCCAGCAGGCGCAGCGCCCCGGCCAGTTCCCGGCCCTCGGCGGTCAGCTCGTAGGCGGCCCGGGGCGGCCGCTCGGAGTACGGCCGCGCGACCAGCAGCGCTTCCCGCTCGAGCCGCTTGAGGCGCTCGGACAGGATGTTGGCCGCGAGGCCCGGGATCTGGCCGAGGAGGTCGTTGAACCGGCGCGGCCCGGGCAGCAGCGCCTCGACGATCAGTAGCGTCCACCGGTCGCCGACCCGGGCCAGCGCCTCGGCGAGCGGCGACGGGGCGTCCTCGGGTCCGGTCATGCCAGTGATCATAGCCGCGTTGACACCATCGCGGTTAGTAGTAGATTGCAAGTTACTACTCACTGAAGGGTGCGTACAGATGGCAATTCTTGACGAGATCCAGGCCGGGATCGCGGGGCTGGCGGAGAGCGCCGGCGCCTCGGTCGTGGGCATCGGGCAGCGATGGGGCGCCGGCTCTGGCATCGTGCTCGGCGAGGGACGGGTGCTGACCAACGCGCACAACGTGCGCGGCGACGAGGTGACGGTCACCTTCGCCGACGGGCGCACCGCCCAGGGGCGCGTGGCCGGACGCGACATCGACGGCGACCTCGCCGTCATCGACGTCGACACCAGCGGGGCTGCCGCGCTGCCGTGGGCCGACGGCGCGGCCGTCAGCATCGGGACGCCGGTGTTCGCGCTGGCCAACCCGGGCGGGCGCGGGCTGCGGGTGACGTTCGGGTTCGTCTCCGGCGTCGACCGCTCCTTCCGCGGTCCCCGGGGCCGCCGCATCACCGGCAGCGTCGAGCACACGGCGCCGCTGCTGCCCGGCTCCTCGGGCGGCCCGGTCGTGTCGGCCGACGGGCGGCTGATCGGAATCAACACCAACCGTCTCGGTGAGGGCTTCTACCTGGCCATACCCGCCGACGAATCGTTGCGGGGCCGGGCCGACGCGCTCGGCCGCGGGGAGTTCTCCACGCCGCCGCGGCTCGGCGTCGCCATCGCCCCGGGACACGTGGCCCGGCGACTGCGGCGGGCGGTCGGCCTGCCCGAGCGCGACGGCCTGCTCATCCGCGAGGTGACCGAGGACAGCCCGGCGGCCCGGGCCGGCCTGGCCCAGGGCGACCTGATCGTCGCGGCCGGCGGCCACCCGGTCCGCTCTCTCGACGACCTGTTCGACGCGCTCCAGGCGGCGGGCGAGGGCACGGTGGAACTCAGCGTCGTGCGCGGCACCGAGGAGCGAGCCATCCAGGTGTCGCTCGGCGGCAACAGCTAGGCCGCCCGGCCTGACACGGCACCGGGGGACCCCGCCGTAGCGGCGGTGTCCCCCGGCGGCAGGCACTCAAGGCTGGTCAGCCCGGGCCCTGG
>Ga0335078_10008582_pt1 | contig 15194 bp, 14 predicted proteins | sample Lox_Sample_32_FD_206711 | JGI IMG/M metagenome (GOLD analysis project Ga0335078, IMG submission 206711) | Soil microbial communities from Loxahatchee National Wildlife Refuge, Florida, United States - Lox_Sample_3.2 | ecosystem: Environmental > Terrestrial > Soil > Wetlands | place: USA... | reverse complement strand
GGGCCGTCCTGCGAGGATGCCCGACGATGCTCCGGCACCTCGCCACGGCGTGTGCTGGCAGGTCCGGACCGCAAGTAATGGCTGGCCCGGGGCACGTGGTACAGGGCGCGCAGGCGCTCGACTTCGGCCGGATCCTTTCGGCCCTGCCCGTGACCGGTGTGAGCATAGAGTAGTGGCCTGAGCCGATGACGTCGGTCAGCCGACGGCACGCGGACAGACCCTGAGGAGGGGCGATGTTCCGAGACAGGCGGCAAGAGCGGCGCGAGGAGCGCCGTGGCGGCGGAGCAGATCACTACCGGATGCGCCAGAAGCTGGTATCGATCGGCGATGACTACTGGATCGAGAACGACCAGGGCGAGCGGGTCTACAAGGTGGACGGCAAGGCCCTGCGGGTGCGCCAGACGCTGATCTTCGAGGACGCCCGCGGTGCGGAGCTGGTCAAGATTCAGGAGCGCATGCTCCGCGCCCGCGACACGATGGAGATCGAGGACCGGGACGGGCGCAGGGTCGCGATGGTCAAGAAGGCGATGATCACGCCGGTGCGCGAGCGCTGGACCGTGAAGGTGGCCGATGGTCCGGACCTGGAGGTCCAGGGCAACATCCTCGACCACGAGTACACGATCGAGGACGGCCGCACCAAGGTGGCGGAGGTGTCAAAGAAATGGTTCCGGGTCGCCGACACCTACGGCGTGGAGGTCGCCCCCGGGCAGGACCCCGTAGTGATCTTGGCCGTCACGGCCGTCCTGGACACTATGGCGCACCCGGAGCGTTGATCGCCGGGTTCAGCGTGCGGGTAGATCTGCGGTAACCGGGGCTAGCAAGGAGACTGTCCCTGCACCGTGTGCCCGCCGCATACCCCGAAGGCCTGGCGATCGGCGCTGGCCGAAACGGGCCCGGCAGTGCCGGCAGCAAGATCATCGCCCGGGCTGCAGCGCCTGCCGGAGACCCGAGCATGCGAACCGTCGATACAACGGCGGGTACGTAGCTGCGCGAGAAGCTAGTGCCGCGTGGCGTTAGTTCTTTGACGGTTTGATTTTCGCGATCAGTTCGTCGGCGTCTTTGGTCCAGGTGAATGGCAGGCAGCGGTCGTTGTAGGCGTCGATGAACAGGCCGATGGCGCCGGTGAGTTCCTTGACGGAGCGGAAGGTTCCGCGGCGGATCGCCTGCCGGGTGATGATGCCGAAGAAGATCTCCACCATGTTCAGCCAGGAGCAGCTGGCCGGGGTGAAGTGCAGGGTGATCCGCTGGTTCTCCGGCCTGGCGAGCCACTTGCGGACCTCGGGATGCTTATGCGCGCCGTAGTTGTCCAGGACGACGTGCAGGTCCGTGCCGGGGTGGGCGCCGGCGACCTTCTTGATGAACCGCAGGAACTCCTGGTGGCGGTGCCGCGGGTAGCAGGCATCCGCCGTGATCTTGCCGGTGGCGACCTCCAGGGCGGCGAACAGGGTGGTGGTGCCGTGGCGCTTGTAGTCATGAGTGCGCCGCTCGGCCAGCCCGGGCCGCAGCGGCAGCATGGGAGCAGTCCGGTCCAGTGCCTGGATCTGGGATTTCTCATCCACGCTGACCACCACCGCGTTATCCGGCGGCGCCAGGTACAGCCCGACGACGTCGCGGATCTTCGGCTCGAGTTCCGGGTCGGTGCTGAACTTGAAGGTCTCGATCCGGTGCGGCTGGATCTTCCATTTACGCCAGATCCGGGCCACGCTGGCGAAGGAGATCCCCAGCTCGGCCGCCAGGAACCGGGCCGACCAGTGCGTGATCCCCAGCCGCCGCGGAGGCCGGCCCGCATTCGCCAAAGTCGCCGCGACGACCTCGATCTCATCGATCTCCGCCGGGCGCCCCGATCGCGGCTCATCATCCAGCGCGGCGTCCCGGTCACCCTCACGCAGCACCAGAGCAGGAGCAAAGGACATGCTCCATTGTCCCGCCCATCACACCGTAAAACAACTTCCAACACGCGACACTAGGATCGCGGTGCTGCTGGCCATTCCGGAAATCCCCGGTATAAACCTAACGATCGGCCGGCCCGGCTGCATGACTACAAATGACTGCTCTATATCAAGAACGCCCGCATTTGCCGCGTTGAGGTGCGTCCCAGGACCACCGGGTATCGGGTGGCGGAGCCTCACTTAGGTCTGTGGCATGCCAGCTGGCTGTATGCCCGGCTCCCGCTACAACAGCAGGAGCCAGACCGCCGCGGGCCGGAGGCGACACAGGAGATAAGGCAGTTGAGTCGCGCGCGCCGAAATGGTGGCAGCCGGTCCGGCGACGTTGGCGGGCGGGTCAGATCCTCGTGCTGATCCCGTGGTCACCGCGATGCGGTGTGTTCTCCGGCGAGCCGGCGGCCATCTCGGGTGCCCGCCATGACCTCGGCGGGCTCAGGGGCTGGCCAGCTGCTTGTGTACCGACGCCTGGTAGATCTGCTCGATCGACGACTCGAGCTGGGCGTTGAACTGCTCGTCGGTCTGGTCTTCCGTCAGCCCTTCGAGAAGCGCGCGCGAGAAGCTGGCGATCAGGGTGGGATCGCGGGCGAGCCGGGCGCAGGCCTCATCACGGCTGTAGCCGCCGGACAAGGCGACGACCCGCAGGACGCGCGGGTCAGACGCCAGGTCGCCGTACAGGCCAGGCCGGGTCGGGATGGTGATCTTCAGCATCACCGTCGCGCTCTCAGGCAGCGCCTGGACGCGCTCGGCGATGGCCTCGCGCAGCAGCGTCTCAGCCTGCTCCTTGTGCGGGCTGGAGATGCTGACTTCGGGCTCCATGACCGGCACCAGGCCGGCGGCCAGGATCCGGCTCGCGTAGTCGAACTGCTGGTCCACGATCGCCGAGATCCCGGCCTCGTCGGCCTCGTTGATCACCGACCGCATCTTGGTCCCGAAGATCTGGTGCCGCTGCGCGCGCCCGAGCAGATCATCGAGGGTGTCGATGGGCTTCATGAGCTGCACGCCGTCCTGCTCAGGGGCAAGCCCCTTGTCGACCTTCAGGAACGGCACCACGTTCTTCTCGTCCCACAGATACCGCGCCGTGGGGACCCCGTGGACGTCCCGTTCCATGGTCTGCTCGAACAAGATCGCCGCGAGCACGCGCGAGCCATCAAACGCCGGGCTGGTCAGCACCCGGGTCCGCATGGCGTGGACCAGGTCGAACATCTCGGCGTCGGAGCTGTAGCGATCCCGCCCGATGCCGTACTCGGCCAGCGCCTTGGGCGTGCTGCCGCCGCTTTGGTCAAGGGCAGCGAAGAAGCCGCGGCCGGTCCTGACCTTCTCGGACTGGGTAGTGTTCACCCTTCCTTATTCTGGCACCAGCCGTACCGGGCTGGCCCCGAGGGGACGACGGGGGCGATGAGGGGGGCAGTCACGGCCGTCCCCGGGCCGGGAGACGGCAGGCCGCCAGGCGCCGAACGGCCCCAATCGGCGGCACGGCCGCATGCTCAAGCGGCGCGGAAGTTCACCGGCCTGTGTGTCCGAGAGGAACTTGAACACCGAACGCGGGAAATCTCCCCTGGGTCCGGCAGCACCTGGTGCGTGCCCGGCACGCCAGAAGTCCGGTCACCCTTCGCAAGAAAGACAGGTGCGCGCACGCGCAAGTATCCGCTATGTGTCTTCTGGCAGCCGGGCTATATGGCCGCCGCGACGCCAGAACGAACACTCTGCCGCGCCGCCGGCTCGTGACAGAGAGGGGCTCGCTGGCTGCTGGCCTGTTCACCGCACATGCCGATGTGAGCGTGTCCCTTAGCCCTCGATTCCCGGGAAGTCGGCTGAACCGGCGCCTGCGCGTTCTTCGCACCGCTGACCAGGGCAGACGCCCTAACCTCAACGAGTCTTCCTGAACAGACGCCACCGAGAATCCCCGGGCGAAACCGGACACCTGTGGCGGCGCCATCCTCGTGACCTGGGAATACCTTGTCAGGTTCCGACGGCCCAGTAGGCCGACCTGGTTGAAGCCCGCTCGCGGCCCGCTGGAGAACTGCTGGCATGCCGCTGGGTGGGTGCCTGTGCTTTCGTGTGGAGGGCGCGGTACCTGCGGCGGCGCGGATGTCAGGATCAGGTATGGCCCGTGATCGTGATATCGCGGCGTTCGGTGCGCGCGCGCAAGGCTATGACGAGGGCTGGCGTGGCCGGCTGCATCACCAGATCGCCGACCGCACCGCGGACCTGGCTCGTACCTGCGTGCCAGCCCCGAGGCGGATACTCGACGTCGGGTGCGGGACCGGCTACCTGCTCGACCGGCTGGCCGCCCGCGTCCCGCAGGCCGAGGTCCTGGCCGGAATCGACGCGGCGCCCGCCATGATCGAGGTCGCCAGGGACGCCGCTGCTGATAACCGGCTGCGTTTTGCGGTCGGCGCTGCCGAGCGACTGCCCTGGCCCACTGCAACCTTCGACCTGGTGGTCAGCACCACCTCGTTCGATCACTGGGCGGACCAGCGGGCAGGGCTGGCTGAGTGCGCCCGGGTGCTGACACCCGGCGGCTGCCTTGTCCTGGCCGACCTGTTCTCGGTGCTGCTGCTGCCGACCCTACTGGCCGGACGGCGGGGCAAGGCGCGCACCAGACGGCGGGCAGCCCATCTGCTGACGGCAGCGGGATTGCACTCACCGCAGTGGCACCGCCTGTACGCCGTCATCATCCAGGCAGTGACGGCGACGAAATAGCAGCCGCCATCCAAGAATGCCGATTGGTGGTGCGGCATCTTCGTGACCGCTTCTGCCGACACGGTCACCTCGGATGGTGAATTACGCGCCCGCGCATCTTGGCAGTTTCGGCGCGGCATGCGCGACCCGCCAACCGAGTGGCAGGGCCAGCAGAATAGGCGTTGGTACGCCCAATCGAACGTACTCACATGCCGTTGCGACACGAGGTCGCACCTTGCGAGGGAACTCGCGGATTGGAGGGCCGATTATGTCGGCAGCGTAGTTCCGGGCGCGTGCTCATGCCCGGCCCCGCCCTGTCGTGCGTCGCTGGTAACAGCGGGGGGCGGAGCACCCGGCCTACCCGGCCGATGAGAGCGTTCTGCCTGGGCATCCGGACCGGGCACACCTGGGAGGAGCCTGTGCAGCGCTCATCTGGCCGTCGGCCTGCCTTCCGCTTACTCCCCCGACGGCCGCGGCCCCGCATGAAGCGAGCACGGGCGAGATCACCCCGGATGGGGTGGCATCATGGAAGCAAATGAGCAAGTCGCCACACTCCCGCTTCCCCGTGACGGTCACCCGCTTGCCGGTCACGCGCTGCCAGGTCTGCCACCACACGGTCGCGTACCGGCCCGGCGCCATCAGCGAGGCCCTGACCGAGCACTACCGCCGCGCCCATCCCGAAGCGCTCGACCTCGCGTCCGGGTAGCCATCCTGCGCAGTCCCACTCGATAACCGCAGACGGCTGCGGCGCGGTATGGTCACTCCCGCAGAGCGGCCGGTGGTTCCCAGTAGTCACTGAGAGTTATCGCCCTCGCGTAGGCGACCGCACGCGTACCCGCCGTTATCGGTGCGGCACTTCGGTTAGCGGCCATGCCGGGCGCCGCGGTACCGAACAGGCGTTATGTGGCCCTGCGGGTGCGGATCGCGGAACACCGACGTGGTGCTGGCGATTGGGGTCTTGTGATCGTAGCCAGGGCGGGCAGGACACACGCCGATGACCTCCTGAGCGTGTACCGGCGTGCGCCGTAGGTCCTTGTCACTGTCAGTCGCGGTGTCAGGCGCAATCACGTCTCAATCGTGAATCAAGCTTGCGCTGGCACGCTCCGTCTTCAGAGGAACGGCACTGGGCCGGCTCTGAGGAAGGGAATGATGATGAACTGGTTCTGGATGAATATTCCGGCGGCCGTGGTCTTCGTCGGACTGTGGGCAGGGATCCCCCTGTGGCTGGTTCTCAAGCGCCCGGACCGGGGCCCGGCATCGCTGGCGGTCCACGGCCCAGCCCGGACCCGTCCGGCGGCGCCTGCCGAGCCGCAGATCACCTCGGCCCCGCAGCGCAGCGAGCACCTGGTAGGTGTGTGACTGCGTTCGGCCGCCGCAGGCACGGCTGGCGCGGCTGACCGGCGGGTAGCGTAGATGGCCGGATCGTGGCCGACGAAAAAGGACCCCGGCCAGCGGCGCACATGCTGGCCAACAGCGCCGCGGTGAGTACGCGTAGCCGGCTGAGTCGGCGGGGAGTCTCGGCCACGGCTGCTGTGAGCGCCGGGCGTGGCGGGCGATGGTCCGGCTCCTGCAGTGGGAGGCTGGCGGTGTGCTCTGGCCTCGTGACGCTGCGGGCGCGGGGTCTTACCATGTGAGAAGTAGTTGTGTCCCCGTCGGGGCAAGGCCCGGCGGAGTGATCGTCATGCAGTGGATGTGCGGGCGGGTCTGGCTGAGGCTTGTGATTCGCCCGGGGTGGGGACCCGTATGGACGGTGACCGGACGTTCGGGCGCCCGGCGCGCGTATTCGTCGGCCGCCTGCTGGAGCTGGCGGCGCTGCGTGCCGCTCTGACCGCGGCCCGCGCGGGTGAGCCGCACGTCGTGCTGATCCAGGGGGAGGCCGGGGTCGGCAAATCGTCGCTTGTTTCCGAGTTTCTCGACGGCCAGCGGGGTGTTCCGGTCGTTGCCGCCAGCGGCGAGGAGGCTGAGGCGTTCTTGCCCTACGGCGTGGTGCAGCAGCTGGCGGCAGGCGCTGCCGCCGTTTCGGCCGGCGCGCTGGCCGGGCTGGAGTTGCTCTGCCAGGGCCCGTGTGCGGGCGCGGATCCGCTGAGGGTCGGCGTAGAGCTGCTGGCCCTGCTCTCCGCTCTGCAGGAGGGCGAGGCGCTCGCGGTGGTGATTGAGGACCTGCAGTGGATTGACCTGGCGTCCGCGCGTGCCCTTCTGTTCGCCTTCCGGCGGCTGGGCGCCGACCGTGTGCTCGTGGTCCTCACGTGCCGGAATGGCGGGCTGTCCCAGCTCGGTGCCGGGTGGGAGCGTTTCGTGAGCGGTGATCGCCGCACTGCCCGGCTTACGCTCACCGGGCTCGAGCCAGACGAGTTCGCCATGCTGTGCCGGGCTCTCGGGCACGCCGCGCTCTCCGGCCCGGCGTTGCGGAGGCTAAGGCAGTACACGGGCGGCAACCCGCTGCTCGCTCGGGCGCTTCTCGCCGAACTGACCGACGATGCGCTCAACGACCCCGGCGGGCTGGTGCGTGCCCCCCGGTCGCTGGACGAGGTAACCCAGCTCCGGCTGGCCGCCCTTTCGGCGGCCGCGCGTGACGTGGTGGCGGCCGCAGCGGTGGTCGGGGAGCACAGCGCGCTGGTCGATGTGGCCACGGTGGCGGACACGACCGATGCGGCGGCAGCGCTCGGCGAGGCCGAGCGGGCCGGAATCCTGCTCGAGCAGGAGACGCCGTCGGGCTGGCGGGTGTCATTCCCGCATCCGCTTGTCCGCCAGGCGGTATATAGCGGCCTCGGGGCCGAGCGGAGGCGGGCGCTCCACCTGCGTGCCGCGGCCATCGCGGGAGGTGAGAACTCGCTGGCTCACCGGACCGCCGCGGCGGCCGGCGCGGACCGGGAACTGGCATCTGACCTCGGCCAGGCGGCCAGCCAGGCAGCAGCCGCCGGGAAGCTGCGCCTGGCCGCGCGGTACCTGCAGCAGGCCGCTTCGGTGTCGCAGGGCGGGCCCGAGCGTGATGAGCGCGCGCTGTCGTCATTCGAGCTTCTAGTCCGGGCCGCCGATGTCGCCCAGGCCGAGGCCGCACGGCCGGCGGTCGAGTTGCTTCCGGCCAGCGCCCGCAGGGACGCGGCTTTGGGCCAGCTCGCCTTGCTCGCGGCGCGGCCGGCGGACGCGCGGACCTTGCTGCACGCGGCGTGGGACGCTCATGATCCGGTGGCGGAGGCGTCGGCAGGCGCAGAGGCCGCGATCGGGCTCGGCATGCTGTTCGGAATATCCGGCTCGTTCACTGATTCCACCGTGTGGCTGGACCGCGCGCTGGGCAGTGCCACCGGCAGTGAGGCCTGGTACGACACCGCCCGCGGCTTGCGGGCTATACCGTTCACCCTCGGCGGGCAAGGCGACAGGGCGCTCGGCCTGTTCGGCGATCTGCCCGAGCGGGCGGCGATGGTCCCGGCCGCGAAGACCGACTCGCTCGCCTACCGCGGCCTGGTCAAGCTATGGACCGGTGACCTGCGGGGAGCGACTGACGACCTGGAAGTGGCAGTGAAACGGATCAAGGCCGGGATCCCGGTCCGGTTTCCCGGTCAGCCGCTGGCCTTTCTCGCCGAGGCCGAGTTCAGGCATGGCCGCTGGGATGATTGCCAGGACCACGCGGAACTGGCGGTCTCGCTGGCCCGCGACGCAGACCTCTACTACGACCTGCCCATCGTGCACAGCGCGGCGGCCAGGGTCCCCGCCTGCCGCGGGAACTGGGCGGTGGCCGCCGGCCACGTTCAGGCCGCAGAAGACGCGGCGCGGGCCTTCGGCGGCTTCGCGGAAATCTTCACTGCCTCCGCCCGCAGCATCCTGGGATTTGCCCGGGACGATCCTGGCGAGGTGCTCCTTGGAGCGGATGTGGCGCTGGCCGTGCCAGAGATCGACTGCTATGACGACCCCGCCGCGTTCTGGTGGCGCCCGCTGCATATCTGGGCGCTCATCCGGACCGGCCGGCTGGGCGAGGCCGAGACCATCCTTGCCGCATTCGAGTCTCGCGCCGCCGGCCGTGATGAGTCTTTGGCGCTGATCAACGCCGCGTGGCTGCGCGGCTCGCTGGCCATGGCGCACGGCGAGCTGGAACAGGCCGAGCATGTGCTCCGGAAGGGCTGCCAGGCCAGCGCGGGCCAGCCCTTTCCCTTCCACCAAGGGTTGCTGAACCTCCAGCACGGCCGGTGCCTGGCCCGGCTGGGCAGGCGCAAGGCCGCTATCGCCGCGGTCCGTGCGGCGGACGGCATCTTCTCTGTCCTCGCCGCTGGCCCCTTCGCGCGGGCCGCCGCGGCCGAGCTCACCGTACTGGGCGTCCGGCCGCGCCGCGGCGGCGATCCCGGTCTGCCTGGATTGACCGCTCAGGAACTCCGGGTGGCGCGACTGGTCGCGTCCGGGTTGTCCAACCGGGAGGCGGCGGCGCAGCTCTACCTGAGCCCCAAGACGGTCGAATACCACTTGGCCAGCGTGTTCACGAAACTGGGGCTCAGCCACCGCCACCAGCTGGCAGCCCGCGTGCACGGCCGTGCCGGGCCCCGCACCCAGGCCTAGGGAAAAACCTGGTGATATCCCCGATGCCAAACGCGCGCATAAGTGCGTAGGTTCGCCAGTACGGGCGGGCGACTGTCTGCGCCGCGCTCACGTGCACGTTGCTGTCAGGGTCGCGTATCAGCCGGTTAGCTGACCACTCCGTGCATATTGAGTGCCCTGCGGCAGGGCGCCCGCAGCCGATCACCGGGGAGGGTCATCATGACGTGGTTCTGGCTGAACATCCCGCTCGCACTGTTGTTCCTCTGCTGCTGGGCAGGGATCCCGCTGTGGCATACCTGCAAGCGCTGGAACGCCGAACTCAACGCCAAACACGCCGAGGTCGCGGCGAAAGCCGACCCTGTGCTCGTCCTGGCGCAGCCGGATCCGGTCGTCGCGCACGAAACCGGTCGCCCCGCCCGCGCAGGAGTGGCCGGCCGATAGCCCGCTAGGTTCCATCGGTCGCGGCCTACCGCGCCTCAGCAAAGCCGCGCGCTCGCGAGCATCCTGCCTTCGGTTGCGCGGTAGCGCGGCGGCCGGAACTTCCGGCGGAAGAGAAACGGACTTACTCAGTGTCGGCACCGGGGTTTCCTGGTCCTCTGGCCCGCCTGCACCAGACCGCGATGCGCTTGGGCATTACCGTGATCGACGGTGCCGCTGCGGGCCGGTGGCCGGACGAGAACACTGCCGCGATTGTCAGCTTCGGCGAGCACATCGTCCTCAAGCCCGGCCTCGATGACGGCCTGCGCACGGACGTCCTCGCGATGGCCCTGATCGTCGCGGCCGTCATGAGTGACTGCCCCACGGGCCACTCCTGCGCCATCACCGCACCCAGCGGCCTCGTGGTGATCTGCCAGACCCGCATTCCCCGGCCCGGATCAGGGCCCGGCAAGCTCGCCACGCTGCTTGCCCGCAAATGCGGCCGGGCCACCGCATCTGCCGCATTCGAGTACATGACGCCAGAAACCGCCGACCCGTCACCCTGGGCACAATGGGCCCAGACGGTCAACCACCAGGCCATGGCGCCAGGTCATCAGCGTGCAGGCCGCGACGGGCGCCCGCTGGCGCCGCTGGAAGCCTGTCAGGACGTCTAGCACCGTGTGCTGGGCGGGCCAAGGGTGTAGCCGACAGCGGCAGATCAAACGAAGCGAAGCTCAGGACCGGCGCAAATGATCTACCACGGCCCGCAGCGGGAATCTCTGCCTCCTCCTCCGAAACCGCATGAATGGCCAGAACCGGAGGTTCTGTGCTGTCTGGTCTCGGCAAATGGGTCATCGACAGACAGCGCCGATTCGGCGTTGTCCCGACATCGGATCAATCGGCGATATGGAAGAGAAGGTCAGACTGGGGGCGGTGACCTGGCGTAACTCTCGGCTGCATCAGTTTGTCGGTGCCGGGTCGTACGGTCGGAATGTGAACCGGACCGACCGGCTGTACGCGCTAGTGGAGGAGCTTCGGGCTTGCGCGCCGCGCCGCCGCAGCGCCCGGGAGCTGGCGTCGCTGTACGAGGTCAGCGCGAGGACCATCGAGCGTGATATCGGGGCGCTGCAGCAGGCCGGGGTGCCGATCTACGCCGATGCCGGGCGGTCCGGCGGTTATACCGTGGACAAGTCGCTGACGCTTCCGCCGCTGAACTTCACTCCGGCCGAGGCTGTCGCCGTCGCGGTGGCGGTGGCGCAGGTCAACGTGGGCCCGTTCGAGGGCGCTGCCCGTAGCGCCGTCCGGAAGATCGTGGCCGCCATGTCCGGACCGAACGTGACCGCCGCCCGCGACCTGGCCGGCCGGGTCCGGCTGCTGGAACCGGTGGTGGCACCGGAGCCCGTGCCGGTGCCCTCGGTCATCGAGCAGGCCATCATCGCGCGCCGGGTGCTGTGGATCTGCTACCTGGACCGCGACGGGAACCTCACCGAACGCGACGTCGAGCCGGTCGTCTTCATGGCCGGTCACAGCGGCTGGTATCTGGTCGGCTGGTGCCGGGTCCGCGATGCCGCCCGGTGCTTCCGCGTCGACCGGATCCAGCAGGCCGAGGTCACAGGCCTGGCGGCCGCGCCGCGCGCCTTCGAGGAGATCGCGCCCTGCATCCCCGACCTCGTCGCCCGCATTCCCGTCCTGTAGCGCACGGTACGTAGGGCGCGTCTCATGGCCGCGTTCTGGAATGCGCGGAAACACCGACAGGGGGGTGTCGCGAGGGGGGCCGATGCTCGAAGTCGCAGGGACCGAAACGACTGTGGAGGAAACGATGAATGCACCCGCCTACAACACCGCGGCGTGGTTCCAGGTGGGAACCACGGACGCCGAGCAGGCCAAGCGGTTCTATGGTGACCTGTTCGGCTGGCGGTACACGCTCGACCCGAACAGCGAGGGCAAGTACCACCTGGTCAGCTACCCGGGGGCGGATACGCCCAGCGGCGGGATCTTCGACACCGGCGGCGAGTTCCCCAATCATGCGATCTTCATGGTGGTGGTCCAGGACGTGGCCGCCGTCTGCACCCAGGTCGAGCGGCTCGGCGGGAAGGTGCTGGTGCCACCCACCACCAGCAAGGACGGGCTGGTCTTCGCCGACTTGCACGACCCGGCGGGCAACCACTTCGGCGTGTTCACCCCGCCGCCCGTGTAGGCGCCCGGCCGCCCCTCGGGCACCGGACCGTCATCGACTCGCACCGGGGACACGCATCGCCGGCCGCGCTCGCCCGGCGGCGGACGGCCGAGGCGGTAGGCGCGGTCCTGGGTGGTGAACCACTCCCAGCACGGCAGCGACACGACCCGTGTCGGGATGCCGTCGCCTTCCAGCGTCTCCCGGGAGGCGACGGCGATCTGCACCTCGGAGCCGGTGCCGAGCAGGATGACCTCGGGTGCCGCCGGAGGCCTCGGCCAGCACGTACCCGCCCCTGGCGGCGCCCTCGGTCGGCGCGAACCGCGTGCGGTCGAAGACCGGCAGGTTCTGCCGGGACAGCGAGAGCCCGGCCGGGCGGTCGCTCCCAGGCCGGCAGCGAGCCCTCGGGCAACGTCCGGGCAGACATCCGGTCGAGCAGCGCGGCGCCGTCGGGGTGGCCGGCCCGCCACGCATCGAAGCGCTGCTGCCACCGGGCGTGCGCTGCTCGCCCCGGACGGCGACCCGGCGGGCATGCTCAAGCACCTCCGGGGCGACCTCAAAGGTCCTGCCGGGGTCGAAGCCGAGGACTTGCTTGGTCGCCCGGACCTCGTCCTCGCCTAGCGCCGACCCGTGGGCGGCGCCGGTGTTCTGCTTGTTCGGCGCGGGCCAGCCGATGATCGTCCGCAGCATGATCAACGACGGGCGGCCGGCCTCGGCCCGGGCAGCGGCCAGCGCGCGGTCGACCGCCGCCAGGTCCTCGCCGTCGTCGACGTGCTGCACGTGTCAGCCGTAGGCCTCGTACCGCAGCCCGACGTCCTCGGTGAACGCGATTCTGGTGTTGTCCTCGATCGAGAGCCGGTTGGCGTCGTAGACCAGAACCAGGTTCCCCAGCTCCTGGGTGCCGGCCAGCGACGACGCCTCACCGCTGACACCTTCCTCGAGATCGCCGTCCGAGGCGAACGCCCAGACGGTGTGGTCGAACACGCTCTCGCCCTCGGCTGCGTCAGGGTCCAGCAGTCCGCGCTCGCGGCGGGCGGCCATCGCCATGCCGACGGCGTTGCCGACACCCTGGCCCAGCGGGCCGGTCGTCGTTTCCACCCCCGGGGTGTGGTTGACCTCGGGATGGCCCGGCGTCCGCGACCCCCAGGTGCGCAGCGCCTCCAGGTCCGACATCTCCAGGCCATAGCCGGACAGGAACAGCTGTATGTACAGGGTGAGGCTGGAGTGCCCCATCGACAGAACGAAGCGGTCACGGCCGGCCCAGTTCGGATTGCCTGGGTCGTGACGCAGCCACTTCTGGAACAGCAGGTAGGCCGTGGGAGCCATGCTCATCGCGGTGCCGGGGTGGCCGCTGTCGGCCTTCTGCACGGCGTCCATCGCCAGCGCGCACGGTGTCGATCGCACGGCGGTCGAGCTCGCCCATCCCCGCGGGCCTCGCCCATCCCCGCGGGCAGGGTGGGGCGCGGCTGGGCCGGGTTACCCGCGGGCGCATCGCCCGCGGCCTCGGCCGGAGCCTCGGGACGGGTGCTTCTCGTCCCCGAAGCCGGGTCTGCCTGGTTAGCGGTCATGGTTGCGGTGCTCCCTTCACGTGTGGCCGCGGGCGCTTGCGCCCCGCGGCGGATTCGGCGCCGATTGCCCCCCGAGCCCGGCGCCGGCCGGGGCGTCAGGCGAGCGGAGTCGTCCAGTGCCCTCGCGAGGTCGCCGAGGTGTCGTGGCTAGCCGGAACTGGCCCGCATAGCGTCCCGTTGATGTCGAGTGCGGCACTCGGAGAATCAGTCACGCCCGCCCGCTACCCGCCGCCCTCGTGCCCAACCCCGCAGCATCAGCTCGCCCGCTACCCGGATGAAGAAGAACGAGCTGCCCCGGATCGGACGTAACCGGCCGAGCATGCTCTGCGGGAGGGCGGCCAGCAGTTCGGCCGGGCCCGTGTAGATCTCGGCGGCGCCGGCTTCAGTAAGCTCGTCGCGGCTGGAGCCGCCGCTGAGTACCCCGATGCACGGGACCGAGGCCTTGCGGCAGGCCTGGGCGTCCCAGACCGTGTCGCCGACGAAGACCGCGTCCTCGGCTGGAACGCCGGCCTTGTCCAGGGCCACCTTGACCAGGTCGGGCGCGGGCTTGCTGGCGTCGACTTCGCCGGAGAAGGTGGCCTCGTCGATCGCGTCCTCCGCGTCCAGGACCGAGCGCAGCATGCTGAATTCCCGCTCGTCGGCCGAGCTGGCCAGCACCACCGCCAGGCCGCGCTTCTTGCAGGCGCGCAGCAGGCCGGCCGCACCCGGAAGCGGCCGCAGCCGGGACCAGTACACGGCGTACAGGGCGGTGTGAGACGTGCGGATGTCCGCGTCGGCGCCGCGGTCCCGGTCGCCGGGCAGCAGCTTGTCGAGCATCAGGTCGGAGCCCATGCCGATCGTCCGGTGGACTACCGCCATCGGCACGTGGTGCCCGGCCTGGCGGAAGGCTTCCCACCAGGTGACCGCGTTCAGGTAGTTCGTGTCGACCAGGGTGCCGTCGACGTCGAACAGCACGGCCGCCGGCCCTTTCCCGTCCTTGCCTGCCATCGTCGGGCTCCCTACTGGGTCCGGTAGCGTTCCGCGTCGGCGGTGCGCAGCGTGAGCCCGAGCCCGGGAGCGTCCGGGTCGGGCCTGATGGTTCCTCCGGCCGGGTCGAGGGCGCCGTCGAAGAACATGTTCTCGATCCGCACGTGGTCGTGGAACCACTCCAGGTGCCGGAGGTTGGGCACCGCGGTGGCGACCGCCGCGTGCAGGTGCGGGGCGCAGTGGCCGGAGATTTCCAGGCCGTAGGAGGCGGCGACGGCGGCGACGCGGAGCCAGTCGGTGATGCCGCCGCAGCGGGAGACGTCGGCCTGCAGGCAGTCCACTGCTCCGGCGGCGCACATCCGGCGGAAGTAGGTCAGGTCGTAGCCGTACTCGCCGGCCGTGACGTCGGCCGCCACGGCGTCCCTGACCTCGCGCAGCCCGTCGAGGTCGTCGGAGGAGACCGGCTCTTCCAGCCAGCGCACGTCCAGGTCGGCCGCCGCGGCCATCACCCGGACGGCCTGCTTGCGGGTGTACCCGCCGTTGGCGTCGACGTACAGCTCGGTCCCGGGACCGATGACCTTGCGGGCCTGGGCCATCCGCTCGAGGTCCCGAACGGTGGCCGTGCCCCACGACTCCCCGACCTTGATCTTCACCCGGGGAATGCGCTGCTCCAGGGCCCAGCCCGCCAGCTGGTCGTGCAGTTGCCGCTCGCCGTAGGTGGTGAACCCGCCGCTGCCGTACACCGGAACCTCGGCCCGCACCGCGCCGAGCAGCCCCGGCAGCGAGACGTCGAGCAGCCGGGCCTTGAGGTCCCACAGGGCGACGTCGACCGCGGAGATCGCGTAACCGACGGCGCCCGGGCGGCCGTCGTTGCGCACCGCCCGGATCATCGCCTCCCAGGCGCCGGCTACGTCCAGC
>Ga0335078_10008580_pt1 | contig 15196 bp, 12 predicted proteins | sample Lox_Sample_32_FD_206711 | JGI IMG/M metagenome (GOLD analysis project Ga0335078, IMG submission 206711) | Soil microbial communities from Loxahatchee National Wildlife Refuge, Florida, United States - Lox_Sample_3.2 | ecosystem: Environmental > Terrestrial > Soil > Wetlands | place: USA... | reverse complement strand
TTCCTGAACTTCGAGAAGTCGGCTTTGCGGCGCTCGATGAAGGCGTTGCGGCCTTCCATCGATTCTTCGGTGTTGTAGTAAAGCGCGAGCGCCGACATCCCGATGGCGCCGATACCCTTTATATGATCGGTATCGGCATTGAACGACATCTTGGCCAGCTTGATTGCGGTCGGGCTCATCGCGACGATCTCGCGCGCCCAGGTGCGGGCCTCGTCCATCAGTTGCGCCGCCGGCACGACCTTGTTGATCAGCCCCATTTGGAGCGCTTCCTCGGCGGTGTACTGGCGGCACAGATACCAAATCTCGCGCGCCTTCTTTTCGCCCACCACGCGCGTCATGTAGGCGGTGCCGAATCCTGGATCGACGCTGCCCATCCGCGGACCGACCTGTCCGAAGCGCGCGGTATCGGACGCGATCGAAAGGTCGCAGATCATTTGCAGCACCTGGCCGCCGCCGATCGCGTAGCCGTTGACCGCCGCGATCACCGGTTTCGGAATCGCGCGGATTGTCAGATGCAACTCCTCGGCGTCGATCCCGGTATCCGAGCGCGCGGGCTTGCCTTGGTAGCCGCCGGTCTCGCGGATCGATTGGTCGCCGCCGGTGCAGAACGAGCGCTCACCGGTACCGGTCAGGATAAGTGCGCCGATCTTGCGGTCGGCCCAGGCATCGTTGAAGGCGTCGAGCATCTCCTGCACCGTCAGGTTGCGGAACGCGTTCAGCACCTTGGGCCGGTTGATCGTAATCGTCGCGACGCCTTCCTGCTTGTTGTACAGAATGTCTTCGTACGACATGTGCTCGATGCCCTCCTTGTTCATTGCCCGCGCATTTTACCGGTAGGACATGAATTCGCGGCCAAAGGTCTCGCGCGCGATTACTCCCTTCATGATCTCCGGTGTGCCGTCGCCGATCTCGAGGCCGACGACGTCACGATAGCGCTGCTCGAACGGCAGTTCCTGATCGTATCCGAGCCATCCGTGCAGGATGATGCAGCAGTGGATAGCTTCGGCCGAAGCCTTGGGGCCCAGCCACTTGCACATCGCCGCCTCGCGCGTATGCGCCTCGCCGCGGTCGCACTGCGACAGGCATTGATACGCTATCAGGCGTGCCGCGTTCAGCATCGTCAGATGTTCGGCGATCTGAAACGAGACACCCTCGTATTTGGCCAGCGGCCTGCCGAAGGTGTGGCGCTGCTTGACGTACTCGATCGTCTCGTCGAGCGATTGCTGCGCCGAGCCGATACAGGCAAGGGCTATCAGCGCGCGATTGTAATCGAACGCCTTCATCACGCCGTAGAAACCGTCGCCTTCGTTGCCGAGCAGGTAGTCCGCGGGAAGGCGAACATCGTCGAAGAGCAATGCGCCGCGCTGGCTCAGCTTTTCACCGGCGCTTTTGTAAACGCGGCGCGAGACTCCCGGAAGATCGAGCGGGACCATGAAAGCGCTGATCCCGCGCGCGCCCGGACCTCCGGTGCGGGCGAACACCACGCAAACGTCGGCGTATCCGGCGAGACTGATCGAGGCTTTCTCGCCGCGGATGACGTAATGATCGCCGTCGCGCTTGGCGGAAGTTACCAACGCTGCGGCGTCGGAACCTGCCCCCGGTTCGGTCAGACCGAGCGCGATCACTTTCTCGCCCGCCGCGATACCGGGGAGCCATTCGCGCTTGACGGATTCCTTGGCGTGCATGGCGATATTGCCGCCGATCATTCCGATTTGCAGGAACAGCGTCACGCTGAGGTCGCCGCGCCCCAACTCTTCGGCGCATATCCCGGCCATCGTGAACGAGCTTTCGCTGCCACCGTACTCGGCTGGGATGCTGAGGCCGGTGACGCCGAGCTGGCCCATCTCGCGCACGCGCTCCTTGGGGAACGGCTGGCCGCGATCCCACTTTGGAGAGTCGGGCAGCAATCGCTCGCGGGAAAAACGCCTGACCGCTTCGGCGAACTGCCGCTCCTGTTCGTTAAACGTGAAATCCACCGATAATCTCCTTGCGCCCCAGTCCCTTACTTGCCGACGAATTTCGCGGCGCGTTTTTCGAGAAACGCGGCCATGCCCTCGCGCCGATCCTCGGTGCCGTAGAGAAACGCCATCGCCTGCTGCGCCGCTTCCATCGCGGTCTTCAGATCGGCGTTAATTCCGGCATGCACCAGCGCTTTGCCGGATTTGATTCCCAGCGGCGGCAACGCCGCGAGGCGCCGCGCCCAATCGCGTGCGGTTTCCAGCACGCGGTCGGCAGGCACCACGACATTCACCAAACCGAGCCGCAGCGCGGTGGCGCTGTCGAGCGGATCGCCAAAGTAGATCATCTGTTTCGCGACCGCCGGCGGCAGCATCTTCGACAGCCGCGCGGTGCCACCCGCGCCCGGCAATGCTCCGATCTTGATTTCGGGAACGCCGATCGTGGCATCCTCTGCCATGATCCGAAAATCGCACGAGATGGCGAGTTCGCATCCGCCGCCGTAGGCGAGGCCATTCATCGCGGCGATGGTTGGCACGCCGAGATCGTCAACCGCGTTGAACGCGCTCTGGATATCTTCGATGAAGCGCAGGAACTGCGGCGGCGTGCCCATCCGCACCAGCTCGGCGATATCCGCGCCGGCGGAGAAAGTGCGCCCCTCGCCATGAAACATCAGCACGTGGACGTTGGGATCGGCGCGTACAGCGTCAGCGACCGTGTGAATCTCGCGCACCATCGCCGGATTCATCGCGTTCAGCTTTTTGGGACGATTGAGCTTGACCGTGGCGATATGATTCTCAACGGTATATTCGAGGGTCTCGTACATTTTCGGATTCCTTTTCTCGATCGCCGCCGAGCTCAGCGCGCTTCAATACGAGCGCGGTAAACCGAGCACGTGCTCGCCGATATAATTCAGGATCATCTCGCGCGAAACCGGCGCCGTGCGCATCAGGCGCACCAACGGCCACAGCGTGATTATGTCGGTGTCGCCGGTGAATCCGCTGCCGCCGTGAACCTGGATCGCGATATCGACCGCCTCGATCCCGGCCTCGGCCGCGGCATACTTCGCCATGTTCGCATACATGCCCGCGTCCGCGCCCCGGTCGAACATTTGCGCCGCGTGAATCGTCATCAAGGACGCCAGTTCGAGATTGGTCTTCGCGATCGCCATCGGATGAGCCAGGCCCTGATGCGCCCCGATCGGAACGTTGAATACCTTGCGAGTCCCGGCATATGCGACGGCTTTATCGAGCGCGTAGCGGCCGAGTCCGACCGACATCGCGGCGACTGTGATTCGCTCGGGGTTAAGCGCGTCGAACATCGCCTTGAGCGCGGCGCCCTCGTCGCCGAGACGATTGGCGGCTGGGATGCGCACATCGTCGAAGAACAGCTCGAACTGCGACTCCGGCGACAGGATCCGCGTATCCATCTTGCGCCGCTCGAGGCCCGTCGCGTTGGCGTCGACGATAAACAGCGACATCCCTTCGCGCTTGTTGCTGACCTTGTCGGCAGGGATGGTGCGCGCGACCACCAGCATGTGATTTGCCTGGTCGGCGCCGCTGATAAAAACCTTCTGTCCGCTCAGCACGTAATGGTCGCCGTCGCGGCGCGCGAGCGTGCGGATCTTGAAGCTGTTGCTGCCGGCGTCGGGCTCGGTTATCGCGAAGCAAAATTTCTCGCTGCCGTCGGCGAGCGGCGGAAGATAGCGCCGCTTCTGTTCCTCGCTGCCGTACTTCGCGATCGGGATCGAGCCCATCGCGGTGCTGACAACCAGGAACAGCGACGGCACGCCCTGGTTAGACAGTTCTTCCATCACCATCGCGAGGCGCGTCATGCTGACGCCGCTGCCGCCGTATTCTTCCGGGGTGGTGACGCCGAGATAGCCGGCGCGCCCGAGCTCGCGCCACATCTCTTCGACGCCGAGACCCTTGGTCGCGCAGTCGATCCAGTAGCGGCGATCGTATTTCGCCGTCAGACGCTTGACGAACGATTGGATAAGCTCGCGCTCGCCGTCTGCTTCCTGCGTCATCTTCGATGTTCCTTCAACTGATGCTCATGATTCAGGTTTGGAAGAGGACGTTTGGTTACCCTTCCGTCCGAATCACCGCTAGCACGTAAAGCGGGTCGGCTGCGAACAGAGACAGGATGTCGAGCGGCCGCTAAGCGAGCATCGGCGGCCGCGGGATTCGCGAAGCTAAATTTTGCCGGGACGCGCGGTCAGGATTTCGTCGATCAATCCGTATTCGAGCGCTTCCTTAGGTCCGAGAAAGGTATCGCGATCGGTGTCCTTCTCGATTTGCTTCAGATTCTGGCCGGTATGGCGGACGAGGATGTTGTTGAGCATTTCACGCAGCCGGAGCGCCTCGCGCGCCTGGATTTCGATATCCGTGGCCTGGCCGCGAAATCCACCCGAGAGCTGATGAATCAGCACGCGGCCGTGCGGCAGCGTGTAGCGCCGCCCCTTCGCGCCCGCCGCCAATAGGACCGCCGCCATGCTCGCGGCCTGCCCGACGCAGAGCGTCGAGACGTCGCACTTGACGAATTCCATCGTGTCGTAGATCGCAAGCCCGGCGGTAACCGAGCCTCCGGGCGAGTTGATGTAAAGATTGATTTCCTTGTTGGGGTCTTCGGCTTCGAGAAACAGTAGTTGCGCGGTTATCAGGTTGGCGTGATCATCGTTGATCTCACCGCCCATGAAAATGATACGGTCGCGCAGCAGCCGCGAGTAGATGTCGTAGGAGCGCTCACCGCGCGGGGTCTGTTCGATAACGATTGGAACCAAGACACTCATAACTTTGTCATCTTAGCAGGTTTGCGATTCGGGATTGAATTCGGGCGACATCATGAAACGGGCTTATCGTCGCGGTACTCTTCGAACCAGTTCTTGAGGCCCGCCTGATCCCACTTGTGCCACCGGCCCTCGCGTTTGCCGCCGCTGTATTGGCCTTCTTCTGATTCATTGCCGTTGGGATACCACGCGACGTGGCGACCATCCTGGATGCCATTGCGGTACTCGTCGAGCGCGAGGCGCTGCCCAGTAGGATAAAACCGGGTCCAGAAGCCGTCCTGCTTGCCGTCGCGGTAGTTACCCTCGATCATTTTGCCGCCGCCGGGCCAATAGAGCGTGAAAGGGCCATCCTTTACCGGATGACCGCTGGCGTCGAGCTTCTCGCACCAGGTCTCCTGTCCTTGCGGGGGCGCCGTTCCCATCAGCTTTGCTCCGCTGGGGCAGGGCGACAAGCCAACACTCTTGCAGGCTGCGATGAGCAGCGCGATTGAGATCGTGATGGCGAGCCGGCGCGTCCAGTGGCTGAAGTTTTCCGGCGTCATCGGGCCTGATGGTGGCGGCCGCGGAGCGGATGAGCTCCACCCCGCGGCCTTGTCAGAGTTCAGCTCTAGTTGGAGCCGGTCGAGCCGAGCAGATTGCCGCCAAGCGTCGGATGGCCGACGATCTTGTCGCCAACCACATTGACGACCGCGGGCTTGCCCGACTTGAAGGCGCGCTCGAGCGCCGGAACGAGCTGATTGGGCTCCTCGACGTGCTCGCCATGACATCCCATCTCGGCAAAGATGCGATCGTAGCGAACGCCTTCCAAAATATTGAACGGCTCGGTGCGGCCCTTCAGCCCCGGCATCAGGTCGAAGCTCGGGCCCCACGAACTGTTGTTCCACAGCAGGCAGATGATCGGCAGCTTGTAGCGCGCGGCGGTTTCCATATCCCATCCGCCGATACCAATTCCGCCGTCGCCCGAGACGACAACGATCTGCGCGCCCGGACGCGCCAGCTGCGCGCCGATTCCCATCCCAACGCCGTGACCGACCGGCGCGAGCGGGCCCGCGTCGACGACCTGTCCGGGGAAGCGGCAGGTGAACCACTGGCTCATCCAGCCCGAGAGCGTGAAGCTGTCGATGATCACGGTTGCGTTTTTGTCGAGCGTCGAGACCAGGTCTTTCGCCAGGCGCGCCGGATGCATCGGGCGGTTATTGCTGACGCCTTTTTCCGTTTCGTGGATCAGCCGCTCGAAATTGGCGCGGGCCTCGGTCAGCTCCTTAGTCCATTGCGAGTTGCGATTCTTCGAGAAGTCGAGCTTGAGTTCCTTGGCGCGATTAATCAGTTGGCGTAGCACCAGTTTGCAATCGCCGACGATCGGCAGGTCGGCGTTAACCTGCCATCCGATCCGGGTCGGGACGGCGTCAACCTGGATATACTTCGCCTTGTCGGTCCAGGTCGGCGGCTGGCCGAAGTGCTCGCCGCTCCAGAAGCGGAAGCCGAGCGCGAGGACCACGTCGGCGCGGCCGGTGAACGGCTTCTTGAAGGCGCCGCGGATCGCCAGCGGGTGTTCTTCGCTGACCGAGCCCTGGCCGGCGCGGCGGGTATAAACCGGGATATTGGTAAGTTCAACAAATTCTTTAAGTTCTGGCGCGGCGTTGGACCAGAACAATCCATCGCCTCCTGCGATCAATGGATGCTCGGCGGCGTGAAGCATCTCGAGCGCGCGATCGATATGCGCGGGATCGCCGGCCGATCGGATATCGCCGCTATCGAAAACGCGGGCACCCTTGCGCTGAGCCGCGTCGTCGGCCTTGTGGTAAAGGATGTTCTGCGGAATTTCGAACAGCGCAACGCCCTGCGGCGGCGCGATGGCCTCGCGGAGAGCGGAGCGCAGGTCAAATTCGATCGTGCTCCAATCGGTTACACGCTTGGTGAACTTCGAGAAGCTCTTCACGACATCGGAGCCGTAGGCTTCCTGGAAGGAGCCGAGATGGTCCTCGGTATTCGGATGCTGGCCGGCGATGCAGACCACGGCGCTGCCGGTGAGTCCCGCCACGCAAAGCCCGGTGACGGCATTGGTTAAGCCGCATCCTGCTGTGACGGCGCAGACCCCGGGCTGCCCGGTGATGCGGGCGTAGGCGTCGGCCGCGTAGGCGGTGGCCTGCTCATGGCGCATGTGAATCATCTTGATTTCGTTATTGGTGAGATTTGCCAGGATCGGGAACAGATGACCGCCGTTGATGGTAAAGCAGTATTTGACCCGGTTCTCACGCAATACACGGCCGATAAGTTCACCGCCATTTACATTAGCCATCGCGAATCCTCCCTGACGTGACTGTGGGACTTGTCTGCTGGTTTTGGTGAATCCTGTCACATTTTCGGTGCTCGGCCAAAACCCTCAGCGAGTTGTAACAGAAAAAGGACACAGCCGTAGCTTATGAGTTGCTTTTGTTGCGATTGCTATATTTTATATCCGTTGACGGCTTCGGAACCTTGAGCGGCGGAGATTGATGCGGGCGATCACTCCAGTTCTGTGTGCGGTTATCCTTGGTTTGTGCGTAGGGACGGCGGGCGCCGATCCGCCGGTTAATAACGCCGCATCGAGTACTACCACCAGCTCCAACAACGGCGTCACCCCTAACAACGGCGCCGCGAACAGCAGTGCGCCGAGCACGGGCAACGCGGGCGCCGCAGCAAACAGCTTCACCAGAGCGTTCGGCAGATGGTCCAGCACCTACCCGTGGATGGATCCGGGTAATTGGCCACCGGATCTGCAATGGCTGAATCCCAACAGCTGGCCGTTCACTTTGATCCCGATTCCGATCGTGGTGACCGATCCCAATGCCGGCACGACCTACGGAATCATGCCGGTCTTTCTTTTCAACGATGAAAACCATCACATCAGAAATATTTTCGCGCCCGACGTAAACGACAACACTGACCTCGGCGCCGGGGCAACGTTTCGTTTTCTGTCGTATCCGTCGGCCGATACGCAGTGGTACGTAATCAGCTCGATCTCGCAAACCATCGCCAGGCGCGTCGACCTGCACTATGCGACCGGCCGCACGCGCAAGAAGTGGTGGTCGTTCGAAGGACGATTCTTCTTTGAGCGGGATCCAACCGAGCGCTTCTTCGGAATCGGCAATGGTTCGAGGGAGAGCCAGGAAACCAATTACACCACCGAACAGGTTTACGGCGACGCCAAACTCGGACTGAACCTCAGCGACGACTTCCAGATCGCGCTGGAGGAAAAACCACGCTACGTGCGAATCAGCAATGGGGCGTTGACGAATACGCTGCCATTCATCGGCACGGTATTCCCGACGGTCAAAGGCCTCGATGGTGGCAGCGAGGTAATGAACCGGCTGATCGCTTCCTACGATACACGCGACTCGGTTGATATTCCGACCAGTGGTGGACTGGCCCTGCTGTACGCGGGCGTGGTCGATCGAAGATTCGGCAGCTCGGTTTCCTATACCCAGTTCGGCGGCGAGTTGCGCCAGTACATCCCGATCGGACAGCGCGTGATACTCGCCGGCCATCTCTACGCGCAGTACACGCCGGCGGGCAACGAGACTCCCTTCTGGTCGATGGCGCGGTTGGGCGGTGAAGAAAGCATCCTGGCGTCCCAGGAAACGCTTCGCGGCTACGGCGTCGGCCGATTTACCGACAATAATCTTTCGGTCGCGAACCTCGAGGTCAGAACTCGCGTTTACGAGACCACGCTGTTCGATACACACGGCATTCTCGAGCTGGCGCCGTTCATCGACACCGGGCGCGTGTCGCATACCGCCAACGAGAGCCCGGTCGAGCAGCTGCACTCCGTCGGCGGGATGGGCATTCGAGCGATCGCCGATCCGTTCGTGGTGGGCTTCATCGACATCGGTGCCGGAGGCGAGGGCGCCTCCGTATTCACCGGCATCGATTATCCGTTCTAGCTTTCGCGACTCGCCGCTTCAGCCGGGATTTTCCGAATCGCCGCGCTGCCTAGAAGTTTCCGTACCACGGCTTGACCTTCGGATCCTTCGGATCGAAGACCACGTTGAAAGCTCGCAGCAGCGTGCCCTCGGCGTGCCTGATCGAGAGCTTGGCGATTTCGAAGTCGCACTCGGACTGAACCTCAGCTCCCTGCGCGCTGACCAGCGAATCCTGGTACTGCAGCAGTTCGTGGGTGTTCGCCATCCCGACCCGGAAGCGTTCTTCTTCATCGCGTAGCGACTTGGCGGCGTATTCGGTTGCGACCTTGGTCGCGCGCGCCTGCTTGAAGTTCGAAACCAGATTGGCCAGCGAGCTCTCGACGTCCACCACGACCTGCGAGATCGTGTTGCGATAGTTCAGCCGCTGCTGCTCGTACTGAACCTTGGCCTGCGCGAGAGCCGCCTTGGCCGCGTCGTTCATCAGCGGCTGCTGGATATTCAGCGTGATCGCGTAGTTGTACCAGGTGAACTGCCACAGCCGATTCAGCGCGTCGCCATAGATGCCGCCGAATGGAAGCTTGGCGCCCGGCACCGGAGTTCCTCCCGACTCGGCGGTGCAGTTGGACGTGGTCGTTCCGAAACTCGGGTTGACCGCCAGACATCGCGCACCGCCGGCGTTCGCCGCCAGGCCGAACTGACTGCCTAGATTCATCTGCGGCAGCGTCTGGTTTTCCGCGTAGCGCACCTGCAGAAGCATTGCGCGAATCGACTCGCGCATCGCTGCCAGCTCAGGCCGGTATTCCATCGCCAACTCGAGCGATTGCTCTTCGTCGACCGGCATCTGATCGGGATGAGGAACGTCCGACGGTTCGATCTGCTGGGGCAGGAAGGTGCGCGACGGATTCAGCATCACGTCTTCGCGCAGCGTAACGCGCGCGGTTTCGAGCTGTCCTTCGGCCTGGTACACGCCGGCATCGCGCGTGGCCTTCTCCGACAAGGCTTCCTGCACGTCGACTGGCGCCAGCACGCCGACTTTGTAACTGATCTCGTTTTGGCGCACGAGGTCGCGGGCGAGTTTCAAAGCGTCACGAGCGACCTGGAGGTTCTCCTCGGCTCGCACCACGTTCCAATAATCGGTGCCGACCCGCAGCATGAAGTCGTTGAGCTGCTGCTCGTAGGTGAATTGCGATTCCTTTTGATCGATTTCCGCGATCCGCACGTTGATAGTCGCGAAATCGAGTCCGAAATTTTGCAATAACGGCTGCGACAGCGACATCACCAGGCCGGTGTTGTACGACGGATTCAGACCGGAGAAGGCCGAATTCGATTTCAGATAATTGTTAGTGAAATTGATACCCAGGGTACCGTTGGTCGTCGCCAGTACTTTGTCGACGCCGAAATTCCAATCGTAGTTCTTCTCCACGAAAGAGCTTTTCGCGCCGGCCTGCAAAAGTGACGTTACGGGAGTCACATTTTTGGTCGTGTCGCCGTATGCGGTGAGATTCGGATCGAAGACCGCCCACGCCTGGCGCACGCTTTCGAGCGAGGCCACCGGATCGAGACGCGCCGACTGAACGCCGGGATTGGCGGCGAGGGCGATATAGATCGCCTCCTTGAGCGTGATGCTGCGCGCGCTCTGATCGCGCGTCTGAAGATATCTTTCGCTGATCACGCTCTCCGGCGGAATTTTTTCGACCGGCGACCATTGCTTGATCGCTATGTCCGGAGCCCAACCTTTGTGCTCGAAAGGACGGCGCTCGTTAGGCCCGACGCTGACGTCCGGCGGATTCTGCGTGGTCATCGGGACGGCGTTCAGAGGAATCGGCCCTTTGTCCACGGGCGGAAGGGTCGTTCCTTGAATATAAATATTGTCGGGAGATTCGGAACCGGCGCCATGTACGACGACGTTAGAAGTCGGATTCGTCGCCGGGTCGGCGGCGATTAAAGTCAGCGAACACAGGCTTATCAGCAAAATAACTCTCGTCGAGTTAGCCCTCATCGACTGCCCTCCAGATCGTGGCTTGTCCTAAATTGTGTAAACCGGATGGATGTCGCCCGCAAGGCATGAGTTGTGGTCGTGCCCGCAACGGGTACAATTCGATCACCATACCGGATGAGTTTTTCGCAGGAGGTGGTAAATAAACGATAGACGAATCGATCGACGATTCGGTTACACCTGTTTGAAATTCGTTCTGCACCCTGCATCACGAGGTCACAAATAAAACGGAGGCAGCTCGATGGAGTTCGGACTTCAGTTCGCCAACATGGAACCGGCCCGCTTTCGCGCGCTAGCGCAAACCGCCGAGGGACTCGGATTCGATCTTATCACCTTACCGGATCACGTGGTGATGGAAGGGCCGGAAGGACAGTACGATCCACACAGTTTGCTTTACGACGTGATGCAAATCGCGGCGATTATCGCCGACGCAACCAAGAAGATTCGCGTTGGACACCTGGTTTTGTGCAATCTCTTCCGTCATCCGGTGATGACGGCGCAGAGTCTAGCCACGCTCGATAATATCAGCGGCGGACGCGCGATCGCGGGTCTCGGAACCGGATGGACCGAGAGCGAATTCCGCATGACCGGCATGCCGTTTCCTCCGATTACCGAGCGCCTGCGCATGCTCGACGAGGCGCTCACCTGCATGCGCTCCCTGTGGACCAACGAGAAGACGACCTTTGACGGAGAATTCTACAAGTTGAACGATGCGATTCTTTGGCCCAAGCCGAAGCAGAAGCCGTATCCATCGATCGTGCTTGGCGGCGGCGGCAAAGGACTACTGAGAATAGCCGCGAAACATGCTGACGCGATCAATATCATTGCGGAGACCGGCAAAGCCGGGCGCATCACGATGGATGAGATCAAACGCATGACCAACGATGCCTTCCGCGAGAAAATAAACTTCGTGCGTGAGGAAGCGAAGCGGAGCGGCCGCGATCCCAAGTCGGTCGTGATCAGCAATGTAATCTTCAGCATGATGCTGACCGACTCGAGCGAGGCCACACGCAAGACTCTCGAAGCGACCGCGCCGATGTTCGGCACAACTCCTGAAGCGCTGGTTCAATCTTCGATGTCGCTTATCGGAACGCCGGAAGAATGCGTGACCGAGCTGCGCCGCCGCGTAAAGGAATGGGACGTCGGTCAGTTTATTTTTTCCGGCGCGATGGGCGCGCACGACGAACAGTCGCTGCGCCGCCTGAAGGAGCAGGTCATCGCGCATATCTGACTCGCGCATATCTGATCGAGCGGAGGTCAGCGAGGGAGGATTATCGCTCGAGATTTGTCAGCACATCGAGCAGGTCGCCGGGAAGCGGGGCTTCGACCGAAACTCGATCGCCCGTGGCGGGCGACTGCATCCGTATGCGGCTGAGGTGCAGAAAGAATCGTCCAGGCTTGAGCTCGGCGAGCGGCGGACCGCCGTAGAGCTCGTCGCCGACGAGGGGAAATCCCGCATCGGCGAGATGCACACGAATCTGATGACGCGCACCGCTTTTGGGCTTCACCCGAACTAGCGTGCAGGACCCAACGTGGCGGATGGGCTCGACGATCGTCGATGCGGGCCTGGCCGCGCCGCGAGTTTGCGCGGCGGCCTCATGCACGATCACCATCTTGCGATGATTCTTCGGATGGTGGGCGATCGCGGCGGTTAGTTCCATCGGCTCCCGCGCTTCGCCCGAAATCAGTGCCAGGTATTCGCGTTCGATCCTGCCCCCGCGAATCGCGCCGCGCAGCCACGCGAACGAATCAGGGTTGCGCGCGATGATCAGCGCGCCAGACGTGCCGTTATCGAGCCGATGAACCAGGCCGCCCTCGAGCGGCTTGTCGCCAGCGTCCGCGGTTTCGGGAAAACGCGCGACCACGGCGTTAATCAGCGTGGTGCGCTCGTCGCGGCGAATCGGATGACAGGGCAGTAGTGTGGGCTTGTCGACTATCAGCATCGACGGATCCTGGAACAGAACGACAACGGGAATTTCCGGGTTGGGTTTTAGCGCCGGACCTTTGCTCGTCTGCTCGACGTCGACGCGATCATTGGGTGCGACGGTCTCGCCCTTGTGCAGGACCCGTCCATTGACGCGGACGAGGCTGTTAGCGATCAGCTCGCGCGCCTGGCGGCGGGAAGCGGCCAGGCCGGTCCGCACGAGAAATCGATCGAGCCGCTCGCCGCTCGCCACCGATTAGTTGTTAGACACGCGCGTGCGCATCCAGCCCTCGACCTGCTTGAGCAGTCCGGCAAACGGATCCTGGCCGGCCGCAGGAGCGAAATAGCACTTGCGCATGAAATCGAGAGCCCCGGCGTAGTTTTCGAATCCCTTGCTCAGCTCTTCAAACATCAGAAAACCCGGACGATAGAGCGATATATCGAGCTTCGATACCGCCTGGTAGGAGCGTTTTCCTTCTTCGAGATAATACTCGAGATAGCCGCCGCGCTCGACGAAGCCGCGGAACAGCCCTGACATGAACAGCGTGTAATCGCCGATATGCTTGCGCACTGCGCGCTCGCCGGCAACCCTGCCGGCGTCGTCGGGTCCGAGTTGCGACATCAGCATGTCGACCACGCTGCCGAGCCTGCGTCCCTCGGCGTCGCGAAACATCATCCAGCGATCGGAACGGCTGAACTCGGTCAGCACCGAGGCGATGTACTCGGTGATTTGCGAATCGCCAACCCCGAGCTGATCGAAACTCCGCCGCGTCATCCAGAGAAAGAATTCTTTCAGCTTCAACGATGATGATTTTTCCAACGGCATATGCGCTCGACCTCATCCGCTTTTTGGCGAAAGCCCCACTGCGACGAGTGGTCCTATACTAGTCGAGTGCCGCCGCGCTGTGAACCAAATCGCGCGATTCGCATTGGCGCAGAGTCGATTTTTGTATCGCTCGAGGTGGGTGGGGAATTTAAAGAATTGGCACTCGACGGCTTCGAGTGCCGAAACTTTGCGAGTTGACGAGATCGCGTGGCGCTAGTGTTTCTGGCCGCTCTGAGTCTGGCCCTGGGATTCGCCGGGGTGATTGAAGGCCGGGAATTGCCGCCACGACGCGTAAAGCAGGACGCCGAGCAGTACCAATGCGGTGAGAACGTCCAATATTCCAAGACGTGCGGCGCCCCGCTTGAGTCGCGAGCTGCCGGCGGTCGTCACGTTTTCCACCTCGCCACCTCCTGAAAGGTTAAAGCGTTGCCGCGCTGCGCACGGCCGAACGCACCGTACTCGCCGCGGCGTCGATCGGCAAACCGAACAGCCGGCGCAACGCGCGCGCGGTATGCGAGCTCTCGCAGGCGGCGACTGCCAACGGGCTGCCGGCGACGCAAATTCGGCCGCCCTCATCGCCGCCCTCGGGACCGAGGTCAATGATGTAATCGGAATGCGCGATAAATTCCAGATTGTGCTCGATCACAAGCAGGGTGTTGCCTTCCGCGACCAGGCGGTCGAGCACCTTGAGCAGTTTTCGAATGTCGCTCGAGCCGAGCCCGGTCGTAGGCTCGTCGAGAATGATCAGCGACGGCAGCTTGCGCTCGTCGTCATCGTCGTCTGCGATTCGGCGCGAGGAATTGGACTCGATCGGAAGGCATCGCGCGAGCTTGAGACGCTGAGCCTCGCCGCCCGACAGCGTCGAAGTCGCCTGGCCGAGCTGCAGGTATCCCAGCCCGACGGCGCTTAGGGCTTCGATCGGTTTAATAATCTTTGGATAACGGGCGAAGAACACGCGCGCTTCGTCGACCGTCAGCGCGAGCACCTCGTTGATATTGCGGCCCTGGAAGCGCAAGCGCAGGATGTGGCTCTGGAAGCGGCGTCCGTCGCAGGCTTCGCACGTCACTTCGAGGTCCGACATGAAGTGCATCTCGATCGTGACGGTGCCGCTCCCCTGGCATCGCTCGCATCGCCCGCCGGCAACGTTGAAAGAAAAATGCTTCGGCTGGATACCGAGGCGGCGGGCTTCGGCGGTCGACGAAAAGAGCTTGCGCACCTCGTCGTAAACCTTGATGTAAGTAGCCGGATTCGATCGCATCGAGCGCGCCGGCATCTCCTGGCCCATGTGTACCATCTCGCCGATCTGCTCGAAGCCCTCGATACGCTCGCAGGCGCCGACGTCGCTGACCATCGCGCCGGAGCGTTGTAGATAATTGCGATAGAGCACTTCTTCGACCAGCGTCGATTTGCCCGAGCCCGATACTCCGGTCACGCAGACGAAGCGGCCCAAAGGAATTGTGACGTTGAGATTTTTGAGATTGTGCTCGCGCGCGCCGAAGATTCTGATCGCGGGATCGTTTTTGCGATAGCGCCGCTCGCGCGCGATCGCGCGCATCAACATCACGCGCCCAGGCGTCTCGATAAGCTTGCGCTTGGAAGTGACGCGTCCGGCGCGGACCAGGTTACCGCCGCCGCGTCCGCCGCCAGGGCCAAGTTCGACTACGTGATCGGCGCCAGCGATCATCGACGGATCATGCTCGACCATCACGACCGTGTTGCCGAGATCGCGAAGCCGCCGCAGCACCAGCAGCAGGCGGCGAATATCGCGTGCGTGGAGACCCACCGTCGGCTCGTCGAGCACGTA
>Ga0335078_10008576_pt1 | contig 15206 bp, 7 predicted proteins | sample Lox_Sample_32_FD_206711 | JGI IMG/M metagenome (GOLD analysis project Ga0335078, IMG submission 206711) | Soil microbial communities from Loxahatchee National Wildlife Refuge, Florida, United States - Lox_Sample_3.2 | ecosystem: Environmental > Terrestrial > Soil > Wetlands | place: USA: Florida... | reverse complement strand
GCGGACTCGTCTTCATGCTGTGGGGAAACTATGCGCGCCGCAAGGGATCAGGGATCGACCGCCGCCGTCATCTCGTGCTCGAGGCGGGACATCCGTCGCCGCTCTCCGCGCAGCGGTTCTTCGGGTGCCGGCATTTTTCCAAAGCCAACGCCTATCTTGCGGCGCAGGGCGAGGCTCCGATCGACTGGTGACCCTTCACGGAACGCTGCGTTCGCTCGCTTCGCATGGCTCGGCCGACGAAAGACGGCGCGGGGATTAATGACCGGCGCGTCTACCGCGCACGAGGTTGGTGATCGCCATGCCGAAGCGCCACCAAGGCGAGGCGTTGATGCGGTCGAGATGGTAGCGATATAGGGCGATCGTCGCGTCCCGGTGGCTGAGCGGATCCCCACTCGCGGTCCAAGTCGCGGAAGAGCTCAAATCGTAGTTCAGTGTCTGATTACAAGATTTGCAGATACTACAGGCTGAATAACCAGGCGTCATGTTAATCCGACGAAGTCGATTCATCTCCGCACCCGTGAATAGATCGTAGTAATCCTGTCGCAATAGGTTACCGATGACGTGCTTCATGTCATAATCCATGCAGCATAGCACAACATCTCCATTCGGTAATACCACATTATGATCATAAAACGGTGTGCTGGCGCAGCTTACTGGAGAAGTATTGTGAGGAGTCTGTGTATATATATTTTGTTTATCCACACTACTTTCGTCCAGGCTGCCTGCCCTCGTGTGGCCATGCCAAGGAAGTATCCTTAAATTGAGATGATGGAGATCTTCGTGCACGGCTCCCGAACCATCCATCGTCATAATATCAAATGATTTCAGTACGTTTTCTTCCATAAGGTTTCTAAATTTATCAAATACGTTTTCCCAGGTCTTAGAATGTTTCCATCCCGGCATGTTGCCGTTTGCGTCGGGGAGGTGGAGACAGACTGCTGCGATCTGTTCCCTGTGCTTTCTTAGTAGTTCTACGACAAGGTCCGCGTCCTGCTCGCTCATGCCGTAAAGCGTGCTAAACACGGCGACTGTATACCCGCTTTCCAAGGCTATACGCAGCATTTCGGTGCAGTCTGGATTGGCCCACGGTTCAGCCATGCCAGAAAAATCAATGCGTACGTGCTTGGGCGTCTTCGATAAGATCCGGCTAAAGTTCTCAAGACTCATATATTTCGAATCTTTCACGCGCGGATCGTTGTCTTTTTCATACTGTCTTTTTAGCCCCGGCTGTGGGCAGAAGGTGCACATCAGGGGACATCCGATCATCGTTGTGATCTCTAACGTGGGCATTACGACTCGCTATTCCGCTATGGCGTGGACCCCTTGCAGGTAGAATTGCGCTACCCGAAGGCGGCCAGCATGGGGTGGAAACCTTCCCTTCCGAGCTGCCGGCGCTCCAGCCCGCGCGCTTGGAGGTTCGCGACACCTTTTAACCGATTTCTAACGAGATTGCGCGCGAAGAGGCGAGATTTCGGTAACCGGTTGTTATTTCTGTCACGCCGCTATCGCTTCACCAAAAAAGACTTTGCGGTTAAATTTCAACACCGAGCGCAGGAGCCAAATGCGTCCAAAGGTCCCCTTCGCGCGGGCTCAAATTTCGCGCGGAACGGACAGGCGCATCAATCCGCCCCCGGGCGCCTGAACACGGAACGGGCGTAATTGGGAATCAGGATATGATTCCCGCACAGCTCCTATAATAAGCGGCCGAAGATTCGGCCCTCCCGGAACGCCCTCGTGAAGCATCAAAAACTCCTGGTGATCGCGCTGAGCGCAGGACTGACTGTCGTCGCGCCCTGTCAGGCGCAGCAGAGCCCTGCTACCGTCAAGCCGCCGTCCGTTCCGTCCGCACAGCAGCCGGCGCCAGCGGCGCAGCAGCAGCCCGCGCCCGCTGCGCAACCGCCCGCCGCCGCGCAGCCTCCCGCGACCGCCGCGCCGGCGAAACCGCCCGCTCCGGCAAAAGGCCCGGCGAGGCCCGGCGCGCAGGCTGCGGTTCCCCCCAAGCTCGATCGGGCGGAAGCCCTCAAGCGCGCCAACGGCTTTTTCAACGCGTCGCCCGTGCTGACTGCCGACTTCGTGCAGCTCGGTGCAGACGGGAAGCGCTCAGAGGGCAAGCTTCACGTGCAGCGCGCGGGACGGCTGCGGTTCGAATATGCGGAGCCCGCGACGATGGAAATAGTCTCCGACGGTGCGCGCGTCGTCGTCCGCGATCGCAAGCTCAAATCCGAGCAGGCTTATTTCATCGACCAGACGCCGCTGAAGTTCTTCATGAAGGAGAGGTTCGATCTCGAGAAAGACGTGAAGGTCGTCGACGTGGCCATCGAGGACTCGGGCGTCACGATCGAGATCGAGGACAGCGCGACATTCGGCGGGACCTCGCACCTCAAGCTGCTCTTCGACCCGAAGACGTTCAAGCTCAAACAGTGGCAGGTGACGGACCCGCAAGGCTATCAAACGCTGCTGACGCTGTTCAACCTCGACCAGACGACGACGCCCGATCCAACCCTCTTCAAGATCGATCAAAAGGCCAGCGCGAACTAAAATAGCGGGCGCATGAGCCTTGATAGAATGAGGCGGCGGCGTTTTCGCGCGGCCGTCGTTGAGCGGGGTTTCATCGAAGGACCATGGCCCGGTGGTCTCAATTCGAATGGCCTCTTTCGGTCTTTTCGTGCTGCAAAGAGGCGCCACGGTCGATGAAAATGGGCGCCCTTCTTTCGCCACGGCGTTACGAAATGCGGCATTTTCCTCGTAAATCAGCCGCATCCGCCGAGTCGACGCTTCCAGAGGACGCGGCAGGCTCTCGCCCGCAAGCGTAAAGCTCCGAGAGCGCGAGAAACTTCTCTGGAAAAAGCGTGAGGACGATCGGCGCCACATCTCATGCTTAAAGCATGGCGAGGCGGCGCGCGAAAGCGCTGGAAGCCTACCGATGGATCGTCGGCGACTGGTCGCCGATGCCGCCGCCCAGATCCGCCGCGCTCACGCTAACAATGTCCTGCCTCTGCGGGCCGCCGATGTCGTATTTGAGGCCGAGGAAGTAGGTGCGCTCCGGATAGGGGTTGGGATTGACCAGGGCTTTGTTGTTGCCGATGTTGTTGATGCCAGCGGTCGCGGTCCAGCCCGGCGCGAATTTATACTGCGCCTTGACGTCGAAGACGAGATAGGAGCTGTCCGTGCTGCCATAGCTGTCATGACTGAAATCGGTATTCGCGAGGCTCACGAATGCGCCCGTCGCGAAGCGCATGGTGGCTCCGATGGAGAACTTGTCGTCCGGAGAATACGTGATCGAGCCGTGAACCCGAATGCGCGGGATGCGCGGGAACTGATTGCCCTCGAACCAGGGCGCCAGCTTGTCCGAAAGCAATCTGGCGTCCGTGAAGGTCGCGCTGAGCTGCGCGCCAAGCCCATGCCAGCCGAGGTCATTTGCGGTCAGAACACCTTCTATACCGTGGAAGTGGACTTTATTGATGTTTATGGTCTGAGAAAATGTCGTGGCGCCGATCGTGTTGGACTGGGTGTACATGTAGTCCCAGGCGTCCACATTGAAGAAGCTGACCCGCGGGGTGAGCATACCCACCGCGCCGTCGAAGGCGTTATGCCAGTGATATTCGCCGGTGACATCATAGTAGGTCATGGACTCAGGTTGCAGGTGGGGATTGTTGAAGACGACCGTATTGGGAGTCGAGATCGCCTGGAACATCTCGGCGACGGTCGGGAAGCGGTAAGCTCGATCAATCGTGCCCCGAAGCAGGAAATCGGGCGTAACTTGCCACTCGAGCGCGCTCTTAGGCGAGAAGGCGCCCTTATAGGCCTTGGGAAACAGGGCAAGAGTGGTTCTGTTCAATTTGCTCACGTTGCCCAGGCTGTCGTTTACGCCTTCAAAAGCCGTCCACCAATCGCCGCGCGCCCCCATGGTGAGGCGCCAGTCTGGCAGAAACTTCCATTCGTCCTGAATGTAGCTGCTCCTCGTGTTCGTTTTGCCGTAGTTGATGGTTTGGATGTCGTAATAATAGTTCGCCGTGGCGACATTGGTGTTGGTTTGCACGCTGTTCAACGAATAGAGCCAGTCGCTCAAGCCGAAGGAGAGGATATGCTTGCCGAGCAGGTCCTGTTCGGGGCGAGCGATGAAGCGCCCATCGAAAGTACGCCAGAAGTTGCCGCCCTGATTGACGTTCGACCCTGTCGGGTTGATGCTCCACTTGGTGATCTGGCCCGCCGCATTGGCGGCGGTTGGAAGGATGCCATACTGCGAATAGGTGTTGGTATAGTCGCGCAAAAAGTTATATTGCGTGCCCACGAGGTCGAAATCGAACACGCCTTTTGTGTCGCTCTTGAACTCCGCCGCGTTCATCAAATGCGACGCGTTGGAATGGGTCGGATTCAGGGAGCCGAGCGCATAAGAGCCATAGGGGCCATCGTTGATCTTTAGTCCGTTGCCGAGGCCGTAAAGCGGAATTCCATTCGTCGTGTACATATACGGCTGGACGAAAGTGTCGTCGACCAGGGACCAGAAGCCGGTCTGCCAGGTCGCGCGCACAGCCGGCGTGAAGTCATAGGCGAGCTTGACCTTGCCGAAGTGCTGCTGGCTGTGGTCGGCGCCGGCGCTGCCGGCGATATTACCCAGCGTCCCGCCTGGCGTCGGGAAACCGTTGGGGGCCGTGCCGCCCGCCACGTAGGGGGCAAATATGCCGCCGAAGGCCTTCACGCACTTACCCGCGGCGCAGGAGGGCGTAAATTGATTTTGAGAAAAGGTCTGAACTTGGCCCTGCGCATCGAGCCGGTCATAGATCAGCCAGTATGAGAAGTTCTCCTTGCGATCGCCGAGCGCGGCCGCCATGTGGCCGGAAAGATCGGTCTCCTTGTCCTCGAACCAATGGAAATACTGTACCGCAGAATTGCCTTCGGCATGAAACTCGAAATTCTCGGGCATCCGCGTCGTGATGGTGTAAACGCCGCTCTCCGAGTTGCCGCCGTAAAGAGCCGAGAACGGTCCTTGCATCACGTCGACGCGCTCGATCTCGACCGGCGACACCATGTTCCAGCGCGGCGGATAGGCGAAGCTGTTGCCGAGATAGTTCGAGAGCAGCACGCCGTCGGCGTAGAGCATCGTGCGCGCGCTATCCTGCGGATTGTTTATGCGCCCTTGGATGGTCGCATTGCGGTCGCCGATGAAGCGCTCGCGCACGAGCGTGCTCGGGAGATTTTGGATCGTCTCCGCCGACGTCATCACGTTTACGGTCTCATTGATCTCCCGCTTTGTCACCGAGGCCACGTCTCCGACATGCGCGACGCTCGCCGGCACATAAGAGCCGCTGAACGGCTTATCGGTATGACCGAGCGCATCGGCGACCACGGGCGCGGGTGTAGGGGCGACGACGGGCCCCGGCTGTGTCGAGGCGACCGGCGCGGTCGTGCGGGTTGGCGCGCCGCGCGTCCCTCCCAGCGTGGGACGGTGCGCGACCTTGTGGGCGCGCACCACATGCGCGGCGCCGACGTCAATGGCGGGTAGTGCGTTTTGCGCGTGAGAGTCGTCGATGGAGAGCATGATGATGGCGCAGAGGGAGACGCCGCCGAGGGCACGGGAACGGGACATGGGTGATCCTTTCGCGCGCCGCATGAGGACGCGTCGATGCAAGCGCTCCTTGCGTCCCGCGACAGGTCGCGTTCCGCCGAGCAACAGGAATGTCAGTTAGGGAGGGTCCGCCCGGCCTCGCGCCCGATCACGGGATGCGCGGCCCGGGAATCTTAAGGCTGCGTCAGCCGATGTGCGGCGGGGCGCGCGACGACCAACTCCTGGTCAGGCCTAACGGCGAGGGATTGAGAGTATCGGTCTGATAACGAAGGACGGCGACGGCGCGCGGCGCCGGCGCAAGAACGAAATCGACGACGACAGCAATAAATTGTGCCAGCGCGTCGCGACCGGCGACGTTGCAATAAACGCAGCAGTCATGCGGCGCATGCGCGGGGGCCCGCGTGTCACCCGGGGACGCACAGTGCGACTCACTCGGTTGCACAACCGTCGAAACGGCCGCGCCGTCAGGGCGCGCCGACGCGCCGTGGCACGCGAAGGCCAGGGCCTGCGACAACAGCAAACATGCGGCGACGCATACTGCGAGGGCGCGCATGCGAGACCGGAGAAGAGTTTGCTTTGTCTTCATTTGGCAAAGAATGATCGGCGCGCTTGGGCAAGTCAACGGACAAGTTTCGCTACGTACGTGATTTTGCTAGAGTGTTGCAAGCAAGACACAGATGCGGCGCCCCAGGCGCGTCGAACAGCGCCGCCTCAGAGGTCCGAGCGCCTCACTTGTGGGATTAGAGCCACTCTGCGATCGCGGGCTCGTCGACGAGACCCGCGACGGTTTCGAGCTTGCCGTCGGCGCTGATCGGCGCCGGTGTGAGAGCAGTTACGCTCACTTTGCTGACGGCGCTGATCGCCACAGTCGCGCGCTGAGGATGCGCCGACCGCGCCCGGTGTTCGCACGGCGCACCATGAGATGTTGGCGCCAACACCGACTTGTCAGGAGCTTAGGCCGCAGGGCGCGCAGATCGCAGAGCCATTCTTCGTCAAGTACGGCCGCTTGTGGCTCGTCTTTTCGGTCGGCTCCAAGCTCTACGTCGCTTCTTCTCCCTCGGCGATTTTTCGCCGAGCGCCCGGTCCATGACGGGCGTCCGCGTTCCGCGTTTCACTCGCTTTATGACCGTTACGCCGTCGCTTGGCAAGGCAAGGCCGCCGCCGATACTCCGCTTGGTCGCTTCGAGGGCTCTCCTTAGTCCCTCTGGCCGTTGCGCGGTCGCGCGGCGGCGGCTATCGCCGGACGCTGGCCCAAAGGGTAAAAGTAGACGATAGCGAAGTGCGCATCATGGGCCACAAAAGCGCGCGGCTTCGCGCCCTCGGCGCCTCAATAGGCGGGAAAATGGCGGGAAACTCCGTGCCCAGCTTGGTTTTGAAGTGGCGCGCCTGGCGTTACGACCTTCTCGCGGGTCTGACGCTCGCCGTGATCGCTATTCCCGAACAGATGGCGACAGCGCGGCTCGGCGGATTTCCGGCGCATCTCGGATTTTTCGCCTTCATCGCCGGCTCTGTCGCCTTCGCCGTCTTCGGCTCGAACCGCTATCTTTCGGCGGGCGCGGACTCGACGATCACCCCGATCTTCGCCGGCGCGCTCTCGGCGCTCGTCGCTGCGAATTCTAACGCCTATCCGCAGCTCGCGCTGATGCTCGCCCTCACCGTCGGCGCGCTTTTGACGCTCGCGGGGCTGTTTCGCGCCGGTTGGGTGGCCGATCTGCTCTCGATTCCGGTGACGACGGGATTTCTCGCGGGAATCGCCCTTCATATTCTGGCTTCGCAGGCGCCGACGCTGCTGGGCTTGCCGCCTGGGCCCCAAGGCGTGTTCGAAAGCCTCGCGGCGATCTGGAGAGAGATCGGCGACGCCAACCCCTATGCTCTCGCGATCGGCCTCGCCTCACTCTTCTGCATCCTACTTAGCGAGTGGATCAATCCGCAGGTCCCCGGAGCGTTGATCGCGATCGCCGCCGCGACCTTCGCGGTCGTTCATTTCGACCTCGCGGCTAAAGGCGTGGCGGTGGTCGGAGGCTTCAAGGCGGTCTTGCCGCACATTGCGTTGGATCCAAAGATGTGGAGCGAGCTGCCCCGTATCTTTGGGCTCGCCGTCGTCGTCGCGGTCGTCGTGATGGTCCAGACCGCCGCCGTGTCGCGATCCTTTCCGAACGCGCCCGGCCAGTCGCCGGATGTCGACCGTGATTTCATCGGGCTCGGCGCGGGCAGTCTTCTCGCTGGATTGATCGGCGCTTTTCCCGTCAATGCGAGCCCGCCGCGCACGGCGATCGTCTTCAACTCGGGCGGCCGCAGCCAATGGGCCGCGATCGTCGCCTGTTGTGTGGTGATCGCGGCCACCATTTACGGCTCGCCGCTCCTGGAGAAGGCGCCGGACGCCGCGCTCGCCGGCGTGCTGTTCTTCGTCGCGGGCCGCCTCATTCGGCTGCGCGAAATGCGGGCGATCGCCGCGAAGACGCGCGCCGAATTCCTTCTGGTCGTCGGGACGGCGTTGCTTGTGACGATCCTGCCGGTGCAAACCGGCGTGGCGCTCGCGATCATGCTCTCGCTCGCCCATGGCGTTTTCACCACGACCCGTACGCGGCTGATCGAATATGAACGGCTTCCCGGCGCCTCGGTCTGGTGGCCCCCTAGCAGACCGAACATCGGGGAAAAGCTCGAAGGCGTGGTCGTCGTCGCTTTCCAGGCGCCCCTCTCCTTCCTCAACGCCTATGGTTTCCGCAAAGACCTGGAGGAGGCGATCGAGCGCGTGAAGGCCCCGGTGCGCGTCGTCATTCTGGAAGCGAGCAGCATCGTCGAGATCGATTACACAGCTGCGGAGATTCTCGGCGAAGCGATTCGCTACTGCCGTGAGAGGGGCGTCGACTTCGCGATCGCCCGCCTCGAATCGGTCCGGGCTCAGGCGGCCCTCGAGCGATTTGGCGTGCTCGCGACGCTAGGGGAGGGCCGCCTGTTTCATAGCGTGGACGAGGCGACGCGGACGCTCGCGCCCGACGCCGCCGTGCGCCAGGCCTAGCGCGCTTGTCCCTCGAACGGCGCCGTTCGAGCGATAGGGAGCGCGCTACATCTCTGAATCATCCTGCGTTTGGGCGGAATCGCCGGAGCGCGGAGATCCTGACCAATTCTCAAAAGTGAGAGCGCTGCGAGAATACCGCTTCCACTCTTTCGCAGCGCGCTCCCGGCGCCCTTCACATCCGTGAGAATTCGCGTGACAGGGCCTTCTCGATCTCCGGCAAAGGATGATGTGTCAGGTCGCGATCGAGCTCGCCCTTGACCTTGCTTTGCGCCTTGGCGGAGAGCTCCTTGCGAATTTCGCCCAAAACCCGCGGGGGCGCGATGATGACGATCTCCTTCATCTCGCCGCTCTCCGCCGCGCTATTGATGCGTTGCGCGATCTGGCGGGCGAAATGCTCCTTCTCGAGCTCATGCCAATCGGTGGGCTCGACCGCGCTGCGGCCACCGCCGCGCGAGGCGAAGAGCCGACCCGGCGCATCCGTCCCCATGTCGCGGGTGGCGGGAATCTCTTCGACCACCGCCTCGAGCACGCGCAGATCGAGGAGATCGGGGTCTCCGTGATTCGCCAGAAAAATCACGCGCCGGCCGTCGCCGACCACTACCCACGCGCCATTGTGCACTACGATGTGGCTCATTGATGCTTCTTTCCTTTTTGGCCCCTCGTTAGCAAGGTGGGGAGCGCCGGCAGAGCGGCAAGCGCGACCTCACGCCGCGCCGCCGAGCTTCAGCCCGAATTCCGATGTTTGGGGCTCAGGCCTCTGCTCCGAACACGCAAACTCCCACCGGGGTTCATTTTCTCGCCGACGAGAGCCCAGCGCAAGCTTGGGCTCGCCCGGCACTTGCCGGACGACCATTTTGGAGTAACATTCCGTAACAGAAGCTCCACCCACGGCAGAAAGTCGGGGTGGGGGCTGCCTAACGCGGCCGCCGCTGCGGCGTTCTCGTCTCTTTGCGCCGAAAGCTTGGCAGCCAGGCAGATTTGGGAGATCGACTATGAGTGACGACCCAGCAACTCCCAGGATCCCCAAAGGGGTCTCGTGGGAGGCTTATGCCCCGAGGCTGCTGAATGCCTTCTCTGCCCGTCTCTTGTCCATAGGACTAATGGTCGCAGCATTCGCGTTGGCCTTCTCCGCGCCCGCCGCCGCTCATGGCCGGCTCGGAGCGGCCGAAGGACGTTGCCGCTTGTTCATCGGCCCCGACATGATGAATTTCACGGGCTACCTGCCGGACGCGTCAAAAGTGGAGTTCTGCGAAGATATCCCCGCCACCGGCCATGTGATCGTCGCGCTCGACGACGTCCAGGAAGAATTGCGCGACATGAAGGTGGAAATCCGCATCGTGCGCGATGTGGGCGGAGCGGCCAAGGAAGCGGAGAATCTCGACGCGGTGACCGTGGCCTATATCGAGCCGCGCTACTACCGCACGGGCACGATCAACTTCGAGCACACCTTCGACGAGCCAGGCTATTTCGTAGGCGTCGTCACGGCGATCGGCGATCATGGCGAGCGCTGGGTGTCGCGCTTCCCCTTCTCGGTCGACAAGAGCTTTGCGCGAACTCTGCCGATCTACTTGCTGCTTGGTGCAGCGGTCATCGCGGGTTTCTTCATCTACCTCCGCCACCGCCACGAATGGGCGCCGAAAAAGGTTCCGGCGCGACCCCCAAGCGATCCGACGCCCACGCCGCCGCCAGCGCCGGCCGAGTAAGCGTCTTCACTCCGTCTCGCCCGACAGCGCCCGGGCGAGACGGGCGATCGTCTTCGCATAGACTCGCGCCTTGTTCCATTCGAGCAGTACGGGGAAATTGGCTTCGCCTTCCTGGAAGCCTTCGCCGCGACGCCATCCCTTCGCCTGTAGGTAATTCGCGGTCGAGGCCAACGCGTCGGCCGTGTCGCGGATCAGGTCGCGCGTTCCGTCGCCGTTGAAGTCGACCGCATATTTCAGATAGGACGAGGGCAAGAGCTGCGTCTGGCCGATCTCGCCGGCCCAGTCGCCGCGCATTTGCTCGGGCGTCATGTCGCCGCGCTCGACGATCCTGAGCGCGTCCAAAAGCTCGGCGCGGAAGGTTTCCGCGCGCCGGCAGTCGTAGGCGAGCGTCGCCAGCGCGCTGAAAATCTTGAAATGCCCGGTGTCGGCGCCGTAGCCCGTTTCGAGCCCCCAGATGGCGACGATCACCGACCCTGGCACGCCAAATTGCCGCTCGATCTTGCCCAGCAGCGCCGCATTGCGGCGCATCAGCGCCCTGCCGCGCGCAACGCGGCGCGGCGTCACGAGGCGCGCCGAGAAGTCCTCAAAACTCTTTTTGAACACGCCGCCTTGGCCGCGGTCGCGCCCGATGACGCGGCGGTCGTAGCTCACGTCGCGTAACGCGCGATCGACGACGCCGCGCGAAATCCCGCTTCCTGCCGCCGCGTCCTTGAAGCCGGCAAGCCAAGCAGCGAAGCCGGAAGAATCATTTCCACAGGACGCCGTAAGGGCAGGGGTGGCGCCGAGCATCCAGAGGACCGTCGCAAGAAGGCGAGCGGTTATTAGGGAAGCAGTCGGGCCGAGCTTATCACCCATGTCTTCGCAACGAATTTTCGCCTGTTGCTCGGCCGCAGGGACGGGCCTGGGCGCGAGGGTCAACAATACCAATCCACAGATATGCCGCATGCGCAAATTTCGCGATGACGAAAGCTCGCGCACAGAGCGTGCCAGCCAAATGGCCGGCCAGCTTATTTTTGGCGTCTAAGGAGCCGCCCCAGCCACTGGCGCAGCTGCGCTTTTCACAGAGTCCTCCGACGCTGAAGTCTTAATTGGCCATAATCCAGTCGGACCGACTTTGCGGTACAGCCGCCGCAGCTTCGAGCGCCTCCTGCTTGTTAGAGTAGGTAAACAGCGTGCTCGCAAGCGGCCCTCGCCACTCGAAACAGGCTGCACGCTAGGTTGTACAAGCGCTCAGCCTCGGCGCATGCCCGCTCCGATGGGACGCGCCAGAGCGGCCGTTGCGCTGAACGCGGGCTCGGTCGCGATCAGGGCGAAATCAGCGATGTTGCGAATCGGGACATAACAGGCCGCTGAACTCCGGATTCACCGGATAACCAATTCGGATGCGACGATGATGCTGGCGCTTGCGACAAGGGACGCGCCGCAGTGAGCGAGCTGGGAGTGCGCAGGACGCGACGATCGCCAGCAGAGCTGCCGGTTATGACGCAGTGCGTGGAGTCTTGAAGCGACGAGAGAAAAATGCCCTGCTATGGATCGTCTTGTAGCGGCTGGGGCGGAGCGCGGAGCGGCGATGGACTTGGGAGCCGCCGGACAACCGATCGACGCAGACTGGCACTGCTGGTCCGCCGAGGAAAGTCTGCGGCGGCTCGGTTCGTCCTTCGACGGCCTCACTTCGACGCAGGCTGAAGAGGCGCTTGTCCGCTATGGACGGAACACGATTGCTGTTTCCGAAGCGTTCAGCCCCTGGGCGATCTTCCTATCGCAATTCAAGAGCGTTCTGATCTGGGTCCTCGTCGCCGCAAGCGTTGTTTCCGGCGTGCTCGGCGATGCTGAGGATTCGATCGCAATTCTCGCGATCGTGCTCTTGAATGCATTGGTCGGGTTTTACCAGGAATATAGCGCCGAAAGATCTATCGCGGCGCTGAAACGCATGACCGCGCCGCGAACCAGGGTCCTGCGCGACGGCCAAGTGACGGCCATCTCGGCGACCGAGGTTGCGCCTGGTGACGTCATTGAGTTCGAAGCGGGCGATCTCGTCGCGGCAGACGCCCGGCTGCTCGTGGCGTCTGCGCTTTCCTGCATCGAATCCGCCTTGACAGGCGAATCGGAAGCCGTCGTCAAAGAAATCGGAGTTCTGCAGGATCCGAATCTTCCAGTTGGCGATCGGACCAACATGGTTTTCATGGGAACGAGCGTCGCCGCCGGCTTAGGGCGGGCCGTCGTCGTCGCCACGGGAATGCGGACGGAAATCGGCCGTATCGCCGCGCTCATCCGGGAAGCTGGCGGAGAGCAGGAGACGCCGCTCCAAGAGAAGCTCGATCGATTCGGCCGGACATTGCTCTGGGCGACGCTTGGGATCGTTGCGTTGCTCTTCGGACTGGGGCTGCTGCGCAAAGAGCCAATCGTCGATCTCTTCATGACTTCAGTCAGTCTCGCCGTCGCCGCACTGCCTGAGAGCCTGCCAGCCGTTGCGACCGCTGCGCTGTCGCTTGGCGTGATGCGGATGTCGCGGCGACGGGCGCTCGTGCGCCGGCTGGCTTCGGTGGAGACGCTCGGCTCCACCAATGTGATCTGCACCGACAAGACGGGAACGCTGACCCAGGGGACGATGTCGGCGCAGAAGCTGTTCGTGGCCGGACGAAGTTACGAGATCGAGGGAGAGGGCCACCGTCCCAGCGGGGCGATCCGCTCCGGCGGCGTCACGTTCGATCCAGAGCGCGACGCTCCCCTCAGGAGATTGGCGGACATCCTCGTCGGCTGCAACAACGCCCATCTCGAAAGCGTCGGAGATTCCTACACGCTTGTCGGCGATCCGACTGAAGGCGCTTTGCTATGCGCGGGCCTTAGGGCGGGCGGCGATCGCGGCGCAATGGAGCGAGCTTTTCCCCAGCTCCACCAAATTCCCTTCGATTCCGACCGCAAGCTGCACTCGACGCTGCGCCGTCTCCCGGATGGGCGCATCCGTGCGTTGACCAATGGAGCGCCGGAAGCGCTGCTGGCGCGATGCTCTCACATTTTGGCCAGCGAGGGCGTTCACGCGCTGACGAGCGGCGAGCGCGAAGATCTCTTACGTCGCAACGTTGCTCTGGCGAGCGACGGGTTTCGAGTCCTCGGCTGCGCCTTTCGCGACCTGGACGCCGCGCCTTCGCCCATTGATGCGGAGCGGGTCGAGTGCGAGATGATTTTCGTGGGCCTCTGCGGATTGCGCGACCCGCCGCGGCCGGAGGCGGGGGAGGCCATCGCTAAATGCCGCAGCGCCGGGATACGCGTCGTGATGATCACCGGCGATCATCCGCGTACCGCCATGGCGATCAGTCGAGAGCTGGGACTGGGCGGGGCCGGCGAAACGGTCACGGGCAGGATGTTGGACGCGCTCGACGACGACGCATTGGCGGCGCGCGTCCCTAACATCTCGGTCTATGCGCGCGTGAGCGCCGCGCATAAGTTGCGCATAGTCCGCGCCTGGCAGGCGAACGGCGCCGTAGTGTCCATGACGGGAGATGGCGTCAACGACGCGCCCGCAATAAAGGGCGCCGACATCGGTGTTGCGATGGGTCTGACCGGCAGCGAGGTCACGAAGCAAGCGTCCGACATGATCATCACAGACGACAATTTCGCGACCATCGTCGACGCTGTTGAAGAAGGGCGTGGCATATTCGAGAACATTAAGAACACGCTCCAATATCTGCTTTCCTGCAACGCTGGTGAGTTGTTGCTGATGACGATCTGCATCATCGGCGGCCTGCCGTCACCGCTGCTCCCAATTCATCTGTTGTGGATCAATCTCGTGACCGACGGCCCGCCGGCGCTCTGCCTCGCTGCTGATCGCGCCAATCCGGAAGTTATGAGCCGGCTCCCGCTTGATCGTGGCCAGTCGCTGATGGACAGGAGCTTTCTCGACACGATGCTACTCGCGGCCGCGCCTGTCGCCGCTGTTTCCTTCCTGGTCTTTCTGTACGGGTTGCAAACGGGGGGACTGGCGCTCGGACGCTCCTACGCCTTCGCGTCTATGGTCTTTTCGCAGTTGCTCGTCGCAGTGAGCGCGCGCAACGGCATGACGCCGTTGTGGCGCCGCAATCCTCTTTCGAATCCATATCTGGTTGTCGTCGTAGGCGGTTTAATCCTGATTCAAATGGCTAGCCATCAGAACGCTTCTTTCGCGCACATCCTCAAAGCGACAGAGCTTTCTCTTCGTGAGCAAATGTCCCTTCTCGCCGTTTCGGCCGCGCCGATGCTGCTGCTGGAGCTCGTCAAGTCGGCGTCGCATCGCGTTGCGCGGAAGGAGCATGGAGCCGCGGCGCTTGGCGGGCCATGGACGACATGGATCACGGCAGGCGTCATCGCCGCGGCGGCCGCGGGGGCGTGGCTGCAGTGGCCCGCAAAGCAGACAGCGCCTACGCGCTTCGTGACGCGCGCGGTCGAGCATGGCTCGCTGAGTCGCACGATCGAGGGCTCTGGTGCGGCGATCGAGTCCCGGAAGACGAAAATTTTCACCCCCGTGCCCGGCGTGGTCCGCTTTCACGACTGCGAGGTCGGAAGCAAAGTCGCCGAAAATCAGCTCTGCGCCACCATCGAGCAAGGGCCCTCTCGCGCCGCGGTTGCGCGGTTACGGGCAGCGCTCGCGGAGGCGCGCGCTCTGGCGGCGAAAAAGGAGATCCGTCGTGCGCGCGCGGAAATGGCGCTCAACCGGGCCCGCGCTTCGGGCCTGCGTCGGCAGACGCTCGTAGCACGCAGCGCTTACGAGAGGGCCAACGACGCGTTGCGTCGTGTTATGGCCTTGGCGGCGCGGTATGAAGCGGATCTCCGCAGAGCCGAACGCGATCTTGTGCGCACAGAGATCCGGACGCCCGTGACCGGAGTCGTGTCTGACAGGGCCGCACAAGGAGCAACCGCGAAGATGGGCGGTTTGCCGCTTCTT
>Ga0335078_10008575_pt1 | contig 15206 bp, 9 predicted proteins | sample Lox_Sample_32_FD_206711 | JGI IMG/M metagenome (GOLD analysis project Ga0335078, IMG submission 206711) | Soil microbial communities from Loxahatchee National Wildlife Refuge, Florida, United States - Lox_Sample_3.2 | ecosystem: Environmental > Terrestrial > Soil > Wetlands | place: USA: Florida... | reverse complement strand
CATCCCGGGCCGCACGAACCACCTCGTCGGCGATGTCCTTGAACTCCGGCATCTCTTCCATCCCCTTCCTCCGAACACTCGCTCTGCTAACTATTGTACGACCTTGCGCTAACAGTTGCAAGCAGTTGGCCGGCAGGGGGGCGGGCGCACCCAGGGGCACGGCGGCGCCATGCCGTCGGTCGGACCGGACGCGGCGGAGTCCCTGGTAGGAGGGTCGCCGTCCCCCGGGGCGGCCCGCGCCGGGCCGAAGCGGCGGGGCGTGCCGGGTGCCGGGGCTGGGGTCGGAAGGGGAGGGCCGGGTAGCCTTTCGGGCCTGATGGAGACCATCGCTCCGCCGGTCGTCGCCGTGATCGTCACGTGCGATCCCGGGGAGTGGTTCGAGGAGACCCTGCAGGCCTTCGCCTCCCAGGACTACCCCGAGCTGTCGGTGCTGGTCATCGACGCCGCCAGCGCCGTCGACCCCACCCCGAGGGTGGGCGCCGTCCTGCCCAACGCCTACGTGGCCCGGCTGCCCCGCAACGACGGCTTCGGGGCCACGGCCAACCAGGCCATGGCCATGGTCCAGGGGGCGTCGATGCTCCTGTTCTGCCACGACGACATCGCGCCCGACCCCGACGCCGTGCACGTGCTCGTGGAGGAGTCGTTCCGTTCCAACGCGGGCCTGGTGGCCCCCAAGCTCGTCAGCTGGGACGACCCGGCGCGGCTGCTCCACGTGGGGATGGCGGTGGACAAGGGCGGCGCCGTGGTGGACCGGGTGGAGCCGGGCGAGATCGACCACGGACAGCACGACGCCGTGCGCGACGTGTTCCTGGCCCCGGGGTGCTGCACCTTGGTGCGCACCGACCTCTTCGCCGAGCTGGGCGGCTTCGACCCCGGCATCTTCGCCCTCGGTGAGGACCTCGACCTGTGCTGGCGGGCCCAGATCATGGGAGCGCGCGTCGTGGTGGCGCCCGGCGCCCGGGTGCGGCACCTCGAGCTGCTGGCGAGCGGTCGGCGCGCCCTGCCCGGCCACGTCCGGGCGGGCATGCCGGGCGGGGGCGCGGCGACCGGCGAGGCCGGCGAGGCCGTGTCCGGTGTGCCCGGCGATGGCGTTGCGACGGATGGGGCGCTGCAGGCGCCGTCGGCGCCGGCAGCGACCGCCGCCGCGCCGGGGGGCCCGGCGGCTCCGGTGACCCTGCAGGCGCTGCAGCGTCGGCACGAGCTCCTGAGCGCCTTGAAGGCCTACGGCCCCTGGCACCGGCTGCGGGTGCTGCCCCAGGTGGCGATGCTGGCCCTGGCCGAGTGGACGGTGGCCGTGCTGGCCGGGCACCGCCAGCGGGCCGCCGCCATCAGCCACGCCTGGCGGTGGAACCTGGGACGCCGGCGCCTGGTGCGCGCCGCCCGGGCCGAGGTGCAGGCCCACCGGCGCCTGAGCGACACCGAGGTCCGGCGGCTCCAGCTGCACGGCAGTGCCCGCCTCAACGCCTACGTCCGGCGGGCCGTCACCCACGGCCTCGAGGCCGCCAACCGGGGCGCGGCCCACGCCGAGGCATCCGCCGCCACGGCCGCCGTGGGGACCGGCGGCGCCGAGGCGGGGACGGGACCGTCGCGTCCCCGGCGGCGCGGCGGGGTCGACGAACCGAGCAACTCCACGCGGTGGCTCGTGCTGGCGGCCGCCGCCCTGGTGGTCGTCTTCGGCTCGCGCCAGCTCATCGGCCCGGGCTTCCCCTTCGTGGGGCAGTTCCTGGCGCTCCCGGGGTGGTCGACGCTCCTGCACCGGTTCGCATCGGGATGGCAGCCCACGGGTGTGGGGTCCACGGACCCGACCTCGCCGGCGGCGGGGGTCCTCGGCGTGAGCGGGCTCGTGCTCTTCGGCAGCGTGGGGCTGCTCCAGAAGGTGGTGGTCCTGGGCTGCATCCCGGTGGGCGCCCTCGGCATGGCCCGCCTGGTGCGTCCCCTCGGGACGACCTGGGCGCGCATCACCGCCGTGGTGATCTACCTCGCCGTCCCCGTTCCCTACGACGCCATCGCCACGGCCCGCTTCGACGCCCTCGTGGCCTATGCGGCCTGTCCCTGGATGCTCCATCTCCTGGGGCGGATCTCGGGCGTGGAGCCGCACCGGTGGTGGGGCCGCTCCGGGGGCGACGGGCGGCCGACCATCCCCGGTTCCCCGGAGAGGGCGGAGACGCCGGACGGGCTCGGGGAGGCGGCGCCGCCGTGGCGCCGTCCCCTCGTGGTGGGCGGCGTCGCCCTCGGGCTCCTCGACGCGGCGGTGACGGCCCTGGCCCCCTCGACGGCGTGCATGGTCCTCGTGCTCGGCCTCGGCCTGGCACTCGGCAACGTCGTTGTCGCCGGCCAGGGCGGCCTCTCCGCCGCCCGCCGGGTCGTGGCCGGCGCCCTGGGGGCCACTGCCCTGTCGGTGGCCCTGCTCGCCCCGTGGTCGATCGCCGTGCTGGGCGGACCCCAACGGTGGGCGACGCTGGCGGGGCTGCCCGTGGCGCCGGCCTCGGCGCCGGGCTGGGGCCAGCTCCTGCGCCTGGCCGTGGGCCCCATCGGCGACGACGCCCTGGGCTGGGCGTTCCTGGCCGCCGCCGCCCTCCCGCTCGTCATCGGGGCCCGCCTGCGCCTGGCGTGGGCGGGCCGGGCGTGGTCGGTGGCGGTGGTGGCGTGGCTGGTGGCCTGGCTGTCGGGGCGGGGCTGGCTGGGCCCCCTGGCCCTGTCGCCGCAGGTGCTGCTGGTGCCGGCGGCCGTCGCCGTGGCGCTGGCCGTGGGGCTGGGCGTGGCCGCCTTCCAGCAGGACCTCCCCGGGTACCGCTTCGGCTGGCGCCAGGGCGCCGCCGTGGTGGCCGCGGCCGCCGCCGCCGTGGGCGTGCTCCCCGTCCTGGCCGCCAGCTTCAACGGGCACTGGGACCTCGTCTCGACCGGCTACGGCGAGGCCACCTCGTGGATGGCCCAGGGGCAGGACCGGGGGGACTTCCGGGTGCTGTGGATCGGCGATCCGCGCGTGCTGCCCGGCGGGGGCTGGGAGCTCTCGCCGGGGCTCGCCTACAGCCTCAGCGAGAACGGGCTGCCCGACGCCACCTCGCTGTGGGCGGGCTCGGACCCCGGCCCGGCCGCCGCCGTGGCCGACGACGTCGCCCTGGCCCGGGCCGGGACCACCGTCCGGCTGGGCCGGCTCCTCGCCCCCTACGCGGTGCGCTACGTGGTGGTGATCGACACGCTGGCGCCCTCCATCCCCGGCCTGCAGTCCCCGGCGGCGCACCCCCCGCCGACCGACCTGGTGCCGGCCCTGGCGTCGCAGCTCGACCTGCGCCAGGTCATCTCCCAGGGGGGCTTCGACGTCTTCGTCGACGACGCCGCCCTGCCCGAACGGGCCGTGCGCGTGGGCGCCGGAGCGCCGGCGGCGGTGACGCCCACCGGACCGGCGCGGGCCCTCGCCGGTTGGGAGCCCGCCCTGGGCGCCGCCCCCGGGCAGACGAGCGTGTCGGGCCGCGTCCCGGCGGGGACCGTGTTCGACGCCGTGGCCCCCGCCGCCGACTGGCACCTGACGGTGCCCGGGGGCCGGCCTCGGCGCGCCACCACGGCCTTCGGCTACGCCGCCACGTTCACGACGGGGGCCGGCGTGGTGACCCTCGGATTCGACGGCTCGGCCGGCCACGGTGTCGAGCTCGTGGTCGAGGTGCTGCTGTGGCTGTGCGCCGTGGCCTTCCTCCTCGGGCGGCGCCGTCTCGAACACTGGCGACCCCGCCGTGCCGGCGCCGGGTCGGCCACCCCCGTGGCGGCGCCCGAGCTCGAGGCCGTCCCGAGCGCTGCCGGCGTCGCCGCGTCGGCGCCACCGGCGGGGGTGCCGGACGGGCCCACCCCGCCCGTGCCCACCTCGGCGGCACCGTCGGCGCCCGTGGCGGGACCCGCCGCCGCGCCGGCCACGTCGGCGTCGGCCACACCCAAGCCGGCCGCCAGCGGGAAGGGTCGGTGAGCCCGTCGCTGCGGCGCACGGTGCTCGTGGCCGTGCTGGTGGCGGTGGTGGTGGGCGCCGGGGCGGTGGACCGCGCCGTGGGCCGGGGGAGCCCCACGGCGGTGACGGTGGGCGCCCTGTCGCCGGTGGGTGCGGCGCCCGTGCACGGCACCGAGTCGTCCGCCTGGTACTGCGCCGGCGGGACCGGGAGCGGGGGGTCCGCCCCCGGCACCATCGTCCTCACCAACGGCACGGCCCGTCCCGTGACGGGCACGGTGACCGTCGTGGCGGCGCAGGCCCAGGCCGCCGCGCCCCCGGCGCCCTGGGCGGGAGCGAGCGCCATCGCCGTGGTGGTCCCGGCCGACGGGGCCACCAGCGTCGGGCCCTCGCAGCTCGGCTCCTCCGCCGTCAAGGCGGCCGCCGTGGTCCTCGACGGCGGGGGCGTGGCGGTGGCGCAGGCGGTCTCGGGCCCGGCGGGCTGGAGCATGGCGCCGTGCGCGGCCTCCACCGGCACCTCGTGGTACTTCGCCCACGGCGCCACCAGTCAGGGGGGCGGGCTCACGCTGGCGCTGTTCAACCCGGGCGCCACCAACGCCACCGTCGACGTGACCATGGTGTCGGCCACCGCCGGCGTGCTGGCCCCGGCCGCCTATCAGGGCATCGACGTCGGGCCGGGCTCGCTCGTCACCGAGAACCTCGGCGACCACGCCGCCAACGACACCGAGCTGGCCACCGACGTCTCGACGCTGTCGGGGGCGGTGGTGGCCACCGAGCTGCAGTCGGCGGGCAGCGCCGGCAACGGCGGGCTCTCGCTCGTCCTCGGGGTCCCGGTGCCCTCGCGGCGCTGGGTGTTCGCCCAGAACACCGACGGCAGCGGCACCACGGTGGCCTTCCACGTCTTCAACCCGTCGGCGCGCAGCGCGGCGGTCTCCGTCGCCGTCGAGCTCCCCCGGGGGGCGGGGGCGGTGCCGCTCACCATGCGGGTGGCGCCCGAGACCTCGGCGACGCTCGTGGCCAACGACCAGACGCGCATCCCCGCCGGCGTGCCCTACGGGGCGGTGTTCAGCAGTGCCGGGCCGGGCATCGTGGTGAGCCGCCAGATCAGCGGTCCGGCCGGACCGGCGGCCCCGACCCCCGAGGACGGGGAGGTCACCGGCGTCCCCGGCGGCTGGCGGCGCTGGATCGTCCCCGCCGCCGCCTCGCCGGGGACCGGGATCTCGGCGCTGGCGGTGGTGGACCTCGGGTCGCGGCCGGCCGAGGTGCGCATCCTCACCTCCGACGGCGGCGTCATCACCGGCCAGGGCCCCCGCCTGGTGGAGCCGGGGGCCCCGCTGCTCATCGAGCCCGGGCCCGGGCTCGCCCTCGGGTTCGCCCCCTTCGCCGTGAGCGCCGACCGGCCCGTGGCGCTCGAGGCCGACGCCGTCCCCGTGGCCGCGCCCGGTGCGGTGGTGGTGCCCGCCTTCGCCCAAGGGTGAGCGGCGCGCCGGGTGGCGCGCCCGGGGTGGGGAGGCTCAGTCCGCCGGTGCGCCCGTCCCGCCGGCCGGCGTGGAGGGCGTGCCCGCCGGGCGTCCCTCGGTCACGTTGGGCACGGGCACGTCGCCGCCGTTGCCCGCCCCCGTGTCGGCCACGGTGAGCCCGGCCCCGTTGGGCGAGGTGAAGCGGTGGGTCAGCTTGGCCCCGTCGTGCACCGGCCTGCCGTAGGCGGCGTCGACGAGCTTGCCCACCTCGCCGCCGTCGAGCGTCTCGCGCTCGAGCAGGGCGCGCGCCACGGCGTCGAGGCCGCCACGGTGGCGGCTCAGCAGCTCGATGGCCCGCTCCTCCTGGTCCCGCAGGATGCGGGCGATCTCGGCGTCGACCACCCGGGCGGTGTCCTCGGAGTAGTCGCGCGAGTGCAGGAGGTCCTCGCCGAGAAAGACCATGCCCTGGGACCCCCAGGCCATGGGGCCGAGCTCCTCGCTCATGCCCCATTCCCGCACCATCTTGCGGGCGAGCTCGGTGTTGCCCACGAGGTCGTTGCTGGCGCCGGTCGAGAGGTCGCCGTAGACGAGGAGCTCGGCGGCGCGACCGCCCATGCGGACGGTGAGCGAGTCCTCGATCACCTCGCGGGGGTAGATGTGGCGCTCCTCGATGGGGAGCTGCTGGGTCACGCCGAGCGCCAGGCCCGTGGGCAGGATGGTCACCTTGTGCACGGGATCGGCGTGCTCGAGCACGTAGGCCAGGACGGCGTGGCCACCTTCGTGGAAGGCCACCCGCTCCTTCTCCGCCTCCGACAGCACGAGGCTCTCGCGACGCTGTCCCATGAGCACGCGGTCCCGGGCGGCCTCGAAGTCCTGCATGTCCACCTGGTGCGAGCCCCGCCGCACGGCGTGGAGGGCGGCCTCGTTGACCAGGTTGGCCAGATCGGCACCACTCATCCCGGGTGTGCCCCGGGCCACGAGCTCGAGGTCGACGTCGGTGCCGATGCGCTTGTCCTTGCAGTGGACCTTCAGGATGGGCAGGCGCTCCTCGAGATCGGGGAGGGGCACCACGATCTGACGGTCGAAGCGCCCCGGGCGCAGGAGGGCCGGGTCGAGGATGTCGGGCCGGTTGGTGGCGGCCATGATGACCACGCCCTCGGCCGGGTCGAACCCGTCCATCTCCGAGAGCATCTGGTTGAGGGTCTGCTCCCGCTCGTCGTGGCCACCGCCGAGCCCGGCGCCGCGCTTGCGCCCGATGGAGTCGATCTCGTCGACGAAGATGATGGCCGGCGCCTGCTTGCGGGCCGTCTGGAACAGGTCCCGGACGCGGCTCGCACCCACCCCCACGAACATCTCCATGAAGTCCGAGCCGCTCACCGACAGGAAGGGCACGCCGGCCTCGCCGGCCACCGCCCGGGCCAGCAGCGTCTTGCCCGTGCCGGGGGGACCCACGAGGAGGATGCCCTTGGGGATCTTGGCCCCGATGTCACGGAAGCGGTGCGGGGACTTGAGGAAGTCGACGACCTCGCTGATCTCGATCTTGACGCCCTGGTAGCCGGCGACGTCGGCGAAGGTGGTGCGGGGTCGCTCCGTCGTGTAGAGCTTGGCCCGGGACCGTCCGATCGACATGATCCCGCTCATCTGCCCCTGGGCCCGCCGGCTGATCCAGAAGAAGATGCCCACGAACAGCAGCAGGATGATGATGGTGGGCAGCCACTGCTCGAGGGCGCTCTGGGTCGGGGTGTTGAAGGACACCGTGGGGATGTCCTTCTTCATGGTCTGGACGTCGGCCTGCAGCCCCGGGTCGGGGCCGTTGACCGTGTAGGACGTCCCGTCCTTCAGGTTGCCGGTGATCACCCCGGTGTCGTTGTTGACCGAGGCCGTCTTGACCAGGTGCTGCTCCACGTACTGCTGGATGAAGGGCTTGTAGCCGATCTTCTTGACCTGCTGCTTCTGGAGCAGGGCGGGCACGATGAGGATGGCCACCACGGCCACGATGAGCAGGGCGAAGATCCAGCGCCAGCTCTGGTCGCCCCCCGAGGAGGCCTGCTGCCCGGACCCTCCCGGCACCGGACCGCCGGCACCGCCCGGGAGGGGGCGCCCCGAACGACGGTCGGGGAGAGAGGGACTCATTCCACCATGGTACGTGCCCGGGTGCCGGACCATGCACGCACGGCGCGACGACCACGCACCGTGCTGCAGTGCCGAGACAGGCGGTCACTAACCTCTTCGTGATGACCGGCGCTGTCCCCGGCCCGGATCCCCGGCGCCCCCCCTCGCCTGGGCCTCGGGAGATCCCCGCGTCCGGAGAGCGGTCGCACGAGGGCCGCCCCCCGGGGGCGGGGGAGGGCCCGGCCACCGGGGTCGGTCGCACCCCGCCGCCCGCCCCGCCGCCCGGCGTCCCCGCGCCGGCGCCGTGGTACCCCGACGTCCCGTCCCCCGACGCCCCGTCGGCGGCCCCGGGGACGCCGGCGGACGCGGTGGGCCCCCACGGCGTCGGTGGTGCCGTGGGCGACGGTGGTGGCCGGCGTGCACCGCTGTTCGCCGTGCCCCGCAGCACGGCGGAGGGGTGGCGCTGGCTGGTCATCGCCGTGGTGGGGTTCCTGGTGGGCCAAGTGGCCAGCGCGGTGCTCCTGGCCGTGGTGGCGGCGGCCACCGGGCATGCCGGCGACGTCTCGAAGCTGGCCAGCCAGGCCGTGCCGCCGGGCTGGGTGGTGGTGAGCGGACTGGTGGGGCTGTGGCTCGGGTTCGTGGGCGCCGCCGTCGTCGCCAGCCGCACGGCGGGCACCGGGAACGTCTGGCGCGACATGGGCCTGACGGTGCGTCGGTGGGATCCGCTGGTGGGCGTCGCCGTCGGCCTCGCCGGGCAGCTGCTGCTGCTGCCCGTGCTCTACGTCCCGCTCGAGCACGTCGTGCCCGACCTCAACACCAAGCTCTCGCAGCCCGCCAAGCATCTCACCGGCGGGTTCCCGGGCGCCGACCTGGCCGTCATCGCCGTGCTCACGGTGGTGGTGGTGCCGGTGGTGGAGGAGCTGTTCTTCCGCGGGCTCGTGCTGCGCGCCCTGGTGCGGGTGCTGTCGGGCAGCGGACGCGCCCTGGGCGTGGTCCTGGCCGTGCTCCTCGACGGCGTGGTGTTCGGCCTGGCGCACTTCGAGCTGCTGCAGCTGCTCGGCCTGGCCGCCTTCGGCGTGGTCCTGGCCGTCGTGGCCACCCGCTGGCGCCGCATCGGGCCGTGCATCTTCGCCCACGCCACCTTCAACCTCATCGCCGTGCTCTCGGTGGCCTATCCCACCGGGCTGCTGGGCCGCCATCTGTAGGCGCTCCCCGGCTGGAGGAGCTCCCGGGGGCCGGATCGACTCCCCGCACACGCCGCGGGCGGGGCCCGGTCCGGTGCTGGCCCGGACCGGGGCGTGCCGGGGCAACCGACGCGGCGGGACCTCGCCGGGGCGGGCGGAGGCGGGAACCGGCGGGACCGTCTCGCTTCGGGCCGCGGGCCGGTGGGGGACGTGGGGCGGGCCCGGACGAGGCGTGCTCGCGATTGGGAGCGAATTTCGGGCACGATGTGGGGTGATGCGCCGCTTTTCGGGCCCTTCCCTCGCGACCCTGGCCGTGGTGGCGGCGGTCGTCGTCATCGTGCTCTGGCAGGTCGATCCCCGCCTGCTGCTGTCCAACACCACGACCACCGGGGGGGACACCGGGGCCCACTTCGGTCTGGCCGCCTTCCTCAAGTCCAACCTGATCCCGAGCGGCCACCTCACGGGCTGGTTCCCCGGGGCCTACGACGGCCTCCCCCTCTACACCTTCTACTTCCCGCTCCCCGACACCCTGGCCGCCCTGCTCGGGTTCGTCATCCCCTTCGACATCGCCTTCAAGTTCGTGACGATCCTGGGGTCGATCACCCTCCCCGTGGCGGCCTGGGCCTTCGGCCGCCTGTCGGGCATGGAGCGCCCCCGGCCCGCCGTCCTGGCCGCCTTCACCCTGCCCTTCCTCTTCGACCAGACCTTCACCATCTACGGGGGCAACCTGTACTCGACGATGGCGGGGGAGTACGCCTTCTCGCTGGGTCTGTCGGTGGCGCTGGTCTTCCTCGGGGTCGTGGTGCGGGGCATGCGCACCAACCGGTCCCGCATCCCCGCCATCCTCCTGCTCTCGGCCTGCGTGCTGTGCCACATCGTGACCACGCTCTTCGCCCTCACCGGCGTGGTGGTGATCGTGCTGCTGTTCGGCCCCACCCGCCGGCACCTGTGGTGGGCCTGCACCGTGGTGGGGACGTCGTTCCTGCTGGTGGCGTGGTGGGCCGTCCCGTTCTTCACCGAGCAGGCCTACAGCACCACCATGGGCTGGCAGAACGTGACGACCTTCGTCACGCTGCTGGCCCCGGGCGCCGACATCTGGGCCCTCGTGCTCGGCTTCGTGGGCCTGGTGGTGGCGGCCGTGCGCTTCGAGCGCACCATCCTGTCCCTCGGCATCGTGGGCGCCATCGCCGCCCTCTTCGTGCGCTACGCCCCCCAGACCTCGCTCTACAACGCCAGGGTCGACCCCATCTGGTGGATCGTCGTCTACCTGATGGCGGCCTACGGGGTGGCCGAGATCGCCATCATGGGGGCGCGCCAGTGGCGGCGGCTGCGCGACGCCCTGCGCTGGATGCCGCCCGAGACGGCCCTGGCCGCCGGGTCCGGGGGCCAGGGGCCGTTGTTCGCCTCGCCGGTGGCGGCGGGGCCCGGGTTCGCCGCCGGCGGGCTGGTGCCACGTCTGTCGGCGGCGGCGGGCGGGGGGAGCGTGGCGCTCGGGGAGGGGCTCAGCCGGGCCACCACCGTCGACGACCTCCCGGCCTACACGAGGTCGGTCCCGGGCTCGGGGGCCGACGGCACGCCGGGGTGGCAGACCTACCACCCCCGGCCCCCGCGCCGGCGCCACGCCTGGGCCCCGGGGGCGGTCATGGTGCCGTTCGTGGCCATGGCGGTGAGCGCCCTGGTGGTCATGCCCCCGCTACTCATCACCCCCGGCTCCACCTACCAGCTGGGACCGGTGACGGTGCGCTCGAGCAACGTGCCCGGCTGGGCGCAGTGGAACTACTCGGGCATGGAGGGCAAGGCGGGGTGGCGAGAGTTCCACTCGGGGATCGTCGCCACCATGGACAAGGTGACGGCCAAGTACGGCTGCGGCCGTGACATGTGGGAGTACAACTCCAACCTGAACCGCTTCGGCACGCCCATGGCGCTCATGCTCCTGCCCTATTACACGAACAACTGCGTCCAGTCCCTGGAGGGCCTGCTCTTCGAGTCCTCGACCACGACCCCGTGGCACTTCATCAACCAGGCCGAGCTCTCGGTGGGGCCGTCGGAGGCCATGGTGTCGTCCACGACGGGCATCCAGTACGGCTCGCTCGACGTGGCGCTCGGCGTCCAGCACCTGCAGCTGCTGGGCGTCAAGTACTTCATGGCCTCCTCGCCCTCGGTGCAGGCCCAGGCCGACGCCGATCCGGCGCTCACCCTGGTGGCCAGCACGGGCCCGTGGAGCACGGCCTACTCGGGGGGCACCACCCTCACGACCTGGAAGATCTACGTCGTCCACGACAGCGCGCTGGTGGCGCCGCTCACCGAGCAGCCCGACGTGCTCACCGGGGTCGGCGCCGCCCAGGGATCGTGGCTCCCGCAGGCCCAGCGCTGGTACGCGGACCCGGCACGCTGGACCCAGGAGCTCACCGCCGGCGGCCCCGACTCCTGGGCCAAGGCGCCCGGCGGGGTCGCCCCCTCCACCCATGTGGCGGTGCCCAAGGTGACGGTGTCGCACGTGCGCGCCAGCACGGACCAGGTGAGCTTCGACGTCAGCCGCACCGGGGTCCCCGTGCTCGTGCGGGTCTCGTACTTCCCGGCGTGGCACGCCCAGGGCGCCCTGGGCCCGTGGCGGGCCGAGCCCAACCTCATGGTGGTCGTGCCCACCTCGCACCACGTCACCGTGACCTACGGCTCGACGGGCGCGGGCCGGCTGGGCCTGGTCCTCACCGTGGTGGGGCTGGTGGTCCTCGCCGTGCTGGTGCGGCGCCGCTTCAGCCGAGCCTGAGCGCGCCCGGCACCGGCCCCGCACGCCTCGCCCCTTCGGCGGGCGCCCCGGCGGCTCGTCGGGTGGGCTTCACCGATCCCTAACCGGCCGTTCACGGCCCCCGAACGGGCGGGCCCGATGATGGCGGTAGGCCCTGGGGGGGCACCTCAAGGGGCCCGGCACCGGGTCCGATGCAACGAGGAACTCCCACAGGACCCAGAGGCACGAGGAGGACGTGAGGATGACGACACGCAAGCTCGCCGTCGCAGCGCTCTCGCTCGGCGTCGCCGCCACCCTCGCCGGCTGCGCAGCGGGAAGCTCGTCGCACGTCGTGCAGGGCACGGGGGCGTCGGCGTCGGTGTCGACGACGGTCCCCCCGACGTCGAGCACCGTCCCGGCAGGGACGGGGTCGACGACGCCGGCGGGGACGCAGCCGTCGGGCGCGTCGTCCTCCGGCGCCCTGAGCGCGACCACCCTGAACCAGGTGGCCGCGGAGCTCGGCACGCTCGACGCCAACCTCAGCGCCGCCAACAACGACCTGAACAACCCGCAAGGAGATTCATGATGACGCGCACCTTCACCACCCGCCTCAGCGCGGGTGCGCTGGCGGCGGGCCTCGTCGCCGGGATGGTCGCTGCGGTCCCCGGCGCGGCGTCGGCCGCGACGTCGGGCACGGTGACCACCGCCTCGACGGCCACCACCGCCCCCGTGTCCAATCCGCTGTGCGCCCCGGCGCTGTTCAGCGCCGCCCAGCAGCGGGTCGAAGCGGCCCTCTCCGGTCGCGTGACCGCCCTCGACGCGCTGGCGGCGGCCGCCGGCAACGGCGCCAACCACCTGACCACGGGTGACCGCCAGACCCTGCAGCACTCGATCACGACGGTCGAGCTCCCCGGCATCGAGGCGCTCGAGCCCCAGGCCCAGCAGGCCACGACCTGCCGGCAACTGCGCACCGTCGCCCACGCCATGGTCTTCAACTTCCGCGTCTACGTGGTGATGACCCCGCAGACGCACCTGACGATCGTGGCCGACGACGAGAGCTATGTGGAGGGCGTGTTCGCCACCCTGGAGTCGACCATCAGCCAGGCCATCGCCGGCGCCCAGGCCCAGGGCAAGGACGTCACGGCGGCCCAGACCGCCTTCAGCGACCTCCAGGACCAGGTGACGAGCGCGCAGGGCCTCACCGCCGGCCAGGCGGCCACGGTGCTGGCGCAGACGCCCGCCGGCGCGCCCGGGAATTGGCAGGCCTTCCTGGGAGCGCGCACCAACCTGCAGAACGCCCGCAACGACCTGCGCACCGCCTACCACGACGCCCAGCAGATCCGCGCCGATCTGCAGTAGCACGCCGCAGCGCCCCGGCGTCGCCCGCCGGTGGTGCCGTCCAGGGCCGGCCCTCCCCGGGGGGCCGGCCCTGGCGCGCGCGGGCCGGCTGCGACGTCGGTGGGCCCGGTCCGGTGCCGTCCGCCCGCACCCGGCGGGGACCGGGGGGCCTCGGGGCCAGCGGGTAGGCTGCATCCGCCATGACCGCACTCGGCGCCGTGTTCAAGGCCTACGACGTGCGCGGGACGGTGCCCGATCAGCTCGACGACCGTTCCTGCCGTGCGATCGGATGGTCGTTCGCGCGCTTCGCCCGGTCGGAGCGGGTGCTCGTGGCCCGCGACATGCGCGCGTCGGGCGTGGAGCTGTCCGGGGCCTTCGCCGCCGGCGCCCGCGCCGCGGGGGCCACGGTGGTCGACCTCGGTCTGGCCTCGACGGACATGATGTACTTCGCCTCGGGGCTCCTCGACGTCCCCGGTGCCATGTTCACCGCCTCCCACAACCCCGCCGCCTACAACGGCATCAAGCTCTGCCTGGCGGGCGCCCGGCCCGTGGGCCAGGACACCGGGCTGCGCGACATCCGGTCCGCCGCCGAGGCCGCGCTGGCCGACGCCGCCGACGACGGCCCCGCCCGGGGAGGCTACGAGGAGCAGGATCTCCTCGAGGCCTACGCCGAGCACGTGCGCTCCTTCGTGGACGCGGCCGCGCTGGCGCCGCTCACGGTCGTGGCCGACACGGCCAACGGCATGGGCGGCCTGGTGGTGCCACCCGTGTTCGCGCCGTTGCCCTTCGACCTCACCGTCTTGTACCCCGAGCTCGACGGCAACTTCCCCAACCACCCCGCCGACCCCATCCAGGACGAGAACCTGGCCGACCTCAAGGCGGCCGTGCTGCGATCAGGGGCCGACGTGGGCCTGGCCTTCGACGGGGACGCCGACCGGGTCTTCCTGGTCGACGAGCAGGCCCAGCCGGTGTCCGGGTCGCTCACAACGGCCCTGGTGGCCCGGGCCATGCTCGAGAAGCATCCCGGCGCCACGGTCCTCTACAACCTCATCTGCTCCAAGGTCGTGCCCGAGACCATCGAGGCCTGCGGGGGGACGCCGGTGCGCACCCGGGTCGGTCACTCCTTCATCAAGCAGGTCATGGCGGACACCGGGGCGATCTTCGGCGGCGAGCATTCGGGCCACTACTACTTTCGCGACAACTACCGCGCCGACTCCGGCCTCATCGCCGCCCTGGTGGTCCTGGAGGAGCTGTCCCGTGCCGGCGAGCCGCTCTCGACGCTGCTGGCGCCCTACCGGCGCTATGCCGACTCGGGGGAGATCAACACCGAGGTGCCCGATCCGCCCCGGGCCGTCGAGCGCCTGGCCGAGCACTTCGCCGAGCAGGGCCTGCCCGGCGACAGCACCGACGGCCTGACCGTGGAGCTCGCCGACTGGTGGTTCAACGTCCGCCCCTCCAACACCGAGCCCCTGCTGCGGCTGAACGTCGAGGCGGCCTCGCCCGAGGACTGCCGGCGCCACACCGAGGAGCTCCTCGAGCTGGTGGGGTCGCTGGCGGGCACGACCGGGGCCGGCGCCCGGTGACGGCGCCCCCCGCCGGCGACGCCCGGCGCGATCAACGACCACCACTTCACCCGGGAGAGCGCGAGGCGAACGATGGCACTTGACCCGCTGCTGCTGGAGGTACTGGCCTGTCCGGAGGACAAGGGGCCCCTCTTGTACTTCGAGGACGAGGCACTGCTCTACAACCCCCGCCTGCACCGGGCCTACGCGGTGCGCGACGACATCCCCATCATGCTCGTCGACGAGGCCACCGCCGTCGACGACGCCGAGCACGACCGGCTCATGGCCAAGGCGCAGGCGCAGCACGTGGCGTCGACGCTGCAGGGCGGCGAGGGGCCGTGACCGACGTCCCCGTGGCCGATGGGGTCCTCGACACGCTGGACATGTTCGAGGTGACCGCGGGGCTCCCCGAGCAGGTGGGGGCGGCCGTGGGCGCCGCCCACGGCCTCGACGGCCTGCCCGAGCGCGAGTACGTGGAGAACGTGGTGGTGCTCGGCATGGGGGGCAGCGGGCTCGCCGGCGACGTCATGGTGGCCGTGGCCGGGCCCTTCGTGCCCGTGCCCATCACCGTGGTCAAGTCCTACGACCTCCCCGACTTCGTGGGCCGGGGGTCGCTCGTGTTCGCGGTGTCGTTCTCCGGTGACACCGAGGAGACCGTGGAGGCCGCCGGCGAGGCCGCCAACGCCGGGGCCAGCCTGGTGGCGGTCACCGCCGGCGGGGAGCTCGGCCGGCTCGCCGAGGAGTGGGGCGCCCCCGTGGTCCCGGTTCCCGAGGGGATCCCCCAGCCGCGCGCCGCCCTGGGCGCCATGGCCATCCCGCCGCTGGTCGTGCTGGAGGACATCGGGCTGTTCCCGGGCGCCTCCCAGTGGGTGGCGCTGGCCGTCGACCAGCTCA
>Ga0335078_10008574_pt1 | contig 15207 bp, 14 predicted proteins | sample Lox_Sample_32_FD_206711 | JGI IMG/M metagenome (GOLD analysis project Ga0335078, IMG submission 206711) | Soil microbial communities from Loxahatchee National Wildlife Refuge, Florida, United States - Lox_Sample_3.2 | ecosystem: Environmental > Terrestrial > Soil > Wetlands | place: USA... | reverse complement strand
GCCCGATCCCGCGGCGCCGGTCACCAGTACGATTCCGTCGCGCAACTTGCTGACGTCAGATAACTGCTGGGGCAGGCGCAGTGAAGCGAAGTCGGGGATCGCGGTCGGGATCACGCGCATGACGACAGCGCAACTGCCGCGCTGAATAAAGATGTTGACCCGGAAACGCGCCAGTCCCGGCAGTCCGAATGAGATGTCGCAAGCCCCGTGTTCACGCAGAGTAGTAATCGCCTGCTTATTGTCTCCAATCAGATCGGCGGCAATGTGGCGAGTGTCGTCCGGCGTGAGCATGGTGAACCCGGGCACCTGCACCGGGATCATTTGCCCGTAGACCTGCACCTGGGGCGGCCGCCCGGGCGAAAAAATTAGATCGCTGATCTTCTCGGCGGCGCGCAACATGGCGCTGAGCAGCGCCGGAGTGGCCACTTTTCCGGTTCCGGAAAAGCCCTCGAGCGCGACGGAAATTGGAGCAATGCTTGGTGCTGCCATTCGTCCTCACACCTCGGGAATCGCATGCACCACAGAACGGGAAGAAAACTCAGATAGTTAACTGTACCGCGGTGCGGGCCGGGCGCGAAGGACAGCAAGTACATAGTCCTTAGTAACTTACGGCCGGACGGGGCAGAAAAACGCGAAGGACGGCCATCTGGCCGCCCCTCGAATATGTTCACAAGTGTTTGTAATCAAAGAAGATGATCTACTTTTTGGGCGTCTTTTTCTTGTTGCCGAAACTGGTTTCGACTGACGACCCAATGCTGGTCAGCATCTGTTTGGCTGCATCGGCAAAAGTACCCGTCGGCTGCAGTTCCAGATACTTCTGGAAGGCTTCTGCGGTGCCCGGAGGCGCCACCATCTTGTCGCCCTGCAGCGTAGCCTTGCCGATTAAGTTCACGCCTTTCCAGTAGTAGGCATCAGCACGGTTGGGATCGGCGGCGATGACTTTGTCGAAAGCGACAATAGCATCATCGACTCGCCCCGCATTGGTGTACACCGCTCCGATGTTGAAATACGACTGACCGGCCGCGCCCGGGTCAATTTGAGCAGCTTGCTCATAGTTCTTCACGGCCTCATCGGTTTTGTGAGCCTTATTGAGAGCATCGGCGAGGTTGTTGTAGTAAGCAGCCAGGTTCTTGGCTGCGTTCGGATCCTTGTCGTTCGTGGTGGCCTGCTTGAGTTGCACCGCCTTTTGATACGCCTCGACCGCCGAGTCCAGCCGTTTCTGTTTTTCCGCCGGATCGGTCTGCTTGGGTGCCGACATGCGGTAGTAGTCGCCGAGTTTGAACCAGATCAGGTCGCGCGTCGGATCCATCTGGTTCGCGTCATTCATCGCCGCGATGGCGGTGTCGTAGTCGCCCGCATCGGCTGCGGCCTTCGCCGCATTCAGCTTGTCATTCAGCGCCTTGACGGTGTTCGTTTCCTTGGCTTGCTTGGCCTGGGCCTCTTGCATCTGCTTCAACTGCTCGGCGGAAAGTCCCTGGCCTTTGGCGGTGGCTTCCTGTTCCTTCTTCAGATCAAAATCAAGAGGGTTTTCGTCGAGTTGAACCTGGTAACCGTTCTGGTGGAACACCTCCTTACCCGCTTTCAGGTCGTCGGCGCTCTTGTACAGCGTGACGTTGTACTTACCGGCCGTGAGTCCTAGAGAGAAGTATTCGCCCTTCTTGTTGGTCTTAAGCTGATATTTCTGACCATTATCCAAATTGGTCCAGACCACGACTGCGTCGACGAGTGGGTTGCCCTGGGCGTCTTTGCAAACCCCCTTGACCGTTCCCTGTTGAGCGAAAAGTGCAGGCGCAAACAATCCCACCGTCAGTATTACGAAAAGAAAAATTGCGAAGCGCTTTTTCATTTTGCCTCCCGGCAAATTCGAATTTTGCAGGTTGATCCGCCGATCTCACGGACTCAACCGCAGGACGTCAACTGCCAACGAATCTCTATGGAGCCGCGTACTGAATCGGATCCTTCACGCCCGCCGCCTCGAAGGCGCGCAGGCGCAGCGCGCAACTGTCGCAAACACCGCAGGCCCGATCCTCGCGGCTGTAACATGACCAAGTTAAATCCAATGGCGCACCTAGTTCAAGGCCGAGACGCACAATCTCCACTTTTCGCATCGCAATGAGCGGAGTGACTATTTCGATCAGGCCTTCTTTTGTGCCTGTTCTCACAACTTCGTTGAAGGCCTTGTAATACGCGGGACGGCAGTCCGGATATCCGGAGCTGTCCGGTTCAACTGCGCCAATGTACACCTTTTCCGCGCCCAGCGCCTCGGCCCAACTGACCGCGACCGCCAGAAAATGCGCATTGCGAAAAGGAACATAGGTCACGGGAACACCGTGACCCACGGCCTCAGCCGAAGGCACGGCAATGGATGCGTCAGTGAGCGCCGAGCCCCCAATGGCGCGGAGCGCTTCATTCCTCACGATCAGCTTGTCGTGAATCTTCAGCCGTTCGCAGATCTCCAGAAACGACTTCCTCTCCCTCTCCTCGGTACGCTGCCCGTAGCTGATGTGCACCGCGGCTGCGTCGTAGTCGCGCGCAGCCAGCGAGGCGCAGACGCAGGAATCCATGCCGCCGCTCAGCAACACGATTCCGCGCGATTTGTTTGGGCTCATCAATGTGGAATCAATCGTCCCTAGGGCGTATCCGCCGTCACCGGCCAGACATAGTTGACCGGCGCATGATCGGCCAGCGCCCGCACGCCCACGTCCCCGATTCGCCAAGCATACTGCTCGATGTATAGCACTTCGGCCTTCGTCTGATCATTCCCAATATACGGATCGTTCGGGTCGCGCTGCTGGATCGAGCGATCGAGATCAATGTAATACGGCGGTCCGATGTGCGTGTAACCGAGCAGTTTGTCCGGCGGCACGCGAGCCACCATATCGCAACAGTCGACATACCGATGGTTGTCGAGTTGCTTCTTCTCCAGAGCCGCGACAAAATCCGCATCACCGACGCGTGGAGAACCGAACGTATACAGCGACGCCGGGGTCCGCAAGCTCGCCGCCAACGTCGCCATGGCTGCGCCCAGGCTGTGCCCGGTGAATAGAAGCCGGTAGCCATTGAGCCGATTGAGCTCCGCCTCAACTCCCTGCTCTCCGTTCCAAATCTCCAATAACGCATCCGCGAACCCGGTATGTACCTTGCCGCCGCCCTGCCAGTCCTCGGGAATCGCGTTGAGATCGTCGGAAATGTCGGTGGGATCGTCGGCGTCCGTACCGCGAAATGCCAGCACGGCAAGCTTGGTGTTCTCGTCGATCGCCAGAAGACCGTGCGACCCCCTGCCGTTGGGGTGAGTCAGGCTGTCGAAAAACTTGCAATCCGTGAATCGGATGCTTCCTAAGGTCTTGTTGATCCTTGGCTGATCCATCGCGAAGCTTGCGTCCTGCCGAGCATAGGCCAACCGAGCCATTTCAACGCACAAAGCCGCATCGGACTGCGACCGTCCGTTGGGGAAGAATACAGCCCGCTTCGCAGGTGTATAGAGATCTTCTTTGTCGGCGCTGTATGGGGTGCTGATAGTGACCTCCAGATCGAGCCCTGACTAGCTCCGGGGTTAGCATCCAAGAACAAGCTGATTCATTGAGAAGGCGATCAGACTCCCTTGACCGCCGGGTCCCAGATGAACTTGTGCAACTGTAATCCCAGGCGCGCGGGGACGTTGTCAGCGATCATCCACTCCGCCAGTTCCTGCGGATCAAGCAGGCAATGCGAACTGTCGCGGGCGCCGGTGGCGTCTTTGCGAAACGCCGGCGAAAAAAGAACCGCGTTCACTCGTTTCGCGAGATTGTATCGATGGGCGAACTCCCGCGCAAAATCGTAGTCCGCGCGGCTGCTGAGAACGAATTTGACCTCGTCGTGTGGGGCCAGGGATTCCAGATTCTCCATGCAGAAGGTGTCGCCCTCACCCGAGTTCGGGCACTTCACGTCGACAATCTTGATCACCCTGGGTGGAACCCGCTCCAGTGGCCGCTCTCCGCTGGTCTCCAGCAGGACTTTGTGGCCGTCGCTCAGAAGACGCTGCATCAAGGGCACAACCTCGCGCTCCTGAAGCATAGGTTCGCCGCCAGTAATCTCGACGAGGCCACCGCCAGGGCTCAGCCGTGAAACTTCGCCGAGGACCTCTTCGATCTCCATTTTGCGGCCACCCTGAAAGGTGTACTCGCTGTCGCACCACGAGCAGCGCAGGTTGCATCCCGTTAGGCGCACAAAAACGCACGGCAGACCGGCATGCGTCGACTCGCCTTGCAGCGATTTGTAGATCTCGGTAATTTGCATGAAAAGCAGTTGCCAGCCGCCAGTCTCACGCTCCCGCCTGTTTCGAAACCGATGCGAGGAGTCGGTTGAGGATGCGGCCGACCTCGGCGCATCCGTCTAAGAGTTTGTTCGCCGACTCCTTCTGCAGGTAGGCAAGGTTCTCGGCTATTAGCAGTTGAGTCTCCACTTCCATCAACGAACCCCGTACCTGTCCGAGAAAATGTCGTATTTGCTTTTCCGAGAGCCGGTCTTGTCCTTCCGCGATGTTGCTTCGAAATAGAAACCGCTGCGCGGCGAAGTTGCGAAGTGATCCCAACAATTCATATTTCGGAAGGTTGAAGTAGCGCGATAAATAGAGGTTACCAGTTCCATGGATTTCTGCCAGACAGCCAGATCTTTATAAGATCGTCCCAAGCGCAGGTTCCTCAAATACGCCTTACTGGCAGCTGGCAACCGACAACCGGTTTACTCGCTGTACTTCGCGGTGGTGGTGTCAGTCTCAAACACCGTAACGTCTTTCACACGGACCCGGCCATTGGTTGCGGTTCTCAACTTCATGTTCGACTCGTCGTAGAAATACTTGGCCAGATTCTCAGCCGATGGGTTGATCACGGTAAAAGGCTCGATCTCATTGATCATCTGGTGGTCGAGCCGTTCGATGACGTGCTTCATCACTTCGCGCAGATCCTTGAAGTCGAGCAGCAGTCCAGCCTTGTCCAGTTCCGCGCCGGCCAGCGTCACGCGAATCTTGTAGTTGTGGCCGTGCGGATTCTCGCACTTGCCCTTGTAATTGCGCAGGTAGTGACCTGCCGCAAACGTATCTTCTACAGTCACTTCGAACATGGATTCCTTGAGCAGCCCGCATTAGCAGAGGCGAGCCGAAGTCAGTGGCTAATCGTTTATTGTACCGCGATGAGGAATCTGGATCCCACGCTTCCCCAGCGCGGGGATTCCCCCTTAGGGCCCGACCCCGAAGAACCCCTCCACCACCTTCATGTCGGTCGTCTTCTGATAGTTCGGCAAGCTCTCCACGAAAACGCGCCCGTACTGTTTCTTCAAAATGCGGTTATCGAGCAGCACCAGCAGTCCGCGGTCATGCAGCGACCGGATCAGGCGTCCGAAGCCCTGTTTCAGCGTGATCACCGCCGCCGGCACCTGATATTGAAAGAACGCGTTGCCGCCGTCAGCATCGATGGCCTTCACCCGCGCGGCCACCACCGGATCGCTCGGCACGGCAAAAGGCAAGCGGTCGATGATCACGCAACTCAACTGCTCGCCCGGCACATCGACACCTTGCCAGAACGACGATGTCGCAAAAAGCACTGCATTCGGCGTCAGGCGGAACTCCTCGAGGAGCGCGCTCTTCGGCGCGTCGCCCTGCCGCAGCAGGGGAAACTCCACTTCCGCTAGCAAGCGTTGGTAGATGTCGTTCATCTGCGCGTAGCTCGTGAAGAGTACGAAAGCTCGACCGCGTGTGATCTCGAGCAACCGGCGAATGCGCTCGGATGCTTGCGCCGTGAACGGAGGCGTTCTCGGATCGGGCAGGTCCGGCGGCACATACAGCAGCGCCTGGCTTTCATAGTCAAAGTGCGAGGGCAGCACCGACTCGCGTGCGTGCTCCATGCCAAGCCGTTGCCGGATGTATTCAAACCCACCGCCCACGGCCAGCGTCGCCGAAGTCAGAACGGCACATTCCAGCTTCGACCACAGACACTCGCGCAGAATGGGACCGACATCGATCGGTGTGGCCTGGAGAAACACGTTCTGCTTCCCCCGGCCGAAAGCCTCATGCCCCGCAGTCGCGCCGCGCGATCCCCAGCGTCCGCCCCGGCGCTCGATCCAGAAGACGGTGTTGCGGTCCTCCTCTTCCATCGCGAACCTGAGCTGCACCTGAATCTCTTGCGCACGGCGGACGAAGTTGAATACTTCTTCCGGCTTTTGCGGCAGGCCTTCGAGTTCGCCCGCCAGTCGCGTCAGAGCCTGATTCAAGGCTACGAACTCGTCTCCATTTTCTTCCAGAAATTCGCGGCGGTTGTCGAAGGCAAAGCGTCCGTCTCCAGGCGGCAGCAGCGAGAAGAACAATTGCGAGCGCTCGCGCAAGCTTCCCAGCGCAACCGAAAGCGACGCCGAGAGCATGCGGTGATGCTGCAGCGAACTCTCCACATCTCGCGCCAGGTCTTCCATGCGCAGATTGCTCACCGAGATTCCGAAATAGTTCCCGGCCACATCTTCCAGTTCGTGCGCTTCATCGAAAATCACCGCCGCCGCTTCTGGCAGGATTCCCGCGTCGGGCGCGCCGTCTGCCTGCAGTTTGATGGCGAGGTCGGCAAAAAACAGATGATGATTGACGATGACGATGTCGCTCGCCATCGCTTTGCGACGCATTTCGGTGATGAAGCACCGCTCCCACTCGCTGCACTTCTGGCCAATGCACGCGTCGGCGCGCGCGTCGAGTTTGTGCCAGAGCAAGCTGGCCTCGGGCAGTTCCGCGAGTTCGGCACGGTCGCCCGTAGAGGTCGTCTTCTCCCAGGCCGCGATCGCGCGATACTGCTCGATCTCTTCCAACCCGCTCAGCACGGGCTGATCAGTAAGGTCATACAGCTTCTTGCGGCACAAATAGTTATTGCGGCCTTTCATGTAGCAGACCGAGAGCCGCGACCCGGAAACCGAGGACCCGGTCGCCAATGCCTGCGCCAAAAACGGCACGTCTTTATAGAAGAGCTGCTCCTGCAGATTTTTCGTGCCGGTCGAGATGATCACGCGCTTTCGCGAGCGAATCACGGGCACCAGGTAAGCCAGCGTCTTGCCCGTGCCTGTTCCCGCTTCCACGATCAGGTGGCGCTTCTCTTCCAGCGCTTGCCCGACAGCCTGGGCCATCTGCAGTTGCCCACGGCGAAATTCATACGCCGGATGCGTGCGCGACAGCACTCCGCCGGGGGCGAAGAATTGGTAAAGCGAAGCATCCGTGCCGCCGGGAGCAGAACGGTTCGGGGAGAAAGACGCGGGTTGGGAACTCAAAGTCACGGGAGTCTCTATAATAGCTAGTTCCGGACATACGCACCGGCACATCTCATGTGGGGCAGCCGCCTTCGGCTGTCCGGCAACGACGATCCAACTTTGACCCAGCCCACCTACAACTCGACGAGCACTCTCGCCACCACCGCCGACGGCATTCCCACAATCGCCATCGTGGGACGCCCCAATGTCGGCAAGTCCACGCTATTCAACAGAATTGTCGGCTCGCGCCGCGCGATCGTCGGGGACGAACCTGGCATCACCCGTGACCGTCTCTACGGCGACGCCGAATGGGAAGGGCGCAATCTGCGAGTCGTCGACACTGGCGGTATCCTGCCGGAAGAAAAAGACCTGATCCCATCGGAAATCTATCGGCAGGCCCGCGTCGCGCTCGACGAGGCTGCCGCCATCATCATGGTCGTCGACGGACGCACAGAGCTCGCCGGCCCCGACCTTGAACTCGTGCGCCTGCTGCGCAAGGCCAACCGGCCGCTGTTCGTCGCGGTCAATAAAGTCGACAGCGAGAAGCAGTCGTCGCTGATCGACGACTTTCATCGCCTCGGAGTGCAGCAGATGTTCCCGATTTCCGCGGAACACGGCCGCGGCATCGACGATCTTCTAGACGCAGTTGTAAAGGTTCTGCCGGAAGAAGCCACGCCCGCGGAGGACGCGATACCGTCAGACAATGACAACGACCAAGGACTTACGACTAACGACGCCTCTCCCGCCACCGGAGCCGCGCACGAAACCAAGGTCGCCATCATCGGCCACCCCAACGTGGGAAAGTCGACGCTGCTGAACTGCCTGACCGCTTCCGACCGTGCAATCGTGTCGCCAATTCCCGGCACCACGCGCGACGCGGTCGACGAGATCGTCGAACATAACGGACGCCGATTCCGCTTCATCGACACAGCCGGCATTCGCCGTAAAGGCAAGACACACCTGATGGCTGAAAAGCTTTCGGTCGTGATGGCGCGCAAGCATCTGGAAGCCGCCGACATAGCGCTGCTGGTCATCGACGCCACCGAAGGCGTAAGCCAACTCGACGCCTCCATCGCCGGCTACGCGCACGAGAGCGGGCGCTCCATCATCATCGTCGTGAATAAATGGGACCTGGTGATCAGCGGCAAGGAAAGGCCAGCGCGACCCACCAAAGCCGAACGGATGCGCGAGTCGAAGCGCCCGGGCGACCGCGACGCCTACGAGCAGCGCCTGCGCTACGAACTCAAGTTCCTGAACTACGCGCCCATCGTCTTCGTCTCCGCCAAGAGCGGCAAAGATACCGAGAAGATCCTTCCGCTGCTGGAGCTAGTAGCTACCGAACGCCGCAAACGAGTAACCACCGGGCAGATGAACCGCTTCCTCGAGCACGTGGACTTCGAACGCGCCTCAGTCCCCATGCGCCAGCGCGTGAAGATTCTCTACATGACGCAAGCCTCGGTCGCCCCTCCAACGTTCGTGCTCTTCACCAACCGCGCCGTGAAGCTGCACTTCTCCTATCAACGTTTTCTGGAAAACCAAATCCGCGAAGCCTTCGGCTTCATAGGCACGCCGATCTGGATCAAGAACAGAGCAAGAGATTCGTAGAAGCAGGCGTTGCCAATCAGGAACCTCTACTCCCCCTCCACCATCCGGTCCTTGGTCAGCAGCCCAATGCGCTCCACACCCGCGTGATGCGCCCGGTCAATCACATCGGCCACATACTGAAAGTCGACGTCGGCATCGCCCCGAACGAATGCCACCTTCTCCGCACGCGTCAAATAGATCTGCGCCAGACGCGTGTCCAGGTCTTCCCAGCGCACTTCGTCCCGATTGATCTTGAGGGTCGGAGCCTGATCCTTGGTTGTCCAGACCACCTGAATCACAATCGTGCGCGATTGCTTCTCGACCTCGGTCTGCTTCTGGTCCGGCTGCGGAATTTGCGCGACCTCGCCATGCTCCTTGTCCATGGCAACCACGACCATGAAAACAATGATCAGCACTAGCAGCACGTCAATGAGCGGTGTGACGTTAATCTGCGGATTGGACGGACCCCCGCCTGCCATTGAGAACGCCATAGACTTTGCTCCTCTCAGGCACGCGCGTGTCTGCAACATCAGACACCTCGTCTACCGCGGGAGTTCCCTCGGTGTCGATAATCCCAAGGAGCAGTTCATCCTGGGCGAACATTCCAATTTGCCTCTTCCCCGAGCGACCGTGCATGATGGAGTACGGTCGCGCGAGGAATAGGCGGCCTGATCAATCATCAGAGCCCATGACCCGTCGAGCCGCCATCTTCCTACTCGTCGCCGTCGCGATCCTTGCTGCGTGCGCCCACGCTCAGGACAACTACGAAATCCAGGTCTACGGCTCCGACACCGTTGCCCCGCGTTCGACCATGGTCGAGATTCATTCCAACTTCACAGTCGACGGCAGCAAGACGGTGCAGGATGGCATGCTGCCCACGAACCAAGCCATGCACGAAACACTCGAAATCACTCAGGGAGTCAACGACTGGTCCGAGGTCGGCTTCTACGTTTTTTCGAGCATCCAATCGGATGGCGGATGGCAGTGGGTCGGCGACCACATCCGGCCCCGCGTGCGCGCTCCTGAGAGATGGCACTGGCCAGTGGGCGTGAGCTTGTCGACTGAAATCGGCTACCAGCGCGCGGCCTTCTCGCCCGACACGTGGACGTGGGAAATCCGTCCCATCATCGACAAGAAGATCGGTCCCTGGTACTTGAGCTTCAACCCCGCGCTCGACCGCTCGTTTCACGGTCCCGGCGTGAACCAGGGCGTGGCCTTCTCACCCAACGTGAAAGTCAGTTACGACTTCACCAGGAAGATCGCGGGCGGATTGGAGTACTATGCCGCGTACGGCTCCCTGAGCGGTTTTGACGCGCTCCGGGACCAGCAACAGCAATTCTTCCCCTCGATCGACATTGATTTCGCACCGGAGTGGGAATTCAACTTCGGAGTAGGCGTCGGCACGACTCGGTCCACCGATCACCTCATCGTGAAATGCATCGTAGGCCGCCGATTCTCCTGGCCCCACGGCAAGAAGTAGCCGGACTACTCGAGGAAAGATGAAACATCTGGGGACAAGCGCCTAACCTGCCCGAAGGCAGTCGAAGGGCCTGTCCACCGAGCGCAGCGAGGCCCTACCCGACCGGCTCCGGTGCCAAGGTCAGCAGAGGCGCAGCCGGCGGGGGTGGTGGGTACAGCGCTAAACTCAACGCCCGGTAACGCGGCGCAAAGAAGTAGATCGAATATGCCGGGAAGAACACAATCGCCGGGACTGCGATCAGCGCCGTCAGGAAAAGGAAAATCGCCAGCAGAATGCACCCCACCACGACGGCCACCGTGATCGTAAGAACATTCCAGGTCAGCCCCGCGGACTTTCCGGTGAGCACGGCCACCAGTCCCAGCCCCAGCGTCGGGATCGCTAGAATCACTGCCAGAATCACCGATGCAATCCCGATGACGATTCCCGCCCCAATCGACAGCACAATCTTCATTAGCACATACACCGCGTAGGCGCCCTGTTCTGCCTGGACCATGACCCAGAAGCGACGCCACCCTTGCATCACGCCGATGCCCTCCAGCGCCATCTGCGGTACGACAAAATCTTTGGTGAACACATGAATCACTGCCGTGGCGATGATGAAGAGAACCAGCACGAAAAACAACAGGATCCCGCCCAGTACCAGGCCAAGAATATGCTCACGCGGCACAGTGAACCAACCCAGGCCGAAGGCAATGCCCGCGGGAATGCCCAGAAGTATCACCATGCCCGCGAGTGTGGCCAGCATGAAGGCCAGTTGAAAAAGAAAATAGTTCCAACCTGCGGTCTGCCGGCGGCTCCATCCCTGACGGATGTGGCACTCCTTCGCCAGCACGCTGTCAAACAGGATGAATCGCATCACGCTGCTGACATACGCCATCACGATCGCGAACACCAATGCGGCCAGCACGAGGGTGGCGATCAGTCCCCACAAAATTGCAGGATCGATTTTCGGAAACTCCTGCGTCAGGAACTGGCGCGACGATCCGCCCTGCTTTGGGAAGTTGAAGTTGCTGGGCAGGTTAAATCCCCCAGAACCCATCTCTCCGGCGAGCAGGCCGACGACCGCGAGTCGAGCCCACTGCCAGAAGCGAAACGGTTGTATCAACTGCCGCTTGGTGTGTTGAAAGGCGAGCGAGATCGTATCGACGGCAGAGATCGGCAATGTGCACCTCGGGGAACTGCCTCAGCAGCAAGGTACTGCGAAGCGCGGTTCGGTGCAAATCAATTCGTGGATATTGCAAGGAGCAATATGATCGTTGTCGCCACTCTGGCTTAGACGCACTGGGCGCGCCGTTGCACGGACACTACTCGTACCGCAAAGCTTCCACCGGATCTAGTTTCGATGCTCGCATCGCAGGAACCAGGCCGCTGATCACGCCCACAACGAGTAACACCAACGTCGAAAGAATCACCGTCATCATCGAAATCCGCAGATGAATATCACCCTGCCCGGAATCGTCCTCAAACAGCGGCCCCATCATGGGCAGCGTACCCACGGACCACGCGATGAGATACGACAGCAAAACGCCAATGGCGCCACCGATCATCATAATCAGCAGGGTTTCGGTCAGGAATTGCAGTTTGATGTGACGCTTACGCGCGCCCAGCGCGCGCCGAAGTCCGATTTCGCGAATCCGCTCGTCCACCGACACGAGCATGATATTCATCACGCCCACGCCGCCGATTCCCAGCGTTAGCGTGCCAATGAAGGTCAGCAGCACCTGCAGCCCGATGGTCAGGCCATCAATCACGGGCCGAAACTCGTCCCGCCCGAACATCTGGAACGCCTTTGGATCAGTAGGCGAAAAGTTTTGCCGCGTGGCCACCGCGGCCAGAACTTGCGCCATAGCTTTCTTCTCAAACTGCGGGGCGATCGGTTCAAAGACCATCACCGCGGCATACCGCGTGTTCCACAAATCGCCGGCCGCTGAGTAAGGAATCCAGGAAGAATCATCGTCGCTCGAGAAATAGTTGCTGAGCTGGATTTTTCGCTTCATCACTCCGATCACGGTGAAGCGCACGCCCGACACCAGCACTGTTTCGCCGACTGCCGGCCGGCCGCTAAAGAGCTGCTCCTTTAGCCGCCCGCCCAAAAAAATCACGCGCCGCCGCTCCAGTTCATCCTCGGCGTCAATCCAGCGGCCCTCGGACGGAACTTCGTTCCGCATCTCGCCATACTCGGGACAAACCCCGCGCACCGGCGCGGTTCCCACCATGCGGTCCCCATAAGCAATTCCGGGGCGCCGCACGGTTTCAAGGCACACGTGCTTCACCAGCGGAGCGGTCTGCTTCACCATATCCAGATCCGCTTGCTCGAGGACCACCTTCTTGCCGGCGCGCTGCCCGCCCGGCTGCTCGCTGGTCTGCTGCGGCCAGCAGATCACCACGCTTTTCCCGAATGCATCGAATCCATGTACCAGAATGCTGCGGAAACTGTTGCCATAGGCGATCAGCAGAGTCACAGTCGCGATGCCCCAGACGATCCCCAGCATGGTGAGGAAGCTGCGCGTCAGGTTCCGCTTCAGCGCGATCCAGGCCTCGAAAATGATTTCAATCAGCAAGGTGCCCTTCGTGTAACTTCATGTCCTCAGTGGTTGAGGGGTTAGCCGCCCGCCTCGTACCGCAGAGCCTCAATTGGATCAATCGACGCTGCTCTTCGTGCGGGGTACAGTGCAGCTCCCACCGCGACCGCGCCCAGCAGTCCGGCGGCAATCAAGCCGGAACCCCAACTCGGCGTCAGTCCCGCAAAAAAGTCGGGCATAGGTAGCATGTTCACCAGCGCGCAAAAACCGAACGCAACTCCCAGGCCGATGCCTCCACTTAACAGCGCCACGATCAGCGCCTCAATAAAGAACTGCCGCAGGATCGTTACCGACGGAGCGCCAATCGCTTTGCGCACTCCGATTTCCCGTGTCCGCTCCCGCACCGCGACCAGCATCACGTTCATTACCCCGATGCCGCCCAGCATCAAGGTCACAATGCCGACCGCGCCGAGGAAGAACTTCATCCCGTCAGTCATGGTCTTGAAAGCCTGCGCCTCCTGCACCGTATCCCAGATCGGGCACGCTTCCTTGTCCCGGGGATCGTAGCGATGCATGCGCGCCAGCGCCACGCGCACCTCACGCTTGCAGGCTTCATGCTGTTCGACCGACTTCGGAGTAACTAACAGTTGGTCAAAGGTCGAACTTGTACCAGGAGGCTTGTCGGGAAAATCGCGCTGCATCGCGGCGAAGGGCACGAATACTTTGTTCACATCCCAACCGTCATAGCTGGAATCCTGTTTCTTCTTCGCCATCACGCCAATGACGGTGTAGGGGAAATCATTCAGATAGATCGTATCGCCCACGGGGCTACGCCCTGGGAACAACTGCTTGGCCGCATCCGATCCGAGAAACGCCACGCGGCGCGCCTCCCGCATATCGTCCCAGTCGTAGAAACGACCAGCGCCAACGTCGAGGCTGCGAATATAACCGAACGGCGGATACGATCCGGTGACCGTGAACGCGGCATTGTTGAAGTTGGAGTGGGTGCGCACCGTGTCCTGCTCCAGTTCCGGAATCGCGTACTGGCAATCGGGCGATTCCGCCTGCACCACCGGCACATCTTCAGCTTCCCAGTGCACCACGCGCCCGGCGTGCGTCCCGCCGGCCTGCAGGCTGGTGCGTCCGTGGAAAACGATCATCACATCTTTGCCCAGGTTCCGTGCCTGCTCGGCCTGACCCTTTCGCAGTCCTTCGCCTGCTGCCACCATGAGCACAATCGACACAATGCCCCAGGCGATCCCGAACATGGTTAGAAAGGCTCGCAACTTGTGCGCCCACAAGGTTCGCAGAACATCGAAGATGAGATCGCGGACCGTCATCGCCGTTGGTTTGGACGCGGTCGCAACGAGAACGTCACCTCAGGACCGCCTGATGGAGGTACGTACTCGGCACCTCATTTGTTGCAGAAAAGACGGACTTGTCAGCAGGATGTGGAGATAACCGTCTTAGCTGTCTGGCGAGGCGAATCGAGGAGAGCCAGCGGAGAGTGCGGGGTTTGGATTCTGTAGGTTAGATAGGTCTAACACCTTCTCAATTTTGCCCGGCGCGCTGCTCACTCTTTGCCGAAGATGCTCTTCTCCATAGTAAACAGAGGCGTGCCGAAGAGATCGTGCGGCACCTCATCCGTCCTGCGGAACCCGGATCTTTCGTAGAGCCGGATCGCTGCTCTCAGAAACGGAATCGTACTCAGAAACACGCGGGCGCATCCCTGGTCGCGCGCCCAGGACTCGACCTGCTCGATCAACCGGGCGCCAACTCCGAATCCCCTCGCCTCCGGCAGAACCGCCATGCCTCGCATGTACACCGACTTTTCCTTCACCACTGCCGCCGTCGTCCCCAAGACTGTCGCGTCGCGAAAGGCAATCCAGACTGGACCTTCCCTTATGCGGACCAGAATCTGCGACGCGTTTGGAGTCGTAGCCACAAAGCTTTCGCGCGTATAGAGGCCTTCATACTCGGCGAAAGATTCAAAGAGCACCTGCGCAACCGCCTCCGCATCCGGCGGCTCTGCCTGCAGTATATAAATCTCCGATTGCGGCATTCCTATGCGTCCTTAACGATTCACGCTTTCACAGCGGTCAGGCCTGCTCTCTCGAACCAACGGTCAAACTCCTGCAATGCGCTCGCACATTGCAACCGGTGCCTCTCTTTGCGATCGCGGATCCTCTTCACCAGCACGGGCAGCAAATCAAATGTAATATTGGCCGGCTGGAAATTCTCCGTATCCGCGTGGGTGACGTAGTGAGTGAGCGATCCGAATGCGGAAGCCCGCGGAGCCGGCGCAATTTCCGCCCCCGCAGCCAGCGCAGCCGCGTGCATCCCGGCCAGAAACCCGGTTGCGATCGACTC
>Ga0335078_10008573_pt1 | contig 15207 bp, 10 predicted proteins | sample Lox_Sample_32_FD_206711 | JGI IMG/M metagenome (GOLD analysis project Ga0335078, IMG submission 206711) | Soil microbial communities from Loxahatchee National Wildlife Refuge, Florida, United States - Lox_Sample_3.2 | ecosystem: Environmental > Terrestrial > Soil > Wetlands | place: USA... | reverse complement strand
TGGCGAGCAGGACCACCGACTCCTCGGCGAGCCGCCTCGCGATGTCCCGCTGCGCGGGCGGGTCCAGGTCGGGAGCCGCCGGCCCGTCCGCCTCGCTGCCGTCAGGTGACCAGCCAGGGTCGAGCAGTCCGAGGTCGAGCTTCTGCCGCAGCACCCGGGCCGCCGCGCGGTCGATGACCGCGACGGGCACCTCGCCGGCCGCGGCGAGGCCGAGCAGCGGCTCGCCGAAGCACCGGGTGCCTGGCAGCTCGACGTCCATACCGGCGCTGAGCGCGAGCAGCGCCGCGTGCCCGGGGTCGGCCGCGACCGCGTGCTGCAGCTCGAGGAAGGAGACGGCGTAATAGTCGGAGACGACCACGCCGTCGAAGCCGTACTCATCCCGCAGCACGGTGGTCAGCAGCCAGGGGTCGGCGCTTGCGGGCACGCCGTCGATGTCCACGTAGGTGGGCATCACAGAGCGCGCGCCGCCGAGCCTGATAGCCATCTCGAACGGGACGAGCATGACGTCGGCGAGCTCGCGCGGCCCCATGGAGACCGGGGCCAGGTTCCGCCCGGCCCGGGAGGCGGTGTAGCCGGCGAAGTGCTTGAGCGTGGCCTGGATTCCGGCCCGCTGCAACCCGCGCACGTACTCGGTGCCGATGACGCCGACCAGGTACGGGTCCTCGCCGATGGTTTCCTCGGTGCGGCCCCAGCGGTAGTCGCGGGTGACGTCGAGCACCGGGGCGAGTCCCTGGTGCACGCCGACCGCGCGCATGGTGGCGCCGAAGGCCGCGGTCATCTCGCCGACGAGCGCCGGGTCGAAGGACGCGCCCAAGGCCAGCGGGGTGGGGAAGATGGTCGCACCCCAGGTGGCGAACCCGGTCAGGCACTCCTCGTGCGCGACCGCGGGGATGCCGAGCCTGCTGGCCGCGGCGACCTTGCCCTGCAGTGACGCGAGCGCGCCCATCCCGGCCGCCGCGTCGGCCGGGCGGGTGCCGAACACGCGGGTGAGCTGGCCGAGCCCGTTCTTGATCAGCTCCTCCAGGGGCGGCTGGTCATAAGAGAAGAACTGGTCCTGCATCGGCGCGACGCCGTCCCCCTCGCCGGAGGCACCCATCCAGACGCTGCCGAGCTGCGCGATCTTCTCCTCAAGCGTCATCCGGCGGAGCAGGTCGGTCACCCGCTCGCCGGCCGGCCGCGCCGGGTCCCGCCAGGCCTCGGTGTCTGTCTGGGTCACTTGCCTGGCTCCTTAGGGGCGGCGGTCGAGTCTCTGATGTGCAGCTCGGTGGACAGCTCGACCCGGTTGGTCCGCAGCGGCAGGCCGTCGATCAGCTCGCCGATCATCTGGGCTGCGGCGCTGCCCATCTCCGTGAGCGGCTGGCGCACGGTGGTCATCGGGGGGGAGGCCCAGCGGCTGACGGGCAGCTCGTCGAACCCGACGACGGAGAGGTCGTCGGGGATGCGCAGCCCGCGCTGGCGGGCCGCCTCGTAGACACCGAACGCCATCTGGTCGCTGCCTGCGAAGATCGCGGTCGGCCTGTCGGGCAGGTCGAGCAGCTCGACGGCGCGGGCGAAGCCGCCCTCGTGCTCGAAGTCGCCGTACTTGATCAGGGCCTGGTCGACGGTGAGCCCCGCCCGTTCCAGGCTGGACCGGTAGCCGTCGAGCCGGGCCAGGCTGCACAGCATGTCGGCGGGCCCGGTGATCATGCCGATCCGCTTATGCCCGAGGGACAGCAGGTGCTCGGTGGCGGCGAGCCCGCCCGCCCAGTTCGTGGCCCCGACCGACGGGATGTCCGGCGGCGGGGTGTTGGCCGGGTCGATGACGACGAGCGGGATGCCTGCCCCGCGCAGCTGCCCGACCTGCGCGGGGGTCAGCGTGGTGGTCACCAGGATCACCCCGTCTGAGTGGTGGCTGGCGATCGCCGACGTCCAGCTGGCCGGCCGGGCGTCGCCGTGCCGGACGGAGGACACCGCGATCGCCGTGGAGTGCTCCGCGCCCCATTCCTCGATGCCGCGCAGGATCTCCACCGCCCACGGGCTGTCCAGCCCCGCGAACACCGCATCGATCAGCCCGGAGCGGCGCGCGGCGCGCTGCCCGTTGCGCGGGTACTGGTGCTGGACGAGGAGCTGTTCCACCCGGGCGCGGGTGGACGGCGCGACGTCCGGCCGGCCGTTCACCACCTTGGACACGGTGGGCAGCGACACGCCAGCCTCCGCGGCGATCGCGGCGAGCGTGGTCTTCCGCACGGCGTCACCTTTCGATCAATTTCGAAACTTTCGGATCGGTGACCGATCACCGATCCGCGCTATTCATGCTGCATCGTACGGCAATCAAAGCGAGATGAAAACGTTCGTAACGTCGCGGAAATGAGGGGTTGACCGCCGTGGGAGTCGAAATTACGATGGCGGCACGTCGAAAGTGTTCGAAAACTTTCGAAAGTGCCTTGCGACTAACCTCCAGGAGACGACCATGCGTAGCAGCCGGGCACTTGCCGCCGTTGCGATCGCGGTGACGACGGTAACGGCGGCCGCCGCGTGCAGCAGCGGCGGCAGTTCAAGTACAGGCTCGAGCACCACCGGCGGCAGCTCCACGAGCTCCTCCGGCAAGGTGACCCTCACGTGGTGGAACAACGCCACCAACCAGCCGCTGCTTGGCGTGTACCAGAACGCCATCAAGGGCTTTGAGGCGTCCCACCCGAACATTACGATCACTGACGTGCCGATTCAGAACGAACTCCTCCAGGACACCAAGATCCCGCTCGCGCTCGAGGGCAACAACCCGCCGAACATCTACCAGCAGTGGGGCGGCGGCGTGCTGGCACAGCAGGTCACCTCCGGCAAGGTCGACGACATCACCTCCGACGTGTCCAGCTGGATCAGCGGCATCTCCGGTGCCTCCGGCTGGACGGCGGACGGCAAGCAGTACGGCGTGCCTGTCGACCTGCACGTCGTGGGCTTCTGGTATCGCAAGGACATCTTCGCCAAGGTTGGCATCAGCGTGCCGACCACCCTCGCCCAGCTTGAGTCCGACGACGCCAAGCTCCGTGCCGCCGGCTACGCGCCGATCGCGGTCGGCAGCAAGGACCGCTGGCCGGACGCGTTCTGGTGGGAGTACTTCGCGCTTCGCGACTGCCCGCAGTCGACGATTACCTCGGCCATCAAGAGCCAGAGCTTCGGCGACTCCTGCTTCACCCAGGCGAGCACCGACATGGCGGCGTTCCTGAAGACCAACCCGTTCCAGACCGGCTTCCTCGGCACCTCCTCACAGCAGGGCGCGGGCAGCTCGGCCGGCCTGGTCGCGTCGGGCAAGGCCGCGATGGAGCTGCAAGGCGACTGGGACCCGTCGGTTATGGAGGGCGTCTCCACGAACAAGGACCTGAGCACCGAGCTCGGCTGGTTCCCGTTCCCGCAGACGCCAGGCTCGGCAGGCTCGCAGACCGCGGTCCTCGGCGGCGGTGACGGCTTCTCCTGCACGGGCACCCAGGCACAGGCCCAGGCCTGCGCCGAGTTCCTGCAGTACCTCGACTCCCCAACGGTCCAGGACCAGATCGTCGGCCCCGGCGCAAGCGGCGAGCCGGTGATCTCGTCCGCGGTCAGTGCCATCACGCTGCCCGCGACCCAGACCGCGGCGGCCTACTTCAAGACCGCCTCTTACGAGCAGCTCTACTTCGACACGGCGCTGGAGACCAAGCCGGGCCAGAACCTCGACACGGCGATCGCGAACTACTTCTCCAGCCCGACAAGCAGCCTCGCGGCCGCCATCGCCAACTCGCCCACGACCCCCTGACCTATGAGTCGAAACACGGCGATAGAAGCCGGGCTTGGCCCAGCCGCGACGGAGAACTCCGTCGCGGCTGGGCCGCTTCGCGCCCCCCGGTGGCGTAGCCAGAAGCTGCGCAAGAGGGCAGAGCTCACGATCCTGCTGGCGCCCGGCCTGATCCTGTTCGTGGGCTTCGTCTTCATCCCCATCCTCATCGCGGCCTACTACAGCTTCTTCAACTGGTCGGGCTACGGGCCGCTGAATGACCCCATCGGGTTCAAGAACTACAGCTACGCGTTCAAGGACCCGGCCTTCATCCACGCGATCGAGCACACGCTGATCCTGACCGTGGCGTCCGTGGTCATCCAGGGGCCGCTGTCCATCGCCATCGCCCTGCTGCTGAACCGCAGGTTCTTCGGCCGCGGGTTCCTGCGCACGGTGATCTTCGCGCCCTACGTGCTGCCCCCGGCGGTCACCGGGGTCATGTGGTCGCTGATCCTGCAGCCGAGCGGCTTCATGGACCAGGTGCTCAAGTCGCTCGGCCTTGGCGGCCTTGTCCAGCTCTGGCTGGCCAATGTCCATCTCACGCTGTGGACCAACTTCGTGGTGCTGACCTGGCAGTACATCGGCTTCGGCATCGTGCTGCTGCTGGCCGGGCTGCAGGGCGTACCGAATGAGCTGAAGGAGGCCGCCGCCATCGACGGCGCGAGCCCCTGGCAGGTCACCCGGCGCATCACGCTGCCGCTGCTCGCCCCCACCATCCGGATCTGGGGCTTCATCACGGTGGTCGGCTCGCTGCAGATCTTCGACATCGTCTGGATCTTGACCGCGGGCGGCCCGGCCGGCTCATCGAGCACGATCTCCACCTATATGTACTCGGAGGGCGTCCAGGCCACGGACTTCGGCTTCGCCGCGGCGGTCGCGGTGATCCTGTTCGTCTTCTGCTTCGTGTTCGCGATCTTCTACCAGCGGTACGCGCTGAGCCGGGACACGCGGGGCGCGCTGACGAGGGCGGTGGGGTAATGGCGGCAGTCACGCGAACCGAGGCTTCCGGCTACGCGGGCAGGTACGCGCAGCGCCGGTGGACGGTCATCCCGGGTACCTACCTGGTGGCCATCGTGGCCGTCGGGCTCACCGTCGTGCCGCTGCTGCTCGTCGTGGTGAACGGCTTCCGCACCAACGGAGATATCAACAACTCCGCGGCCGGCCTGCCGCACCCGTGGGTCGCGGGAAACTACACGTCGATCCTGAAGTCGGCGTCGTTCTGGGAGTTCCTCGGCAACAGCGCGCTCATCAGCGTCGTCGCGACCACGCTGACCCTGGTGCTCGGATCGATGGCGGCGCTGGCCCTGTCGCAGTATGAGTTCAGGGGCAGGGAGTTCTGCTACACCGTGTTCGTGTCCGGCCTGCTGTTCCCGATCGGCGTGGGGGCGCTGCCGCTGTACCTGCTGCTGCAGCGGCTCGGCCTGCTTGACAACCAGTTCGGCGTGGCGATCCCCGAGGCGGCGTTCGGGTTGCCGATCACCATGATCATCCTGCGCCCCTTCCTGCGCGCCATCCCCGGTGAGCTACGGGAGGCGGCGCTGGTGGACGGGGCAAGCCGGTTCCGGTTCTTCGTGCAGATCCTGCTGCCGCTCGCCAAGCCCGCCCTGGTCACGGTCGGCCTGCTGGCGTTCGTGACCAGCTGGAACCAGTACTTTGTGCCCCTGCTCGTGCTGCAGACGTCCTCGCACTTCACCCTGCCGCTTGGCACCTACACGTTCCAGACGCAGTACTCGCAGAACGTCGCGGGCATCTTCGCGTTCACGGCGATGTCGATGCTGCCGGCGCTCGGCGCGTTCGTGTTCGCCGAGCGGTACCTGGTCGCCGGCGCGGCCGGCGCGGTCAAGGGGTAGCCGCCGCCCGCCCCTGGCGCCCGGATGGTTGTGGCAACGGGCCGCCCATGGCCGGCTTGCTGCCACAACCAGCCCACCCGAGAAGCCGGCACGGCGGGGCTACCGGCGAGGGCCGGCCATTCACTACGGTCAGAGGTACCGGAGATAGAGGGAGACCATGACTTCAGACGCGTATATCCCAAGCCGCGAAGACCGCTTCTCGTTCGGCATATGGACGGTTGGCTGGCAGGGAGTGGACGTGTTCGGCGGTGCGGTGCGGCCGCCGATGGCCGCCGACCGCGCCGTCCGCAAGCTCGCCGAGCTCGGCGCCTACGGCGTGAACTTCCACGACAACGACGTGTTCGACTTCGACGCGAGCAACGCCGAGCGGGACGAGAAGATCGCCGCGTTCCGCAAGGCGCTTGATGAGACCGGGCTGGTGGTGACCACGGCCACCACCAACCTGTTCGGGCACCCGGTCTTCAAGGACGGCGCGTTCACCGCGAACGAGCGCGCGGTCCGGCGGTTCGCGCTCGCCAAGGTGATGCGCAACCTCGACCTGGCCGCCGAGCTTGGCGCGAAGACCTACATCTTCTGGGGGGGCCGCGAGGGCGCGGAGTCCGGCGCCGCCAAGGACATCGCGACGGCGCTCGAGCGGTACAAGGAAGGGCTGAACCTGCTGTCTGAGTACGTCATCGACCAGGGGTACGACATCAGGTTCGCGATCGAGCCGAAGCCGAACGAGCCGCGCGGCGACATCCTGCTGCCCACGCTCGGCCACGCGATCGCGTTCATCGGCGAGCTCGCGCACCCGGAGCTTGTCGGCGTCAACCCGGAGGTCGGTCACGAGGAGATGGCGGGGCTCAACTACGCGCACGCGATCGCCCAGGCGATGTGGCACGGCAAGCTCTACCACATCGACCTCAACGGGCAGCACGGCCCGCGCTACGACCAGGACCTGCGGTTCGGCGCGGGGAACGTCCGCGGCGCGTTCTGGGTGGTGGACACGCTGCTGGCCGGCGGCTACGACGGCCCTGTGCACTTCGACTACAAGCCGCCGCGCACCGAGGACGACGAGGGCGTGTGGGCGTCGGCCGCCGCCTGCATGCGCAACTACCTGATCCTGCGGGAGAAGGCGCGGGCGTTCCGCGCCGACCCCGAGGTCCAGGCGGCGCTCGCCGCCGCCCGCGTGCCCGAGCTCGCCGAGCCCACCCTGGCCGCCGGCGAGACCTGGCGCGACGTCCGCGGCGCCACCGCGGACATCGAGGCGCTCGCGGCGCGCGGCATGGCCTACGAGCACCTGGACCAGCTAGCGCTCGAGCACCTGTACGGGGTCCGCTGAGCTCCTCGCTTGACACAGAAAGTCGTCTAGAACGGTATTGGACCGGGGGAACCCTGAGCCAATAGAGCTGTATCGGGGGAACCCTGATCCATAACCGTTCTGTATCGGGGGAACCCCGATACAGAACGGCCCCGCTCGCGGGCCGGGCGGGGGCGTTGGGCCGAGGTTTCAGTGAGCGGTGGTAGCGTGCTGCCCTCGCCTCTTACGTACCGAGGGTCAGGTGTCAGCTCTGGAGCATGCCGCGCCGGCGGGAACGGTGGCGCCCCGGCTGAGCCGGCCGTTCGTCGCCGCGCTGATGCTCGCGAACTTCGGCACCAACGTGGCGCTCATCGCGCCGATCCAGAACGTCCTGCCCCGGATGGTGGAGGCGGCCACCGGGGCGGGGGGCAAGGCGCTCGCGCTCGGGCTGGTGACCGGGCTCGGCGCGTTCGCGGCGCTCGTTGTCAACCCGCTGGCGGGCCACTACTCGGACCGCTGGGTCAGCGCGGACAACCGGGTGGTCACCATGCTCGTCGGGCTCGTCGCCGGCGGGGCGGCGCACGTCATACTCGGCTACCAGCACCCAGTCGTCTCGATCGCGATCTGGTGGACCATCTGCCAGGCCACGATCAACATCGCGTACTCGCCGATGTCCGCGATCGTGGTGGACCACGTCGACCGGCGGTCCTGGGGGCTCGTCTGGGGGCTGATCTCGGTCGCGCAGGCGGTCGGGCTCATCGTCGGCCTCGCCGCGGTCGTCTACGTGTTCCCCTCGGTCACCGCGGGGATGACCGCGATCTCCGTCGGGTACATGACCTGCCTGATCCCGTTGCTCATCGTGCTGTGCCGGCTGCCCCGGGTGAGCTACGGGTCGGACGGCGCGGTTGCGGAGGGCGCGCCGGCTACGGGAGCGACCGCGGCAGGTGGAGCCGCGCCCGCGGCGGGCCGTCGGCCGGGTATCCGCGCGCTGCTGTCGCTCGAGCAGGGGTTCGGGCTGGTCTGGGCGGGGAAGTTCCTCGTGACGCTCGCGGAGACGGTCGCCCTGCTCTACCTGTACTACTACGTCCAGGACGTGGTGCGCTACCGCAACCCGGGCCAGGGCCAGCTCATCCTCGTGCTGGCCGCGACGCTCGCGGCCATCGTGGCGACCGTCGCCGTCGGGCGCGTCGCCGACCTGTCGGGCGGCTACCGCCGGTACGCGGTGCTCTCCTCGGTGGTGATGGCTGCGACGGGCTTCATACTCGCCGGGTTCGCCCAGTGGGCCGTGGTCATCGTCTGTGCGTTCGCGCTCGGGGCCGGCTACGGCGCCTTCCAGTCGGTCAGCCAGGCGCTGTCCATGGTGGTGCTGCCCAGCGCGGCCAACGCGGGCCGTGACCTGGGCATCATCAACATCGCTTCCGCGGTTCCCCAGGTCATCGGCGCGCCCATCGCCGGGCTCGTGGTGGCGGGCGCGGGCGGCTACCGCGGCCTGTTCGTCTTCGCCGGGCTGCTGGCGCTGGCCGCCGCCGTGGTGTTCACCCGCGTCCCGCCATCCGCGGACACCGTGCCGTCCTAGGGCTGCTGCCAGGCGGCCGCGTCGTCGCGGAGCGCCGCGTACCGCTCGCGGACCCCAGGAGCCGCCGAAGCCTCAAGGGTCACCGACGGACGTCCCGTCCATGCGGGCGGCTCCATGTCACCCGACAGTGCCCAGGCCGCCTGGCGCGCCGCGCCGAGCGCCACGTACTCGGCCGCCTCAGGCACCGCCACCGGCAGGCAGAACACCGCGGGTGCGATCGCCCGCACCGCCTCCGACCTGGCCGCACCGCCGGTGAGCACGATCCGGGCCGGGGTGATCCCGCATGGCCGCAAGCAGTCCATCGCGTCGGCGAGCGAGCAAAGGACGGCCTCCACCGCGGCACGTGCCAGGTTCTCCGGGGTCGCGTTCGACGTGGTGAGCCCGCGCAGCACCCCGTTCGCCGCCGGCCGGTTCGGCGTGCGCTCGCCGTCCAGGTAGGGGAGCAGCACCAGCCCGCCCGCCCCGGCCTCCGCCTTGAGCGCGAGATCGGACAGCCGGGCCGCGGTGACGCCGAGCATCCGCGCGGTCACGTCAAGCACCCGGGCCGCGTTCAGCGTGCAGGCGAGCGGCAGGAACCGTCCTGTCGCGTCGGCGAAACCGCTCACCAGCCCGGTTGGGTCCGCCGACGGCCGCGAAGTCACCGCGTACGCCGTGCCCGAGGTGCCGATGCTGACCGCGACGTCGCCCTCACGCAGCCCCATGCCGAGTGCCGCGCCCATGTTGTCCCCGGTGCCCGCCGAGATCGCGGTGCCACCCGGGGTCCGCCCCACCACCTCGGCGGGCGCCGCCACCCGGGGCAGCGCGACCGCACGGCCGAGCGCCCGCGCCGCGTAACCGGGCAGCCACGCGCCCGCGGCGGGTGAGAAGTACCCGGTACCCGAGGCGTCGCCCCGGTCGGTGACCGGCTCGAGCGACGGGTCACCGCCCGCGTCACGCGGTCCGCCGCCGGCCAGCCGCCAGGTCAGCCAGTCGTGCGGCAGCACGACGCGGTGCACCCGCGCGGCATTGCCCGGCTCACGTTCTGCCAGCCAGCGCAGCTTCGTGACGGTGAAGGACATCGTCGGCACCGACCCGGTGCGTGCGGCCCATTCCGTCGCGCCGCCGAACTCGGTGACCAGCGCCGCCGCCTGCGGCGCCGACTTCACGTCGTTCCACAGCATGGCAGGCCGCACCGCCGCGCCGGCCTCGTCGAGCGTCACCATGCCGTGCTGCTGCGCGGCCACCCCCACCGCGTCCGCCCGCTCGAGCAGCCCGCGCCCGGCCGCGGAGAGCGCCTCCCACCAGCGGTCCGGATGGCACTCGGTCCCGTCCGGGTGGCGCGCGGACGCCTCGGCCACGACAACACCGTCCTCCGCCTTGACGAGGAGCACCTTGGTGGACTGAGTGGAGGAATCGACCCCCGCGACCAGCGTCATGGCCGTGACGCTAGCAGTGTTCCCGCGTGCGGACGAGGCGCAGCCACGCCCCCGTTCTGTGCAATCGTTACGATTAGCCAGAACGAAGGCGTGTTTCACCGTGACCGCCCGCGCCGCGGCCGGCCGGCCGCCGGCCGGGGAACACCCGGCGCGGTACTGGTGGCCTGCTTCCTGGCAAGACGCCAGTAACCTGGCATTCATGGATGCATGGCGCAGCGCTGAGGTTCCCGCGCTTCCCGGACACGGTCCGGAAGCCCGGCTGCACGACACGGCCACGGGAAGGCTCGTCGTCGCGGCCACCGGTCACCGGGCGTCGCTGTACGCCTGCGGGATCACCCCCTACGACGCCACGCACATGGGCCACGCCGCGACATTCACCGCCTGGGACCTGCTGGTGCGCTCCTGGCTCGACGCGGGCCACCAGGTGGCCTACGTGCAGAACGTGACCGACGTGGACGACCCGCTGCTCGAGCGGGCCGAACGGGACGGCGACGACTGGTGGCAGCTCGCGCTGCGCGAGACCGACAGGTTCCGCCGCGACATGGAGGCGCTGCGTAACCTGCCGCCTGACCACTTCATCGGCGCCGTGGAGGCGATACCGCTCATCGACCGGTTCGCCGAGCGGCTCGCCGCCCGCGGCGCGCTCTACGGCCTCGACGGCGACGTCTACTTCGCCAGGTCCGCAGACCCGCAGTTCGGCGCGCTCGCCGGCCCGGGCACCGCGTCCGGGCTTTCCGTCGCCGAGATGACCGAGCTGTCCGCCGAACGGGGCGGCGACCCCGGCAGGCCGGGCAAGAAGGACCCGCTCGATCCGCTCGTCTGGCGGGCGGAACGGCCCGGTGAGCCCGCCTGGGAGTCGCGCTTCGGCCCGGGGCGTCCCGGCTGGCACGTCGAGTGCGCCGCGATCGCCACCGATTACCTCGGGCCGTCCTTCGACGTGCAGGCGGGCGGCAGCGACCTGGTGTTCCCGCACCACGAGATGAGCGCCTCGCACGCGCGGGTCGGCTGCGCGCCCGGTGACGGCGGTCACGCGTTCGCCCGGGTATACGCGCACTCGGGCATGGTCGGCTACGCGGGCGCGAAGATGTCCAAGTCGCTCGGCAACCTGGTTTTCGTGTCCCGGCTGCGCGCCGCGGGCACCGACCCGATGGCCATCCGCCTCGCGCTGCTCGCGCACCACTACCGCGCCGACTGGGAGTGGACCGACGGCGTGCTGCTTGAGGCGGAGCGGCGGCTTGGCCGCTGGCGCGCCGCCGTGACGCCGGCGCCGGCGGCGCGTTCATCGGCGCAGGCCGGGGCGGCACCTGCGGCGGCACCTGCGGCGGCACCTGCGGCGGAGGCGGTCCTCGCCGCGGTCCGCGAGCGGCTCGCCGATGACCTGGACGCGCCTGGGGCGATCGCCGCGGTCGACGCGTGGGCCGACGCGGTGACTTGCGGCGCGGCGCCGCAGGACGCCGCCCTGGTCAGGGACGTCGCCGACGCCCTGCTCGGCGTCGCGCTTTAGCGCGCGAAGCGGCCTGATGCATCCTCAGGCCGCTTCCACAAGCCCCTCTTTCCGTCCTGTGGATTTCTCGCAAGTTATCCACAGCCCCCCTCGCCTGCGCTTCCCCTTCCCCGGGTGCCGCCAAGCACCCTGGGTACATGACACGTAACCTCCCCGCGGGCGGCCAGCCACCCCCGTCCGCAAGCACAGCGGCCCCGGCCCGGCCCAGGCGCGCGCAGCGCGCGCCTGGGCCCGGATCACGCCAGGTACGGCCACGTCAAGCAGCACAACCGCTCCGGGTCCGTATCGGGTCACCGGCGTCACTGCTCGCGGTCGTCCCTGGCCTGCTCGGGTTCGAGCCAGGTAACAGCATCGTGGTGGTCGGTACCGAGTCGCCCGGCTGCGCGGTCCGGGTCACCCTCCGCTACGACGTGCCGGATCCGCGGCGGCACTCGGCAGCCGCCGCGCTGGCAGCGCACGCGGTCGGCGTGCTCGCCGCGCAGGGCATCACCACCGCGGTCGCGGTCGGCTACGGCAGCGACACGGCCGTCTCGCCGGTCGCCGCCGCGCTGCGCGAGCGCGCGGCCGAGGCCGGCATCACGCTGACCGAGGTGCTCCGGGCGGAAGGCCAGCGCTACTGGTCCTACGTGTGCGCCGACCCGGCGTGCTGCCCGCCGGAGGGCACACCGTATGACGTCACCGAGCACCCGGCGGCCCGCGCCCTGACGGCGGCCGGCGGCCAGGTGCTGGCCGGCCGGGACGAGCTGTCCGCCAGCCTCGCCCCGGCGGGCGGTCAGCTCGGCGCGGCGATGCGCCGCGCGACGTCCAAGGCCCACGCGCAGGTCGCCCGGTGCGTGACCCGCCTCGACCGGGCGGGGCTGCAGGTCACCGCGGCGCGGCTCACCGGTGCACTCGGGCAGGTGGCGGTGCGCGACGCCATCCGCCGCTACCGTGACGGTGCAGAGGTAGGAACGGAGCACGCGGCCTGGCTGACGGTCGCGCTGCGCCAGCTGCGCGTCCGCGATGACGCCTGGGCGCGGATGGAGCCCGAGCACCGGAGCGCCCACCTGCGGCTGTGGACGGATCTGACCCGGCTGGCGCGGCCCGGTTACGTGGCGGCGCCCGCGGCCCTGCTCGCCTTCGTCGCCTGGCAGGCCGGCGACGGGGCGCTGGCGAACGTCGCCCTCGACCGCTCGCTCGCGGACAACCCCCGTTACTCGATGGCCCTGCTGCTGCGTGAGGCGCTCGACTCGGGGGCGCCACCCTCGCTGGCGCGGCTGCCGATGACACCGGAAGAGGTCGCCGCCGCCTACGACGCCGCGGACCGGGCCGGCGCTCCTTCAGAAGCATGACCGTACTCGCAGGTAAGGGGGGTGATAGTGACGCCTCGCGAACCCGATACACTGCCTGAGCCGTTTGTCTGGCGAGGTATGGAGCTTGCCCCGTTTGTGCTCCGGTGCGCATTCTTGTCACGATGGTGGACAGGAAGAAGCGGGCGCGGCTGTGCCCACGCGGAAGTGAGGAGGAGCACGTGACTGGCATCTCAGGCCTGCCGTCGGCTAAGCGGGCCGCTCACGAGGCTGCGGTGGCCCGGCTGCGCGATGCGTACGCCGCGGTACCGGAGGGCACGCCCGTTCGGCTCGCGAAGCCGACGTCGAACCTGTTCAGGTTCCGCGACCCGTCGCCTGCCGCCGCGCGGGTCAGCCTTGACGTGTCGGCGTTCGCCCGGGTGATCCACGTGGACACCGCGGCGCGGACCGCGGTCGTCGGCGGCATGACCACCTATGAGGACCTGTGCGAGGCGACCCTGCCGCACGGCCTGATGCCGCTCGTGGTGCCCGAGCTCAAGACCATCACGCTCGGCGGCGCGGTCACCGGCCTTGGCATCGAGGCGACCTCGGTCTGGCACGGCCTGCCGCACGAGTCGGTGACCGAGCTGCAGCTCCTGACGGGCGACGGCCGCGTTGTCATCGCCACCAGGGACAACGAGCACAGCGAGCTCTTCTACGGCTTCCCCAACTCCTACGGGACCCTCGGCTACACGCTCGCGCTCACCATCGAGCTGATGCCGGCCAAGCCGTACGTCCACGTGCGGCACTTTGCCTTCAGCGACCCGAAGAGCTGCATGGACGCCATCGTCGAGATCGCGCGCGAGGGCAGCTACCACGGGCACAAGGCCGACTTCCTCGACGGGGTGGCCTTCGGCAGCGCCGAGCTGTACCTCACGGTCGGCGCGTTCAGCGATAAGGCCCCGTGGACCAGCGACTACACCGGCCAGCAGATCTACTACCAGTCGCTGCGGGCCAGCCGCGAGGACTTCCTCACGGTCAAGGACTACATCTGGCGCTGGGACACCGACTGGTTCTGGTGCGCCGGCGCGTTCGGCCTGAAGAACAAGGTGGTCCGCCGCCTGTGGCCGCGCAGGTACCGGCGCTCGGACGTCTACCGCAAGCTCGTCGCGCTCGACCAAAAGCACGGGCTGACCGCGGCGATGTACGCCAGCCGGCACGTGCCGCAGCGGGAGTTCGTCACCCAGGACGTGGAGATCCCGGTCGAGCGCGGGCACGAGTTCCTGGCGTTCTTCGCCGAGAAGGTGAAGATGACCCCGGTCTGGATGTGCCCGATCCGGCTGCGCGGCACCGAGTCGTGGACCCTGTACCCGATGCATCCCGGTGACCTCTACGTCAACTTCGGCTTCTGGGGCACCGCCCCGCTGCCGCACGGCAAGAGCGACGGCTACTACAACCGGATGGTGGAGGAGGAGGTCAGCAGGCTCGGCGGGCACAAGTCGCTGTACTCGACGGCCTTCTACTCCGAGGATGAATTCCGCAGCCGGTACAACGGCGCGGCCTACGACAAGCTCAAGGCGGAGTACGACGGCGGCGGCCGCCTGCTCAGCCTCTACGACAAGGCCGTGCGCCGCCGCTGATTCGGCGACAGCGGCGACGGGGTAACAAGCGACCATAAACGGAAGGAAGGCACATGGCGCTGGCGCAGGTATTTGAGGCGATCGCTGGCCCGGATGCTCCGGTGGAATTCCAGGCATACGACGGGTCGAGCGCGGGCGTACCCGGATCGCCGGTCAAGATCACCGTCCGGTCGCCGGTCGCCGTGTCTTACCTGGCCCAGGCGCCGGGCGCGCTCGGCCTGGCCCGTGCCTACGTCTCCGGTCACCTGGACGTGGACGGCAACATGCTCACGGCACTCTCCCGGCTGTCCAAGGCCCAGGACACCGACATCAGCTGGGGGGACAGGATCAGGCTGCTGCGCGACCTCGGCGGCCCGAAGGTGCTGTTCCCGCGGATCGCCCCGCCGCCGCAGGAGGTCGTCCCCGACCGCCGGCGGTTCACGATCGGCGCGATGCACTCCAAGAAGCGCGACGCGAACTCCATCTCGCACCACTATGACGTGTCAAACACGTTCTACGAGTGGGTGCTCGGCCCGAGCATGGCGTACACCTGCGCCTGCTACCCCACCGCGGACGCCACGCTCGAGGAAGCGCAGGAGCACAAGCACGACCTGGTCGCCCGCAAGATCGGCCTCAAGCCGGGCATGCGGCTGCTCGACGTCGGCTGCGGCTGGGGCGGCATGGTCAGGCACGCCGCCAAGAACTACGGCGTCAGGGCGCTCGGCGTGACCTTGTCCGCGGAGCAGGCGTCATGGGCGCAGGAGGCCATCAAGCGCGAGGGCCTCGAGGACCTCGCCGAGGTCCGCCACCTGGACTACCGCGACGTCACCGAGACCGACTTCGACGCGATCAGCTCCATCGGCATCACCGAGCACATCGGCAAGGCCAACGTCCCCGGCTACTTCAGGTTCC
>Ga0335078_10008572_pt1 | contig 15209 bp, 15 predicted proteins | sample Lox_Sample_32_FD_206711 | JGI IMG/M metagenome (GOLD analysis project Ga0335078, IMG submission 206711) | Soil microbial communities from Loxahatchee National Wildlife Refuge, Florida, United States - Lox_Sample_3.2 | ecosystem: Environmental > Terrestrial > Soil > Wetlands | place: USA... | reverse complement strand
TCGCCGCCACCGTATGGACGTCCGACATCAAGCGCGCGATGCGCATCTCGAGGGCGCTGCGGGCCGGCACGGTCGGCATAAATGGCTACCAGCTCGAGCCGCATGCTGCGTTCGGCGGCTACCGCCAGTCCGGTATCGGCCGGGAGGGCGGGCGCACTGCGATCGAGGCATACACCGAGGTCAAGACCGTCCTGCTGCCCTTCACCGACGAGATGATGTAACGGCCGGCGGCCGGCCTGGCAGTGCTCAGGAGGCACCGGGCCGCCCGTCGTAATTCGCCGGTAAGAAAGCCATGACCTGGCATTATTTATCCGTAGTTAAGTATTCTTGTGGCATGGAGGCCGAGTCGGGCAGCAATCGGAACCTGATGGTCGCGCTGCTCGGGCCGGTCGATGTCTACGTCTCCGGCTCGCCGTCGGGTATTTCTCAGCCGGGACTGCGCATCCTGCTGGCGATGCTCGCGCTCTCGGCGAACCAGGTCGTGCCCGTCGGCGCCCTCATCGACGCGCTGTGGCAGGAGGAAGCCTCGCGTCAGCGCGAGAAGAACCTGCATGTCCAGGTGCACCAGCTGCGCCGTCGGCTCGCCGACCTGGAGCCCGGCCGCCGTACCTCCAGGGTAGTGACTGCGCCGCCCGGCTACCTGCTGGAGCTCGGCGACGGCGAGCTGGACGTGCGGGCATTCGCGGCGCTGGCCAGGACCGGCAGGCAGCAGGCCGCCAGCCACGACCCCGACGCCGCCACGGCGACACTCCTGCAGGCGCTCGCGATGTGGCGCGGCCCGGCGCTCGGTGACGTCGCCGACGCGTGCCCGCGGCTCGCGGCCGAGGCGGCCGGGCTCGAGGAGCAGCGACTCGCCGTACTCGAGGATCAGAGCGACGCGGAGCTGGCCGCGGGCCGGCACAGCGACCTGGCCGCGCAGCTGCCGGGACTGATCGCGCAGTTCCCGCTGCGCGAGCGGCTGCGCGCGCAGCTCATGCTCGCGCTGTACCGGTGCGGGCGGCAGGGCGACGCGCTCGCCGCCTACCAGCAGGCCCGCATGCTGCTGAACGACGAGCTTGGCCTGGACCCCGGCCCGCAGCTGCAGGCGCTGCAACGGCAGATCCTGGCCGCGGATCCGGCTCTCGAGCTCGGGCCCGCCGCGCGGCTCAGCGGCGCGCGGCCCGGCTCGCCGCAGGCGACTTCCGCGGCCGGCCCGGCGGCCGAACCGGCGCCCGGCGCGGAGCCGGCCGGCGGTCACGGCACGGCTGCGGCGCCGGCCGCTCGGCCGGGCGGTGCGCCGGCGGATGGCCAGCAGGACAGGGTCACCCCGCGGCAGCTCCCGGCGAAGGTGCGGCACTTCGCGGGCCGGGACGCCGAGCTGCTTGAACTCGACAGCATGCTCGGCGACCCCGCCGAGGCGGACTCGGCGAGCGTGATCGTCATCACCGGGACCGCCGGCGTCGGGAAGACCGCGCTCGCCGTGCACTGGGCGCACCGGGCGGCCTGTCACTTCCCCGACGGTCAGCTGCACGTCAACCTTCGCGGCTACGACCCGGCCGGCCCGCCGGTGACTCCGGGCGAGGCCACCCGGCTGCTGCTGAACGGCCTGGGTGTCGCGCGCGACCAGATTCCCGACACGCAGGAGGCGCAGGGCGGGCTCTACCGGACGCTGATGGCCGACCGCCGGATGCTGATCGTCCTCGACAATGCCCGCGACTCCGGTCAGGTCCGGCCGCTGCTGCCCGGCGGCGCCGGGTGCGTGGTGCTGGTGACCAGCAGATCGGCGCTGTCCGGCCTGGTCGCCACCGAGGCTGCCTGCGCTGTCCCGCTGGACCTGCTGGCCGAGCAGGATGCCCAGGCGCTCCTTGCGGCCCGGCTCGGAGCCAAGCGGACCGAAACCGACCCGGCCGCCATCCGGCAGATCATCAGGCTGTGCGCGCGGCTGCCGCTGGCTCTGGCAATCACCGCGGCCAGGGCGGAAGCACGGCCGGCCCTGTCGCTGGCCGCACTCGCCGGGGAGCTCACGATCGAGCAGGACCGGCTCGACGCGCTCGACACCGGCGATCAGGCAACCAGCGTGCGGGCGGTCTTCTCCTGGTCCTACCGGCAGCTGGCCGAGCCGGCCGCGCACATGTTCCGGCTGCTCGGCGTCCATCCGGGGCCCGACGCCAGCGTGGCGGCAGCGGCCAGCCTGGCCGGGGCCAGCCGCTCGGAAGCTCGCCGCGGCCTCACCGAGCTCGCCGCGGCCGGCCTGCTCATCGAGCACTGTGCCGGCCGGTACGTGCTGCACGACCTGCTGCGGGCGTACGCGGCGGAACTCGCCGCCGTCACGGCGACCGGCGAGCGGGTGACCGCGAGGGCCCGGCTCGTCGACCATTACCTGCAGACCGCGCACGCGGGCACCCTGCTGCTCGCCCCGCTCGGGCACCCGATCGTGCTGGACTCGCCCCTCGAGGCCGTCACGCCCGAGCAGATCGGCTGCCGCGAGGACGCGCTCACGTGGTTCCGGGCAGAGCTGCAGGTCCTGCTCGCCGTCGTCCGGCTGGCCGAGGCGGCAGGACTGGACGCACCCGCCTGGCAGCTGCCGTGGACGCTGCGCAGCTTCCTCGACGGGCAGGGCCTGTGGCAGGACTGGGCGGCCGTGAACAAGATCGCGCTGGCGGCCGCGGAACGACTGCAGGACAACAACGGCCTGGGCTGGACGCACCACCGGATGGCTCAGGTCTGCAGCCTGACCGGCAGCCTCGAGGACGGCATCGCCCACAACGAGCGGGCGCTGGATCATTTCGGGCTCGCGGGAAACCTGGCCGGCCAGGGCTCGGCGCATCTGGGCATGTGCATCTCGCTCGGCCGCAAGGGCGATCACGGCGCGGCGCTCTATCACGGCGAGCAGGCGCTGGGGATCTTCCGCACCGCGGGCGACCAGACCGGCGAGGCGTACATGCTGCACCTCGTCGGGCTGGAGCAGGCCCGGCTTGGCCGGGGCGAGCAGGGCCGCGACCAGTGCACCCAGGCCGTCGAGCTGTACGGCGACCTCGGTGACATGGGCGGCATGGCGGATGCATGGCACAGCCTCGGCACCGTGCACCAGCAGCTCGGCGAGCACGTCGAGGCCATCGCGAGCTTCCAGCAGTCACTGATGCTGTCGGCCGAGCTCGGTGACCTGTGGGGCCAGGCATACTGCCTGATCGCAGTCGGAGACACGCACGACCGGGCCGGCGACGTCGCCGGTGCGCGCGAGACCTGGCAGCAGGCACTGGAGATGCTCGGCGACCTGCAGCATCCCGATGCCGACAGGATCCGGGCGCGACTGCACGAGACCGCCGACCTGCCCGACGGCGACGGCCTGCCCGACGGCGACGGCCTGCCCGACGGCGACGGCCCGCCCGACGGCGACGGCCTGCCCGACGGCGACGGCCCGCCCGACGGCGCCGCGCCGCCGGCCGGCACCGGGCAGCTCCAGCAGCCATCGGCCCTGGCCAGGTAGCACGGTATCGGGCCAGCACGGCAGCGAACCGGCAGCAAAGCGCCAGCACACCACCCGGTGCCACATTTGAGAGGCGGCCGGGGACTCCTCCTCCTCGGCCACGGCCGGTGCAGTACCTGCAGGTACGCGGGGTGTGCGCCGGGGCTCTGGGCGCATGCAGGGGCAGCGCCGAGCAGACCCGGCGCCCACCGAGCGGCGGGCCTAGCCCGCAGGGGCGGGGCCTAGCCCGCAACCGCAGCCGGGAGCCCGAGCGCAGGGAACGGCGCGGGACCGAACGTGGTGATCTCCGCGACGACGTCATCCTCGACGCGCAGCACATCCAGCTTGAACGGGCGGAACACCGTGTCCCCGGGCCGGCGCAGATAGCTGGCCGCGGCCGGCATCCTGTTCGCCGCCGCGGGCAGCAGCCGCCAGTCGCCGTCCCGCTCCGGGCCGAACGCGCGCACGAGCAGCGGCGCGATCCCGTCGGGGCCCTCGTACAGCCACGGATGGGGCGGCATCGTGATCCGGATCTGCGCGGCGGCGATCCTGGCCAGGGCCGCCGCGTCAAGCCGCTCGTGCGCCGCGATGAACTGGTCGAGCAGGTCACGCTCGGCCGCGGACGGCGCGCGTGCCTGCCAGTCCGACCGCTCGGCAGGCAGGTGCTCGCGCATGATCGCGCGGGCCCGCTGCAGCGCGCTGTTGGCCGCCGCGACGCTCGTCTCCAGCAGTGCCGCGGTATCCGCGGCGGGCCAGCCGAGCACGTCCCTGATGATCAGGGCGGCGCGCTGCCGCGGCGCCAGCACCTGGAGCGCGGACAGGAACGCGAGCTCTATGGTCTCCCGGCTCACAGCCGCCTGCTCCGGCTCGTCCTGGCCTGCCGGGATCTCGTCCAGCAGCCGATCCGGATACGGCTGAAGCCATGGCAGGTCCGCGGCCGACTCGATCAGCCGGGCCCGCCGGGACCTGGCCCGCAGCATGTCGAGGCAGATGTTCGTCGCGATCCGGTACAGCCAGGCCCGGTGCTCGCCGCCGGCGAGCCCGGACCGGCCGCGCCACGCGCGCAGCAGCGCTTCCTGCACCGCGTCCTCTGCATCGTCGAAGGACGCCAGCATGCGGTAGCAGTGCACATGCAGCTCCCGCCGGTGCGAGCCGGCGAGCCGCCCGAACGCGGCCTCGTCCCCGGCGGCGGCGGCCGCGGCGAGCCCCGGCAGGCCTGCACTGTCCGCCACGGTCAGGCCGGCCCGGCTTCCTGGACGAGGAACGTGTTGCCGTCGGGGTCGCTGAAGGACATGAACGTGCCGTAGCGCTCCCGGCGGGGATGATGGCCGGGTGTCTGGCCCTCCGGCCCGAAGTGGAACGGGTCGCTGACCGCGACACCCCGGCCGGTGAGATCGGCATGCGCCGCGTCGATGTCCGACACGACCAGGTGCAGTCCGTGCACGGACCCGGCCGCCTCCGGATTGCGCATGAGCGTGATGGAGCAGGCAGACCCCGGCGGCGTCAGCTGCACAATACGGAAGTCCTCCCCGGCGCCATGGTCGACGTCCACCCGGAAGCCGGCGTTCTCGGCGTAGAAGCTCTTCGCCCGGTCGATGTCCGTGACCGGGATGATCACGAGTTCCAGCTTGTAGTCCACCAATGCAGCCTCCCAGATCAGGCGGCCGTGCGGGCTCAGTAAGGGCCCGGGCCGCTGCGGCTTGTGCTGCTCGTGTAACGACGCCGGCGGCAGGAACTCATCGCCGCGCCGGTGAGCACCACGTCAGGCCGCATGTCCCGGCGCGCCCGGCGCGGCCAGCGCGCCGGGACCGGGAACGGCATCCCTGCCTGGCACTAGGCCGGTGAGAGCCCGGTTTGCAGAACTCCTAGCAGTGCCTTGGGCAGGCCGATGCGAACACGCGCCGACGTTCCTACCCGAAGCCGATCGTCTCGGTCGCCAGCGCGTTGGCTTCCTCGCAGGCGAACCCGGCGTCACCGGGACCGGTGGCGAAGCCGTCCAGCGCGCTCGCGATCGAGTCCAGCGTCCACATGCCGTCGGCCGAGCCGTGCTCGCCGGCCCGGAACACCTCGCGGACGCTCGGCGGTGCCATCAGCGCAGCGACGCCGCCGTGGACGACGAACACCTCGCCGTTGATGCGCGCGGCCGCCGGGCTGGCCAGGTACGCGACCAGCGGCGCGACGTGCTCCGGGGCCAGCGGGTCCGGTCCGGAGTCCGGTCCCGAGCCCATCAGCGCGGCGGTCATCGCGGTCCTCGCCCGCGGGCAGATCGCGTTCGCGCGGACGCCGTACCGGCCGCAGCTGCGCGCCGTCGTCACGGTCAGCGCGGTGATCCCCGCCTTCGCGGCCGAGTAGTTCGGCTGCCCGGAGGAGCCGAGGAGGAACGCCTCGGACGAGGTGTTGATGATCCGCCCGTACACCGGACCGCCGGCCTGCTTGCTCTGCTCGCGCCAGTGCGCGGTGGCCAGCCGCGAGGTGATGAAGTGACCGCGCAGGTGCACCCGGAGCACGAGGTCCCATTCCTGCTCCGACATCGAGAAGATCATCCGGTCCCGGAGCAGGCCGGCGTTGTTGACCAGGATGTCCAGCTGACCCAGCTCGCGCAGGGCGGTGCGGACGAGTTCCTCGCCCGTGGACCAGTCGCCGATGTCCCCGGGGCTGACGACGGCGGTGCCGCCCTCGGACCTGATCTCGGCCGCGACCGCGTCGACCGCGTCACCGGGCAGGTCGTTGAGGACTAGCCGGGCGCCGGCCGCGGCCAGCGCGCGCGCCTCGGCGCGGCCCAGGCCGTTCCCCGCCCCGGTGACGATCGCGACGCGTCCGTCCAGCCGCACCGGCTCCGTCATCTGCGCACTCCCTCTGATCAGTAGCCGGGTCCTGACAGCATGCCGCCGTCCACGACGAACTCACTGCCGGTGCAGTACGAGGACTCGTCCGAGGCGAGAAACACCACGAGGGGCGCGACCTCGGCAGACTTGGCGAAGCGGGCGATCGGCAGCGAGCGCATGAAGCCCTCGCCGTCGGCGATGTCGGTGAAGCTCTCGAAGGCGGTGGCGGTCATCGTGGTCATGATCCCGCCAGGGTGCACGGAGTTGACCCGGATGCCGAGCTTGCCGAGTTCCTGCGCGGCGGATCTGGTGATGCCCCTGACGCCGAACTTGCTCGCGCTGTACGCGGACATGCCCGCCGCGCCGTGGAAGCCCTCGACCGAGGAGATGTTGACGATCGAGCCGCCACCCGCGGCGGTCATCGGCTCGATGACGTTCTTGACGCCGAGCCACTCGCCGATCAGGTTCACGTCGATGACCTTGCGGAACTCGGCGAGCGTCATGTCGGCGATCTTCTTGTTCAGCAGGATGCCCGCGTTGTTGACCAGGACGTTGAGCTTGCCGAACGCCTCCGTCGTCGCGCGCACGGCGGCGGCCCAGTCGTCCTCGCTGGTGACGTCCTGGTGGATGTAGCGGCAATGGTCCTCGCCCAGCTCGTCCGCCAGCGCCTTGCCCCTGTCGTCCAGCAGGTCGCCGAGCACGACCTTCGCGCCCTCGGCGACGAACTGCCGGGCATGTGCCTTGCCCATGCCCCGCGCGCCGCCGGTGATCAGCGCGACCTTCCCGTCCAGACGGCCCATCCTCAACCTCTCCGGGTCCGCGCGCCGGACCGGGCTCGCAGCCGGCCCGCGGCCGGGACGCGTATAACCAAACGCTTGCTTGGTCAGCGTAACAGCTGCCGCACGCCGCGGGCACGGCCGTGATCCCCGGCCCCGCGCGGAGAGTTATGGCACGATTCGGGGCATGACGCCTATCAGCTGGAGCGCCTTCGCGCAGGCGCGTCCCGACCTTGCCGAGGCCGGCCGCGGCCTGCTGTATCAGTTCGGCGTGGGCCTGGCATTCCTGTCGACGGTGCGGCCCGACGGCGGCCCGCGGCTGCATCCGTTCTGCCCGCTGCTCATCGAGGACCGCCTCGTCGCGCACATCATCCCGTCGCCGAAGCGCGACGACCTCGACCGGGATCCGCGCTACGCGCTGCACTCGTTCCCGACTGAGGACAACGAGGACGCCTTCTACCTGACCGGCGAGGCCAGGCGCGTGCCCGACGAGGCGCTGGCGGCCAGGGCCGCGAGCCAGTTCTTCGCCGAGCGGGGTTACGACGCAGAGCCGGACGGATTCGCCGAGGGCAGGTTCTTCGAGTTCCTCGTCGGCCGCTGCCTGCTGACGCGGACCTCCGGGCGAGACGACTGGCAGCCGCGGCACAGCGTGTGGTCCGCCGCGCAGGCCTGAGGGCGCCAGCCGGGCCGGCCGCGGGACTCAGCCGTGGCGCGGCTGCTGGCGACTGGCGCCCTGCCTGGCCTGCGGGCTCGTGATCCCGTCGAACAGCAGCCGCAGGAAGGCGTCGACGACCTGGTCGGTGTCGACGCCGCCCGCCTGCAGCGAGTTCATCGGCAGCCAGAGGATGTCGCGAAGCAGCCGGTAGGTGATCTTGATGTCGAGGTCCTCGCGAAACAGCCCGGCGTCCACGCCGCGCTGCAGCTGGGTCATCCAGATGCGCTCGATCTCGCGCAGGTCCTTGCGCAGATAACCAAACCGCGGCTGGGTCGAGAAGTAATTCCAGTCGTTCTGCAGCATGGTCAGGGCGGCCCGGTGCCTGGCCAGGGTGTGGCTGCTGGTCCGCACTATCCGCTCGACGGCGTCTCGCGGGTCGTCGGCCGCGGCCACGGCGCCACGGTAGGCGGCGAGGATGTCGTTCAGGAAGCCAGCGAGGATCTCATCGCCAATCGACTCCTTGGAGTCGAAGTGGTGGTACAGGCTGCCGGACAGGATCCCGGCTGCGTCGGCGATCTCCCGCACGGTCGTCGCGCGGAAGCCCTTCTGGGCGAACAGCTCGCCAGCGAGCCTGACCACGTCGGCGCGCCGCTGCGAGCGGGCACCGTTGGCGCCCGCGCCGGTAGTCTCGGCAGCAGCGGCGGGCGTGCTCTTGCGCGTCGTGGTCACGCAGCCATTATCGCTGGTGGACCGCGAACCTCCCAAGCGCTTGCTCGCGTGGCCGGCGCCGGTCACGCTGCGCCGGTCACGCTGCGCCGGTCACGCTGCGCCGGTCACGCTGCGCCGGTCACGCTGCGCCGGTCACGCTGCGCCCGTCACGCGCCCGCGGGCTCGCCCGCGATCAGTGCGGCCGCGACCTGGTCAGCCAGCGCCACCGCGACCAGCAGCTGTTCGCTGGCCGGGCGCGCCGCAGGATCGGGCTGCATGAGGAACCTGCCGTGCAGCCGGCCGCCGCTTTCCACCAGCAGCTCGGTTCCTGCCGTGGCCGGGAGGCCGAAAAGACCGGCATCCCACGGGCTGCCCGCCACCGTCACCTGGCCGTCGCGCTCGATCCGGCCCGGCTGGCCGAGTCCCGCCCGGCCGTACTGGAACTCGCAGGAGCGCAGCCCGAGCAGCCGGACGAGCTGCGCGGCTACCCGATCGGCGAGGGCGTCCGGCGAGGTTCCCATCGCCGCCGCCCTGGCGGCGTCGTTGATGCCGGCCAGGTAACCGGAACGGCGGCTTGCGGCGCCGCGCTGCCGGTGACCCCAGACCGCGATCTCGGTCACCGCGATGCCGATCAGGAGCAGCAGCACCGTCGTCGTCACGTCGGCGGACCGGGTGATGCTGAACCGCTCGTAGGGCCTGGTCAGGAAGAAATCGAACCAGGCGGCCGCCGACAGCGCGGCGAGGTACCCGGCGAGGCGGTGCCCGGCCGCGGCCACGGCCACGATCACCAGCACGAGCGCGAGCGCGGCGTCGGTGTTGGCGAGACTGCCGCGGAACGGCACGAGCGCGGCCGTGAGCACGAGCGGGGCCGCGAGTCCCGCGAGCGTCGCGATCCGCCCGGCCGTCAGCGCGCCGGATCGCCACGCAGTCATCGCGCGGCTAGGGACAGCATCGGCTGCCGCCTGGCCGGGGGGTGCGGACGGGCCTGCCGCGGCTGGCTCCGGCAGATCGACCGGATGGTCACTGACCTGCATGTTTCCGTCGTAACACGATCAGCAGAAGGTTCACCAGGGCCTGCGGGCAAGCCATACGGAACCCATGCGGCCGCCATGGCCTCAGGCCGGGCACATCCAGGTAATCTGCCCGGGCCTGGCTGCGGGCTCCTCGTCTGGCGGCGGGAAGTGCACGCGGAAACTGAACGCGTACGGCGTCGGCCCGTGCTCCCGCAGATGCCGCACCCGTGCCTCGGCGTCGCTCGTCGCCGGGACCGTCCCGGCCGGGATCCACCACATGGCCGTGTACGCCTCGGACATGCGCTCGAACCACTCGCGCCGGCGCCGCAGCACCGGCAGGTGCGCGTCGGAGTAGACGAAGGCGGCCAGCGACTCCACGCTGTCCCACACCGACATGTTGATGATGACTCCCGCGCTGCCTCCGGCGTCCCACTCGAACGCGCGGATCGACGTCGCGTTGCCGGCTTCGGTCTGCAGCCGCCAGACGAACCCCGGCGCCGCCTCGGCCGCGGCATTCACCGGGTCGAGGGCCGCGACGAAGCCCGCCAGCTCCGGGCTGTCGATGGGGGCGCGCAGGCGCCCGACGTTCACCTGGGCGAGGAGGTAGCTCACTGGCTCATCGTGCCCCAGGAGGAGTTACCGGGTCCATATCGCGGGGCCTGCTGCCCAGTGTCCTGGCGATCAGCCGCTTTCCTGCTGCCCCCGTGCCGAGTAGCGTGACCAGGCAGGCGCCCGCGAGCAGGGCGTAGGGGACGAAGTCGGTGGTCGCCTGTGCGATCGCGCCGCCGGCCGCGGATGCGATGCCCTGTCCGGCCGCCCAGGCCAGGTTGCACATCCCGAAGGCCAGCCCCTGGTTCAGGTCAAGCTCGTGCGCCGCGCCGCTGATCATGGCCATGGCCGGGGTGAACAGCGATCCGTACGCGGGCATCCCGACGATCAGCAGCACGATCAGCGCCGCAGCGGGCGCGACCACCGGCGCGAGCAGGCTGACCACGACCGCCGCGGCGAGCGAGATCCGTACCGGCAGCAGCGGCCCGCGGCTGTCGGACAGCCGGCCGCTCAGCGGCGCCAGGCCGGACTCGATCGCGGCCGAGAGCAGGAACGTCGCGCCGATGAGCGTCGCGCCGACGCCGAGCCGGGAAAGGCGCAGCGGCGCCAGCACGTCCAGGACGCCGAAGGCGATGCCCGCCAGCGCGGTGAGCCACATCCCAGCGCTGACGTGCGGATCACGCAGCGCGGGCCACGCGGCGCTCAGCCCCTGCGGCCGCTCGACCGCCCGCGGCGCCGGGAGCGCGAACACGGCCGCCATCAGCACCGCGCCCGCGACGGCGGCAGCGGAGAACGCCGGGCCGGTACCCACCCGGCTCGCCACGGCTCCGACGACTGGCCCGAGCAGCGCGCCGCCCACGGCGGCGCCGAGCGCGGTGCCCAGCAGCTCGCCGCGCCGGTCGGGCGGGCTCGCCGAGGCGAGCCAGGCAAGCCCGGCGGCCCAGATACACGCCCCGCCCAGGCCCTGGACAAATCGCGCAGAGTCCAGCACGGCCGGCGCGGACGCCCAGCCGAAGACGGCCGTGGAGACACTCATCAGCAGCAGGCCGATCAGCACCACGGCGCGATCGCCGAGACGCGCGACCAGCAGGCCGCTCGGGAGCGCGCCGATCAGCGTCCCGGCCGGATACGCCGCCACCAGGATGCCCGCTCCGGCCTTGCTCAGGCCCGCGACATGGGCGTAGTGGGGGATCAGGGGCGTCAGCGCCGTGTAGAAACTCAGCTCTACCAGCACGAGCACGCTCACGTAGATCAGCAGCCTGCGCACGCGCGGTGGCAGCCTCTGTGACCCGCGCGCCACTCGCGACCTCGCTCTCGCCCGCCCGGCCCGCCCCGTTCGGGCAGGCTGCCGACCTGATTGGCCGTTCAGCCGACGCTATCGCAGCGGTGTGACAGGCTCGCCCGCGGCACAGGGATCTGACCGATGAGAAATCTCCGCGCGGCTCGTTACACCGGTGACGAGCGCCGCACGAGGAACTGAGGTGACACGATGGCGAGGGTAATCGCAGATCTGTCCATGTCGCTGGACGGCTTCGTGGCCGACACGTCGGACCAGGTCGGACCGCTGTTCGACTGGTACGGGAACGGCCAGGTCGAGACGCCGACCGCGGACGGCGACAAGTGGACGTTCCATACCTCGGCCGCGAGCGCCGGCTACCTCCGCGAGGCGATGAGCAAGATCAGGGCGGTCATCGGCGGCCGGCGGGTCTTCGAGGTCGGCGGGTGGGGACCGGGCGGGCACCCGTTCGGGGCCCCGATATTCGTGGTGACGCACTCGGTGCCTGACGGCTGGCCGGCCCGGGACTGGCCGCTGCCGGTGACGTTCGTGACGGACGGAGTCGCGAGCGCGGTACGGCAGGCGAGCGCGGTCGCCGGCCCGGACGGCTGGGTGGGCGTAGCCGGCCCGGACATCATCCGGCAGTGCCTCCAGGATGGTCTGCTCGACGAGCTCAGGATCGACCTGGTCCCGGCCTTCCTCGGCGCGGGCATCCGCTACTTCGACGGGATAGCCGCGGACGCCGCGCGGCTGGGCAACCCGCGGGTGATCGAGGGCGACCGGGTGACGCACCTGATCTACCCGGTCGAGCGCTAGCCGGCCCGCGCTGGCGGCATGGCTGCGTCCCGCGGCCGGTAGGTCAGCACGACCACGCCGCTGCTGAGCGTCCTGCTGCTCGCGAGCTCCAGGGCAAAGGAGCCGACATCCTGGAACGGCGGCTGCCCCGGCCCGGTCGTGTCCGGCACCAGCCAGATCCGGAACTCGTCGACGAGGCCGTGCTCCAGCAGCAGCCTGTCCAGCGGCCCGGTGCCGTATTTCAGCAGGTAGCCCTCTCCCTGCTGCTTGAGCGCCGCCAGCGCGGCCGCCGGGTCGGGCCCCAGCGGCGCGGCGTTCCACGACAGCCGGGTGAGTGTCCTGGTCGCGACATACTTGGGGATCGCGTTCATCCGCGCTACGAAGTCCCCCATCGGACCGGGCTCTGGCGTCATCGCCGTGTACGCGGCGGACAGGCCCTCGTACGTCTTGCGCCCGAGCACCAGCGCGTCCGCGCCGAACAGCAGCTCCCGGTTGAGCGCGCCGCCGTCGGGACAGTTCAGGTACGGCGGGCCCCACTCCTGCGGCGCGCCGACGTCGCCGCCCAGCGTCACGAACGTGGACTCGATCAGCCTGCGTGTCACCTGGCCACCCCGAGCCGCAGCGCGGTGACCGAGCCCGAGCGCGTGCCGCTCACCGGCGTGAGGCTCACCCGCCCGGTGCCGGCGGCGCTCACAGCAGCGCGTCCAGCTTGGTGAACGAGCTCTCCCACCCGGTCCTGGTCTGGTCGCCGATCTCCGGGTCGAAGGGGCCCTGCCGCAGCTCCAGCCGGGTCTTGCCGTCGCCCTCGTCGTGGAACTCCAGCCGCAGCGTCGCGCGCAGCGTGCCGTCGACGCCGGGCACTCCCTCGGCCGCCATGTCGGCCACCAGCAGCTCGTTCTCCGTCACCGCGGTGAAGACCGCGTCGATCGGATTGCGGAAGCCAGGATCGGCGTCGACGGTCATCACGAACCGCAGGCGCCCGCCGACTCTGGCGTCGATCTCGACGGTGTCCCGCGGCACCGACGCACCGACCGGCCCGAACCACCTGGCTAGCTGATCCGGGTCGACGAAGGCCTGGTATACCAGCTCGCGCGGCGCGTCGAAGATGCGGGAAATGCAGATCTGGTTCGTCATGGTTCCGTCCCTTCCCTTTGCTGGCGGACCCGGCGGAGGTGCGCGTCGAGCCGCTCGAAGCTCTCGTCCCAGAACCTTCGGTACTGCTCCATCCAGTCGGTCGCCTCCCTGAGCGGCGCGGCCTCGAGAGTGCTCGACAGCCACTGACCGGACCGGCTGCGGCTGATCAGGCCGGCCCGCTGGAGGACCTTCAGGTGCCGGGAGATGGCCGGCATGCTGATGGCGAACGGCTCAGCCAGCTCGGTCACCGTCGCGTCCCCCTCGGCCAGCCGGGCAAGGATCGCCCGCCTGGTGGGGTCCGCCAGCGCCCCGAAGATCACGCTGAGCTGATCACCGGACATTTAACCGCTCCGTTAATTAACTGATGTGTTAAACATAACGCCTCGCAGCGCCGTCCGCAAGGCTCGCCTCCGGACCTTCCATCGATTCGCAGGCCACAAATACGCCCATACCAGTCGCGAAAGTGGCGCAAGTCGATGGAATGTGGCGATGTACCGGGCGGCAGCCGCCGGACAGTGCAGCGGGACCGCTCGCCGCGGCGCCTCGCAGCGCGGCGGCGGAGCGACGCCAGGCGCGGCCGGACCGCCTGCGGCGGGCGGGGACACGCCGGACGCCAGGGCGGGCGGGGACGCGCCGGACGCCAGGGCGGGCGGGGACTCGCCGGACGCCAGGGCGGCCGAACCGCGTGGGCGACAGGGCGGCCGAACCGCGTGGGCGACAGGGCGGCCGAACCGCGTGGGCGACAGGGCGGCTAGCGGCGGTGCCGTGCAGCGCGCGGCGGTCCGCCGGTCAGGCCACCGTGCGCGGGTCGACGCCGATGCCGCCGGCCCCGCTGCTCTCGTACGCGGCGAGCGCGAACCGCAGCACGTCGACTGCTTCTTCGCCGCTCCACAGCAGCGGGCCCTCCCCCGTCTGCAGCCACCGCAGCCAGTGCCGGCCCGAGTCGCGGAAACTGCTCCCCCAGTCATCGTCGAGCGCGTGGTAGCTGCGCATCTCGCCATCGGTGTAGACCTCGAGGGCCGGCTGCTGTATCCCGCGGCCGGTGCACCGGTTCACCCGGGCGAAGCCCTTGGTCCCGGTGATCTCCCAGCGCTCGTCGTTGGTGTAGTAGTCGGAGCGCAGGTACATGTCGGGCGCGACCGTGATGTCCCAGCCGCCGCGCACCCCGTTCTCGTGCTGCCAGGTGATCATCGTCGGCGCGTCCAGGTAGATGGGGTCGCCGATCACCGTATGCCCGATCCACGCGCGCACCTCGCGGATCGGACCGAACAGCCAGATCGCGGTCGACAGCTTGTGCCACCCGTCATCGAACACCATGATCCCCCGGCCCAGCTTCATCTGCTCCATCTGCCATTCGAAGCTGGACCACGGCACGTCCCAGCCGCCGAGGCCGGTGCCGACCATCTTCATGTGATAGCCGACGACGTCGCCGAGCTCGCCCGACTCGGCAACCGCCTTGAGCCGGTGCAGCGGCTGGTAGAAGAGATAGTTCTCCATGATCCGCAGCACCCGGCCGCTGGCCTCGGCCGCCTTGAGCATCCGGCGCGCACCGGCCAGGTCGTTGCACATCGGCTTCTGGCAGTTGACGTGCCAGCCGTTCCCGAGCAGCTCCTCGACGCCCTCGACGTGCAGCGGGGCGGGCAGCAGCGACTCGACGACGTCCACCTCTACGCCGCTCGCCGCCAGTTCCGCGATGGACGGGAACGTCGTCGCGTCGGGCCAGTCGGCCTGCCGCTGCGCGCGGCGCTCCGCGCTCGGATCGACGAGCGCGACGACCTCGACGTCGGCGTTGGCGACGTAGCCGCGCATGTTCAGGTCATAGATCCGGCCGAGCCCGACGAACGCGGCGCGGACGGGTCGGTTGTACGGCACGAATGTCACGGCGCGTGGCCTCCTCGGGCACCTCGATGGAGGCAGTTATCCGATGGAAGACCGCGGAGCGCCACCATTCGTCCGCATCGTAGACGCCACGTGACATTCCTGTCAGGTGGAGTCTCAGCTCACCTGATCCAGCCAGTGCCGGTACGTCCTCC
>Ga0335078_10008570_pt1 | contig 15209 bp, 12 predicted proteins | sample Lox_Sample_32_FD_206711 | JGI IMG/M metagenome (GOLD analysis project Ga0335078, IMG submission 206711) | Soil microbial communities from Loxahatchee National Wildlife Refuge, Florida, United States - Lox_Sample_3.2 | ecosystem: Environmental > Terrestrial > Soil > Wetlands | place: USA... | reverse complement strand
CGCACGACTGTCTTCGCGCCCGCGATGGTTGGTCCGCGCCGCGCTTGCAGTCGCCATCTTGGCCGGGGGCGCCGGCGGCGCGTATTTCTGGTGGCAGCGCCTCCACCCGGCCGTGCCCGCTGGCATCGTCTTCGGCAATGGCCGGCTGGAGGCCGACGAGATCAACATCGATACCAAATACGCCGCGCGCATCGCCGAGATCCTGGTTGACGAAGGCGATCTGGTCAAAGCCGGCCAGGTCGTCGCCCGCATGGACACGCGCGACCTCGAAGCGTCGCTGAAGAAGGCGCAAGCCCAGGTCCTTCAGGCGCGCCGCGCCGTCGACGAAGCGAACGCCAACGTGGCCCAGCAACGGGCTCTGTTGCTGTTGGCCAAGCAGGAATATGAACGCGCCGAATACTTGGTGCAGAAGGGGTTTCAAACCAAAGAGGTCTTGGACCAGCGTCAGCAGCAGCTCGATGTCGCTAATGCCGCGCTCGAAGCGGCGATACATCGGGCGACGGCGCTCGAACATGCCCTCGACGCGGCGACGCACGATGTCGAGCTCTACACCGTCGAGATCGCCGACGACACGCTCGTCGCGCCGCGCGACGGCCGCATTCAGTATCGCATCGCCAATGTCGGCGAGGTGCTGCCGGCGGGCGGCCACGTGTTCGCGATGCTCGATACCTCGAACGTCTACATGGACATCTACCTGCCGACGCGCGAGGCCGGAGAAGTGAGATACGGCGCCGATGCCCGCATCGTGGTTGATGCGTATCCGAAGATTCCGATCCCGGCCAAGGTCACCTATATCGCCACCCAGGCGCAGTTTACGCCCAAGACTGTCGAGACGAAAAACGAGCGGGACAAACTCATGTTCCGCATCCGGGTTCGCATCGATCCGGATTGGCTGCGCGCGCGAAGCGATGCCGTGAGCAGTGGGTTGCCGGGCCTCGCTTACGTGCTCGCGAGCCGCCAGGCGAAATGGCCCGCCTCCCTGCAGGGACCCGCGGTAACGACGGGGACCGCGGTTCGACAGTACAACGCAGCGCCGCCGGCCGCGACGACGCCGTCAGCCGCCGCGAGTCCGCAGGGCACTGCCGCGCAATGAATGGGTCTGTTGCGCCGGTTGCGACGCTGACCGACGTCACCCAGCGCTATGGTCGATTGGCCGCACTCGATCACGTGACCATCGCGGTGCCGGCCGGCTGCATGGTCGGGCTGATCGGCCCGGACGGAGTCGGCAAATCGACACTGCTCAGCCTTGTCGCCGGCGCGCGTCGGGTGCAGTCGGGCAGCGTTTTTGTTCTCGCCGGCGATATGACGGACAGCGCGCATCGCACCGCTGTCTGCCCGCGCATCGCCTATATGCCGCAGGGCCTGGGAAAGAATCTCTATCCCGAACTGAGCATCCGCGAGAATGTCGAGTTCTTCAGCCGCGTCTTCGGGCAGTCGCGCGCGGAACGCGCATGGCGGATCGCCGAACTGCTGCGCGCCACCGGGCTTGCGCCGTTTGCCGAGCGTCCGGCGAAGAAGCTTTCCGGCGGCATGCGGCAGAAGCTCGGTCTGTGCTGCTCGCTCATTCACGATCCCGACCTGTTGATCCTCGACGAGCCGACCACTGGCGTCGATCCGCTTTCCCGGCGGCAGTTTTGGGAATTGATCGATCGCATTCGTCTGCGTCGCGCCGGCATGAGCGTCGTCATAGCCACCGCATACATGGACGAGGCCGAGCGCTTCGATTTGCTGGTGGCGATGAACGCCGGCAAGATCCTGGCTGCCGGCTCGCCGGCCGAGCTGAAAGCGCGCACGCAAGCAAGCACCGTCGAAGGCGCTTTCGTGGCGCTGCTGCCCGAAGCGATGCGCGCCGGGCACGGGAAGCTCACAATTCCACCGCGCGCCGAACGCGATCACGCGACGGTCATCTCGGCGCGCAATCTCACCTGCCGCTTCCGCGATTTCACGGCCGTCGACCGCGTGAATTTCACGATCGAGCGCGGCGAGATCTTCGGCTTTGTCGGCTCCAACGGCTGCGGCAAAACCACGACCATGAAGATGCTGACGGGCTTGCTGGCGCCGAGCGAGGGCGAGGCGCTGCTGTTCGGCGCGCCGCCCGACACGAGCGACATCGAGTCGCGACGCCGGGTCGGCTATATGTCGCAGGCGTTCTCTCTCTATAGCGAGCTCACGGTCAGGCAGAATCTGGAATTGCACGCGCGTCTTTTTCACCTGCCTGCGGCAAAGGCGAGAGCGCGGATCGCCGAATTGGTCGACCAGTTCGGCTTGCAGGACCATCTCGACAAGCTCGCCTCTAATCTGCCGCTCGGCATTCGCCAGCGGCTGTCGCTCGCGGTCGCGGTCGTTCATGAGCCGGAAATGCTCATCCTCGACGAGCCGACATCGGGGGTGGATCCGCTGGCGCGCGACAGCTTCTGGGAGCTGCTCATCGATCTGTCGCGCCATCAGGGGGTGACGATATTCGTCTCCACCCATTTCATGAATGAGGCGGAGCGCTGCGACCGCATCTCGCTCATGGACTCCGGGCGCGTCCTCGCGACCGATGCGCCCGGCAATCTGGTCAAGGCGCGCGGGACCGCGACGCTCGAAGACGCCTTCATCAGCTTTCTGGAAGAAGCGACCGGCGCGGCGGCAACAGCGGAGCGGCCGCCCGCCGCCGCCCCCGCCCGCGCGCCGCGTCTTCCGGCGCCGCCGCGGCGCGCCTTCAGCCTGCAGCGCCTCTTCGCCTATGCAATACGCGAAGCCATCGAACTGCGGCGCGATCCAATTCGCCTGGGATTTGCCTTGTTCGGCACGGCGCTGCTGATGCTGGTTTTCGGATTCGGGATCTCGACCGACGTCAACAATCTCAGTTTCGCGGTGCTCGATCACGACCAGACCCACGAGAGCCGCGCCTACCTCGAGGAACTGCGCGGTTCGACCTACTTCGTGGAGAAGCCACCGCTGGTGGACTACTCCGACCTTGAGAAGCGCATGCAGAGCGGCGCGATCAAGGCGGCAATCGAGATACCCCCGGGCTTCGGACGCGATTTGGAGCGCGGGCGCCCGACCTGGGTCGGCGCCTGGGTCGACGGCGCCATGCCGTTCCGCGCCGATACGATCCGCGGCTACTTGCAGGCCACGCATCAGCTCTATCTGAGCGATCCGGCCGTGAAGACAACGCTGCCGCAGCCGCGTCCACCGGCCCACATCGAGTTGCGATTCAAGTACAACCAGGACTTCGAAAGCGTCTACGCGATGGTGCCGACGAGCCTGTCGTTGTTGCTGGCGCTGTTTCCGGCAATCCTCATGGCGCTCGCGATCGTGCGCGAGAAGGAGCTCGGCTCGATCACCAACCTATATGTGACGCCGGTGACCCGGGCCGAATTTCTGCTCGGCAAGCAGCTCCCTTATGTCGCCGTCGCCATGGCGAACTTTTCGCTGATGTTCCTGATGGCGATTTTCATCTTCCAAGTGCCGCTCAAAGGCAGCTTCTTGGCGCTGCTTTTGGGAGTGCTCATCTATGTCACCGCAACGACCGGCTACGGGATGGTGATTTCGTCGTTCGCCTCGACGCAGATCGCGGCGCTGTTCGGCACCGCGATCTTGACGTTCCTCCCGGCCTCGCAGTTCTCCGGAATGATGGTGCCGGTCTCCTCGCTGTCGGGAACAGCCCAGCTCATGGGCCGGGCGTTTCCTATGACCTACTTCATTCCCATCAGCACCGGCACATTTACCAAGGGATTGGGCTTTATGGATCTCGCTGGAAAGATAGCCGAGCTCTCCATGTTCATCCCCGCCCTGACGCTCATCGGTCTGCTGCTGCTGCGCAAGCAGGAACGCTAGGACGCCCGCCGATGCGCATGCTCGAAAACATCTTCTGGCTCGGCACCAAGGAGCTGCGCAGCTTCTTCAGCGATTACGTCCTCATGGCCTTCGTCGCCTATGCATTCTCGCTGCTGATCATGGCGCAGGCGCACAGCTTTTCGCAGGAAGTGCACAACGCTTCGATCGGGGTCGTCGATGAGGATCACTCCGAGCTGTCGCGGCGCATCACCAGAGCGTTTTTGCCGCCTTACTTCCACGAACCGCGGGAGATCGCCGAACGAGATGTCGTCCCGCTGATGAATCTCGGCAAATATACTTTCGTCATCGACATTCCTCCGAATTTCGAGCGCGATGTTCTGGGCGGACGCAATCCCGCCATTCAGGTGAATGTCGATGCGACGATGATGGTGCAAGGCGGTATGGGCGCGGATTATGCGCAGCAGGTCATCATGACCGAGATTCAGGACTTTCTCTCGCGCGCCGAAGGCTCGCCGCCGCCGCGGGTCAATCTTGACGTGCGCATCATGTACAACCCTAACGTCACGACCGCATGGTTCACCTCGGTCATGGGCCTGATCAACAGCGTCAGCATGCTGGCCATTATTCTCGCCGGCGCCGCCATTGTTCGCGAGCGCGAGCACGGCACCATGGACCATCTTCTGGTGATGCCGTTGACGCCGTTCGAGATCGCGATGGCGAAAGTCTGGGCGACTGGACTGATCATCACCACGGCCGTCGGGTTTTCGCTCTACGTGGTGGTGCGCACCCTGCTCGGCGTTCCGATTGCCGGCTCAGTGCCGCTGTTCCTGTGCGGAGTAGCGATCTATCTGTTCTTTGCTTGCGCCATCGGCATATTCATCGGTACGGTCGCACGGTCGATGCCGCAGCTTGGCCTGCTCTATCTGTTGATCTTCCTGCCGATGAACATGCTCTCGGGCAGCAATACGCCCCTCGAAAGCATGCCGCCCTGGCTGGCGACCATCATGCAGGCGTCGCCGTCGACGCACTTCGTCTCCTTCGCGCAGGCGATCCTGTATCGCGGCGCCGGCATCGACGTGGTCTGGCCGCGGTTCATCATAGTCGCCGGAATTGGCGGTGTGTTCTTCGTGCTCGCCATCCTGCGGTTCAGATCGACCGCAGCGCAGGCGGCATAATCGCACGTGTTGATCTGAGCGACAGCGTTATCCGGCGGCCTTGCGTTGGCCCTGCATCAGTCCATCCAGAAGGTCTCTGGTATGGCGCGCGATCATGAGATTCTCGTCCGTCGGCACGACCCAGGCCGAAACTCTCGCGGCCGGGACGGAGATTTGCGGGCCGCCAGCGAGATTGGCGCGTTCGTCGAGTTCGACGCCGATCCATTTGGCGTTGTTGCACACGCGCGCGCGAATTTCGGCGGCGTGCTCGCCGATTCCGGCGGTAAAGACGATGGCATCGAGGCCGCCAAGTGCCGCGGTCAACGAGCCGAGCTCGCGTCCGATGCGATAGACGAACAGGTCGACCGCCTCCTTGGCACACGGAAGTTCGCTTGCGAGCAAGGTGCGCATGTCAGCCGATAGTCCGGACACCCCGAGTAGTCCCGACTGCTCGTAGATGAGGTGTTCGATCGCGCGGGCATCCAGACCTTCGTCGCGCATGAGATAGAGGATGACGCCGGGATCGAGCGTGCCGGTGCGGGTTCCCATCGGCAGACCGTCCACAGCGGTGAAGCCCATCGTCGTTGCGACGCTGCGGCCTTGCGCGATGGCGCACATGCTCGCGCCGTTGCCGAGGTGGGCGACGATGATCTTTCCGTCGGAACAGTGCGGCGCGACGCGCGGCAGGACCGACATGATGTATTCGTACGACAGGCCATGGAAGCCGTAGCGGCGGATGCCCTTGGCGGTCAGTGCGCGCGGCAGGGCGAATTCCTGCGCGATCGGAGGATCAGTCCGATGAAATGCGGTGTCGAAGCAGGCGACCTGCGGGACCGCGGGCGCGACCGATCTCATCGCACGGATGGCCTCAATATGATGCGGCTGGTGCAGCGGAGCGAGAGGCACAAGCTCTTCGAGCGAGGCGAGGACTTTGTCATCGATCAGGACCGGTGATGAGTAAAGCAGGCCGCCATGGACCACGCGGTGGCCGACCGCCGCGAAGCCGGCCTCGTTGCCGATATGAGCTGCGAACCAGTCATGGATGGCCGTCAGCGCGCTTTCATGGTCATTGCCGGCGATCGGCCGCTCGATCAGCCTGTTGCCGTTAGCGTCGGCGACTTCGAGCCGCGCCGATTTCCCGTCGGCCTGGCCGAGGCCCTCGACCTGGCCGTGCGGCCCTGCCGACAGCGGCCGGTCCGGGCACGTCTCGTAGATCGAGAACTTGCAGCTCGACGAGCCCGCGTTGATGACGAGGATTGGCCCGCGCATGACTTCAATCCGCCAATTTGCCGGTATTGGCCGCGGCAATGCGGCAGGCGTGGGCGTAGAGAGCCGCCACCGCGCAGCTCGCCATACGGGTGCGCACGTTGTCTGCGCGGCTGGTCAGGATAATCGGCACTCTCGCGCCGAGCACGATGCCGGCGGCGTCGGCGTCGGCGAGAAAGCTCAGCTCCTTCGCCAGCATGTTGCCGGCTTCGAGATCGGGTACCAGCAGGATGTCCGCGTCGCCTGCGACCGGGGAGGAGATGTGCTTGATGCTCGCTGCCTCTCTGTTGATGGCATTGTCGAGCGCCAGCGGTCCCTCGAGCACCGCGCCGGTGATCTGCCCGCGTTCGGCCATCTTGCATAGCGCCGCGGCCTCGATCGTCGAAGGGATTTTCGACGTGATGGTCTCGACGGCGGAGAGAATCGCAACCTTGGGGCGCTCGATTCTCAGCGCATGGGCGAGATCGATTGCGTTCTGCACGATGTCGACCTTGTCTTCCAGGGACGGGAAAATGTTGACGGCGGCGTCGGTGATGAAAAGCGGCTTGGCGTAGGTCGGCACATCCATGATGAAGACATGGCTGATGCGGCGGGCGGTGCGAATGCCGGTGTCCTTGTTGACCACGGCCGCCATCAGCTCGTCTGTGTGCAGGCTGCCCTTCATCAGCGCGTCGACTTCTCCGGCCCGCACGATCTCGACCGCCTTGGCCGCCGAGGCGTGGCTAAACGGCGTATCCACGATTTGCAACGGCGCGATGTCCAAATTCAGTGACGCAGCGAGCTGCCGAATGCGCGCTTGAGGTCCGACAAGCACCGGCTTGATGATCTTCGCCTCAGCCGCTTCGACGGCGCCGCGGAGCGAGGTCTCGTCGCAGGGATGGGCTACGGCCGTCCGCACCGGCGCCAGCGCATGGCAGGCGTAGATCAGCGCATCGTATTTCTCATGCTTGCGCGGTTCGGCCATTTTTTGCGTCCATCACGTGAGAGCCGCGGTTTCATCGTCCCGGCATGTGACCGTGCGTGGCCGCTGGCGGCCTTGCTGCAAGGCATGCAAGGTCAAGGATTGCTCCACCGAATCTCGGGCTCCTTGCGGGGAACGGGCGGAGGCCAGCGCTTCGGATGGCCGACGATGATCGGAGCAACGGGCTTGTAGGCTGGCGGCAGCTTCAGAATTGTCTTTCCCTCGGGCGTTCCGAGCCAGGCTTGAGAGAATCCGATCCAGCAGGTGCCGAGTCCGGCCGCCCGCGCGGCGAGCATGAGATTTTCGGCGGCGAGAGCGCAATCCTCGACCGCCCAGGGTATCTCCGACGTGGTCGAGATTACGATGAGCGCCGGCGCATGATAAAAGATGTCAAAGTTCGAATCGTTCAATACTTCGTTGAAATGGTGCGACAGAAGGCCGACCGGCGTGCTCTTTAGCATGTACGCCTTGGACTCGCGCGATATTTTGCCGAGCACCGCTTTGTCCGTGACAACGCAGAACGAGTAGGGCTGCTGATTGACCGCGCTGGGCGCCTGGACGGCTGCGTCGATGAGTTCGCGTATCGCGTCGTTGCTGACCGGCTCGGACGTGAATTCGCGTACCGACCGTCGCGCGTAAATCGCCTCTTTGAGTTCCATGGCCGCTCTCGCTCTTCAGCGCTTTGAAAACAATACGGCACGCTGCGCTTGCTGAATTGACGGAAGTCAAGCGGCCGCGGAGGTGTCACTCCGCGGCGGCGCCATGACAGACAGAGGTCTGCATTCGCCAGCGGCCGATTTCTTCGAGCTCGGCCTGCGGCGCTTCGCTGACGATGGTACCCCGACCGAGGTGGATTGTTCCCGCTTCGCTGTCGAGCGATAACCAGTCCCCCTGTCTGATCGAATGTCCCGCGAGCCGCACGTCGTGGGCCGCCGTGTCGATTACAAGGTCGGTGCAACCGACAATGCATGGCTTTCCCATTTGGCGTGCCACCAGCGCCGCATGTGCCGTGCGTCCGCCTTTGGCGGTCAGAACTCCGGCCGAAACGGCGAAACCGGCAACGTCGCGTGTACTGGTGTCAGGGCGAACGAGGATCACCGGATCGCCGCCTGCCGCCAGTCGCTTGGCGCTGTCCGCATCGAAGGTCGCCCGCCCGATGGCGACCCCCGCCGATGCACCTGTCCCACGGGCGACCGCCGGTCCGGCATCGATCAATCGCTTGCACGCAATGTCGTTGAGCTTCACGTTCGCAAGGCGCTGCAGGCCTTCGGACGCCGTGATGCGTCCGGCCTTGACCAAGGCGATTGCGAAACGAAGCGCGGCCAACGGTGTCCGCTTGGCCGAACGGGTTTGCAAAAGCCACAGCTTTCCGTTCTCAATGGTAAATTCAACATCCTGGACGTCGCCGAAATCCTGCTCGAGCCGCGCGAGAGCTTCCAGCAGTTGATTGGCGACGGCGGGCATGCTGCGTGCAATGGCTTCTCCGTTTTCGGGATTGCGACTTCCCGATACGATGTCCTCGCCCTGGGATCCAAACAATACGTCGATCACGGGTGTGGCTGAGCCGCTGGAAGGATCGCGCGAGAAAGCGACGCCCGCGCCCGATTCGGCGCCGCTGTTGCCAAACACCATCGCCTGGATCGTAACGGCGGTGCCCTGCAAATCTTCGAGATGCTCGAGCTTGCGATACGCGCAGGCACGCTCGCTCAACCATGATCGATGCACGGCGGCCGTCGCCGCCAGGAGTTGTTGCGCCGGATCCTCGGCGAGGGGGGCGTCCTCGTCCTGGATGATTTGCTCGTAGCGCGTCGCAAGCCGTTCGAGGGCTTCGCTGTCGAGGGCCTGCTCGCCGGCAAGGCCTTCAGCGGCGAGCGATTTGCGGCACTCCGCGTCGAACACGGCGCCCTCAAGACCGAGCACCACGGCGCCGTAGCTCTCAAGGAAGCGGCGCCGGCAATCATGGGCAAAGCGCGGATTGCCGGTCATGCGTATGAGGCCGCGCACCGCTGTCGGAGTGCAGCCGACATCAAGGATGGTGTCCAACATGCCGGGCATCGATCTTGCGGCGCCGGAGCGCACCGAGACCAGCAGTGGGCGATGCGGGTCATCGAACGCCCTTCCGGTCGCCTTTTCGAGGAAGGCAATCCCTTCGGACAGCGCTTTCGCGATCCTCTGCTTGGTATCGGGCTCGCCCCGCGCGCTGGCGGCACAAAGCTCGATCGGCAGCACGAATGCGGGCGGTACCGGCAGGCCTAGCGCTGCCATCTGCGCAAGATTGGCGGCCTTGGCGCCGACGATCTCCGGTGAGGGCCGTTCACCGGACCCGTCGGCGATGCGCACGATTTCTGTTTGGCTTTTCATTTGTAAGCGAGGTCGGCGAGCACATGGTCGCGCAGGAAATGCCCGAAGCGGGCGAGGTGATCGGTCGATCGTTCAAGAGCGCGTGCAACCTCAAGTACGGACAACGACATCTTGAGAGTGTATTCGCCGGTCAGGATCGTCGCCGTCACTGCCCGCTCGGCTGCATCGGCCCTGTGCTCGGCTTCAACGAGGCGGCCGACCGCGGCGAGCGCATCCTCAGTGTCGACGCGATGTCCTTCCGGCACCTCGGCGGCCGAAGCGGCCGCGACTGCAACCGCCTCGGTGCCGGCGAGCGCGGCCGCTGAAAGTTCCGCCAGCGGGTCGAGAAGCGCCGTTGGAACTTCGGATGGAACGAGCGCCGCGGCGAAAGCCGCCTGCTCGAGATCGTCGATTGCATCTTCAACCTGATCGACGAGGCGCTCGATACCGCGGTCGGCGCCAACCCGCGCGATTTCGCTGCGCGCCTCGACCGCGATCCGGTCGGCCTTTTCCTCGATGCGCCGCGCGCGCTCGGCGAGAGTTGCGGGATCGCACGGCCGCCCGGCGCGTCGATCGGCAAAGAGTGAGCCGAGCCGCTCCACAATGTCGCGCGCGAGGCCGGCCTGCCGGATGACGATCGAAAAGAACTCCGCATCGACGCGTCCGAGATGCGCAACCAAGGCCGTCTCGATGCGGTCTCTGGCCAACCGCAGCGAGCTGCCCTGGAGCAGCGCCTCAGCCGAAATTCGCAGGACCGTTTTCAGGAAATCGACCGCCGCCTCTCGCCCCAGCGCGCCGTCCAACCGTTCGCCAAATCCGATCCGCGCCGGCGCCGCATGGTGGACGGCGGATGCGACAAGTTCGGCGCCGCCGAGTTCGAGAAATCCTCTATGACCCACACGGTTGCGCGCGGCCCAATCGAGAATGCGGATTGCGCTGGCATTGGGCAGCCACTGGCGAAGAACCTTGCGGGCCTTGTTCCAGTCGATCAGAAAGACCAGCGAGGCGCCGAGTGCTTCGAGGAAGGCGTCGCGGTCTTTGCTGGCAGATGCGGCGTACCGTCCGCTGACGAGATAGAACGCTTCGTCATCTGCGAGGCCCTTCACGCTCTTGCGCTCAAGGCCGCTCCACTGAACGGGAAAATCTCGGGAAAGCCTGGTGAAGAACGTCGCGCGCGCGTGATGAACATCGGTGTAGGTCACCGTTACAGCTTCCAGATCGACGGCGATCACCACAACATGCGCGTCGGTTTCGCCGATGTCGTTCTGGATCGTCAGCCGCCCGCCCGCGCGCGTTGCCGTCGTGGCGAGGCCGGGATGGGTGAATTTGAGCTTGCGCGTCTTTTCGACCCCGCGCATGAAAGCTTCAACCGCGGACCGGTCTTGCGGCAGCAGCCCATAAGCATGGGCGCCGGCGACATCCTCCTCCGCATGAATGGCGGCGAGCCGATTGAGGCTCTTGTGCAGATCCATGATGAGGCGATGCAGACTGTCGTTCACGTCGCCGACCGTCGCAAGCGCAGCGATTTCGGCGTCCTTCAGATAGTCCGAAGACCCAAGCGTGGTTGTCGCTTGAATTGCACCGAGACGGGCTCCGGCCTGATCGCCTTGGGTCTTATCAGCCGCCTCGATCGGCCGAAGCATCGACGTCATGTCGTCCCAGATGGCCTTGCCCAGGATCGCGAGGCCGGGAGCCATGATCCGTTCGTCGCTCGACAAGATCGCGCAATTTACCAGCGCCTCAAGCGGCATGGGATCGACGCCGGCCGTTCGGCATTCGTCCATTAAATTGAAGCGCGCGCCCTGCGGATCGCGCGCGTGCCTGGCCGACGCCTGCAGAGCGCTCAGGCGCACCTTGACCCTGTCATTCGCCGCCAGGCCCTCGGCAATAAGCGAGGGCAGTAGAAGATCGGCTTGCCCAAGTTCTTCAATGATCCCGGATTTCACCGGCCCTGCTCCCGATATTTGCGATACTGCCAATATTTGAAGGGAGGAAACACGTCATAATCAAGCCGATCATTGAGCTAAATCATTCATTCAATTGTCATAATTCGAGCCTCCCGGCTCGCCGCTTTTTGTCCCGAAAACTCGCACGGAAGATTGATGTGAATCAACGTCGCCCGCGCTATCTTGATCTGTTTTGTGCAACTGAATTGAACATCCCGACGGATGCGGAGCCTTGGCCGAATGGACCTTAAGCTTGCAAGGGCGCTAAAAGCTGCCGACTTTCCGGTAACAGGATTTCAACTGGGGCACCGCTTCTACCCGCATGAGGACGCCCTTGAGTGGAGCGAAGCGACGCGAACTCATGGAGTGACGATCACCGCCTATGAGCTGGAAAACCACCTCAGGGACATTGCCGATGGCTATTACTGCCCTGGCCTGTCCGATCTCATTGCGGCTTGCGGTGACAAGTTGGCTCGGTTGCATATCATCAAGGACACGTGGATGGCAGAGAGCGAAAACTCTAAACACGTTGGCGAGGGCGCGACCCCGGAACAGGCCGTCGGACGATTGTGGCTTGCCTTGAACGGCCATCGGCGTTCGCTCGACCAGTCGGCCGCCTAGCGCTTCGGGGAGGCAAGCCCTGACGCTCGCTTGTAATTTCGACACGACCTGACGTTACGTCGGGCAAATGACACGAGTAACTGGAGGCGAGATTGGATAGGATCATGATTCCGCACGATGCGCTGGTGTTCGTCGGTGACGGCCAGAAGGCTCTGTTGCTACGCAATGCCGGCGACGAAAAGTTCCTCGACCTGAGAGCCGAGCGTGTGTTCAAGGATGAAAATCCGCCAACGCACGAGCAGGGGACGGATCGCCCGGGCCGGGCCTTCAAGCGGGCCGGAACCAACCTGCGCAGCGGCGTGGAGGCCACCGACTGGCACGAACTGGAGAAGGAGCACTTTGCCGGGCGAGTGGCGGCGGCCTTAGAGCAGGTCGCCCGCAGCAACAACGTCAAAGCGATCGTGATTGTCGCGCCCCCGCGCACTCTGGCGGCGCTGCGGCAGGCATTTCACGCAGACATAGCGGCACGAATCATCGCCGAGATCGGCAAGGATCTCACGAAGCATCCGGTTTCTGAAATCAGCAAGCACCTATTGCGATGACCGCGGCATTCCCCCGGAGGTTTGCCGCAGCGGGCTCCAAATATTGGAGTCGGACCTAGCTAGGCCGTCTTTGAAACACGCCCTCATGTTGGCGGGGAAAGCCCGCCGCCCAGGCTCATCCGATTGAGCTATTGCGCAGAGGCAACGCCGACGTCAGGTCGTTTGCATCTCGCGCAGGCGAGATTTGCCGGCGACGATCCTCGGTCCCTGGCCGATGGGGCGGGAATTCGGTTGCTGGGAGTCGCCGCCGAGCTTTACGCCGGCGCTCGCATTGCGATCTCCCAGGTTCCGGGTCTGAAAGTCACCCCACGCCAAGATCAGGCCGTACCCAATAAAAGCCGCGCAAATTGCGGAGACAATGATCGCGTCCGTAGCTGCCATGTCAGGGCTCCTCTATTTTCTAAACGATATCGTGAAGGACCAGACGGGTTTTGATTTGGATCAATTCGCTGTTCAGTCGCCGCCGACAAAATCGTGTGGAAGGTTCGAGTGACGCCTGGGGCCGAACTTGTTCCAAAGGGATGCCGTCGGCCGTAGTCGTTACTCATTCCATGACGTGGAGCAGCAACACCTCTTCCTTGGGCGTGAGCTTGGAAGAGTCGTCGTCGGCCTTGTCAGTGGGTACGTCGGTCTCAAGCGCTAGATACAGGGATTTTGCTGCTTCCCGTAGGGCCTCGCGGTGCGCGCGATCTGCGAGCGGTATCGAGGCGACAGTCTTTGCGAGGTCACCTAGGATCTCGGCGAACAAGGCGTAATGAAAGTGCATGCGCACGGATTTTTGTGCCTCGCCGGCGCCGCGGTGGAGGCGCAGCGAAATCCCGGTCTCGTCGAGATGAGCTTCGAAGCGCGCGGCGCTTTCAAACGTGCCGATGTAGAGCTTGTCCGGAAATTCCAGCGCAACTTCAGCCTTGTCGGGAATTGGTTTGCTCATGACATGCACCTTTTCCGTTATCGAAATTGATTAAGACATCAAAATCCCAAGTGTTGTTGACCTTAATCAATTGAGGGCTCTGGCGCGCCTCGTCCTGGTCAAGAAGGATTGACTAAACTGCAAAGGCTCTCGACACAGCCGTGGTGTCGGTAAATATTGGCGTTGCGACACGGCGAGGGCGTAACGGCGCTGCTCGCCCAAACAGGTGCAAACATGTACGAGCCGAAGGGAGACCATGTTGCGAGCCTGGTCTTTCTTTGGCCGGCTTTTGCTGCCGCGGCAATGAGCGACGTGGCGGCGCACACCGCCAGGCAATTCGCGGATTTGGCGATCGGGCCGGATGAAAGGCCGGCGCACGAGCCGCGATGGGCCACGCCGAACAGCGTCGCGCTCGATCTCAAGACGGTGCGCCTGCGCGACTTCAGCACGGAGGCGGCCGCGGACACGCCCGTGCTTTTATGCGCGCCGCTTTCCGCGCACAACGCGACGATTGCGGATTTTGCGCCCGGCCACAGTCTGGTGATGGGCCTGCGTGAGGCCGGCCTTCGCCGCCTTTTCATCACCGACTGGCGATCAGCCACGGCCGGGCTGCGCCTTCACGCAATCGATGATTACCTCGCCGATCTCAACGTGCTGGTGGACGAGATCGGCGGTCCCGTCGACCTCGTCGGTCTATGCCAGGGAGGCTGGATGGCGCTCGTCTATGCCGCTCGATTTCCGGCGAAAGTCCGCAAGCTGGTGCTTGCCGGCGCGCCGATCGATCTCGCGGCCGGCTCATCCTCGCTTTCCACGCTCGCCGACATCAGTCCCCTGCCGCTTTTTCACGGTCTGCTGCGGATCGGTGACGGGCTCGTTCCCGGACGGAAGGTCATGAAATTCTGGGCAGTTGAAAGAGTGGCCCAGGAGGATATCCGGGACGTTCTGCAGATCGACGCGAACGAGTGGGCGACAGCGGGTCACATCAGGAGCTTGTTCGATGAATGGTACGCCTGGACGCTCGATCTGCCGGCGACCTATTTCCTCGATGTCGTGGAGAAGCTCTACAAGCACAACGAACTGGCGGCCGGCAAGTTCGTCGCGCTCGGCAAGACAATTGATCTCACAGCCGTAAGGGTCCCGATATTCATGCTTGCGGCCAGGGACGATGAGTTGGTGTCGCCCGAGCAATTGTTTGCCACGGAGCGCCTCGTCGGCACCGATTCGCGGAATCTGAGAAAGGCAACTGCTCCGGGCCATCACGTCAGCCTTTTCATGGGTCAGAAAACTCTCAAGAGCGTATGGCCTGAGATCGCGCATTGGCTCGCGAGCGCGCCTGGCCAGCTTGGATACCCTTAAAATTCGCGTGCTCGAAGCCGGGCGTTGCGAGTTGGATGATCTGCGCCATTTTCGCAGCGTCCCGAGGCGGTTGATCTAGGTCAAGGCCGCTGCTCGAGCGGGCGCGTATGGTTTTTAATCCGTTAACGGAGGTGTGCGATGTCCCAAATGGAGACCCATAACGAGAAACCAATCGAGTTCGCCAACGCACAAACTGCGTTCCTCGATGGCATCCGCGAGGCAAACCAGCATTGGTTCGAGCGGCTGCACACGGAAGCGAATCTGGCAGCGGAAGCCGTTTCCAATATGACCAAGGCACGGTCGGTTCCGGATGCAATGATCGCTTGG
>Ga0335078_10008569_pt1 | contig 15210 bp, 12 predicted proteins | sample Lox_Sample_32_FD_206711 | JGI IMG/M metagenome (GOLD analysis project Ga0335078, IMG submission 206711) | Soil microbial communities from Loxahatchee National Wildlife Refuge, Florida, United States - Lox_Sample_3.2 | ecosystem: Environmental > Terrestrial > Soil > Wetlands | place: USA... | reverse complement strand
TGGTCGCACGGCGTCCGGTATCAGCGGCCACCCGGTTCACTACTCGGTGATCGACAACCAGTCTCAGCCGGCGCATTCGGCCCTGATCGCGCAGAAGTGCATCAGGCAGAACAAGGCCAGCTTCATCGTCGGGCCCGAGTCCGGAGCCGACACCGAGGCGGCGCTCCCGATCGCCATCGCGAACAAGACGATTCTGATCAGCCTCTCGTCGGGCTGGCAGAGCAACGGTACAAGTCCAGCGAGCTGACCTCGTACGGGTTCCCCGGCTTCTACGACGTGTTCGCCGTCGACCCAGGTCGTGCCGCTCGACGCGACCGACATCACCCCACAGGTCCTGGCGCTGCTCAACGCCAAGCCGCAGATCATCCTGTTCGGGCTGGTGCCGGGACCACCGTCGATCACCGCGATCCGCGCGATCCGCGGTCAGGCCCCAACATCCCGATCAGCGAGTGCTCCGCCTGTGAGCTGCCGAGCTTCATCTCGGCCGCCGGCGGCGCGACCAACATGCAGCACATCTACGTGTTCGGGTCGATGCAGAACTGGCTGACCCACGCCCAGCAGGGTTCCTCGTCCGTCGACAAGGCGACGGCCGCCGGCCTGCAGCAGTACTTCGCGGGGATGAAGCTGGCCGGGTTCACCAGCGAGAACCAGATCGACAACAGCCAGGAGGGATGGGACGCCGGGCTCGAGATCAACTGGGCGGTCACGAAGGCCGGGAAGCTGGACGGGACCTCGATCATGAATCAGCTCCAGCACCTCAACATCAACACGCTCGGCATCGTCTGGAACCGCAACCCGCAGAACTACGAGAACATCTCGCAGGTCGACGCGGCGATGGAGATCATCAAGCCCGACGGGTCGGCGGCGCTGTACAGCCCATCGGGGTGGTGAGGCACCACTGAGCGCGCGGCCGGTCCCGCTCATCGGGCGCGGCCGGCTCCGCTAAGCGACCCGGCCGTCGACGCTCACGCACCGATGCGGGCCGGGGCAGGCTAGAACGGGGTCGAAGCCGCGAGTCCGAGCGCGCGCTGGAGGTCGAACGAGCTGGCAGGGCCGAACAGCCACGGGCGGCCGGCCCACATGTAGGCGTCGACGTAGCGGGACGCGAGGCCGGCGTCCGAGCCAGACAGGTGCCAGCGGGGGCTGGCGACCTGGGTGGTCGGGGGGATGCCGAGCGTCACACACAGCTTGTCGTGCGAGTTGCGGCAGGTGCGGGGGTTGTTCACGTTCCCGGGGTAGTCGCCGTTGAGGAACCCGGCCCCGTTCTGGGCCGTGCTGACCACGAAGTGCTTGTTGCGGATGCCGGCCGCCGCGAGCGCCTGCACCAGCCGGGCGCCGTACTCGATCTCGCTGCTGGTCGTGTCGTACTCGCTGGTGTTGAGCGCGAATCCGCGCACGGACCTGATGCCGGCCCGCTCGAGCATCGATACCGCCGCGTTGAACGCGGGGAAGTACCGGGCCCCCGCGTCGACGTACACCGTCGTGTGCGGCAGCGCGTTGAACCGTTGCGCCGCGTAGCTGACCAGCTGGAGCGGCACCGGCGAGGGCGCGCACACCGCGAACGGCAGGTCGGGCTGCAGGATCAGCGCCACGCGTGAGGACCCGATCCCGGCGGCGAAGTTGTTGATCCACGTCTTATAACTGAGCTGGTTGGCCGCGTTCCACGAGCCGTTCGGACAGGCCTGCCCCTCCCACGGATCCAGGCGGAAGATCGCCACCTGGCTGAGCACCGCCGGATTGCCGTGGGTTGTGGTTGAAATGAAGTCCTGGGCCACGCTCTTGGCTTGCGAGTCCGGATCCCAGGCGCCGAAGGTGAACATCAGCGGCTTCAGCGCGATCTTGCCGAGCAGTTGCCGGTTCCGCCCCTGCGCCGCCTGGTAGTTCTGGTAGATGCTGTTGTAGAAGGATCCGGTGTAGACGCCCCATTTCATCCCAGCCAGCGGGTTCGTGCGCGAGGCGTGCGGCAACCCCTTGTTCGCCACCCCCGCCAGCGCGGGCGGCACGGCGACGCTGAGGACGAGCGCAACGGTCAATGCGCTGATCAGCCCGGCGCGTCGACGCACGGAGCTGCGGGTGAGAAGTCCGGATGCCCCCATCAGGATCCGGGCACTCTACCAGCCTCCGGCCGCGCCCTCACACCGGCAGCCTGCCCGCTGCCGGCGCGATCAGATCGGGATGCCGACCAGCTGCCGGCACTGGCCGGTCTCGACCAGCGAGAGCCCGAGATCGATCGTCAGCACGCGGCGGAGCTCGTCGACAACCTGGGGTGCCACAGACCTGTCGTTCTGTAGATCGGTGAGGAGAGTGGCGATCGCCGCGATGTTCCCACCGGCGACATGGCTCGCCACGCTCTCGATGTCCTGCAGGCGCGACTCGATCTCCGATCGAAGCCGCCTGGCCTCCGCGCGGGCCGGCGCGGTCTGCGCGCCGGGGGGCAGTCCGAGCTTGTCCTGTCGCTTGAGCATCCGCTTCGTGGCTGCGATCGCGTCGTCCACCCGCGTGAGCGCTCCCAGACTGAGGAGGCTGCTCTCGTCGTGAGCGATCTCGTTCTTCCAGGCCAGGATGTTCGTGCAGGTGGCCGAGGCCCACCGCTTGTTGGCCGCCGTGCGGTTGGCGGCCAGCGACGCCTGAGCGGGCGCTCCGTTGCGGTGCCCGCCGGCTGGGAGCGCGACGGCAACGGCGGCCACGACGGTGGCCACGACGCCGGCCATGATCAGGACGACGCGGACGACCCTGGTCGCGACACGGACCTCGCGGTCTGTGGCGTTGGGGTGGTCGTCGGAGCGGGTTGCGGGGTTGCGGGTCATGAGACTCGCCGGCTCACGATGATGGGTCAGTTGAAGAACTCGATCAGAAAGCCACTGAGGCGCCGTGAGAACCCGGGAGACCGGGAGTCGGCCGGAGACGGAAATCGATCGACACGGGTTGATGCCGGGCGCGAGCGCTAGACTGTTCGTACGGGTCGAGCGTTCGTTCGACCAGAGCAGTGCCAAGCGTTCTCGCAGTCGTTGCCTCGTTGCACCCTCCGCGTATCGCAGCGCACATACCCAGGAGGAAAGCACGATGGCCACAGGAACTGTGAAATGGTTCAGCGACGACAAGGGCTTTGGGTTCATCACGCCCGATGACGCCGGCAAGGATCTGTTCGTGCACCACAGCGCGATCCAGGGCAACGGCTTCAAGTCGCTGGCCGAGGGCGCCAAGGTGAGCTACGACGCCGAGCAGGGCCCCAAGGGCCCGGCGGCGGCGAACGTCCACGCGCTCTAGAGCCTGATTGTCTAGCCACACGACGGGAGGGCGTGTACGCGCCCTCCCGTTGTTCTTACCCTCGCGCCGCACGAGCCCGCCAACGCGGGTGATCAGCCGCGCGGGGCCAAGCTCGCAGCACCATCGCGCGCTCGCAGGACCTGCACGCATCTCCCCCGAGCTCGGTTCGGGCGAATGGGCTCCTCGTCCCTCACCCGCCGATTTGCTCCTTGTCGCCGCGCTCGAGACCCCGACAAAAGGACTGGCACACATGGCCTCGACCGGCAAGAAAAAGACCACGATGGCAAAGCTCGCCCGGGAGAGCAGACTCCGCGAGCGTCGCCAGGAGAAGCAGGCCAGGAAGGACGCAAGGAAGCACGCTGCGGCACATCCGTCAAGCCAACCAAGCGATCCCGCGACCGGCGGCCAGCAATGAGCCGGCCCGCTCCTATCGGCGATCGCCAGTAGGAGTGGTGTTGTTCGCTCGAGCGGTCAGGCGCGAAAGCTCGGAGCATCACCACGCACGACTGTCGAGACGGGATGCTCCGGCTGCTACCGTGTTAGGTGCGGGTGGCGTTGTCGCTCGTGGGGTTCTTTTCGGCCGACGCAGCGAATCTCTCTCTGATCAGCCTGACGCGCCGGCCCAAGGAAGGAGAGGCATGCCAGGCCAGCGGCGGTCGGCATGTCGGGAGCGGTGAAGACGACGCGCGAGCGAGCCGAGGAGAAGCGCCAGGCCAAGCTCGACCTGGTTCGTGAGCAGGTCCAGAGCGGCGCGCTGGTGATCCGCCAGATGACCGACGAGGAGCGCCAGCGGTACCCGCCGCGGACCGCGCCGCCCAAGCGCCCCGGGAGACGATATTGATGGGTGAGCGTGAGGGACTGGTCGCACGAATCCGCCAGATCCGCCGCTCGGCGGCGGGTGCGGACGCATCGGCGCGACGCTCGACCGTCGACCCACAGGGTGGTCGCGACGCGCATGACCACAGGGTGGACGCGCTCGAAGTTCGCATCGCGGACCTAGAGCGGCTGGTCGAGGGGCTACAGGACTCTGTGCATCGGGAATCCGAGCGGCACGCCAAGCTGATCGCCGAGCTCCAAGCCCAGATCCAGCCCGGGGCGATGGGCGCAGCCCTCGCAGAGGATGCTCGCAGCCGCGGGCTCTAGTCCAACGTGACCACGTTCTTCATCCCCGGTGTCGGCGGCGATGCGACACTCGTCGAGGGCGCGTACCGTGACATGAGCGGCGTGATCGAGCTCGAGATGGGCCGTCGCCCCAACGCGCGTCGCATCCTGCGGCTGTGGGCGCGGCGGGGAAGCATCGACTGCATCACGGAGGTCGGCAGCTCCGACCCACTCCGCGGCGGCACCGTGATGGCGATCTTCGACCTGGGGCCGCATCGGCCATTCGTCGTCTGGTGGCAGCCGGAGAGCGGAAGGCCTGACGGCGTGCGCGAGATCCTCGGCTGCAACGTGTACGCCGTGTTGGAGTTCGAGTCGTGACCGGCCCCGGTCCGCGCGGCCCGATGAGCTGATCGAAGCAGTCGCGGTCGCCCGTCGACCCGGGTTGTGACCTGCAGCCCAGCAGCCTCGCCAGCGATCGGGATGCGCCCGGCGGACTCGGTCTTCGCATAGTGCAGCGCATGTCCTCGTCATGGGGCGTCGTGCGCAACGCCGCCGGAGCGACGCGGGGATGGGCGACCTTTCGACTCGATCGCTCTCCGTCCTCGTTTGATCAGCCGCACATTGCTGCGCGACGAGCGACAGACCGCAATGGGCATCGCAGCAGGCCAGGCGAGTCCGGCCGGGTCGCCGACCGCGCCGAGAGGCACCATGACATCCTCACGCGTGAGGCCAGCACGATCCGGTCGAGCAGAGGCATCGTCATTGGGCGCGCGACCGGCGCCCTTACTCGGCTCCGCGACCGCTGAGGGACGCGTGATCGACTGGGTCGCGACCCATCGCAAGCGCCATCAGTTCTCAGACCTCGAGGGCGATCCGCGCAGCCCTTCGGGCCTGGAGGCAACCTGCCGACCGCAGGGCCGGCTCGGCTCCCATAGTCGCGCCGGATGCTTGGGCGCTGTGAACCGGCGCGTCCGGTTCAGTCCCGGGCTTAGACTCGCCGCATCCAGGTGAACCGGGGGAGGCCCCATGCCCGATGTCGAGGTCGGTGAAGCGCACGCTTGTCCGAACGGGATCTCGCGCCGGCGGTTCATCGGGTATCTGATCGCGGCGCCGACGCTGGTGGCGGCCGCCGATCTCCATGCGGCGCCGGTGGCCAGCGCGTCGGTGGCGACGGTCCAGCCGGTCGACTTCTACGACCTGACGGACCTCCTGACCGACGCGGCCAACCTGACCGCGAGCCTGATCACCCTGACGATCAACCCCGACGGCACGGCGTCGTTCGCGCTTCCGCGCGCCGAGGTCGGCCAGGGGATCACGACCGCGGTCGCGATGGTGATCGCCGACGAACTCGAGCTACCGCTCGACAACGTCAACATCACGCTGTCCGATGCGCGGCCGGAGCTCGAGTTCAACCAGCTGACCGGCGGGTCGAACTCGATGCATGTTCTCTACGACCAGGTCCGGGTCGCGGCTGCGATCGCACGTGGCCAGCTGGCGGCGACGGCGGCCAAGCAGCTCGAGACCCCGTTGCCCAAGCTGTCGCTCAAGCAGGGCGTGGTGACGGCGCCTGACGGAAGTTCACTCACGTATGGCTCACTGGCGGGCACCGCGGCGGCCGCGAGCACGCGGGCCGTGCTGGCGCAGCTGAAGCCGGCCTCGCAGCAGACGCTGGTCGGCACCCCGCAGCCGCGGATCGACGCGCTGGAGATCGTGACCGGAACGAAGCAGTTCGCGATGGATCTCGACGTGCCCGGCGCGCTGCCGACGATGGTCTGCCGTCCCCCGACCATCAACGGGACCGCGCTCGCGATCCTCAACGAGGCGCAGATCAGGGCGATGGACGGCGTCACCGACGTCGCGATCATCCCGGACGCTGCCGCATAAACAGCCGCCATTGTTGGTGCCGCACAACCAGCCGAACCGGCCACGCGGACTTTGGCGATCCAGGTGACACATACGTGACCGCATCGCCAAAGTCCCGGCCGCGACGGCCGGCCGCCCCGAAGGTGTTCGTGACTCGATCAGAACCGCTTTCCGGTGCGTCGGCTTTGCGCGACAGCGTCGGGCGAAGGCGCAAGCGACGCCGCGCCGAAGATGACGAGGACGCACGCGCGCTTTCCCAGAAGGCGCGCGTCCCGGCCGAACGTCGCGGGAGACCGTACCCCGGGGGTCCTCAGCGCTCGTCGACCGCTCCTGATCGTTTTCGTTCGTTTTGCGCGTTTTGACTCTTGACAAGCCGCGTTTCGCTCAATATATATCGGCGCCGTGATCACGCGCTCCGATGCGGGGGGGCGCGAGTTCTTTGTCCAACCTAGGGGAGGAAGGCTGCAATGTCCTCGTTGTCGCGGCGTGTCCTTTTCGGCGTCTGCGGCTTGATCGCAGTTCTGGGCGCCGGAACAGCGAAGGCCAGCCCGCTGGCCCTCCGGGTCGGCTCGCTGACCACCGAACACATGTCCGACCCACTGGGCATCGACACCGGCAGTCCGCAGCTCGGCTGGATCATCACCTCGGCGGGACGCGGGGTCTCCCAGAGCAGGTACCAGATCCGGGTGGCAAACGACGAGCGCAGCGTGAAACGCGGCCAGAGGCTGGTGTGGAACTCGGGTCCCGTCAACTCTGGGCAATCCTTCGACGTCGCCTACGCCGGTCCGCGGCTTGCGTCGCAGACCCGGTATTACTGGGAAGTCCGGGTGTGGGACAACCACGGCAACGCCTCCAACTGGAGCAAGCCGGCCTGGTTTGAGACCGCGTTCCTCGACCCGGCTCAGTTCCAGGGCGACTGGATCGGAGATCCTAGTTCTACTTCGCCGACCGGACCCGAGCTGCTGCTGCGCAAGGACTTCGCGCTTGGCAGGGCGACGATCTCCAAGGCGCGCCTGTACGTCGCGGGCCTGAGCTTCCCGTATAGCCACATCAACGGGCACCTCGTCAGCAAACATGTGCTCGACACTGACTTCACTGAGTACGGCAGATCCGCCCCCTGGCAGGTCCAGGACGGCGCCCTGCACGCCGTGGGCGGCGAGGCAGGGATCCTCAAGCAAGGCACCGGCTGGACCGACTACACGACGAGCTTCGACACGTCTATCGTCGCCGACCAGTCCGGCTGGATCGTCCGCGCGCAATCAACCGACACCTATTACCTGCTGATTCTCGACACAAGTGATGACGCGTTCGGGCCGAAGAACTCGTTGCAAGAGGTCGTCGACCAGAACGGCGCATTCCATGTAATCGGCAATGTCGCGCTCCCGTTCACCGTCACCGCCGGCAGCCCGTACGCCGTCAAGACGGTCGTTGCGGGGTCGTCGGTCACGACGTCGATCAACGGTACGCAGGTGGCGTCGTTCGACGCCAGCAACCTCCCTGCGGGGGTGCAGCCGATCGCCGCCGGAACCGTCGGCTTCCGCGAGGACAGCGGCGGTCAAGAGCAGGCGAATTTCAGCGACCTTACTGTGACCTCCTCGTCCGGCGCCAGGCTCTTCTCCACCCCGCTCGATCAGGAAAGCGACCTGAACGCGTTCGACGCCCCCGGGACGAGTGGCGCGTCCGTCGACTACACGACCTTCGACGTGACGCGGCTGGTGCATCCGGGTGCCGACGCGCTCGCCGTGAGTCTCGGCAACGGCTTCTACGCCGGCGGAGCCGACGACTATCCGACCAGCGGCGAGCCCTGGCAGCCAAACCAGCCCAAGCTGAAACTCGACCTCGAAGTGTGGTACGCCAACGGCACCTCAACGCGGGTCGTGACCGACGGTTCATGGAAAGTCACAACTGGACCAACGACTTCTAACTCGCCCGCGGTCGAAACATTCGATGCCCGCCTTGAGACGCCAGGCTGGACCAAAGCCGACTACAACGACAGCAACTGGGGCGAGGCCGCGGTGCTCGCAGCGCCTGATGCGGTGCTTCGCGCGCAGATGATTCCACCAATCGAGGAGACCGCGACGATCAATCCGATAAAGGTCACCAACGTTGGGAACAACCTGCCGGTCCCCTCGCTCACCGTGACGCCCACGCCGAACTGGATCTGGAACACGACGGGCGGCCAAACTGCCATACCCCCGGGGACCGCCTACATGCGGAAGACGTTCACGGTCGCCGATCCGTCTGCCATTTCCAGTGCAGTGCTGCGCGTCAACGGGGATGACGGCGACATCGCCTACGTGAATGGAACGCAGGTCTCGAGCTCGCCAGCCGTAAACAACGGGTGGCAGACGTCGGCGATCAGCGACATCAAGCCGCTGCTTGTGGCCGGCAAGAACGTGATCGCGATCGCAGGTCTGAACGTCGGGGGCAACGCGACCAGCGTAATCGCCGCCGCGCAACTCGACACGACGCGAATTGTTTCGGACGCGACCTGGAAGGCGCTTCCCGGGACACCTGCGGCGCCGCCCGCCGGATGGAACACGATCAACTTCGATGACTCAGCGTGGCCCGCGGCGACCGTGACGGGCCCGTACGGCATCTCACCATGGGGGACTGGCATTTCGACGCCGGCGCCACCCTCGAAGGTGTACGACTTCGGGATCACCACCTCTGGGTGGGCGCGGATCACCATGGAGGGGACTGCGGGCGAGCAGGTTGACATTAGGTACTCCGAGAAGCTCAACTCGGACGGTACCGTCGAGAGCGAGGGCGACAATGCCCAGACGGACACCTACGTCTTCAACGGAAGTGATCCGGAGACGTATCAGCCGAAGTACGGCTGGAAGGGCTATCGGTACATCCAGGTCTGGGCCCCGTCGGGCCCTGCTCCGACCATTTTGTCGATCAAGGGCGTGGTGGTGCACACCGCACTGCCCACAGTGGGCAGCTTCAACAGCTCGAGCAGCCTCCTGAACACCATGCATACGGCGATGCAGAACACGATCCTGAACAACCAGTACTCCTACGGCAGTGACACGCCGGTGTACGAGAAGGGCGGTTGGACCAACGACAACGGCGATTACGCCACATCGGAGATGGACAACTTCAACGCCGAGGCGTACTACGACCACATGATGCAGAACTTCGATGATGCCCAAGCTCTGTCGGGCAACGTCGGGTGGATGGTTCCGACACCGCCCGGGAACGAGAGTGCGGTTGACCCCCTTTGGGGGGGCTCGTTCCTGTTGCTCGAGTTCGACACGTACCAGCAATACGCCGATCTCGCCGTGATCCGCCGCGACTACTCGCACATGGCCGATTACGTCGATTACCTGGCGAGCCGGATCGCGCCCTCCGGCGACATCTATCAGGGGACGACATTCGGCGACTGGTCGGTCCCTCCCAACGCCAACCCGCCGTCCAGCGAGATGTTGGGCAGCATGTTCCTTTACCGCGAGACCGAGGACCTGTCCATCATGGCCGGGGCGATCGGTGAAAGCTCAGACGCAAGCAAGTACGCCAGCCTCGCGGCAAGCATCCGTGCGGCTGTGAACAACGAGTTCTACGACTCCGCCACGCACGCCTACAGGGACCCGGTCGGACTTGTCTCCAACGCGACCGGCGGGCCGGACGGGACCATCACCTCCACGGCCTACGACCAGACGGCCAACGTGTTCGGCCTGGCGTTTGGCCTCGCTCCGGACGCGGACCGGCAGGCGATCGCGGACGGCCTTGCCGCGGATGTTCGGGCGAAGGGGAACCACCTGGCCACCGGAGCCAACGGGTCCAAGTACATCCTGCCGATGCTGACCCGATACGGCTTCGGCAGTCTGGCCTACCTTGTTGCGACGAATCCGACTGCCCCCGGCTGGGGTCAGTGGTTCCAGCAGTGCGGCGCCACGACCATGTGGGAGGCGTGGGAGGACACGACGTGCAGCACGGCCCGTTCCCGCGACCACGCCTTCATGGGAACGGTGGATGACTGGTTCTTTTCTGGCGTGGCCGGGATCCAGGCCACCTCCCCTGCGTTCCGCACAGTCCAAATCGAGCCGAACCCGGTGGGTAACCTCACCTTCGCATCAGGCAAGGAGGCCACGCCGCTGGGGCCCGTGACTTCCAGCTGGACCCGCTCCGGGAAGAGCTTCGACCTCGCGGTCAAGGTCCCGGTGGGTTCGCAGGCAATGGTGTGCGTCCCCGCTGCTGGCGCCGCAGCGGTGACCGAGAGCGGACACCCTGCTGGCGCCGCAGTCGGAGTGACCGTGACCGGTATGCAGGGCTCGTGCCTGCAACTGCGGATCGGATCGGGGACTTACAACTTCCACTCGACGCTGTCGTAGCGCTCGTCTTCTGTCGAAGCGAAGCAGAACGCGGCCAACAGCTCGATCGGCCGCCGGATATGTCCGGCGGCCGATCGGCGAGGTCGTGTCCGTCGAACTTCGCGGCGTCGGAGACGACCGCGCATGATGGTCGCTCGCTTGACTGTGGCCTCGAGCTGCGGGCAGGTATCGAGCGGACGAGCGAGCTCGACCGCAGTTCAGCTTGGCTTCGGCATCAACGCGAGCGTGAGCGACCGACGCGGGCCTATCGAGCGCCGCTCGACCCGTCGTCGCCCCGTCAAGGTCATCGCCCGCAGACCGCGGCCGCCGGCTCGCCACCGCAGTCGCGCCCCACGGCCTCATCGGGATCCGCTGCGCCGCAGCCACCAGGTTCAGCCACAGGTCTGCCACGCGCTCCTCGCACGTAACAGGTCGCGTCGTCAGTCGCCAGACGTCGTGGTTCGGTGAGGGCTGGCGACCGTCCCGGACGCGCGACGTCGGTCTTGTTTCATCGCATCGCTGAAAGGAGCGCTCGCGTGGATGCCTCGATGTGCACCCGGAGCGCTTCGGGACCGATGCCGTGTTCGAGGTCGTCGAGGAGTGCTGCGTGTTCGGCGGCGAGGGTCACGCCATCGTAGGCGGGCCGCAGCCGGGTGAGGAAGAGCCGCAATTCGCCGGCGACCGCGGCGTGGGCGGCCTCTATCCGTGGGCTCGCCGCGGCGTGGACGATTGCGTGGTGGAGTGCCTCGTGTGCATCGGTGAGTGCCGCGAACCCGGGACTCCGGGCGGCCGTGGTGAGCGTGGCCTGGGCGCGGTGGACGGAGTCAGGCAGGCGACCGGAGCCGCGGAGCAGCGCCAGCCGGGCTGCTTCGGTCTCGAGCGCGATCCGTAGCTCGCCAAGTGCCTCGACGTCGGCTGAGGTGAGCTCGGTAACGTGCGCGCCGCGATGGGTTTCGATGCGGACGAGTCCCTCGTTTGCGAGCGCGCGCAGCGCGGCGCGGACCGTGTGGCGGGCGACGGAGTAGTCCGCTGCTAGGTGCTGTTCGCGCAGCGACACTCCTGGTTCGAGCTCACCGTCGAGGATCCGCGCCCGGAGCGCGTCCGAGAGCGTGTCGACGGTAGTCGTTCGGTGCAGCGGGATGGCTGGACTCATGACGGCACGAGTAGGGGTCGGGAGCGGACGCGTCCGGGTATCGCCAGGGCTGCAAGCCCGGCGAGCACGAGCGCGACGCCCCCGAGCGCGAGGACGCCCGGACGCTCGCCGAGGATGACGGCGCTGAGCGCGGCCGCAGTGAGCGGCTCGGCGAGCGTAAGCGTGGCGACCTCACCGGCGGGCAGGCGGCGCAGCCCGCGCGCGAACAGGACGTACGCGAGCGCGGTCGGGACTGCGCCAAGGTAGATCGCAAGCGCGAGTCCACCGGCAGACGCGAGGTCTCCGGGTTGATTGAAGATGAGCACTGGGAACAGGCCGAGCGCGCCGATCCCGAAGATACGCGCCATCACCGCCTCGGGAGAGTGTCCCGCGGCGAGCATTCCCTTTGCCGCGACGGTGTAGGTGGCGTAGCACAGGCCGGCACCGAGCGCGAGGACGACGCCGCCGGGGCGAACGTGCGCTGCTGACCCGGCTGCGATCAGGAGGATCACTCCGGCAACCGCAAGCGCAGTGGCGGCCCACCAGCGTGCGGTCAGCGGCTCGTAGTGGACGACCCGGCCGAGGAGGCCGGCGAAGACCGGTCCGGAGCCGAGGGCGACGACCGTCCCGACCTCGACGCCGGTCTCGTGGACAGCGGCGAAGAACGTGAGTTGATAGCCGCCAACCGCAGCCGCTCCCGCGAGGACGGCGCGCGCCGACCACGGCGCGGCCGCGCGAGACGCGAAGCGGCGGGCGACGACGACGAGTAGGAAGCCGCCCACGAGGACTCGTGCCGCACCGACGGCGGCCGGCGACGCGTGCGGCCCGAGCGCCTGCGCGGTCCCGGTGGTGCCGAAGCAGAGGGCGGAGAGGAGAACGAGAACGCGCGCCGTCGCCATGGATTGAGGAATTGTTCCACAATCGGTTGGCGGATGCAAACGGGAGCTCGAGGTAGGTGACTCGTACTCGATGCCGTCCAGCGGCTCGCGCTCCATAGCGAGAGCAGTCCGCGCCGGACACCGGACTCCCTAGCCGCTTCTGCGCGGAGCCGCGGGCGCAGACAACGGCGAACGTCGACCCGTTGCGGAAAGTACGCCGCAGCCAGGAGGAGCAGTGGTTTACTTCCCCTTTCTTTCCTTCTGGACCATGTCGGTCTCCTCTCCCCCACGCCGGGTCACGCAGTACCAGATAGCCTCCTCAAGGAGCTCAGCACGAGTCAGTCGGTCGCCTGGCGCAGTCCGCCGGTGGCTTGCGGGAACACTGGGCGTTTGGTGATGCCCGTGCAGCCGAGCTATCCGCATCCTCTTGGAGTGAGCTTGGTAGACGGCGGTGTCAACGTGGCGCTGTACTCGACCGTCGCCGAGTCTGTCGCCTTCTGCACGTTCGACGCCGGCAACGAGACCAAGCATCCGCTGAGCCTCGTCGACGGTGACATCTGGCACGGGTGGTTCGCAGGTATCGCGCCCGGCCAGGAGTACGGCTTCCGGGTCGCGGGGCCATTCTCGCCCTCCACCTCCGGTACGCGGTGCAACCCCGCGAAGTTGCTGCTGGACCCTTACGGGCGGGCGATCACGGGCAACCTGGCCTGGCAGTCGTCGTGGAACGGGGCCGCGGCCGGCGATCCGAACGCGCCCGACGGCACCGACTCCGCCCTCGATGCCCCGCGGTCGGTCGTCCTGCAGAGCACGTTCGACTGGGGCGGCGACGTGCCCCTGGGACACGAGCTGAGCGACAGCGTCATCTACGAGCTGCACGTCAAGGGCTTCACCGAGCTTCATCCGGCCGTGCCGCCGGCGGATCAGGGGACGTACGCCGGCCTCGGTCACCCCGCGGTGATCGACTACCTGAAGGGGCTCGGTGTGACCGCGGTCGAGCTGCTGCCGGTCCACCAGTCGCTCACGAACGGGATCCTCGCCGGGGAGGGACTGGGCAACTACTGGGGCTACGACACGATCGGCTACTTCTCGCTGCACGGCGGCTACTCCTCGGCGCGTCGCGGCGGAGATTCGGCCGGCAGTGAGATCGACGAATTCAAGGCGATGGTCAAGGCGCTGCATGTCGCGGACATCGAGGTGATTCTCGACGTTGTGTTCAACCACACCGCGGAGGGCAACCAGGATGGGCCCACGCTGTGCTGGCGCGGAATCGACAACGCCGCCTATTACCAGCTCGTTCCCGGGCAGCCGCAGTACTACGACAACCTGAGCGGCACCGGGAACACGACCGACATCGCCAGCCCGATCGTTCGGCGACTGGTGATGGACTCGCTGCGCTACTGGGTGAGCGAGATGCACGTCGACGGCTTCCGGTTCGACCTCGGGGCGGTGCTGGGCAGCGATCTGCCGGGCACGCCCAGCGATGCCGATCCAGGCTGGGACAAGAACGCCGCCTTCTTCGACCTGGTCCTCCAGGATCCGACCCTGGCTCGCACCAAGCTGATCGCCGAGCCGTGGACCACCGCGGGCAACGAGCAGGGGCAGTTCCCGCCGCGCTGGTCGGAATGGAACGGCCAGTACCGCGACGTCATGCGCGACTACTGGTGCGCCCAGGTGTCGTGCCCGAGGTGGGTGGGCGCTCGGCTGGCGGGCAGTCCCGACATGTACGCCCTGGGGGCTTCGCGTCCGGGCCTGCGCCGGCAGCCGTCGGCCACGATCAACTTCATCACCTGCCACGACGGGTTCACCCTGGACGATCTGGTGTCCTACGACGTCAAACGCAACGGCGCCAACCAGCAGGGCAACAGCGACGGGACCGACGACAACCGCTCCTGGAACTGCGGGAACGGAGCCGCGGACGACGGGCCGAGCACCGATGCCGACATCAACACGCTCCGGCGTCGCCAGCAGCGGAACTTCCTGGCCACCCTGCTGATGTCCCGCGGCGTGCCGATGCTGTTGGCCGGAGACGAGCGCAACCGCACCCAGCGGGGCAACAACAACGCGTACTGCCAGGACAACCAGATCAGCTGGGTCGATTGGACCGACGATCCGGCCGCGGACAACCTCACGAGCGTCGTGCGAAACCTGCTCGCGTTGCGCAGCCGGGCCGAAGTGCTGAGGGCGGCACGCTTTCCCGATTCGGGGGCGGGAGATCCGAGCGAACCCGTCGCCGACACCGGCATGCAGTGGTTCAACCCCGACGGAACGCTCGCGACGAGCCCGGACTGGGACAACCCCGACGGGCACAGCTTCGCCGCGCTGTTCGGGGCCAGCCCGCCGGCGCTATCCGTACTGGTCATGTTCAACGCCTACTGGGACCCGGTTCCGTTCACCCCGCCGGCGCCACCGGCCGGCGCCTGGACGGTGGCGGTGGACACGACGTCGGAGGACGGCACGCCGGCGTCCGCAGCGCCGGGCGGTTCGATCACCGTGGGCCCGCGGGCGGTGGTAATCGCGACGAGCTGAGGCTCGGGTCCGCGCGCCCCCCAATCGAGCGTCAGCAGACCCGGGCACCGAGGAGGTCGTCGCCATGAGTCGCGTCCGGACGTGTGCGCGGCGACCGTATCCGGCGGACGGGCAGACAGCGGCGCCC
>Ga0335078_10008567_pt1 | contig 15211 bp, 14 predicted proteins | sample Lox_Sample_32_FD_206711 | JGI IMG/M metagenome (GOLD analysis project Ga0335078, IMG submission 206711) | Soil microbial communities from Loxahatchee National Wildlife Refuge, Florida, United States - Lox_Sample_3.2 | ecosystem: Environmental > Terrestrial > Soil > Wetlands | place: USA... | reverse complement strand
CACGGTCGACCCCGCCGTGGGCGGCACACGGTACATCGACGATTTCGCCATCTCCCCGGACGGCACGACCATCTACGTGTCCCGGGGCAACCTGGACGACGTGGCCGCGTTCAACCTGGAGACCCACCAGGAGCTGTGGACGTACCAGATGCCCGGCATCCACTCCGACCATATGGCGCTGTCCCCGGACGGCAGCCAGCTGGTCATCTCGGCCACCACCGCCCAGGAAGCGGTGGTCCTCGACGCCCAGACCGGCGCCGAAGAGGGTACGTTCCCGACCGGCACGTATCCGCACCAGAACACCTACACGCCCGACGGCAAGTACATCTACAACGAGAGCATCGGCATCACCGCGCTGCCCAAGGCGCTGAACGCGTTCAAGGGCCAGCTCCAGCTGGAAAAGGTCGATGCCGCCACGCTGCAGGTGGTCAAGGTATGGCCGTTCCCGCACGGGGTGCGCCCGTTCGTCATCGCGCCGGACGGCACCACCATGTACGCCGACCTGTCCTACCTGAACGGGTTCATCAAGTACGACCTGGACACCAGCACCACGCTGGCCACCGTCCAGCAGCCGTACAGCGCCGCGGCCGCGGCCGAGAGCCCGGACAGCTACCCGCAGAACTCCGCGCATCACGGCATCGCGCTGTCTGGGGACGGCAGCAAGCTGTGTGACGTGGGCACCATCGACGACTACACGAAGATCGTGTCCACCAGCACGCTGCAGACCACCGCCACCGTCACCTACCCCACCGGCAGCATCCCGTACTGGGCCACCACCAGCGCGGACGGGAACTACTGCTACGTGTCGCTAAGCGCGGGCAACGAGGTGTCGGTGATCAGCTACGCCACCGGCGCCGAGGTGGCCCGGGTTCCGGTCGGCGTGTTCCCGCAGCGCGAGCGGGTCGCGGCCGTGCCCCAGGCCGTCATCGACGGCCTATCTTCCGCCGTAGGTTGAAGACCTCATTCCGGTTCATAGCCGAGGTTGGGGCGCAGCCAGCGCTCCACCTCGGCCAGCGGGACGCCGCGCCGGGCCGCGTAGTCGGCGGCCTGGTCGCGGCCGATCCGGCCCACGGTGAAGTAGCGCGACGCGGGGTGAGCGAAGATCAGCCCGCTGACGCTGGCGGCCGGGCTCATCGCGTACGACTCGGTCAGCGACATGCCGAACTGCCCGGCGCCGAGCAGCCCGAACAACTCCCGCTTTTCGCTGTGGTCCGGGCTGGCCGGGTAGCCGAGCGCGGGCCGGATGCCGCGGAAGCGCTCCGCGTGCAGATCCTCGAGGGCCGGGTCGGCATCCGGCTCGAACCAGTCCCGCCGGGCCTGCAGGTGAGTGTGCTCGGCGAACGCCTCGGCCAGCCGGTCGGCCAGCGCCTTGACCATGATCGACTGATAGTCGTCGCGCTCCGCCTCGAACCGGGCCGCCAGCTCGGCCGCCCCGTGGATGGCCACCGCGAACCCGCCCAGGTGATCGCCCTCGGGAGCGACGTAGTCGGCCAGGCACCGGTTGGGCCGGCCGTCCGGCTTGGCCGTCTGCTGGCGCAGCATCGGCAGCCGCGTGTCCGGCCGATCGCGGGGGGTTCCGGGGGGTCGCACCCCCGGGCTAGCAGTGATCACCAGGTCGTCACCTTCGGCGTGCGCGGGCCAGAAGCCGTACCCGCCGCTGGCCTGCAGCTGGCCCTCGGCGATGATCTTGTCCAGCAGGGTGTTCGCGTCGTCGAACAGATCACGCGCGGCCGGCTGGTCCAGGATCGCCGGGTACTTGCCCTTGAGCTCCCAGGCCAGGAAGAAGAACTGCCAGTCGATCATCTCGCGCAGCGCGGCCAGGTCCGGCTGCACGGCGCGCACCCCGGTGAACGCGGGCACCGGCAGGCCGGCGAAGCTGACCTGCTCGAAGTTGGCCCGGGCCCGGCTCAGCGGCAGCAGCGGCACCCGCCGGGTCTGCTCGTGCTGCTGGCGCAGGCGTTCCTGCTCGGCGTGGTTGGCCGCGACCAGCACCCGGGACCGATCGTCGTCCAGCAGGTCCGACACCACCCCGGCGACCCGGGACGCGTCCAGCACATGCACCGTGGCGGCGCCGTAGGCCGGGGCCACCCGGACCGCGGTGTGCTGGCGCGACGTGGTGGCCCCGCCGATGAGCAGCGGCAGGGTCAGCTCGCGGCGCTGCATCTCCTTGGCCACGCCGACCATCTCGTCCAGCGACGGAGTGATCAGCCCGGACAGCCCGACGATGTCGGCGCCCTCGGCCAGCGCGGTGTCCAGGACGACATCGGCCGGGACCATCACGCCGAGGTCGATGACCTCGTAGTTGTTGCAGCCGAGGACCACCCCGACGATGTTCTTGCCGATGTCGTGCACGTCGCCCTTGACCGTAGCCAGCACGACCTTGCCCTGGCCTCGTGAGGTGGCCCGGCCTTCCCGCTGGGCCTGCTCCTTCTCCGCTTCCATGAACGGCTCCAGGTAGCCGACCGCGCGCTTCATCACCCGGGCGCTCTTGACCACCTGGGGCAGGAACATCTTGCCCGAGCCGAACAGGTCGCCGACGATCTTCATGCCGTCCATCAGCGGCCCCTCGATCACGTCCAGCGGGCGGGCCGCCGCCAGCCGGGCCTCCTCGGTGTCGGCCTCGATGTAGTCGGTGATGCCGTGCACCAGCGCGTGGCCCAGCCGCTCGCGCACCGGCGCCTCGCGCCAGGACAGGTCCACGGTGCGGCTGGCCCCCGGCCCGCGCACCGTCTCGGCGAACGCGACCAGCCGGTCGGTGGCGTCCGGGCGCCGGTCGAACAGCACGTCCTCGACCAGCTCCAGCAAGTCAGCTGGGATGTCCTGGTACACCGCGAGCTGCCCAGCGTTGACGATGCCCATGTCCAGGCCGGCCCGCACCGCGTGGAACAGGAACGCCGAGTGCATGGCCTCCCGCACCACGTCGTTGCCGCGGAACGCGAACGACAGGTTGGAGATGCCGCCACTGGTCCGGGCCCCGGGGCAGCGCTGCTTGATCAGCGGCAGGGCCTCGATGAACGCCTTGGCGTAGCCGTTGTGCTCGGCGATGCCGGTCGCCACGGCCAGCACGTTCGGGTCGAAGATGATGTCCTCGGCCGCGAAGTTGGCCTGCTGGGTGAGCAGGTCATAGGCCCGGCCGCAGATGGCCACCTTGCGCTCGGTGGTATCGGCCTGGCCCTTCTCGTCGAAGGCCATGACCACCACGCCGGCGCCGTGCTGCCGGATCCGCCGGGCCTGCTCGAGGAACGGGCCTTCGCCTTCCTTGAGGCTGATCGAGTTGACCACGCCCTTGCCCTGCAGGCAGCGCAGCCCGGCCGCCAGCACGCTCCACCGTGAGCTGTCGACCATCACCGGGATCCGGGCCACCTCCGGCTCGGTCGCGATCAGGTTCAGGAACGTGGTCATGGCCTGCTCGCTGTCCAGCAGGTCGGCGTCCATGTTCACGTCAAGCAGGTTGGCCCCGCCGCGCACCTGCTCCACCGCCACCGCGGCTGCGGCCTGGTAGTCGCCGGACTCGATGAGGCGGCGGAACCGCCGTGAGCCGGTCACGTTGGTGCGTTCCCCGATCATCACGAACCCGGTGTCCGGGCCGATCTCGAACGGCTCAAGCCCGCTGAACCGGGTGCGCGCGGGCTCCGGCGGGACGGGCCGGGGCGGCAGGTCAGCCATGGCCGCCGCGATCCGGGCGGTGTGCTCGGGCGTCGTCCCGCAGCAGCCGCCGACCACGTTGACCATGCCCTGCTCGGCGAACCCGGTGAGCAGCCGGGCGGTCTCCTCAGGTGCCTGGTTATAGCCGCCGAACGCGTCGGGCAGGCCGGCGTTGGGATGGCAGGCCGTGTATGTGCCCGCCAGCTGGGCCAGCTCGGCGATGTGCGGGCGCATCTCGGCCGCGCCCAGCGAGCAGTTCACCCCGGCCAGCAGCGGCTTGGCGTGCTCGACCGACCGCCAGAACGCCGCCACCGTCTGCCCGGACAGTGTGCGGCCGCTCAGGTCCACGATCGTCACCGAGATCCACAGCGGCAGCTGCCCGGCCACGTCGCGGGCGGCCGCGATCGCCGCCTTGGCGTTCAGCGTGTCGAAGATCGTCTCGATCAGCAGCAGGTCCACGCCGCCCTCGGCCAGAGCCTGGATCTGCTCCGCGTAGGCCGTGTACACCTGGTCGTAGCTGACCGCGCGGTACGCCGGGTTGTCCACCTCGGGGGACAGCGACAGGGTGACGTTCAGCGGGCCCACAGAACCGGCCACGAACCGCCCGCCGGCCTCGTCCGCGGCCTGCCGGGCCAGCTCGGCCCCGCGCAGGTTCATCTCGCGCACCAGCGGCTGCAGGCCGTAGTCGGCCTGGCCGATGCTGGTGGCGGTGAACGTGTTGGTGGTGGTGATGTCCGCGCCCGCGGCCAAATATTGCCGGTGCACGTCGCGCACCAGGTCTGGGCGGGTCAGGTTGAGCAGGTCCGGGTCGCCGGTCACGTCGCGCGGATGATCGCGCAGCCGGCCGTCCCGGTAGTCGTCGGGGGTGAGTCCGACCGACTGGAGCATGGTGCCCCAGGCGCCATCGAGCACCGCGATGCGCTGGTCGAGCAGCTCACGCAGGGCCTGCGTCTGGGCGATCGCTGATCCTGGCATTGCCTGCGGGTCACCTCCTGGTAATCAGGAGGCGCCCTTGTCCGTGTGGTTCCGGCCGAGCGTGGCGGGTCCGACCCCGTTGCAGCGCCTCTCGGCCTGTGTCCATCATACGGGTAGCGGGTCCAACCGCTGAAGGTCTGCTCAGCGGGTGGGGCGACAGGAGGGCCGGCCGATGAAGCCAGAAGTGCAGGTCAGACGGGTGTACGACGAGCCCGGGCCGCAGGATGGCACCCGGGTCCTGGTCGACCGGCTCTGGCCGCGGGGGCTGCGCAAGGAGGCGGCTCACCTGGACGAGTGGGCCAAGGACGTGGCCCCATCCACCGAGCTGCGCAAGTGGTACGCGCATGATCCCGCTAAGTTCGCCGAATTCTGCCGCCGCTATACGGCCGAGCTGGCCACCGGCGCACCGCGGGCGGCCCTGGAGCACTTGGCCGATCGGGCCGCGGCCGGGCCGGTCACGCTGCTGACCGCAACCCGCGACGCCGCGCACAGCGAGGCCGCCGTGCTGGCCGTTCTGCTTCGCCAGCCCGATACCAGCCCGGCCGCCGAGGCGGGCGAGCCAGCCTGCTACGCCCACCTGGTCTGCCCCGAGTGCGGCGCGGTGACCAGCGAAGGTCACCGCGACGGCTGCGGCTCGGCCTGAGCCCGCTGCAGCTTGCCGCGCACTGGGTTGATGTGCCTGCCCGCGGTTGAGTAGCCTGACAGTTACTACTGAGTAGCTTGGCGCATGCCCGGCCCCGGCCCGGCCGCCCACGATGGGGCGCATGGTTTATCTCACCTGTGCCCGGGTGGCCGGCTCGGCCGCCACCCGCAGCCTTCCCGCGTTCCGCATCGCAGGCCGCGCCGGGCGGCTTGCCACCGGGGTGTCGGCCGGGGCCGCCGCGGCGGCCGCCCGCCGGGCCCTGGCCACCGTCCCCGCCTACGCCGACTTCGTCGGCCCGGTGCCACCCCGGGCCGCCGCCGCGGACTGGCTGCGCGCGCTGCCGGTGACGGACAAGAAGTCCTACATCGACGCGTACCCGCTGGCCGCGCGGTGCCGCTACGGGATGCTCCCGGACAGCGGCGCGGAGCTGGACGAATCCTCCGGGTCCAGCGGCCGGCCGTACACCTGGGTCAGGTCCGGGGCCGAGCTGGACCAGGTCCGGCGCAAGCTGGCCATCCTGGTCCGGCATCTGCTGGCGGGCGAACCGGGCGACGGCCGGCCGGTCGTGACCATCAACGCGTTCTCGATGGGCGCGTGGGCCACCGGCACCAACGTGTCCCGCGCCCTGGGCCGCCTCGGGCTGCTCAAGTCGACCGGGCCGGAGGCGGACAAGGTGCTGTCCGTCCTGGACCTGCTCGGCCCGGGTTACACCTACCTGATCACCGGGTACCCGCCGTTCCTGCGCACGCTGCTGGAGCAGGCCGGTGACCTGTCCCGCTACCGGATGTACGGCTTCGTCGGCGGCGAGGGCATGTCCGAGGCGCTACGAGCGCGGCTGGAGCGCAGCTTCCGCGCGGTGTACTCCGCCTACGGCGCCAGCGACCTGGACATCGGCATCGCCGCCGAGCTGCCGCTCACGGTGTGGCTGCGCCAGCAGGCGGCCGCGGACCCGGAGCTGGCCACGGCGCTGTTCGGCGGCACCGGCCGGCTGCCGATGATCTTCCAGTACGACCCGGCCGACTACTACGTCGAGACGTGCGGCGGCGAGCTGGTGGTCACGGTCTGCCGGGCCGCCACGCTCTCACCGCGGATCCGCTACAACGTGCACGACGCGGGCGGCACGCTGCCCTTCGGCCGGATGCTCACGATCTGCCGTGACTTCGGGCTCGATCCGCTGGCCGGCAGCCACGCCAGGTCGGCCGCCCCGGTGCTGCGGATGCCGCTGCTCTACGTGCACGGCCGCAGCGACTCCACCGTGTCCGTGCACGGCGCGAACATCTACCCGGAAGACGTCGGGCAGGGCCTGGCCGAGTCGGCCGACGCCGACACGGTGGCCGGCTTCCTGCTCGACCTAGCCGAAGACCAGGCCGGCGTGGTCCGCCCGCTGGTGCACGTCGAAACCTGGCGCCGGGCCGCGGCGGCCGACCCTGGGCTGACTGGCCGGCTGGCCGCCGCGGTCCGGGCCCGGCTGCTGGCCAACAACGCGGACTTCCGCGCCGCCGTGGCCGAGGACCCGCGCTCCGGCGACGTCGAGGTCCGGCTGCACGGCCCGGACGGCGGGCCGTTCGCGGCCAGCGCCGGCCAGATCAAGCGGAGGTACGTGCGATGACCGGCCCGCGGCCCGCGATCCCTCCCGCCCACCGCCAGGTGCTGTCCGAGGCCCTGCGGGCACCTTCCGCACATAACGCCCAGCCCTGGCGGCTCGCCGTCGGCCCTGATGGCGGCTATCAGCTGCACTACAACCACCTCGACTACCTGCCGTACGACCCGGACGACCGGGACGCCTACCTGGCTATCGGGGCGTTCCTGGAAACCGCCGCGCTGGCCGCGCAGCGCCGTGGCCTGCATATGTCGGTTAAGCCGTCGTTCGAGCGCCGGGGCAGCGACCTGCTGGTCGGGTCGCTCCAGTTCAGCCCGCGGCCGGCCGGCGCCACCGCTGACCCGCTGGCCGGGCCGGCCGCGCAGCGGCGGACCAACCGGCACGCCTACGACCGGACCCCGCTGCCGGCCGAACTCCGCCGCCAGCTCACCGGGCTGGGCTGTGTGCTGGCCCCACCCCGGGCCATGGCCCGGCTGGTCGCCCAGGCCAGCACGCTGTCCTGGAAGGACCGGCGGTTCGTCGCCGACCTGGACCGGTGGACCAGCGCCGACCCGGCCGCCCCGGCCGGGATGACCCCGGCCGGCCTGCCGCTCACCCGGTTCGAGTGGGCCATGCTGCGGCTGGCCATCCGGGCCGGGCGGCTGCCCGCGCCGGCCGCGCTGGCCTACGCCAGCCGGGACATCAGGCTGCTGGCCCGGGCCCAGGCGGTGGCCGTGCTCGGCTCCGCCGACCTGGACCCGGCCACCGTGGTGGACGCCGGCCGCCGCCTGCTGCGCTGCTGGGTGACGATCACCGCGGCCGGCTTCGCCTGCCACCCGATCTCCATCGCGGTGGACCGCCCGGAGACCGCCCCCCTGGTCGCCGCGGCAACCGGCCTGCCGGTCCCGGTGGCGGTGTTCCGCATCGGCCACCCCCGCCACCCAGCCCCAATCTCCAACCGCCGCCCCCTAGACGACGTGCTCCTGCCCCCACCTCATGATCGCAGGCAATAACTGCCGTACAGGGGGACAGGCTTACCAATAGGAAGGAACTGGCTCAGGCGGAAATCAGCGCGGCTAAGCTCAGCCCGGTGTTGTGTGCCTGAGGCCGGTTAGGAACGCCTGCCACTCGTCGGGGGTGAAGGTCAGGACGGGGCCGGGGCGGTCTTTGGAGTCGCGTACGGCGACGATGCCGGGCAGGTTGCGGGCCACCTCCACGCAGCTTGACCCGTTCGCGCTGTAGCTGCTGATGCGCCACTGGGCGTGGCGCAGATCGTGCTCGCCCACTTCCGCGCCTCCTCTCACCTGATGTTGCCATCCCCCCAGGTCACTTGATGATATCCGCTGCGCTGGCAATGAACTCAGCCGATTTGTCCGCGGTCAGGGCCAGCCCGCGCAGCCGGTCGAAGGTCAGCCCGTAGCGGTACACGTCGGTTTCGCGCTCCACGTACAGGTCGCTGGTCATGTTCTCCAGGTAGACGACATCCGGCGCGATCAGGTCGGGGAAGGTGAGGATCGTGAACTCCCCGGTGGTCGCCGGGTGCGCCCCGGCCGCCAGCGGAAGCACCTGGAGGGTGAGGTTGGGCCGGGCCGCCATCGACACCAGGTGGGCGAGCTGCTCGCGCATCACCTCGGCATCGCCGACCCGGCGCAGGATCACCGCCTCATCCACCACCACGTCCAGCGACAGCGGGTTATCGCGGGTCAGCACGCGCTGGCGGGTCATCTTCACCTGGACCCGGCGCTCCACCTCTCCAGGCGGGGCGATGAGCAGCCCGGAGCTGATCACGGCGCGGGCATAGCGTTCGGTTTGCAGCAGCCCGGGCACCACCATCGGCGCGTACCAGCGCACCGACTCCGCCTCGGCCTCCAGTGCGATCAGCGCGGTGTACTCCGGGCCGAGCGTGTCTGAATAGGCGTCCCACCAGCCACGCTGCGCAGCGCCCTGGCCCAGTTGCTCCAGGCGCCCGCGCTGGGTGCCGGACACGTCGTACAGATCCAGCAGCCGCCGCAGGTCCGCCGGGATCGGCGCGGTCTGCCCGTTCTCGATACGGCTGATCTTCGACGGCGACCAGCCCAGCTGGCCCGCGGCTTCCTCCCCGGTCAGCGTGGCCGCATCACGCAGCCGCCGTAGCTCCGACGCGAGCTGGCGGGCACGCACCGACGGTGGCCGTTTATCAGGCACCGCAACACCTTCCCTCATCGGCACAGCGACCTCGCCCATCCTGCACGACAACTGGCACGGAGGAAGCCTAGATTTATCTTCTCGGGTTGCTTGTAGAAACTTGCACGAGAACTTCTTCAGTGCCAGCCTTGGCAATACTCACACACCGGGTTAGTGCTTGCCTCCGGAGGTCTCCCACCCATGAGCGCATCCGCGAGACCCCTGACTGTCTGGTCCCGGACCTTCCCGGCCCTGCCCGCCCATGTCAGGGATGCGCGCCGGTTCCTGGCCACCATCCTGAACGGCCACCAAAGAGCCGACGACGCTTTACTTTGCCTGTCAGAGCTGGCCACCAACGCAGTCATGCACAGCTACTCCCGCCAGCCCGGCGGCTCCTTCACCGTCCGCGCCCATCTCAACAGCCGCCATCTGCGCGTCGAGGTCTGCGATCAGGGCGGCCCCTGGGGCGCAGTCACCTACGCCAGCGTGGACGGGGAGACCGGCCGGGGACTGCTGATCGTCAGCCAGCTCGCCACCCGGTGGGGATGCGAAGGGCACAGCCAGACCGGGTGGCACGTCTGGTTCGAGATCCAAGCCGGTCAGGGCCGACAATGAGAAGCCTGGACCCGGCGCGCGATGACGCCGGCGTCCGGCTGCGCACGCTGCGGCTGCGACGTGGCATGTCTCAGGTTGCGTTAGCCGAGTTGGCGTGCGTCTCGCCGCAATTCGTGTCCATGGTCGAGACCGGGCAGCGCCCACTACGCCGGGCCGACCACATCCTGGCGCTGGCTGATGCGCTCAGGGTCTCCCCGCGCTACCTGGCCGACGGCTGGGACGAGGGCCCCGCACCGGGACAGCGCCCCACCAGCGCCGTGCCGTTCCCGGCCCGCACCGATCCTCGCACCCTGGCCCGCCACCAGCAACTGGCCCGCCAGCTCATCCAACTCGCCCACCACGACACCCGCACGACCGGGGACTGGCTGCGCCGCCTGGCCCGCGACCCCACCGTCAATCCGTGGCTGGTCCTCGACCAGTTCGCCGCCTGCCCCACCATCACCGCCAAGGAGATGACCCGCACATGACCGGCACACTCAGCCCCACCCACAAATCTGCCCGCTGGTTCGCTGTCGTGGACGGCGGGCGGGTGCGGCAGTTACGCCGCCAACACGGCCTGTCGGCAGCCGAACTCGCCGGCCAAGCCGGGATCGGCCTGTCCACCGTGACCCAGCTCGAACGTCACGGACAGCGCCGCTGCCGCACACGCACCCTGGCCCGGCTGGCCACCGCCCTGGGCCAGCCACCCGCCGCCCTGACCCCCAGCCAGCCCAACCCGACCGGGTGACACCGGCCATGACCGCCACGCCACGCCCCACCGAGCCGATGACCGGCTGCGCAACCAGGCCCCCCTATGGCGCCCCTTTTAGGCAAGATCATGGAATGAGGTAGGCGCTAGGGGGCCGGGGTGTCGCTGTCGAGGCCGTGCTCGATGGCGTAGCGGACCAGTTCGACCCGGTTGTGCAGGTGCAGCTTGGTCAGCGTGTTCTGCACGTGGTTCTGCACGGTGCGGTGGGACAGCACCAGCCGCTCGGCGATCTGCTTGTAGGACAGGCCGGTGGCCACCATCCGGAGGATCTCCGCCTCCCGCTCGGTGAGTTGCGGCTCGGCCGGGCCGTCCGGCTGCTGCCCGGCGGCCAGGCGGCGGAACTCGCCGAGCACCAGCCCGGCCAGGCCGGGGGTGAACACGGCGTCGCCGGCGGCCGTGCGGCGCACCGCGTCGAGGAACTCGGCCCGGGCCGCCGACTTGAGCAGGTACCCGGCCGCGCCCGCCTTGACCGCGTCCAGTACGTCCTGCTGCTCGCCGCTGGCCGACAGGATGAGCACCCGCGCGTCCGGGCGGGCCTGCAGGATGCCCTGGGTCACCTCGACCCCGGATGCGTCGGGCAGCCCCAGGTCGAGGACGACCACGTCGGGCCGGGCCGCAGCGACGAGCCGCAGCGCCTGGGCCGCGTCACTGGCCGTCGCGGTCACCTCGAAGCCGGCCTCGGTGAGGTCACGGGCCACCGCGTCCCGCCACATCGGGTGGTCATCCACGATCATGACTCGGACTTGGGGCTCAGTCATACCGGCTCCCTAGGTCGTCGGGCGCGGGCTGGGAATGTCCAGCAGGCGCGGGACGCGCAGCACTATCTCGGTCCCAGTACCCGGCCCGGAACTGATGTCCGCCGCCCCGCCCAGGTCGCGGATCCGGCCGCGGATGGCCTGGCTGACCCCGAGCCGCCCGTCCGCCGCGGCCGCGGCCAGCCGGCCCGCGGGTATGCCCGGCCCGTCGTCCCGGATCGTCACCGTGACCTGGTCTCCTTCGTCCTCGACCAGCACCCAGGCCTTGGCGCCGGGGCCGCAGTGCTGGCGCACGTTGTCCAGCGCGGCGCGGACCGCCAGCGCGGTTTCCTGCGCGGCCGCCCGGCCCAACCGGACCGGCCCGGCCGGGGTGACCACCGAGACCCCGGCCGAGCTTTCCTGGCTGAGCAGGCGGCACAGGTCCAGTTCGCCGGGGGCCAGCGGCGCCACGCTGCCCGCCGCGATCAGCGTGCGCAGCGCGGTCTCCTGCTCGCCGGCCAGGCGGCCGATCTCGGCGGCCTCGCCGCCCGCCTCGATGCCCCGCCGGTGCACCAGCGCGAGCACCTGAAGGACCGAGTCGTGGATGCCCCGGGCGATGCGCTCCCGCTCCCGGCTGGCCGCCTCGACCTGGGCGGCTTGCTGCACGGCCTGCTCGGCCTGCACCGCGAGCCGGGACACGTAGCCGACCACCCAGCCGGCCAGCAGCAGCAGGATCGGCCCGTTGAGCGCGGACGCGTGATAGGCGCTGGAGAGGGGCCGGTGCCGGGCGATGTCGCACAGCCCGAGCACGATGGCGGCGGCCATCCCGGCCCGGCGGCCGTAGGCCACCGCCCAGGCCAGCACGGGTCCGGCCGCCCACGTCGCGGTGACCGGCATGGCCGAGCCCTCACCCGGCCGCTGCACGGCCAGCGTGGACAGCAGCGCGGCCGCGGTCACCGCCACATCGGCGGTGAGCAGCGCCCGGGTCCGCCGGGCGGGCACCGCGTAGGCGTAGCTGGTGGCCACGGTCCAGCCGGTCATCCCGGCCAGTACGGCCCAGGCCAGTACCAGCCGGTCATAGTTGGCCCGGTCCACCACCAGCAGCACGGCCGCGTACGCCAGCGACGCGAACCGGAACGCCGCGATCCCGCGCCAGAGCTGTGCCTGCAGGCCCACGCGCTCAGTGTGTCAGCCACTTCAGTGTGTCAGCCAGTTCAGTTCGGATCCTGCCAGCTGGTCGGCCTGCGGGCCGCCTGGTAGATCGCCGCCACCTGATCAGGCAGGCATACCGGAGGCCGCCGGCGTAGCCAACGGCGCAGCAAGCTCGTCGAGGGCAGCACGGCGACGTCGGCTGGACCACCGCGGAGGATCGTCACCCGGGGAAATCCCACGAACACGATGGCGGGCTGGACTGGAACGTCCTGCCCGGTCGCCTGGCTCAGCAGCCGGGCCGCGCGCGCGGCCTCATGGTGTGCCTGGTGCACGTCGTCGACGGACTTGCCGCCGATGGTCAGGGCATGCCTGCCGACCCAGACCGCTGCTCCGGTGGTCTTCGTCGTGACCGTCACCACTCCGAACGGGCCGATGACCACATGATCGATTTCGGCGCCGGGCTGGCCCACCGGCACCGCGTGGAGCACATGCCAGCCATAACGCGCCGCCCACTTGTTGAGCTGACGGCCGACCGTGCGTTCACCGCGAGCGCCGGCGGCAGCGGTGTAAGCCGATGTGCGGATGCCGAGCAGTCCCGCCGCGGTCAGCAGCGGATGTTCGCGGCGCAATTGCCGTGATCGTGCGCTGGCAGCCGCGCCCGGCTGGTTACGGGCGAGGTCGCCGTCCCGTTCCGTGGCCCGTGAGCCGTGTAATGGATGGTAGCGCCGCCACACCCGGAAATTCCGCGCGGGCATGATCCCTCCGTCGGCCGGGTGCTGCCTCCCGCGCCTGGATCGTAGCGCGGTTACTTGATGATGCCGAGGTAGATCACGCTGAGGAGGCCGAACGCGAAGCAGTAGAGGGCGAACGGGGTCAGCGTCCGGGTCTGGAAGTACTTCATCAGGAACCGGACCGACAGGTAGGCGCCCAGGCCGGACAGCAGGCTGCCGAGCAGGATCTGGCCGCGGATGCCATCGCCCAGCGGGCCCATCAGGTCGGGGATCTTGAGCACCCCGGCGGCCAGGATGACCGGGGTGGCCAGCAGGAACGCGAACCGGGCCGCGTCCTCCCGGCCTAGGCCGCGGCCCATGCCCGCGACCATGGTCACCCCGCTCCGGCTGATCCCGGCCAGCAGGGCCAGGATCTGCGCCGACCCGATGATCACGGCGCTGGCGTAACGTAGGCGGGCCAGCCGCCCGTCGGCCTCCGTGGCCAGCGCCATCTCCTCCTGGCGTTCCGCGTGGTGACCGCCCGCCTGCCCGGCCGTGCCCGGCCCGGCCGTTGCCCGCCCGGCCTGGACCAGTTCCGCCTGCCGGCTGACCTCGGCGTCGGCACGGACCGAGGACCTGGGCCGGAACCTCTCGCCGCAGTACAGGATCACGCCGTTCACCATGAGGAACACCGCGGCGTAGATGGGCTTGCCGAAGATCACCCGGAACGCGTGCTCGGCCAGCAGGCCGACGATGCCGACCGGGATGGTGGCCAGGACGATCATCCAGGCCAGCTTCTGGTCCCGGGTGCGCACCTGCCGCTCACGGACCGAGCTGAAGAACCCGCCGATGATCCGGGCCCAGTCCCGCCAGAAGTAGATGAGCAGGGCCAGCGCGGTGGCCACGTGCAGCCCGACGATGAAGGCCAGGTACGGGGACTCCGGCTTGGCCACGTTCAGGTCGCTGGCCCAGCTGCCGCCGATCAGGGCGGGGATCAGCACGCTGTGCCCCAGGCTGGACACCGGGAAGAGCTCGGACACCCCCTGGATCAGGCCGACCACGGCCGCCTCGAAATAGGTCAGGTGGGTCATGCCGCCCTCCGGTCGCGTGCCATACTCGGGACACGGCTGTTCTACAGGACGTGTAGAACTTCTACAAGTCTTGTAGATTTATTTTGCGAACGGGAAGGGTCGCGAATGCCAGACGATGGCGCGGTCGCGGCCCGGCGCCCGGCGGGCGCGCTGGAGGCCGAGGTCCTGGCGCTGCTGCGGGCGGCGGGCGTGCCGCTCAGCCCGGGCCAGGTCCAGGAACGGCTGGCGGCAGGCGACCCGGCCGCCACCGCCCTTTCCTCCAGCGCCCTGTCATACAGCGCTCTGTCCTACAGCACCGTGGTGACCATCCTGTCCCGGCTGCACGCCAAGGGCCGGCTCACCCGGCAGCGGGACGGCCGGGCGTTCGCCTACGCCGTGGTCGATGAGGCCAGCCTGGCGGCCAGCCGGATGAGCCAGGCGCTGGACACCGGCGACGACCATGACGCCGTGCTGACCAGGTTCGTGTCCGGCCTGTCCGGCCGGGACGCCAGGCTGCTGCGCCGGCTGCTCGGGCCGGACTCGGCCGCCGGCCCGGATCACGGTGCTGCTGACCACGGGCGGAAGCGGGACCGGCCATGACGCTGCTGTTCTACCTCCCGCTGCTGATCCCGGCGCTGGCGGCGGTGGCCGCCCGGCCGCTGGCGGCCCGGCTGGAACCCCGGACGGCCACCTGGCTGCTCACCGTGGCCACCGCCGCGCTGGCCGTGTGCAGCACGGCGGCGCTGGCCCTGCTGGCCGCGTCGGCCGCGGCCCGGGTGCCGCTGCTGGCCACCCTGGGGCACTACTCGCCGCACGCACTGCGGGCCGGCGACCCGGTCAGCGCGTGGGCCGGGCTGCTGGCCGCGATCGCGCTGACCGGAACGGCTGTCGCGGTGGCGGTCGCGTTCCGCCGCCGGGCCCGCGCGCTGGCCGAGTCGTTCCGCCGGGCGGGCCGGCTGCCGGCCGACGGCTCGGTCGTGGTGCTGCCCGGGCCGGCCATCGAGGCGTACGCGCTGCCCGGCTGGCCGGGCCGGATCGTGGTCTCCGGCCGCCTGCTCAGCGAACTGGACGACGACGGGCGGGCGGCCCTGCTGGCCCACGAACGCGCGCACCTGGCCGCCCGGCATCACCTGTTCGCCGCGGTGGCGTACCTGTCCGCCGCGGCCAACCCGCTGCT
>Ga0335078_10008566_pt1 | contig 15211 bp, 11 predicted proteins | sample Lox_Sample_32_FD_206711 | JGI IMG/M metagenome (GOLD analysis project Ga0335078, IMG submission 206711) | Soil microbial communities from Loxahatchee National Wildlife Refuge, Florida, United States - Lox_Sample_3.2 | ecosystem: Environmental > Terrestrial > Soil > Wetlands | place: USA... | reverse complement strand
ACGCGCTGGCGACCCAGCTCGACGGCCCGCTGGCGCAGCATGGTGCGCTGTTCCCGCCCGACTACTACGTCAACGACCTGACCAGCTTCGTCACGCCGTCGGCCTTCCCGCTGTTCCACACGGCGGCCACGGCGGCTACGGCCGCCAGGTACCAGGGCGGGCTGACCGAGTACCTCGCCTACCTGGGCTGGCCGCTGATCGCCGTTCTGGCCGCGGCGGCGGTCCTGACCTGGCGCCGGCCGATCGGGCGCGCGGTGACGCTGACGCTGGCCTTTCTCGTGGTGTTCTCACTCGGCGGTCATCCGCTCGTGGGCGGGACGACAAACCCCGCGGTGGACCTGCCATGGCACTGGCTCGAGGAGCACCCGTTGCTGTCGTCGGTGCTGCCCGACCGGCTGTCGATCCTCGCCGACGGGGTCGCGGCGGTGCTGCTGGCGCTGGCGATCGACGCCGCCAGGGTCCGGTTGGCGGCTCGCGGGCACCGCTCTCGTCGAGCGGGGCGCTGGCCGGGCCTCGTGCTGGCGGACGCCGTGCTCGTGGTCGCGGTGCTTGCCTGCCTGCCGCTGGTGCCCCGCCCGCTGCCCGCCGCCTCGGCCACGCCGCTGCCGGCGGGCTGGTCGGCGGCAATCGCCGGGCTCCGGCTGCCGGCCGGGGCGCGGGTGCTCGTGGTGCCGGTTCCGACCAACATCCTGACCGTCGCGATGCGCTGGCAGGCCGACACCGGCGAGCCACCCGAACTAGCGGGCGGCTACTTCATCGGACCCGGCGCGACCGGCCAGGCCTACATCGGCGGCAACGGAGTCCGCCCCACCGCCTGGTACCTCGACCGGCTGTGGGCCGCCGGGCTGCCGGAAAGCGACCCGCTGGCCAGCGTCGCCTGGGCGGCCGGGCTGCCCACGTCCGGCCCGGCGGGCATACCGTCGGCGGGAATGCCGCCCACGAGCGCCGAACTCCGCGCAGACCTCGGCTTCTGGCGGCCCGACGCTATCGTCGCGGTGACAGCGGCCCAGTCACCCGTCGCCCGGTACCTGATCGCGCTGTTCGGCCGGCCGACGGTGCGCGCGGGCCGGGTACTTGGCTGGCGCCTTCCCGGTACTGGCTCCCGAGCGTCCGGCGCCGGCTTCTGAGTGCCTGACCTCACCTGCCGCGCAGAAAGTTACTCGCTGGTAACCTGCGTCGTGAATGGCCGGGCTGTCGGTAGCCGGGCCCGGGGGTCGCCGGCGTACGCTGGCACCCAACATCGTCCCCGGAGGTCGGTTTGCCGCTGCGGATCATCATCGGACTCGCCCTGACCGTGATCGCCTTCGCGGTCGCGGGCCACCGGTTGTGGTGGCTGTACCGGATAGGGACCAGCGGCCAGCCCGCACCCGAGCGCGTCGAGGCGCTGAAGGAGCATCCTGGCCGCGGCGTGGGGGCCGAGGCGACCGAGGTTCTCGGCCAGCGCAAGCTGCTGCAGTGGACCGTGCCCGGCATCGCGCACTTCATGACGTTCTGGGGCTTCACGATCTTGCTGCTGACGATCATCGAGTCCTACGGTGACCTGTTCAGCAAGAAGTTCGCGATCCCCTGGATCGGGCACTGGGCGTTCATCGGGTTTATCGAGGACCTGTTCGCCGTTGCCGTCCTGGCCGGAATCGCGACATTCGCCGTGATCAGGCTGCGCAACAACCCGAAGACCGAGGGGCGCAAGTCCAGGTTCTCCGGCTCGCACACCGGCGCCGCCTGGCTCGTTCTGCTGATGATCTTCCTGGTGATCGCCACCTTGCTGGTCTATCGCGGTGCCCAGATCAACACGGGCGACTTCCCCTACCCGCACGGCGCGTTCGCCTCGCAGATCGTCGGGCACTGGCTGCACCCGCTCGGCCGCGGCGCCAACCAGGCGATCGAGACGGCCATGATCCTGCTCCAGCTCGCCGTCGTCCTGGGTTTCCTTGTCCTCGTCACCTACTCCAAGCACCTGCACATCATCCTGGCGCCAATCAATGTGCTGTTCTCCCGCCGCCCGAACGGCCTGCGAGGCCTGCAGCCGATGCGCTCGAACGGGAAGGTGCTCGACTTCGAGGAGGCCGACCCTGACACCGACGTCTTCGGCCTCGGCAAGATCGAGGACATGACCTGGAAGGGAATGCTCGACCTCGGCAGCTGCACCGAGTGCGGCCGGTGCCAGTCCCAGTGCCCGGCGTGGGCGACCGGCAAGCCGCTCTCGCCCAAGATGCTCGTGCTCGACCTGCGCGACCACGCGTTCGCCAAGGCGCCTTACCTGCTGGCGGCCTCGGACGAGGCCAGGCAGGCGCTGCCCGAGCCGGTGCGCAAGGAGGCGGAACGGCCGCTGGTCGGGACCACCGAAGCGAACGGCGTGATCGATCCCGACGTGCTGTGGTCCTGCACCAACTGCGGCGCGTGCGTGAACGAGTGCCCGGTCGACATCGAGCACATCGACCACATCGCCGGGATGCGGCGGCACCAGGTGCTGATCGAGTCCGAGTTCCCTGCCGAGGCATCGGGCATGCTGAAGAACCTGGAGAACAAGGGCGACCCGTGGGGGATGGGCGAGTCGAGGCGCGGCGACTGGATCGGCGAGCTCGACTTCGACGTGCCGGTGGTGGACGGCCCGATCGGTGACGACGTGGAGTACCTGTTCTGGGTGGGTTGCGCCGGGGCGCTTGAGGACCGGGCGAAGAAGACCACGAAGGCGATCGCCACCCTGCTGCACACCGCCGGGGTCTCGTTCGCCGTGCTCGGACCGGCCGAGACCTGCACCGGCGACCCGGCGCGGCGGATGGGCAACGAGTTCGTGTTCTCGATGCTCGCCCAGCAGAACGTGGAGACGCTGAACGAGGCGGGCGTCCGCAAGGTCATCGCGAGCTGCCCGCATTGCTTCAACACGCTCGCCAATGAGTACCCCCAGCTCGGCGGCGACTACGAGGTGATCCATCACACCCAGCTGCTGGCCAGGCTGATCGCCGACGGCAAGCTGACCCCGGTCACGCCGATCGAGGAGAAGATCACCTACCACGACCCGTGCTTCCTCGGCAGGCACAACAAGGTGTACACGCCGCCGAGGTCGATCATGGAGCAAGTCCCCGGCGTCAAGGCGCAGGAGATGCACCGCTGCAAGGAGCGCGGGTTCTGCTGCGGCGCCGGCGGTGCCCGGATGTGGATGGAGGAGCGGATCGGCAAGCGGATCAACATCGAGCGCATCGACGAGGCGCTGGGCACCGATCCGGACACGATCTCCACGGGCTGCCCGTTCTGCCTGGTGATGCTCGGCGACGCGATCAGCGCCAAGAAGAGCTCAGGCGAGGCCAAGGAGTCGCTCGAGGTCGTCGACGTGGCTCAGTTGCTGGTCCGCTCGGTGGCGACTGTGCCTGCCGGCGGACCGGCGGAGGGCGTGGCTGTCGCGGACGGTGCAGGGACGGACGGTGCAGGGGCGGACGGTGCAGGGACGGACGGTGCCGGGGCGGACGGTGTGGCGCCGGGGTCCGTGCCGGGGTTTGATTCCGAACCTGGGTCGGGGTCAGGGTCGGGGTCGGTACCCGACGAGGCTGACGGATCGGGCGGGGTCACTGGGTCGGCCGCCGGCTAGCCGGACTGGCGGGCATAGCGGAGGGTAGCGGTGGAGTCGCGCCGGGTCGAGTCGTTCTCCGACGGAGTCTTCGCGGTCGCGATCACCGTCCTGGTCTTCAACCTCCTCCCGATCGCCGACAGCACTGTGCGCGGCTACGGCGACCTGTTCAGCCACTGGCCGCAGTACTCGGCGTACGTGGTCAGCTTCCTGACCATCGGGATCATGTGGCTGAACCACCACACGGTGCTGACCTACGTCGCCAAGGTCGACCGGGTCACGCTCGTGCTCAACACGCTGCTGCTGATGGGCGTGGTGGCCGTACCGTTCCCGACAGCGCTGATTGCCGAGAGCCTCGCGCCGACGCGGCACGTCAGTGCCCGTCCGGTTGCCGTTCCGTACGTCAGCCCCGAGGTCGCCGCGGTGGCCTACGGGCTGCTGCTGATCGCGATCTCGGTCGCATTCTCAGGTACCTGGCAGTACCTGGCGGCGCACCAGGACAAGCTCGGCGCGCGGCCGATGAAGATACCGCTCCAGGCGACGATCCGGTTCAGCGCCGGGCTGGCCGGCTACGTGGTCGGGACCGTAGTCGCGATCTTCTCGCCGGACATCGCACTGGCGATCTACGCGATAATCGCCGTGTACTACCTGTTCGAGCACCTGCCGGACCCGTCCGCCGGCTCCGAGTCCGAAGCCGCGGCTGCCGCCGACCATGCCGACGTTGAGGCAGGCGAGTCATCCAGCCCGGCCCCGGGCAGTTCCGACTAACCGTTCAGCGCCGCAGCGAGTCCGGTCAGGAGCGCCGGCCGCCCAGCGCGGCGGTTCCTTGCTCCGCCCAGCTCGCAGACCCACCCCGCCGACTGACCCGTCGACAAACCGCATGAAATCTAACAATTCTCCAACAGCGCCGCTGCGGCGCGGTCGTCGGCACCCCGGCGCGGTCGACTTTACACCCGCTAGTGCCGCCCAAACGGGGTAAATCAGGCGTGATCATGACGCTAGCGGATGCAAAGTGGTGCCAGCGGATGAGAAGTGGCGCCAGCGGATGAGAAGTGGCGCCAGCGGATGAGAAGTGGCGCTGGCGGATGAGAAGTGGCGCCAGCGGATGAGAAGTGGCGCCAGCGGATGAGAAGTGGCGCTGGCGGATGAGAAGTGCGGCGCGGCTGGTGAAGAGTCGGCGGGCTGGGGTCGGAGGATTCTGGCCGATCGTCCGAGATGGCTGTCCGACCGGCGTTCGAGGCGTCGTGGCTCAGGGGGACGCGGCGGTGGCGCGGGTCGGGAGCCAGATGCGGACCCTGGTGCCGTGGCCGAGCCACGATTCGAGGGTGGCCTGGCCGCCGTGGGCGTTGGCGATCGCCTGCACGATTGACAGGCCAAGCCCGCTGCCGCCCGTGGTGCTGTCGCCGGACACGTCCCCGCCCGCCTCGTCCGGTCGGCTCGCCGGCTCGGCCGCGCGGTGGAATCGGTCGAACGCGCGGGCCGCGTCTTCGGGCGGCATGCCGGGCCCCTGGTCGGCCACCTCAATCAGCACGCCGCCCTGGACCGGGCCGAGGCGGACCGCTACCGGTGCCGTCCTCGGCGTGTGCGCGCGCACGTTGCCGAGCAGGTTGGCGAGTACCTGCCTGATCCGCCGCTCGTCCACCTCGGCGATCAGGCGTGGCGGCGCCTGGGCGCTGATCGGGCGGTCGGGCTCGACCGCCGTGGCGTCGGCGACGGCGTCCCTGACGATGGTGGCCAGGTCCGTCTCGGTGAGATCGAGCGAGGACGTACGGTCCAGCCTGGCCAGTTCGAGCAACTCGGCGACCAGGGTGGACATCCGCTGAGCCTCCTGCTCGATCCGGCGCATCGCGCCGGGGAGCTGCTCGGGGCCGAGCGCGCCCTGGCGGTAGAGCTCCGCGTAGCCGCGGATCGTGGTGAGCGGGGTGCGCAGCTCATGCGAGGCGTCGGCGGCGAACTCTCTGACCTTGCGTTCGGAGCTGAGCCTGGCGCCGAATGCCTGCTGGATCCGGTCCAGCATGGTGTTGATCGCCGCGCCGAGCCTGCCGACCTCGGTCCGGTCACCGGCCCACGCCATGCGGGCCGTCAGGTCGCCCCTTGTCGTGATGTCGTTCGCGGTGCGTGCCATCCGGTCGAGCGGGTCAAGACCGCGGCCGATCAGCCACTGGCCGCCGAGTGCCAGCACCGCGAGCAGGCAGCCTCCCGTGATCATCTCCACCAGGATCAGGTTGCGCAGCTGCCTGGTCAGGGCGCTGGTGCCCTCGGCCACGATCAGTACGCTCGGCCGCCTGGTGACGCTCTCCGTTGCCGGGATCAGCCGTGCCGCGGCCCGGAGCTGGCGGTCGACGAGCCCTCCGGCTGGAATCGTGAACGACTCGTCTCGCCGCCCGAGCGCATAGACCACTTGCGGGCGCATCTGCGAGACCGCCCTGGTCAGGGAGCGGGTCGAGTCGGCGGCTGATCTCTCTGTGGTCAGCGGCACCACGGCGAAAGGATCGAAGGTGACCACCACGGCGCACATGCCGGGAGTGGGCCGCTGGGTGATGTCGGCGGGGGTCCGGACGCTCTGGGCCTGGATCGTCTCCCTGAACTGGCTGTTGAAGGAGTGGAAGAACACCATCGTGGTGACGACCCCCATGATCAGCAAGAACAGGGCCGTCACCGCGATCTGGAGCACCAGCAGCCGGGTGCGGAGCGACTGCCTGCGCGGGCCGGTCATTCCCCGGTCGGCCCGGCCCGTTTCTCGTCCCGCTCCGGTACGGCGGGAACGGCCGGGTCGGGCAGCGACAGGCCGCTTGGCTCGGAATGCCAGGTCTGCCTGGCCTGGTGGGCGCGGTGCGCGGCCGCGTGCTCGGGCAGCCTGAGGCTGTAGCCCACCCCGCGCTGGGTGTGGATCAGCGGCGGGCCGAGCGGGTCAAGCTTGCGGCGCAGGTAGCTGACGTAGGTCTCCACGATCTGTGACTCGCCGGCGTAATCCCAGCCCCAGACGTTCTCAAGCAGCTGCGCCCGGGTCAGCACCCGTCCCTGGTGCCGCATCAGGTAGGCGAGCAGCCTGAACTCGGTGGGGGAGAGCTCCACCGGCTCGCCCGCCCGGTGCACGGTCCACCTGGCCTCGTCGAGTTCGAGGTCGCCGGCTCGCAGCATCCCGTCGGGATCGCTGCGCTGGGCGGCGTGCGCTGACCGGGATGCACGGCGCAGCACCGCGCGCACCCGCGCCACCAGCGCCTCGACGGAGAACGGCTTAGTGACGTAGTCGTCGCCGCCGATCGCCAGCCCGGTCACCGTATCGGACGAGGTGTCCCTGGCGGTGAGGAAGATCACCGGCACCTCGTTGCCTGCCGCCCGTAGCCGACGGCACACCTCGAAGCCGTCGATGTCCGGCAGCATGACGTCGAGCACGATGAGATCAGGCTCGCTGGCCTCGGCCTGGCGTATCGCCTCGCTGCCGTTCGCCGCCGTGCTGACGGCGCAGCCGTGGAACTTCAGCGCGACCTGGACAAGCTCGCGGATATTCGGCTCGTCATCGACGACGAGCACGCGCGGTATGCGCTCGGAGTCGGTCATGGCTGCGCCTGGCTCACTGTCCGCTCGGACGGATGGGGCGGAATTGCCCGCAGGGGTGGTATTGCCCTGAGGAGGAGCGTACGTGATCGGTGTCATCTCGCGCCTGAGTCGGCAGCCCGTGGTGGTCGACGGGCTGTCGACCCAGAGAGCGGGACGGGCACCGATCACGCTGGCGGCTACGGCCGGATCAGGATCCGCCTCGCGTCGTCGGCACCGCTCACCACAGGGCCTGCCACGAAGATCTGCTGGCCCGTCGCGAGCGAGGACGCCGGGACGCTCTGCCCGGACTTGGTGATCAGCGTCGTCGTGTCCAGAGACCAGGTCCACGTCGTGCCGTCCGATGCCCGCACGACGACCGATGACCCGGCGACGGACTGGATGGTGCCGCGCTCGAACGCGAAGGTCTTGATCCCGTTCACCGTCGTGATCGTGAACTGGCCGTGCAGCCCGCCGATGAGCAGGTGCCGCAGCCACAGGCGCAGCCGAAGGTAGCGACGCAGGCACGCGTGCCAGGCGCCCCTGGCCGCGGGCCGATGACCGGAGACGAGCAGCCTCCTGGCCGCTGCGGCGCAGCCGCGCAGCGAGGCCGCGGCCGGAACGGCCGACTGCCCGGCCGCGTCGTTGCCGCTGCCCGTCGCCGCGACGCTGACCGACTTGACCGACGCGGGGTTGCCGAGCATGGCGGTCAGCGCCGTCCCGCCGATTCCCGAGCTGACGACCGACTGCCAGGCATTGCTCGCCGCGTTCGCTCGTGACGGGCCTGATGCGCAGCCAGCCAGACTGGCTCCGAGCACAGACCCGGCCACGACGACCGCCGCGAACGCGGGGCCTGCCATCCTGCCCGGGTGTCGGCCGCGTCGTTGCCGCCGCGAACTGAACAGGGCCTTGAATCTTCCGCCAGCTGGCGGTGAGCATATCTCGTCCACGGTGCCCACGCTGCCAGCGCGTTCTGGGACATCGGCGGGTAGATGCTGGGATTTCTCTGGGAATCGCCAGCGCTGCTCTGGCTACATCCGGTCGGGTACGGGAATGCCGAGCAGGTCGAGTCCCGACAGCAGCACCTTCAGCGTCAGCGCGGCGATCGCGAGCCTGGACTGCCGGACGACGGGATCGTCGGCCCTGAGCACCGGGCACTGCTCGTAGAACGCCGTGAAGTCGCTGGCCGTATCGAACAGGAACGCGGCCAGCTTGTGCGGCCCGACCGACGCCGCGGTCTCGGTAACGGCGGCGCCGAAGCCGAGCAGCCGCAGCGCGAGTACCCGCTCGGCCTGTTCGGTCAGCACCATCGGCCCGGCCGCCTCGGCTGGTTCCAGGCCGGCCCGGTGGAAGATCGACCTGATCCGTGCCGTGGCGTACTGCAGGTAGGGGCCGGTGTTCCCGTTCAGCGCGAGCATCCGGTCGAAGTCGAGTGCGTAGCTGGAGTCCCTGGCCACCGACAGGTCAGCGTACTTGAGCGCGCCGATGCCGACGGCCCGGGCGATCTGCGCCCTGAGCTCGGGCTCGTCGTACCTGTCCTTGATGACTTCCTCGGCCCGCGAGATGGCCTCGTCGATCAGGTCGATCAGCTTGACCGACTGGCCGGCGCGCGACCTGAACCGCTTGCGGTCCGCGCCGGTGACCATGCCGATCGCGGCGTGCTCGGCCACCACGGCATCAGGCAGCCAGCCGGCCTGGCGGGCGACCGCGAACACCATCGACAGGTGCTGCGACTGCTCGGAGCCGACCACGTAGGTGATCCGGTCGGCGTGCAGGTCGGTGACCCGGTATCGGATTGCGGCCATGTCGGTAGTCCCGTAGCCGTAGCCGCCGTCGCTCTTGCGAAGGATCAGCGGGAGCGGCTTGCCGTCCCGGCCGGTGAAGCCCGGCGGGAACGCGCACAGCGCGCCTTCGCTGATGGTGGCGATGCCGGCCCGCTCCAGGTCGGCGCAGACCGCGTCGAGCATGGGGTTGTAGAAGCTCTCGGGTGCCGAGTCGGCATCGGTGAGCGTGACGCCAAGCCGCGCGTAGATCGTGTTGTAGTACTGCTTGGTGTCGTCGACGAGCATCCGCCACAGCCGCAGCGTCTCCTGGTCGCCGGATTGCAGGGCGACCACCCGGTGCCTGGCACGCTCGGCGAAGTCCGGGTCGGCATCAAACGACACCTTCGCGGCCTGGTAGAAGTCGTTGATCTCGCCAGCCGCGAGCTGAGCGCTGGCCGCGGCCTCGCCGACGTCAATGAGGTGCTCGAGCAGCATCCCGAACTGAGTGCCCCAGTCGCCGATGTGGTTGGCCCGGATCACCCGGTCGCCGAGCCGCTCGAGCACCCGGACGAACGCGTCGCCGACGATTGTGGTGCGCAGGTGCCCGACGTGCATCTCCTTGGCCACGTTGGGCGCGGAGTAGTCGACCACGACGACCTGTGGATGGCCGGTGGCCGGGATCCCGAGCCGGGGGTCGGCCAGCTGGCCGGTCACGGCGCCGCCGATCCAGGCGTCGCTCAGCGTGATGTTGATGAACCCGGGGCCGCTGACCTCGACCCGCTCGCACATGGCCGACCCGCCCAGGTGGCCGGCGATCCGTCCGGCGACCTCGCGCGGCGGCTGGCCGAGCCGCTTGCCGAGCGCCATGGCCACGTTGGACTGGAAATCGGCGAACGCCGAGGACCTGATCAGGGCGTCGGTGTCGGCATAGTCGGGCCCGAACTCGGCGACCAGCGCCTCCCGTACCCTCGCCGCGAGCTCCTCCTGCAGGTCAGCCATGCATCAAGCCTATCGGTCGGATCAGCCAGAAAATGGCGGACCGAGCCCGCGCCCCGCGAGCGCGCGGGGGCGGGAGGGTGCGTGCCGCCCGAGCTCGCCTCCTGAGGGCGTGGGGGCGGGAGGGTGCATGAAGCCCGAGCGCGCCCGCGGCGCCGCAGGGGTGGTAGGGTCCCGGCGGCCGGGCCCGCGGCTGACGAGCCGAGCTCGCGCGACGTCAGGACCGGCGCAGGAAATGCCCCTGCCGGTGCGGCGCGAGCCGTTCCTTGATCCGCTCGGTGGTGCGGCCCCTGGCCAGCTCGGCGGCCAGGCGGCAGGCCGCGGCGGCTCCGCGCTCGGTCGCGGCTCCATGCGCGATCACCACCGTCCCCTCCAGCCCGAGCAGCGCCGCGCCGCCGTAGGTCTCAGGGTCGAACCTGTCGTGCAAGTCGCGCAGTTCCCTGCGCTGGAGCAGCGCGCCGAGCTTGGCCCGGCGGGATCCGCCGAGTGCCGACCTGAACTGGCTCGCGGTGAACCGCGCGGTCCCCTCCAGCGTCTTCAGCGCGACGTTGCCGGTGAACCCCTCGGTGACGATCACGTCCACCTTGCCGGCCAGCAGGTCGCCGCCCTCGACGTTGCCGGCGAAGTTGATCGGCGCGGTCCCGTGCATCGCCTCGGCGCTCAGCAGCTCGTAGGCGCGCTTGGCGAGCTTGTTGCCCTTGCCAGGCTCGGCCCCGATCGACAGCAGGCCGACCCTCGGGTTGGTGAGGCCGAACGCCACCTCGGCGTACGCCGAGCCGAGCTGCGCGAACTGCGCGAGCATCTCGGGCTTGGGGTCAGCGATCGCGCCGGCGTCGATGAGCAGCGTCGGGGTCGGCCTGGTCGGCAGGGCGACCGCGAGCGCGGGCCGCAGCACTCCGGTCAGGTTGCGCAGCCGCAGCCGGGCAATCGACACGATCGCGGCAGTCGAGCCCGCCGACATCACGGCGGTCGCCTGGCCGAGATGAACGAGCTGGCACGCGATCGCGATGCTCGACCGCGGGCGGCGCCAACTCGCCAGCGCTCCCTCCGCCATCGCGACCGAGTCCTCGGCCGCGACGAGCCGGATCTCGCCGGTCGCGCCGTGATCGGCGAGCAGCGACCTGAGCTGGCCCGGTCGGCCGACAAGCACCGCCCTGACGCCCCACTGCCGCCAGGCCGAGACCGCCCCGGCCACGATCGCCTCGGGCGCGTTGTCGCCCCCCATCGCGTCCACCGCGACAACCGGCCTGGCCGGAGAGGCCCGGACCGGCTGATACACGTCGGCCCTGGTGATCGGCCTGGCCTGGCTTGAGCCGGCCCTGGCAGGCCGATGCGAGCCGCCCCCCGGATCGCCAGAGCCCCCCGGACCCCTCCCGAGACCTCCAGAGCCCCCCGGAGGTCGCCCGGCACCCACAGAGCTCCCCGGACTCCCCGGATTGCCTGCACCGTCGGCACCACCGGGACCCGCGGGCAGCCGCCAGGACTCGCCAGGGTCAGGCTCATGGTCATCCACGTCGGCACCAGCCTGGTCCCGCAGGCCCCGGGAGACCGGGCCCGCGGGCTCGCTGGCACCGGCCTGGGTCACGCGGTGGCCTGTGAGGCCTCCGGTATCGGCGCGCTCTCCGCCGGTACCGGCCTGGCGCGGTGCGTGTCCTTCTTGATCGCCAGGCAGCTGACCCCGGCGATCGCGATCACGGCCACCGGCATGATGATCGTCAGGTGCATGGCGGTTACGTAACCGCTGGCAAAGACGTCATGCGCGATGTGGCCGATTTCGGCAATCAGCGAGGGCGGCGTGCCAGGCGTGGGCTTGGCCGCGTGCTGGACCGGGCTCAGCGCCGACCCGCTCTTGGCTGCCTTGACGAACTGGCGCACGAACGGGCCGCGGACGGCGGCGGGCAGAGCCGCGGCCTTGGTACGCGCCGCGTCCGGCAGCGAGACGGCGAGCCGGTTCTGCAGCAGCGCACCCACCGCGGCCGTGCCAAGCACCGCACCGACCTGCCGGACCGTGTTGATCATGCCGGAAGCCGCCCCGGCGGTCCGCGGCTGCACGCTCCGCATCGCCGTGGTCGTCATCGGGGCGAAGGTGCAGCCCATCCCGAACCCGGCCAGGGCCAGGGTGGGGACGAAGTCCTGCCAGGTCGAATGCGTCGTGGCGATCGCCGCGGTCAGGCCCATGCCGCCCGCGAAGAACAGCAGCCCGACGAAGAGTATGTACTTGCCGCCGATCCGGTCGGTCAGCCGGCCGGCGGCCGGGGCCACGAACATGGACACGATCGAGGCCGGCGCCATGGTCAGGCCGGCCTTCAGCGCGGAGAAGCCGAGCGCGGACTGAAGGTAGATCGTGAACGGCAGGAAGATGCCCATCATGCCGACGGAGACGGCGCCGGAGACCCAGTTCATCAGGCTGAAGTTCCGGTCGCGGAACAGGCTGAACGGTACGAGCGGCTCCTGGTCCTGCGTCCTGGCCTGCACGAACAGGAAGAGCGCGAGCAGCACGACGCCGATCCCGATGACCAGCGGTATCGAGAGGAACGAGACGACGTGGCCCCAGTTGTACTTTTGGCCTTCCACCAGCCCGTAGCAGATGGCGAGCAGCGCGAGGCTGGCGAGCAGCACACCGGCGATGTCGAGCTTGTGCTGCGCTCCGGTCCGCACGTCCGGGACCAGGAACAGGCTCATCACGATCACGATGATGCCGATCGGCACGTTGATGTAGAAGATGTAGCGCCAGTCGAACGCGCTGACCAGCAGGCCGCCCAGCGTGGGCCCCGCGATGGTGGCGACGCCGGCCACCGCGCCCCAGATGCCGAACGCGGCGCCCCGTCGCTCCGGCGGGAATACCGTGGTCAGGATCGCCAGCGTCTGCGGCATCAGCAGCGCCGCCCCGACCCCCTGCACGGCGCGAAAGCCGACGAGCCAGCCGACCGTGGGCGACAGCCCGCAGGCCGCCGACGCGAGCGTGAACGTCACCACGCCGATGATGAACATCTTCCGCTGGCCGCGCAGGTCGCCGAGCCTGCCCGCCGTGATCAGCAGCACCGCGAGCACCAGCGCGTAGGCGTTGATCACCCAGAGGATCCCGTCAAGCGACGCGTGCAGCTTGGTGATCATGTTGGGGATCGCGATGTTCACGATCGTGAGGTCAAGCAGGGTCATGAAGAACCCGAGCGACATGACGACGAGGACGACCCACGGGTTGCCGCGATGCTTTCTCACGATGACCGGCCTCTCCTGATCGCCGACACGCGGGGACGAATTCGGTACTCCCGGGCGGTGCGCCCGGCTTCGGGGCACTAGCTTCGATGGTAGGCGCAAGGTCCGACAAGGCGGCGACCGCCGGGGGGCCTGGGGTGTGCGACACGAGCGTAGGGATCCAGGGTACGGGCAGGTTGCGGGCCTAGTCTGGAAGTGTTTACACTTCCAGACAGGAGATGCTATGAGCGAGCCGTCCCCGGCGGAGCCGTCCGTACCCCAGCTGGAGGAGCGGCGGGCGCACCTGTATGCCCGGCTGGCCGCGACCGGGGACTTGCGGCCGGGCAGCATCAACGCCACCTGGCGCGGGTGCGGCAAGCCGAACTGCGCGTGCGCGCAGCCAGGTCATCCCGGCCACGGGCCGCGGTGGCTGTGGACCCGGTCGGCGGGCGGCAGGACCCGCACCCGCCAGCTGGCGCCGGGCGAGCTGGCCAAGGTCCGCGCGGAGCTGGCGAACTATAAGGAGTTCGCCGCGCTCGCCGAGCAGATCGTGGCGGTGAACGAGGCGATCTGCGAGGCCCGGCCGGTCCCGGCCGCCGGCCAGGCCCCTGAGCGGGAGGGGCAAAAAAAGGGCTCCGCGATCAGCTCGCCGCCCGGCTCGCGGCGGAGGCGGCCGCCGAGGTAGAGGCACTGGCCGCCGAGGCGGCCCGCACGCTGGAGGCCGGGAGCGGGCTGGAGGCAGTGGAGCTGGCGATCCGCACCGCGATGCTGGGGCTGGGCGGCCGGCTGCTGGAGGGCCTGCTGGGCATCGACGCCGGCCACCGCGGCGCTCGTGCCGGATGCGGTGCCGGGCACCAGGCAGAATTCGTGTCCTACCGGCACAAGACCATCGACACCGTGGTCGGGCCTGCCAGGCTGCACCGGGCCTGGTACCACTGCGCCGCATGCAGGCATGGCCTGGCCCCCAGGGACGCCGAGCTCGGGGTTGCCGGGGCCTCGATGTCGCCCGGGCTGGCCAAGATGAATGCCCGCGCCGCCGCCGCAGTGCCGTTCGCGCCAGCGCGCCGGCTGCTGGCCGAGCTGGCTGGCATCCAGCTGACCGTCAAGCGGGTCGAGCGGTCCGCCGAGGCCGACGGCACTGCGGCCGCCGCGGTCCTGGCCGCCCGGGCCAGCGCGGTCCGCTCAGCGCGCATGGCGGTGCTTCCTCCGGCCGAAGGCCCGGACATGCTCTACGTTGCCGTCGACGGCACGGGCGTCCCGGTCGTGGCCCGCGAAGCCGAGGGCCGGCGCGGCAAGGCCGGTGACGGCAAGGCCCGCACCCGCGAGATCAAGCTCGGCTGCCTGTTCACCCAGACCAGGCTCAACGAGGACGGCCGCCCGGTCCGCGACCCGGACTCATCCACCTACCTGGCCACCTTCGAGCCAGCCGGGCAGTTCGCCGCCCTGCTGAATGCCGAGGCCCGCCGCCGCGGCTGCGAGCGCATCCGCCAGCTGGTGTTCCTCGGCGACGGCGCCGCCTGGATCTGGAACCTCGCCGGCCAGCTCTTCCCCGCCGCCACCCAGATCGTGGACCTCTACCACGCCCGCGAGCACCTGCACGACCTGGCCAGCCTCGCCGGCCGGCTGCTCACCGGCCACCGCGACGAGTGGCTCGCTGCCCGCCGCGACGAACTCGACGCCGGCGACGTCCAGGCCATCCTGGCCGCCGGCCGCGTCCTGGACTTCACCGGCTCGCTGGCCGGCGAGCGGGACAAAGCCCTGGCCTACTTCGAGCACAACGCCCACCGCATGCGCTATCAGCACTTCCGCGAACTCGGCATGTTCGTCGGCTCAGGAGTCGTAGAGGCCGGGTGCAAATCGCTGGTCGGCCAGCGACTGAAACTATCCGGCATGCGGTGGACCATCCCCGGCGCCACCAGCATCATCACCCTGCGCTGCCACGACGCAGGCGGCCGGTGGGACGAGATCTGGCAGCGACCCCGCAGCCAGACAGTTCACCCTGACCCCGCCAGTCAGGCAAGCTGATCTTGCTTACCTACAAAATTGGCGCACACCCAATCCCGCGGCCAGGCACCGCGGTCCCGGCCGCCGCGCGCCGCTGGCCGGTCGGCACGCGCCACACGCCGTGTGCCGCTCCATGAATCAGCAGGACGGG
>Ga0335078_10008564_pt1 | contig 15212 bp, 8 predicted proteins | sample Lox_Sample_32_FD_206711 | JGI IMG/M metagenome (GOLD analysis project Ga0335078, IMG submission 206711) | Soil microbial communities from Loxahatchee National Wildlife Refuge, Florida, United States - Lox_Sample_3.2 | ecosystem: Environmental > Terrestrial > Soil > Wetlands | place: USA: Florida... | reverse complement strand
TCCCGATGATTACGACGTGCTTTACAACCTGGGGCTGGCGGCATCCGGCGCCCAGCACTACGAGCGCGCCCGCGGTGTGCTCGAAGTGGCGCTCAAGGTACGTCCCGGCGACGTGAACGCTCTGGTGGCGCTGGGGCACGTGGTGTTGCATCTGGGCGACTACACGCGAGCCGTCTACCTTTTGGCCCTGGCGCGAAAGCAGGCTCCGCAGCGTCCCGACATCTTACTGGCGCTGGCGCAGGCCGCCCAGGAGGCGAATTACTTCGGCGACGCTGTGCTGGCGTATGACGAGTATCTGAAGCTGCGGCCCGGCGACGATGCGATCCGCCGCGACCGCGCCTTCATTCTGGGGTATGGCGAGGCCGGCCGCGCCGAGGGCTTAAAAGAACTGACGGCATACGTTCAGCGGCACCCCAACGATGCCATCGGATATTTCGATCTGGCGCAAATTTCGTACCATGCGGACCGTGCGCAGGCTCTCGCGCAGGCGTCCACCGCCGTGCGGCTGAGCCCGTCGCTCGAACCGGCCCATTTTGTTCGCGGATGGCTCCTGCACTCTCTCGGGCGCGAGACGGAAGCGATGGCCGAACTTGAGATCGCCATTCGGCTGAATCCCCACGATGCCCCGGCTTTCGACCAACTGGGGCAGGTGTATATGAGTCTCGACCGGCCGGAAGAAGCGCAAGAGCAACTGCGGCAGGCGGTGGCGATGCGGCCGGACGATCCGGGCATGCTGATTCATCTTGCCCGCGCCCTGGTCGAGACCGGACATGCCGAAGAAGCTCAGCCCTTCTTCGATCGTTTCCGAAAGGTCAGGCCGCAAGGGTCGCCACGGCCCCGTGAGGCGGCGGGCATTATTGAATCCGCCGGGATGTCGCCTGCGGAGCGGTCGGCGCGGGCCATCGAGCGGCTGCGCGAACTCATTCGCTCCGCTCCGAACGACGCCTCGCTCCGGCTCGACCTGGGAAACCTGTTGCTTGTCGAGGGAAAGACCGCCGAGGCTGCCGCGACGTTTCGCGATTTGCTGGCATCGAATCCGCCGGCCGCGATTCTGCAGAAGGCCGGTAGCGCCTTGCTCGCATACGAGCAGTATGGCTTGGCAGCCGAGGTGCTCGCGCGCGCCGCCGGACAGGTGCCATCGGCGCTCTTGGACCTGGCCATAGCCACGTTCTACTCGGAGGGTCCGCAGCCGGCGCTGAAGATTCTGGAAAGAGTGCCGGATGGCGTGGATCGCGGCGACTACCTGCTCCTGAAAGCCAAGATCCTGGATGCGGCGGGTGAGGCGGCGGAGGCGGACCGGATCATCGAGGAGAGCCTGCGCCACGCCATTTCCCGCCCGCGCCTCGCGGAAGAGTCGGCTTTGCTGCTGATCGGTCACCGGCAGGCAGCCAAAGCGCTCGATCTGATCGGTGGGGCGGTGCAATCGGCGCCCGACGATTCGGGATTGCTGCTCGCGAGAGCGGTTGCCTTGAGCGCCCTCAATCGGAACGACGAGGCCGTCAAGACGGTGAGGGAAGTCGAGAACCGGTGGCCCGAATGGGACCGCGCCTACGTCGTTCAGGGGCTGCTGCTGGAGCGCGAGTCGAAGCTGGTTGACGCGCGCCGCAGCATTCAGATCGCGCTGGACCTGGGAACGCGCGACCCAGCCGCCCAGTGCGCGCTCGCGCGCATCAAAGGTGCGACTCCCGACCCCAAGTGCTCCTGCCAGCCGGGAATCTATGAACCATTCTTCGGCCCCTGCAAGAATTAAGTGAGCCAAAATACCCGTGCGACGACGACTTCCGAAGGCATCAGCGGCACCTCACGATAGAAGACGGGCGCGCCTGCGGGATCGCTGGAAGTGCGGGCGGTGTACGCGGCCGCGGCGACCGGTCGAGTGAGTCAACCGGGCAATGGCGAGGTGTTAACATAAACTCCGAGTCGTAATGGTTGTGGTTCGCCCAACAGTGTTGGCCGTACTGGCGACGGCCGTGCAGTTGATAGGAGCCACCGCGCGGACTGTCCCCGACGGGTACACGCGGCGGGTATGGCAGACGCAGGATGGGCTTCCGGAAAACACGGTTCAGGCATTCGCGCAGACGCCCGACGATTATCTCTGGATCGGAACCAGCGGTGGCCTGGTCCGATTCGACGGTGCGGAATTTGTCGTCTATGACCGCGATAACACGCCGGCGATTCGCCAGAACAGCATTTTCTGCCTGACGGTCGCGCACGACGGCAGCCTTTGGGCGGGAACTGACGGTGAGGGTCTGGTGCGGTACCACGGTGGGGTGTTCCGGTCCTATTCATTGCCGCAGGGGCTGACCAACGGATTTGTCCGTGTCGTGATGGAGAGCCGCGACGGCACTCTTTGGGTGGGTACCGACGATGGCTTGTTCCGGCTCAGCGGAGAAAGGCTGGTGCGTGTTGACGGCTTGGGCAAGGTGCCCAAGTTGGCCGTACACGCGATTCGCGAGGACCGTGCCGGAAACCTGTGGGTAGGCGGAAACACGGTCGTTAGGATTCACGGATCAGATTGCCGGGAATACCATCTTGAGGGGTACGGTAGTGCCAACCGGGTGAAATCGATCGTGGAGACGGCCGATGGCACCTTGTGGGTCGGCACCGTATCGGGTCTTGCAAGGATGCCGGCGAGTGCGCGGGAGAGCGGGCGCTTCGAGCAGATTCGGGGTATCGCGACCACCGTGCGCGCGTTGCTCGAGGGTCGGGATGGCACCCTTTGGATTGGCAGCATCGGTAACGGCCTGATCCGGTATGCCGCGGCGCGCTTTACGCGCGTGAACGTGCTGGACAATCCTCCCGACAGCACGGTACTGGCGGTGTTCAGCGACAATGAGCAGAATATCTGGGTCGGGATGCAGACTGGCCTTGTGCGCCTGAGCCGGGCTGCGATCAACAGTTTTCCTTTGCCGGATGCGGCCAATGTGGACTTCGGCACCGTCTATCCCGATCCGGATGGTTCGCTGTGGGTCGCTAGCACACACCTGTACCGGATTGACGCTAAACGCCAGGATTCCCAACTGGTTCCCGCGCCTGCGCCGGGCATTCGCGTGCGAAACGTGATGCGCGACAGCACCGGAGCGCTGTGGATCGGTACCGATGGGGACGGCGTCTTTCGATCCTGGCACGGCCGGCAGGTGCAATTCACGAAGCGCACCGGTCTGATCAACGATTTCACCCGCGCGTTTCTGGAAAGCCGCGATGGAAGCATCTGGATCGGCACCGACGAAGGAATCAGCCGCTGGCGGGGGGGCACGCTGACGAATTACGGGGAGCAGCAGGGACTCGCCTATTTCAGCATCCGGACGCTCGCCGAAACCAGGGACGGCGACATCTGGATCGGCACCGACCGCGGCGTGAGCCATTGGAAAGGCGATCACTTTGTTGAGGACAAGGTGACCTCCGGCTTGCGCGCGGAGAAGGTTTGGGCGATTCATGAAGACCGCGACGGCGGTCTCTGGTTCGGCACGCGGGGGGCCGGTCTGTTTCGCTGGCGCGACGGGAGGCTAACTGCTTTCAACGCGGCTCAGGGGTTGGCTGCTAACAGTGTCTACCAAATCCTGGAGGACTCCCAGGGCACGTTTTGGATGAGCGGGCCGAACGCCATTTCGGCGGTCTCGCGCCACGACCTGGACACACTGGCGGAGCGCCCTGGTTTTCACCCCGCCGTAACGCTCTACGGTCTTTCCGATGGCGTAGAGGCGACCCAGATTTACGGCGGCTTGTCCCCGGCCGGTTGTCTGACAGCGAGCGGAGAAGTCTGGTTCCCCAGCAATCGCGGCCCGGTGCGCATCATGCCTTTGGAAGCGCGGCCAGAGGTGCTACCTAAGGTCGTTCTCGAACAGGTTCTGGTAGACGGGCGGAAGGCCCCCGCCTCCGCGCGCCTGGTGGTACCACCAGGCGAGGGAAGACTTCAGATTTCTTATGCCGCGATTCGGATGCGCTCCCAGGAGCGCATCCGCTTTCGCTACAAACTGGAAGGTTTCGACGACCGTTGGACAGAAGCGCTCCAAAGAAGGGCGGCCTTCTACACCAATCTGCCTTCAGGGGAATACCGCTTCCGCGTCCAGGCGTTCGAAATGAACATGCCGGAAAGTGTCACCGAAGCCGGCCTGGCCATCGAGTGGCGTCCTCACCTGTACCGAACGCCATGGTTTCTAGCCCTTTGCGGAGTGCTGCTGCTGGGAGGAGCGCTGGTCGCCTACCGTTTGCGCTTGCGCCAGGTGCACGCGCAGTTCCGGGCGGTACTCGAAGAACGCAACCGGGTGGCGCGCGAGATGCACGATACCGTCATTCAGGGGTGCGCCAGTGTCTCAGCCCTGCTGGAGGCGGTAGTCGCGGTGGAGCAGGCTGACGGCGGGGAGGGCCGCCAATTGCTCGATTGCGCGCGCGAACAGGTGCGCGCAACGGTGGACGAGGCACGCCGCGCGGTCTGGAACCTCCGCCAGGGCAGGGCGGGGCAACTCGAGGGTCCGCTGGAGTTCGGCCCCTTGCTGGACCACATGGCGCAGCAGGCTAGCAGTGCTTCCCGTGTGCCGGTCAATTGCGAGACTTCCGGGCGGCCGGTGGCGTTAGACCCGGCAGTGGAACACGATATCCTGATGGTGGCCCGCGAGGCTGTATTCAATGCCATGAAGCACGGACAACCGCGAGAAGTACGTATCCGCGTGCATTTCGCCGACGACCGGATTCAGATGCGCGTCCTCGACGACGGCTGCGGATTCGATCCGGACAAGGTGCTGGCAACCACGAGTGGGCATTTCGGGCTGGTCGGCATGCGCGAACGGACCGAACACCTGGGCGGCCGCTTTGAAATTCGAAGTTCGCCTGGTAGGGGGACGGAACTGTTGGTGGATGTGCCTGTCAGGTCGGCTGCCGCCGAGAGACTGGGGATGGTATTGAATTCATGAACGGAGCAGGCAAGTTCGGTGTTCTGGTGGTTGACGATCATCCCATCATGCGTCTGGGAATTGTGGCGATCATCAACGCCCAGAAGGATATGAAGGTCTGCGCCCAGGCCGGTTGCGGAGATGAAGCGGTGCGCATGTTCCGCCAGCACCGCCCGGACATCACGCTGATGGATTTGCGATTGCCGGGTATGAGCGGACTCGAGGCACTACGCGTAATTCGCCGCGAAGATCCGGCGGCCCATTGCGTGATCCTGACCACCTATGAGGGAGACGAAGACATCCACCAGGCCCTTTCGGCGGGGGCGGCGGGTTATCTGATCAAAGCGATGTCCAACGAAACTCTTGTGGATGCTCTGCGCCAGGTGCATGCGGGAAACCGCTTCCTTCCGCCGCCGGTGGCGGAGAGCCTGGCGGCGCGCACTCCGAACTCTGACCTGAGCCCGCGCGAGCGTGAAGTACTTTCATTGATGGTCCAGGGCAGGAACAACAAGGACATCGCCGCGCTCTTAGGCATCACGGAAGCGACAGTAAAGTGTCATGTGAGCGTCATCCTCGAACGGCTCGGCGTGACCGACCGGACGCAGGCAGTGATTGCGGCCCTGCAGCGCGGCCTGGAACATCTGTAAGGTTGGCGGGGCGACCTTGGCAGGATGGCCGCCCCTTTTGCGCTGGAGGCGCGGGGCGGCCGGTGCTTTCAGAGTTCGCCGTTTGGCTTAGCGCGGCGGGCCGCCGGCGGGCCCTCGATGCGGGTGGGCGGCCTGCGTCAGCAGTTCCTGAAATTGAGCGCGCGACATCTTCAGTTTTTCCGGGTGGGCGTCGATCCACTTTGCAAACGCGGCCAACTTCTCGGCCCCCCAGCCGCCTTCGAATTCGGCGCCGTTCTTGCCCTGTTTATTCAGCTCAAAATTGAAGGCGTCCTGTAAATTAGTGAATTCGGCCTTGGCGATGGCAGCCTCAGCCAGCATAGCGGGGACAAAGATAACTCCATCCGTTTTGGCCACGACGAGGTCTCCCGGCAGCACGATGGCGCGCCCGATGCGGACCGGGGCGTTAATCGAGGTCAGTTGCATTTGAGCCCACGCGGAGGGGTCGTAGCCTAAATAAAACCCGTTGAGATTCGGGGTCTCGCGATTCTCTTCCTGGTCCCGAATGCCGGCATAGAAGACGAATCCGGAATGAGTGTGGGCGGCGATACCGCTTCCCAGATTGGAGCCGATGAGGGTGCCTTCGATGATCTTTCCATAGCCATCGGCCACCATGGTGTCTCCCATCTGAAGTTCATTAATCACCCAACTGTTGGTGCCGCTGACCCGGCCTTCGGCCTTACCTTCGGCAGCGATGGCGGCGGCCATATCGGGCCGGCGCGGCATGAATTGCGCGGTCAGCGCGCGGCCGGCAAAGGGCTTCTCAATATGGAGCGCATGCCAGTCGCCCTGGAACTGATTGACGTACCCTTCACCGCGCAGAAAATCCCAGACGTCCTCAATCGATACGTCCAGGGCCCGGGTAAGCAGGTCGTCCGCGATCTTCGGGCGTCCGTCGGGGAAGCGCTCGCCCTTCCAGCCCGACGTGTAAAACATAATCTGTTCTTTCGTCTGTTTGATCTGAGCGAAGGCCGGCCACACGCCGCACAGCGTGCACGCAATCCAGGCCGCCAACATCATCTTCTTCATGCCGTTCTCCTTTTCTACCAGTTATACTCCACGGATGGCTCGAACTGGCACGGCCACGGCGATGGCGCCGAACCGCCGGACCGTTTACCGCCCCGCGCTGTCAATCCGTGTTCCCACCGGGACTTTCATGGTAACCCACGCCGTTCCCGCGCAGGGGTCGGCCGGCGAGCTAACGCTTGGTCCATCTGAGGACACGTTACAATACCCGGTGATGCCCACTCGCTCATGGCGCCTGCTGGCGATCCTGCTGCTCGGCTCGATCCTGGCAGCGGAAACCCGGTCACTGACGATTCTCCATACCAACGATCTGCACGCGCGCCTTTCGCCGCTCGACAATCGCAACGGTGGGTTCGCTTACCTGGCCGCCGCGATTCGTCGCGAGCGCGCCAACTGCCAGGATTGCATCCTTCTGAACGCCGGCGACTTGGTGCAGGGAACACCGGTCTCCACGATTTTTCACGGCCTGCCCGTCTATCAGATCGCCAACCTGCTGGGTTTCGACGCCGCCACTCTGGGCAACCATGAATTCGACTACGGATGGCCGCAGGTGCGGAAGTTCATCGACATTGCAAAGTACCCGGTGGTCAGTTGCAACCTCGTGAACGCTGCCGGGCAACTCTTCACCAGGCCGTACACGATTCTCAACGTGAACCATCTGAGAGTTGCGGTGATCGGTGCCATGACGGACACGCTGAGTACCCTCACCACTCCCAAGTCCGTCGGGGAGTGGCACACGCTGCCGGTGTTGGCGGAGGTGCGCAAGGTTGCGGCCGAGGTGCGGCCGAACTCTGACCTTATCGTGCTGCTCGCGCATATCGCGGGTGACGAGGAAAAGGAAATCCTGAATTCTATGCCGGAGATCCCAGTGGTCGTCTCCGGCCACATCCACAGCGGCCTGGCGGAGGCGATGTCGCGCGATGGCCGTGTGCTGGTGCGTGTAAAGGCCTATAGCGAAGAGCTGGGAAGGCTGGAGTTGCAGGTCGATATCCAAAAGAAGGCGCCGGTCGCGTGGACCTGGAAACGCATCCCGATAGACTCGACCAAAATCCAGCCTGCCGCGGATGTGGCCCGGGAGGTAAAGGTCTGGGAAGACGACGTGGCCGCGCGCGTCGATCAGCCGCTGGCGATCTCCAAACGGCCATTCACCAAGGCCGAGGTCAAGGGTCTCATCGAGCGGGCGCTGCGGGATGAGACCGGCGCTGATTTTTCCTTCATGAACCTGGGAGGTGTGCGCGACACTCTTCCCGCAGGCCAGTTGCTGGTGCGCCACATCTGGGATATCATGCCGTTCGACAACGAGGTGGTGGTGGGTACCTTCAAGGGGCGGGACCTGCCCGCCGTGGTCGTGGGCGACCGCGCAGTGGATCCCGCCCGCGAATACACGCTGGCGGTGAGCGACTTTACCGCGGCCAACCAGGGCGTCGAAGACAGCCTGCGGACTAGCGGCCTGAGGTTCCCGCACGACGTCGGCTTGATGCGCGACCTCCTGATCGACTGGTTCCGCAAGAAGAAAGTAATCGACTAGCGATACGGCGCCGCAACCGCAAAGGAGCGGAGGGCCGGTAACCGAATCAATGGAACGATTCGCTGGCTAGTGCTTCACCACCGTCAGCGTCACCTGGGACGGATACTGCTGGGAGTGATGCACCGTGTTGTGCGCCACCACCCCCTTCACCTCATCGTAGTTGTTGCCGCCGGTATTCATGTTTCGGTCGAAGCGCGGGAAGTTGCTGCTCGAAACCTCGATCCGGACGCGGTGGCCGGCCGCGAAGTAGTTGCTGGTGGTCATGGGCGAAAACGCGACCTTATAAACCTTGCCCGCTTCCATCCATGCCGGCGGCTTATCGTAGCCCTCCCGATAGCGCGCGCGCTGGATGGTTTCATCCAGGTTGTAGGCCGTTCCGTCGGGTAGCACATCGATGAGTTTCACCGTGAAATCGGTGTCCTTCGCGTCCGATGAAACATAAAGCGTGGCCTCGATCGAACCGCTCACCTCAATCCCTTCCTGCAGCGGTTCGGAGCTGTAGACCAGGATGTCGGCACGGGACTCCATCTTGCGCTGGTCGAAAGCGCCGCCGGTAACGGCGTTCCCCGTGCAGCAGACGTTGCCGCCGTAGGACGGGACCGGATTCATGGGGTCATAGACGAAGCTGTCCGGCTGGTCGGCGGACGGCGCCGCGTTGGCCAGCGCGCCGTCACCGTTCAGGCTGTTGGCTTTGCCGCCGCCAGAGAGGAAGAGCGTCATGGGCCGCGCGCCCTGGGGCGGCCAGGTGTCGGACGATTGCCACTTGTTCAGCCCCATGGTGAAGTAGCGCACCCTAGGTTGGTTTTCCAGGATATGGTCGTCCTCGCCCTTCAGAAAGTGATCGAACCAGCCGTAGGTGAGGGCGTCGTAATCCAAGCGCGCGTCGCCCAAGTCGCGCTCGCCGACTACGGTGTGCTCGGTGGCGCGCTTGTAGGAGCAGTGGAGCGTGGGCGCGATCACGGCGTATTGCTGATTGGCGATCTCCGGCTTTGCCGTGCGGCGCACAAAGTTGTATGCGGCCAGGTTCGGCCCGATGGAGACGTCGTACCAGGACATGAACCAGAAGCCCGGCACGTTGATGGTTTTGTCGTCGTGCCACAAGCCGCCGCGATACCACGCCGGGTCATTAGGCGTCCGCTTGATCATGGCGCCGCCGGTGGCTACTTCCGCACGGTCGGCAAATATTCCGTGCGGCCCGTCTACGGCTTTAATAATGTCCATCTCGGGCAGGTGCTGCAGGGCTTTCGACCAATCGACCGGAGGCAGTTGCTGCGCCAGGTCAAACTCCTTCGACAAACGGACCAGGTCCCCCTGCGGCGTGTTGTGCGGGAACATGGGCCGGACCTGGTTTTGTTCGCCGTACAGCCAAGCGATGAACAACATTTGCACCGCGCCTCCGCGGTACCAGTTCCCTTGCTCATAAAACGGCCCCACGCGGCCGACTCCGGCGCCGAATCCCTGCGGGATCATCGCCGCGAATGCGGGGTTCCCAAGCGCCGCAACTCCGAGTTGCCATTCCGCGGTGGAGGAGCAGCCGATCGTACCAACTTTCCCGTTCGACCAGGGCTGCGACGACATCCACGAAATGGCGTCCGAGCCATCCGTCAGGGGCGGTCCCAGAATATCGTAGGTGCCTTCGGAGAAGAAGTGTCCGCGCTCGTTCATTTCGATGTAGGCGTAACCGCGCTTGACCGCGTCCAGGGGCGCGCTCATGTCGGCGGGTACGCCATTTTTTACGTCCCAGTAATTGAAGTTGTACGGCGTACGGACGAAGATGATCGGGTATTTCTTCGAGGTGTCCTTGGGACGATAGATATCGGCAGCCATTCTTTTGCCGTCGCTCATCGGAACCATAACTTTGCGTTCGATGATCGCGGTTGACTCGAGTTGCTTCTCCAGTGAATTCCGTGTGGCCGCCAGTTGGGCGTTGGGCGTGGGCGGCTGCGCGCAAGCGACCGCAGCCAACAACAAAAGCGAGAGCGTCGAATTGGTTTTCATGCGGATACGAGGATTATACGCTGCCGAGCCGGCGTTCCTCTACCGGAGGTCGAGAAAGACGATGCTCGATGGAGTGCCGACGCCCGTATATCGGCCGCTGAAGGACAGCCGGCCGGTGCGGCGGTCGATGCGGAACGTAGTGATCGCATCGCCTCTCTGGTTGCAGACGTAAAAATAGTTGCCCGTGGGGTCGATATTGAAGCTGCGCGGGTAATCGCCGCGTGTCCATTCCTCGGCAACGTACGTTAACTCACCCGACGGGCCGACGGAGAACTGGGAGATGCTGTCGTGCAGGCGGTTGGCCGCATAAACAAATTTGCCATCCGCCGAGACCATCACTTCGGAGGTGTAGTCCGTGCCCTCGAAACCGGCGGGCAGGCTGGAAATGGTCTGCTTCGATATGAGGCTTCCGCTGGCCGCGTCGTAATCGAACTTCACCAGCGTGGACGATTCCTCCTGCAACGAATACATCCAGCGGCCGTTGGGGTGAAACGCGAAATGGCGGGGACCGTCACCGGGCGGCAGGGAGACCGAAGCGGGATGGTTTTCGATGAGCGAGCCTTTCCCCGCGTCGAATTTCCAAATGAATATGCGGTCCAGGCCCAGGTCGGTGGCCAGCACGAATTTGCCCGCGGGATCGGACTGGATCATATGGGCGTGCGGGTGTTCGTGGCCGCTGAAGGCAAAGCTGCCGGGAGGGGCCGTAGCGGCCGGTGTTTGCGAAACCCGCCCTTCGTCTTTTCTGACGTCGGTTGCGGTACCGAGCGAGCCGTCCGGCCGAATGGGGAGCACCGCTACCGTTCCTCCAGCGTAGTTGGCCACAAGCACATACTTGCCGGAAGGGTGTACGCTCAGGTGCGCGGGACCGGCGCCTCGCGAACTGACGGTATTCAGCAGTGTGAGATGGCCGGTCGGGCGATCGATCGAATAAGCGGTCACCGAGCCGGAGGGCGCACCTTCGTACGTCCCGGTCTCATTGGCCGAGTACAGGTGCGTCCCGGAAGGATCGAGAGCGAGGCAGGACGGGTTTGAACCATTGGGTATCACTTCGCGTTGTGTGAGGTCCCCGTTGGAGGGATCGATCCGAAACACGTAAATGCCCCGGCCGTTACCTTTGCTGCCTTCCGGGCCCTGCGGAGAGCTGTAAGTCCCTACGTACATAAGCAGCCCGCCGGCCGATGGCTTGGTCTGTTGCGCCGCCGCGGGAAGTGCTGCGCCGCAGGCGAGAAACAACAAAAGTGTCCGCATGGTCATTTCAGGAGAAGAACAGCCTCTGCGCGTTGCCGCCGCGGATCCGCGCCCGATCGGCTGCGGAAGCGAATGACAGCAATTCCTCGAAGCGCGCCGCCTGTTTGTGATAATCCGCGAGTGTGTTGCCCAGCGTGCCCCAGATCATGCGTTGGGGACCGAAGGCGTGATAGATCCTCTGGGTCAGTTGTTTCAGGTCGCCTTTGTAATCGACCCAATTGGAGTACTTGAGAATGACGCGCGGCAATTCAGACAGCTTCAGCACTTCCTCGTATTCCTTCTCGGTGCCTTGGCCGGGCCGGCCCATGTGGTCCAGAATCACCGTGGTATTGGGAAACTTCGACGCCAGCGCACGGATGTTGGGCGCCTGACCGGGTATGAAGTGCATCTGCACACCCATCCCCAGGGACGACAGGGCCTCCCAGCAAGCTAGCATGCGGGGATCTTTCATGTCACGGTTGCGAATCGGCCCGCTGTTTTCGGGCGTCATCGAGGTCTCGTGAATGCGCATGGCGATAATGCGCTTCGGCCACTTATCCATCAGGGCGCGAATCCGGCTGGGGGTGTCCGCGCGGAAAGGATCGAACAGGCAGGTTCCCTTGAAGTATCCCGGCCTCGGCTCATGAGCGAAGCAGTACTCCAGATAGCGATGGTCATCCTGGTAGGGTTCCGGATGAACAATGATCGAGTGCGCCAGGGGGGCGGCCTCGACCAGTTTTATGTGATCTTCGAGCGTGTACGCCGGCGGCTTATACGGTGCATCCGGCGCATAGGGGACACGCGCCGGGTCGAAGAGATGGATGTGGGATTCAATGGTCTCGGGTGCCGCGGCGGCGCACAGAGTGGCGGCCGACGCAACGATGCCGGCGAGGGCCTCGCGCCGCGTGATGTGATTTGCCATTGGTGTTGTTATATCAGAACCAAATCAGGGAGGGGTACTTGGATTATGCCTGGCGGCCGGCGGGATGAATGCCGGCCGCCCGAATCAACGATACCTACGCGTCAAACGATTTTGACGTAGTCCCACGGCTTGCGGTACGGGCGGAAGTCGAACTTCTGGGCTTCTTTATCGCCCGGAAATGTTCGCGTTTCCCCGTCCCACTTCAGTTTTCGGCCAGTCCAGTAAGCCACGTTGCCGAGACAGCCGATAGTTGTAGCCCTGACGCCCACGTCGATGTTGGCGAAGGGTTCTTTCCTGGCGCGCACGTAATCCACGAAGTTCTTGGTGTGCAGAGGAGTGGGTTCGTCCTCATTCACCTTGATCTTCTCCATTCGGGGTTCCCACGTGAAAGATCTACGCCCTCCACGGCCGCCTCTGCCGCCGGGGCCGCTAGGCCCGCCCGGCACGCGTTCCGGCAGTTTCGGTTCGGGATAAAGTTCCATTCCGATGCGATCTACGAACAAAGCAGCTTCCGTACCGTAGAAGGCCATGCCGTGCGGGCGGTCCTCCGGCCCCATCATGCCGTAGTAACGCATGCCGGCCGAGCGGCCGCCCAAGCCGTGACCGTTATAGTTGCAGGCCTCATAGTTGAGGATGAAGTTCGGGTACTCGAAGGTAGCCACCTGCATGTCATAGATATCGCCGGCGGTTCTCTTGTTGAACCGCACCGCGGACGAAACCACGTTGAGCGGAATGTCGGCGCCCATGATCTGGTGTACCGAGTCGAAGCGGTGGTTGCCGTAATCGGTGATGATGCCGTTGGTGTAGTCCATGAAGGACCGGTAGCCGAGGCGATTGCGGTTGAAGGGGACCTTCGGGGCCGGTCCCAGCCATGCGTCCCAATTCAGGTCCGCCGGCGGTTCGCTGTCCGCCACGGGCGGATTGCCGTACGCCATCCCCATGTAATTCCAAACGCGAACAAAGTGTACTTCTCCGATCTTGCCGCTTTGGATCATCTTGGCGGCTTCGGCAACGTGGTCGGCCGAGCGGTGCTGGGTCCCAACCTGCACGATGCGCTTGTTGCGCCGCACCGCGGCGATCATGGCTTTGCCTTCCGCCAGGCGGTAGAACATGGGCTTTTCGCAGTAGACGTCTTTGCCGGCATCGCAGGCCAAGATGAGCATCTGGGCGTGCCACTGATCTTGGGTGGCAACTATGACTGCGTCGATTTCCTTGTCGTCCAGCAGTTTCCGAAAATCCGTGTAAGTCTTGGCCTGGGGTGCCCATTGGTGAGCCGCGTCCAGACGGCTGCCATACACGTCGCAGAGAGCCGCAATTTCCACATTGCGCGGTTCCTTGAGACGGGGATCCAGGTTGCCATCGTGATAGTTTTCAGGCGCTACGGCCTGAATGTCTTCGGGTGTGCCGCGCATCAGTCGCGCATCGAACGTACCGCGTCCACCGCAGCCGATGAGGCCGACACGCAGCCGGTCGTTAGCCCCGTAGACGCTCTGGTAAGACACTGCCGATAGGGCGGCGGCGCCTGCGCCCGCGGCCTTCAAAAAATCTCGTCTTTCCATTTTTTGGTTTCCTTCTCCACTCAATCTTCGGGTGACCAGTGCCCGCGCACCGGCGCTCTATTTCTATGCTCTCTGGAAAATCCGCGGCGATCAACCGCCAGCTTACGCTGAGGGCTGATCGCCGCGGTCTGGTTCGTGTCGTAGTCGCGCTCAGTCCGGATTAGAAGCTGAACTTGAGCGCGAACTGGATCTGGCGCATGGCGTTGCTGGTCGATTGAATCTTCGCGAAGCTTGCCGAGGGTGTTGCACTCGATCCGTTACCCCAGCTCAATTGGCCGTTTTCGGTCAACAGCACGTGGTTGGGAGCGTTGAACATCTCGGTGCGGAATTCCAGGCTCCTTTTCTCACCCATTGGAAAATACTTGACGATCGAAACGTCTTGGTTCCCCAGCCAGGGCCCCCGCAGGTTGTTGCGCGAGCAGGTGCCGAACGTGCCGGAGATGGGGTTGGAGAATGCCGCCGAGTTGAACCAGGCATTCTGGTTGTTGTTGGGCAGAATCGGATTCACGCCGGCAACGCAACTCAGCCGGGTGGCGTTCGAAATGAAGTTTGTGCCACCGGAATCCCAGGAGGAAGTATCGATCGTCCCCCCGCTTTGCAAGGTGGTAATGGTGCTGAGTTGCCAACCGCCGACAACCTGGTTGACGACCCCACCGTGGTTGAGGAAACGCTGCCCCTTGCCGAACGGCAGGTAGTAAAGAATGGACGCTACGAATCGCTGCGGAATATTGAAATCCGAAGGACCGTACTCGCACGTGGTGGGGCACAGAGCATTTTGCGGCGAGAAATCGGCGCCGACCGTGCCACGGATATTGCTGGTGTCATCCAGTGCCCTCGAATAGGTGTAACCCAGCAGGGCATTCAGGTTGTTGCTGATGCGCGTAGTCCACTGAGCACGGAGACTACTGTAATTCCCACTGGCGGCGGCCATCACGTACTGGATTCCCGAAGCTCCCCATTCCGGATAAGGCAAGCGCTGCACAGCCGGCAGGGTGGCGCTGAGAATTCCCTGATTCTCATCCAGCAGGAAGGCCAGGTGACGGCTGACCGAGCCGTTGTAGCCCACTTCCAAACTAGACGATTTGCCGACTGTGTGCTGGACGTTCACGATGAATTGCTGCGTGGAACTGTCCGGCAAGTGCTGGGCCGCGCCCCAGGTGAGGCTGACAGGTACGTTCACCGGAAGCGCTGCGGTGTTGAGGAAGTTCGAGTAGGTGAACGTCGACGGCGCGTAGGTGGTAGGAGCCAGCGTCGTGGCTCGACCGCCCATGCCGCGCGCGAGATCAAAGATGGAGTTCTTACTCTCGAACGAGTAGAAGATGCCGTAGCCGAGGCGAACCGACCACTTATCATTGGGACTGTAAGCGATACCGAACCGTGGCGCGAAATCGTGATAGT
>Ga0335078_10008563_pt1 | contig 15214 bp, 18 predicted proteins | sample Lox_Sample_32_FD_206711 | JGI IMG/M metagenome (GOLD analysis project Ga0335078, IMG submission 206711) | Soil microbial communities from Loxahatchee National Wildlife Refuge, Florida, United States - Lox_Sample_3.2 | ecosystem: Environmental > Terrestrial > Soil > Wetlands | place: USA... | reverse complement strand
GGGATACAGATACTCAATTTGATCGAGTATGCCATAGTCGGGCGTCAGGTCTTCAATCGGGGTGCCGATTCGGTCATCGGAATAGAATTCCTCGGAAAATTCATCGAGTTCGAGCGAGATTGCTGGAGCATCGCCTAGCAAACCTTTGATGAATCTTATGCCCGTCCACCGGGGCTCTCGGATGAAGCGTTGGTGCATCAACGAAGCTGCTATGCCGCCGACGAAGATTTTATCTTTCTCGCCGTTCGCCGCCTTAATGGCGAAGTCGATGCTCTTCGAAATTCGAGCGAATTCGAACGAGAACAGAGTAGTGACATAGATTCGGTCCCACGCTTCTGTCAAAGCTGAAGGCTCTTCACCTTTAATGAAGGTGACAAAGTCGCGTCTACCGCGCGGGCCGTGATACTGGGCGATCTTCATCAACCCCAGCGGGGGGTATTTGTTTTTGTACGCTGGTTCAATCAGTAGTATACGTTTATTTGCCATGCACCGAGCCTTGACTCACGACCCCACCATATCTTTCTAACATCAGACCCCGGTCAACCGTGGCACTTTCATCGCCGATTTGATGAATTTGGCGTCTTTGACTTCTCGGGTTCCGAGATCAACAAGTTCAAAGAGACTCTGCTTGCTGGACGTTTTATGGGCCGTACCGGCCCGGAATGTGAAGTCCGTTACGAAGTGTATCATCGATGATTTTCCGGTGCCTGAATAGAGCAACGCTGGCCGACACTCCACATCGAAATGTTCCGCCTCGCCGGTGTCATGGAGGAATGAGTTCATGAGTAACGCCTGCCGGTAACAGTCGGGATTTTCGGGGTCCGCATACCAATCCATCACGCGATCTATAGTTTCGCGGGTTGACCGTTCCACCGTCGAACCCTTCAGGGTCCGGCGCAGGTCATCGAGGAATGAAGTCTTTGCGCCGATGACATCCCGGTCGCGCACATCGTGCGTGATGATAAGCAAAAAGCCACCCTGATGGTCGCCTTGGTTGGAGATCAGCTTCTTGATTGCCTTCGGTCGCGAGAGATTGGAATAAATGAAACCTCCAAAATAATCCAGATTCACAACGTCATACGGCCACTCAGGCTGTTTTCCGAGTCTGTCTCGCCCCTTGATCAAAATCTCGTCAAACTCTCCATAGAGAGAGTAGAGGCGATGCTCGACATCCCGAACATTAGCCTGCAAGAACATGAGGTGTTGCTGATTTTCTTCTCGTTCGATTGTCGTGAAGCGATTTAAGAATTTTTCCCATGCGATTATGTCGAGCATCTCTGGTGCGGGCAGTCCAAGATAATTCAGCCGTTGGCCCCTGAGTCGATACCACCTTTCTACATTCGCGTAGTCATACTCACCGCGCACGAAATCCTTGTTCTGATTCGTGTGAAATACTCGGTCTTTTCGTGCGGGTATCAATATTTGTTCCGAAGTGCTTTCGAAATGTTTCCGGCAACTTCGTGGTATGTCTCAGTGTCGCTGCCGTAGTAGTCCTGCAAAGTGTCCATGACGATTTCAAACACCCGCCGGGCTTGGCTCGTCATTTTGCTTTCGCGAGCAACGTCAGCTATGTCACCGTTGCCGCCCCTAATAGGTTTGGCTTCGTCGAGTTCTTTTTGAACCGAGAGGGCAAATTTCTGGATGTTTCTGCCATACTTTTCTATTTCGGGATCACTGCATCTATCGACACGAGTCCGCAGCGTGACAAGGCCACGGTTTAGTTCAGCCCGAATGGACTTTAATTCAGCCTTCTCGATGTTTTTATCGCGCAACCGATCCTTCAGGCGTTGTAGCTTGGCATTAAAATTTTCACTATCCCTGAACGCGTTCCGGTCGTTGCTGATCACTTGGGCCAGTTTGTTCAACTCGTCTGCTATGCGCTTTGCTTCGCGATAGAGGCGCGCTCGTGCGTCGCTCTCAATGAAGTCGGACCGGTCGGTGGTGGGGAGCACGTCTTTGTCTATGATGTGAATCTCTCCGATGAACCACAACGCTCTTGGGAAACTGTGATCCCATAGAGTCTTAACGGGAAGGTGTCTGTCGCCGACGGAAAAGCCGAATAGTTTGTAGACCAGTCCCGCAAAGCGTTTTTTGTCGCCATCTCCATCCACCGAGAATATCTTTCCGGCAGGACGAATCTCGTCGAGAATCTTCTGTCCCTTTGTGGCGTACCAGCACAGAGCGAGAGGTTTGTTGGGATTCGCCGGGTCGCGCACCGTAACCGAGCGAGGTTCCGATATGAGCATGGAATCGACATACGGCTTGTACACCTTGATGCGTTCCCCATTCAGCATCGAGAGGTAGATGGTTTTGGGCGAGTAATCCGGCACGTCCTGACGAAGCCACTGGGAGATGCGGGGTCCCCATTTGAATTCAGGCGAAAAATCCACAGGCGCAATATCGCCGATGTATTCCTTCAATCGTGTACCGTCAAGCAGTTCGGAGCAGGACTCGTGGAGGCCGCGTATCTCGACAATGGTGTAGTGATCCTTCGGATCATCGATAGGTGTAGACCAAATGTCCGTGTGACGACTGATTACATCGGACGCAGGCTCGATCTTGCCGCGCTTTTTATTTTCACTGATCTCATCCCGCATCTCTTTGGCACGAATTTCAAAATGGTGTAACTGCGGGTCTCCGTAGGAGGTGGATGAAATTTTAAGTTTTTCAGCCACCCCGAACCCCGCTAACCTGCCGATTCCCTTATATCCAGCTTCCTCTCCGGTTTTCTTTTCCGAATAGGCTATGTAGCGCAGTTTTGCTACATCGTCGCCATCCATCCCTATGCCGTTGTCAAAAATCAGTAGGCTCCGGCCTTGGATAGACACTTTGATCATTGGCTCGGATGTATCGTTTATGAGGTGAGCTATCGCGCTAAATGCATCTATGGCGTCGCTGGCGTTTTGAATGTATTCGCGGACGACTTCCAGCTTTCGAGGATACAGGTCTTGTGAAAGGATAAGAACAGCGGGCGCGTAGACCAGTTCTTCCCTCGGAAGTGAGGCCGGGTTCACGCTTGAACCTCGCCCCACATGGTTGCTCTCGTTCTCAAATCGGCGATTCGCACTCGATATCCTTTATTCTGTGTGACAAACAACGCCTCGCCTTGCTTCAACACCGAAATCACGTCGCGAATGCTCTCTGGCGAGTCGTAGCTAGAGCATTTCGCAGAGATGAACCTCGAAACCTTGAGCGTAGGATCAGCGGTCTGGAAGACCAGCTTTGACGCAGTGTTGTCAAAAGCGACCTGACTGAAATCCTCGGGCTGCTGAGATGCGAAAATGACTCCTAAACCAAATTTGCGTGCCTCACGCAAAAGCAAATCGATTGGCCCACCTTCGCGGAATGAGAGGTGATGCGCTTCGTCGAGCACAATGTAGATTCGGAGTTTGGATTTTCCGTGCGACTTGAGATAAAAGAACAGATGCCACAGCAGAATTTCCAGCGTGACATTCTGTGTTTTTCCTTCAAGTCCGCGAAATTGCAACACATGTACTTTGTATTTCGGGTCCGCAAAAAGCCCCTCCCACGACCACATCCGCCCGGTCGAACCAAAGGAGCTGAGCATGAAAAAAGGCATAAGTCTGGCGGACAGGGTCATAGCATTCTTGGCATTTGCGTATGCCTTGTCCGACGCGAATTCATCGAGCGTCTGCTGAAGCTGCGCGAAATTCGGTGCATCTTTTTTCCACGACACGCTGTCGCTCGGAAGGATGCCAGCTTTTTGAAAGGTCCCCAGAATCGACTCAATCAAGACCTTCGTTTGAATATGTCCGAGATGATAGACAGCGTCAAACACATCGGAAACGCGAGTGGCGACGGACAACGGCCCCTTTATATCTTTGGGAAAAATTTGCAGCGGGTTGAGAGAAATACCCTCTTCGCCGATGCGGAATTCCTGTATGCTGATGTACTTTTTGTAGACTTCTTCTAATTGCTCCATTTCAAAGCCTTGGGCGTAATCGAAAATGATCGTCGGCAATCCGCGATGAGCAATCTCTGCGGTCAAACACAACGTAGCATAGGTTTTCCCCGACCCGCTCTCGCCAACAATCATCATGTGTGGATTGTTGACCGAGTCGGCGTCCTGCGGATTCCAGTAGAGAGAGCCTTTGTACTCGGTGTCGTGGCCAACGAATATGCCTTGGTCCGGCTCTTCATCGTCAACCACTTCGGAGTCGTCGTACGGCTCTACAAAAGCGCGCGTTGGCTCAGGGGGACTGACATACTCTTCGACGATTGTGGAACGGTCAGTATCTCTCTCGATCTCGCGATCATGAGACTCGCGCTCGATGCTGCCTTCGTTCTTGGCGAGACCGTATTGATCCTCGGCATTCTGAAAGTGGGAGTAGGAGATGATCGCGGCCACTTGGGCTTTTTTGAGATTTAGCTGTTGTGCGATGTCGGACGGATCGGTTTGGTTCTGGTGTAGGCGCACTACTTCCTTAGCAACGGCCTCTGTGATTTTCAATGTCATATAAACCGCCTAGTAAAAAGGTGAATGTACTACGCTATTGAGGGGGCTGCAAGTGCACAACCGCTCCTGCACCCGCCCAAACGCATTCCCGCGAGAAGAGCACAAGACTGCGCGACAAGTAAAGCATGCCAGATCGAGTCTGTCCCGAACCTGCCGGATTACGACTGCCGTCTAGATCGCTATGGTGGGCGTGGGCTGCTACTCCACTGGTGTGGTCCTGTGCAACGTGTGGCCCTTGACGCATGCCTTCTGGCTGCGGCAATTACGAGGTAACACCGACATGATATTCTTTCCCGAAAGCCTTTTTGGCAAACTATATGTCAAGAAATAATCACCAATCGCGCGGAAAGAAGAGGGCGAAGGAAACGGCTCCTGCCGCACCGCAAACAAACACGTCCAAGAGCGGAAGGCTCGGCACATGGATAAGTGTTGGTACTCTAATAGCCACGTTTGTAGCGTATCAAGGCTATATCAACACCGGGGCCGACTCCCTGCGGAACGAAGTCTACCAACCGCTATATCGTGAAGTGGACTCGATGAGGGGGTCCCTCAACGCCGCTAATGTAGCGCCGTACTTTTCCTCGCAAGCCTTCGACAATCTGAAGCAAAGCGGCAATCTAGGACGCATCCCGAAATCTCTTCGGCAGAGAATCATTGACTTTTACCAACTGGCGGGCGACGTGCGCGGACACATTCTCCCCGTCGCTCACAAGGTATCTGTGGTGATGCCTCCGGCCATCGAGAGAATCCGAACAGAAGCCGATCACAAAACATGGGTGGCGAAAACCGTTGCTCAATTAAACAGCAACAGCGATCTAAATACCGGTTCATTTCCGCTTGTGTCGTTTACCTTCCAACATGCTGCGAAAGGGCCGTCAGTTGATGTCCGCGATGTCAATCATCCTAAAATCGCAGCACCCGGTATCATCACATGGCAAGTCAACGATTGGATTAAATTCCCGCAGAGCGCATCGGAGGTGAGCGCGATTTGGAAGGACGCTTGGTCTCTCGGTTTTGATGAAAGAGATGAGCACTGGTACTACATCATTACAAAAGATGATTTGCGTCGGAATGGATTCAGCCTCCAGAGTTTTTTGGAACCAATATTCGAACAACTTAGTGCGGACTCAGAGTTTGCCCAACTAGTGCGAGATGACAAGTCCGTTTTCGACAAATTGGACCAATTGGAGCCATTGATAGCCGAAAGGGTCGCGAGACCGAAGCAATTGGCAGACCTGTGGTGAAATCCATTGGAGTTTGTGGCGCTACTCAAGCGGCTTCAGAAAAATGTGTCAGCCGGTGAGCAGCAAAGATCGCGCTCGAAGAACGAAGTAAACTATGAAATGGAAAGCCGCTATCGTGGGCTGAACGGCGCGGTACTGATTCCCAAACCAGGAAGCGGCCGAAACGCTCAACCAGGAATCGCGTTCGAGCCTTTTGGTACATGGTTAGAATAGGCGCCTATTTACACCCACCCGTAAAACATCTGTTTTGTGGACGCGGAAGAAGAGCCGCTAATCGGTTGAATTTGCAACGCGAGTTGGTCTGCGATTCGCAAGGGTTTTGTGAACAAGCCCCGCACTACACCCTAACTCCCCGGCAATCTCGCGTATGGAGCGGCCCTGTGCGCGCAGACGGCCAATCCTTGCGCCATCCAGCTTGGTACGCGGGCGTCCCAGCTTCTTTCCCTTCGCTACCGCATTCCGCAAACCGGCCCGCACCCGTTCGGCTATTAGGCTCCGTTCCAATTCGGCCACAGCACCTAAGACGGTGAATATCATCTTGCCGGTCGGCGTCGTGGTGTCCACATTCTCACTCAAGCTGACAAACGCGATACCGAGAGCGTTAAATGTTTCGAGCGCCCTCAGTAAGTGGCTGACTGATCGAGCAAACCTATCAAATCGCCAGACGGCTACCACGTCGAATCTCCGCTTATGTGCGTCGGCCATTAGCCGATTCAATTCTGGCCGGGAGTCCTTCGCCCCACTTACTCCCGCGTCGATGTACTCGCCCGCGATCTGCCAGCCGCGTGCTTCCGCGAATTCCTGCATCTCCCGCGTCTGCATGTTTACATCCTGGCCGTGATTGGTCGTCGAGACTCGCGCATAAATGGCCATTCTGATTGTCATTGTGTCCTCTTCCTCTTCGGTTTCGCCTTCGGACCCGGTTTCTGCTTGACCTTCACCTTGCGCCCCTGGGTAATGTCCGCGTCGGTCCATCGCCAGTGCGTGCGACCGCCATCCATCGGCACAGCTACGGATGGCCGAATCAATTCAAGAGCCAGCCAACGGTTGAGGCTTCTGAACCCAATCCCGATCTTTTTGGCAGCCTGTCGCGTGCTGTACGTTTTCTTCATCGCTCACTATCCTTGTCCGACTCAGAGGGCCATCAATTCCACTTCCAGGCGCATAAGGCAGTCCCGCACGTTGTTCCGGGCATCTTTCGCCAGTCGTGCCAAGTCTGGCCCATTTCCATTCCCACCTTCCGCGTGCCACACGTTGTCGAGATAGGCCGCAATCTCTCCGGCCATCCCGTAGCTGGAAAACTCAATCACTCGGCAACGTGAGAGGAAACGCGGTTCTAGACCATCGGTGCAATTGCAGGTGAATATGAAAATTGTATTCGGCGGAAAGGCAGTCGCATCCAACTTCGATAACAGGGCCAATTGCGCGGAGGGAGTCATTCTGTCCGCTTCGTCCACAAGTACAATATGGAATCCGCCTGCAAGCGGGACAAACCAGCAATCATGGCACGCCTTGTCAATCGCGTCCGCGTTGCATTTCTGGCTTGGGACGTGATGCAATTCCGCCTTGATCTGATTCGCCAGCGCGAGGGCCATGCTGGTCTTGCCGACACCCGGAGGGCCGACAAATAGCCATGCGGACGGGTATGGTGCGCTAGCAAACTTTGTCAGAATCTTCTTCGGCTTCTCTAAGCCGACAAATTCCGCAATCGCGCGCGGACGGTACTTCTCGGCGAGAGACTGAGGGAATGCAAAAGAGGGGGTGCTCATAGCACACCCCGTTGTAAGATTCGGTCCACCCTTTGTTTCAAAACGTCAGCGAGCAATTGCGCATCGTAATAGGCGTCCAGTGCGTCCGCTTCGAGTGCTTCGCGCAGCCATCTCTTGAGGCGGTAATGGACGCACGGGTCTTCCAAGACCTGCTGTACGGAAGGCGTGCTCAAGCGGCACCCCCTCGAATCGGCGGAACGTGGACTGATTTCCAGAGTGCTCCCGCATACCACCATTCGTGGTAGGTTTCTGGCGAAGTGCTAGGCGTTACTTCGACATACGCTCCACGTGCATAGGACAGAGCAGCAGCAAACCGTGAGGCATCCCGCAGACACATTGGCCGAGATTGGTAGACAGGCCGGATTTGCTCCGGCCCGCCGAGCGATGGCCCCTCGAATTCTGTCACTTGGAACAGTGCGCTAGAGATCATGGGCGCACCCCTTGGATGTAGTCGGCGGCCTTCTGCGCTTGGGACGCGGCAGAGACGAGAAGTTTGCTGTCCCCTCGGAGTCTGTTAATCCAACCCTGAAGATAGGCGGCCGAGTTGGGGATTGTCGCTGGCGAGATTCCAGTCACCCCGCACAGCATCGCCGCGCCCATCTCCGCAATGAGTTCTTCTTTCGAGTAGGATTCACTTCCGAATGCCGCAATGTTTTCGATTCCATCACGCCTGAGGCGCGACGTGTGGCCTGTGCTGTGCGTTAGCTCGTGAAATAGCGTAGAGTAAAACTCCTCGGCAGAATTGAACGCATTCCGATAAGGCATCCCGACAGTGTCAGTGGATGGCCTGTACCAAGCGCGGGCATCTTGTTCTATTCTGGGCGAATTCGGCATGCCCTTGACGATTGCTTCACATTGCTCAATCGAAGCGACACGTTGAGGGACATTGCCTAATCCCAGCTTGTCTGCTATACCCTCGGTTTGCTCGACGTTGAACACCCGGTAGTAGCGGAGCAAGAATGGCTTTGATTTGCGGGCAGTGCCGTCCGCATCCCGAACGGTCTTTTCCTCGCCGATATTCCAGAACGTGACGATTGAGGATTTTTCTCCCTTGCGGATGTGTCCGCCGAGTTTGTTGGCCTGCTTGAACGTGAGCCAGTAGCGGGAACCGTAGCCTTGTGACGCCAGCAAAAACGGGTTAATGCCCCGGTATTCCTTCCCACTGACCAGATTGCGCGGCGGTTCAGTCCGCCAAGGCTTACGCCAGGGCACGACACCTGATTCTAATTGTTTGAGAATTCGCTCTGTGACGATCTGATAGACAGACGAATGATGTTGTAGAATTCCTTCAGCTTGCATCGGAGATTACCCTCCCATGTGAGTTAGGCTCTGTCGGATGCTGATAACATCTGACAGGGCCGTTTTAATCTTGTCACCGTATATGCCACAATTCCGAATTCCCGTCAACCAGTTTCTGCATTTCATTTGAAAAATACTTGCATTTTCCAGCGATTTGCAGCTGATTTTGCGGGCACCTTGTAACGACTCGCAGGATTTCACGCAACTCTCGCTGCCTAGAAAATCGCGCGAGTTTAGGCTTCAGCCAAGGGGGAAGCCTATTTTAAATAGGAGTCCCACTTGCCCCGACGCAGAAATGAAAATTGGATTCTGCATTTGTCGAATGTCCGGTTGGGTCTCGACACCACGTTTACCAACATCTGAATCTTGTCTTCGCCCCACAAATCGTCCAGAATGTTCAAATGTATTATGTTGCTACCGAAACGAGGGAATTCCGTTTCCCCGAGGAGCTATCGCTTCTGGAGGAGATTAATCTTCCGACGGAGTTGGCCGTCACTTTGCTAGGGAAAACGATCCCCGTTGAGGTTACGCTCGAAGCGTTGGAGAGAACTCATAAAATTGAGGGTCCGAACTATCGGTGGCTTACGGACCCTGATGGGACAAGCTGGAATTCCTACAGCCCGATGCTAGTTTCATTCCGAGATTCTGAAGGCAAAGCTTGGCGCATTCCTCGGCATTGGGTAAACGGTGACGCGCCCGTCGAAAACCATGTCTGTTACAACGTGACCCGAGAGTATGTGTTTTCTGAGTTTATGGTTTTTCCGACCTCTTGGGATTTAGCAGAAATTAATCTTCCGCCCAATAAGTGCATCATGCGCGGTGGACAAGCATATGATAATTTTGAAATCAAAATCAGCCCGAATCAGCCAGTGAGGGTGTCTTGGGCGGGCTACAACCCGCCTTGGAGAATCCCGAGGACTTGGCGTCGGCGGCGGATTCGACTCCCGGAGGCGGACGTCCTCATCGCTCAGGGAGTGCCGCCTGAGGTCTCGGCGAAGTTTAGCGGCCAAATTGTGACCGTGAATTACCATCCCGGAACACTGTGCTGCTTGCCAACGCAATACCGGTTCCGAGATGGGTGCGATGGTCCGTGGGCGGTTAATATTGCAGATTGCGTGATCGTTGGATACGGGGACACGGAAGAAAAGTTCGTCTGAGAGTAGGGAGTGTCCAATTCACTTCGAATCCCACCCTCCCCGAGGGGATTTGAAAAGACGACAATCCCTGGATAACTCTCCTATCTTAAGTGTTGGGACGCTGAAGTAACGGGATCAACCCACGGACTCAATCATCGAGATTTTAACGTTGCATCGTCTTGCGCCGAGACGCTTCCGCACTGAATATAACAGCCCCTTTGAAAAATCCTTCGGCTTTTCCTGGGTCAAAGGTCTTTAGTTCCTCGTAGATGCGCATCACTTGTCTGCGATCATTCATGATTGAATAATAGATGCCAATCGCTTCTAATACGCTCCAGTTTTTCGCTGGAACGGCAAGTTTCTCGGCTTTCTGTAACGCCTCACTTGCGGCCGAGTATGATTTCGTATCAATATAGTAGCTTCCCAACATCATCCAATTCCAGGAATCGTCTGCCGAAAGCCGCGTGGCTTCTTTTTCGCATGAGATTGCCTGATCATATTCGTGCCTCTTGGCGTGAAGGCCCGCCAAGATATTCCACGCTCGCCCATAGTCCGGCCTGAGAGCGATAGACTCTTCCACGGCTGCAATGGCTTTGTCGCTAGCCTCTTTTTCGTCTACAAAAAGAGACTTACATTCTATCTCCGCGCAACGCCAATCATGTTGCATCGTCGTGCCAGCGTCGTTGGACCAAAGTTCTCCTAGCTCCAGCCACGCTTCGTAGGCGTCCCCTACCTTTAAATTTGCTGATTTCAAGAAAGAATGTCCGGCGAGATCGTTGTTTTTGTTCTTCAATGCTTCCTCACCAATTTGTAGCCATGCTGTTGCTTCAAGTCTTTCGTCCCGTCTTTCGGAAACAGGCTTCTGAGAAGTTCGGTTTAGGCTTTCAAGCAATGCTGTGACCCATTCACTTGGCAGAGCAAAGTTGAGGTTTTGCCCTTCCGTTGCCTGAAACGAAGTAACGCCGACAAGATTTCCAGTAGCGTCGAAAAGTCCCCCGCCGCTGGAACCGGGCGAAATAGGTGCGCTTGTCTGAATCATGCGAACACCCTCGGTATCCCGGAGCGCTGATATGACCCCTTCGGAGAAGGTAAGCTCAAATCCTTGAGGGGCACCAATGGCATACACGCGCTCGCCTGTCGCAAGCCCAGACGACGGGATCATATTGACAGTCGCTAGGTATGGCCCTCTAGGTTTCATGTGATTTGCGGATATTGTGCGAATCTGATCGTCAGTAAGGCCATCGTAATTAGGGAATGCCAAGCGAAACTTCGCAGGGTCCTGCAAGTACCGAAGAATTTCCTCATCGGAATAATTTGCTTGCGGCCATGGTGCGTAAAATAACCATGGTCCTTGCGGACGAATAGGCCACTTCTGCCGGAACTCAATAACCGGGTCCCATTGTTGAGGCTGTCCAGAACCAACGCTGAGGCCACAGAGGTCGTGTTCCGGCGAGGCTTGAATGAGCGTTGCGCTCCACGTTTCCTTCGCTCGCCTCACTCGCAGGAACCAGCTATCCTGAACGACATGACAATTCGTTATGAGAAGGTCGTCCCGAACGGCCACCGCACTGCCGAGCATAAGTCTCTCTCCATTTTGTCCGAGAGACTCAACGACAAAAACTGACGAAGAAACCTTCTGATAGAGCGCCACCGGAGAGAGAGATTGACTCCTCCTAAACAAGTTTAAAATGTGTGAACATCCGGTCTGAAACAACGCAAGCGACAGAAGTGTTGCAGCACCAATCAGAACGCGATGAGAGCGAGCCAAACTCATTGATCCCTCAGACATGCGGATGCTGTTTTGTTATTTGCAGAAACCGTTCGGAGACGTCGATGGGGTACGATTTCTCTTTACATTTGATTTCATGCGCACACTGTCCTGATTGGGTTACGAGTCCACCGCAAATTACAGTCCCGACCATGACAAGGATCGGGGAACAAATTCTCCATTTGTCGGCTCGTCGCTGCCTACCAATTGAAATTGCCCTTTTCAATGAGGGCGGCAAAAAGAATTCCGAGCACTACGCCGAGAACCGGTTCGTGAAATGCAAAAGCCAAGAATCCCACGATGACAACCCATTTGACCCAGGCAGGAGAGCCCCTTGGAAGAATGTAGATAGTCCACCTCGGTTTGGTTGGCTCAGTCATTTCCAGACTTCGGCAGAGGGTCGCCCCAATTCACACTTATAGTGTGTAGACCGATAATGGTCAAGCGTCCAATCATGGCGCGGTGCCCAATCCAGACCCACTACAGCTGTTCGGGAATCGCCTACGGAAACTTCGTTTGCAACGCAAGCTCTCACAAGAAAAGCTTGCGGAATTGGCCGATTTACACCGGAACTACGTGGGTGGCATTGAATGCGGCGAACGCAACGTAAGCCTAATCAACATCGTAAAATTGGCCCACGCCCTTGCTGTGAGACCTTCCAAGTTGATTGAACCAATTCCCTGAGGTCGGATCAAAACGCAGCTCGATTCGAGTGCCATTGCTACCGGCATGTCACTATTTTTTCAAAGACGACGAGTGGTTTGCTCGCACATATACGGTTCAGACAAAGGCCGACGATTTTGCGGATTGATAGAGGAACTCCCCGCCCGTGAAAATAGCCCGCGTCACTCAAGTCGGCTAGTCCCGATCCGCCGACAGCACGTAAGCTGTGATACAGGAAGCACGTGGCACGATTTTGCGGCGTTCTTCGTCACTAGATGACGTTGGGATCGTAACCTCATGCTCTCGGGCCACCCCTTGCCCGCCCGTAATGTCTAAACCATTAATCACCCTTTGATGCATCCGGGACCGCAAGCCACTGGTTCCGTGCTCCGCGTGACAGGAAAATGGATTCAGGATGGTGGACATGCAAATCGTTAAGGCATACGGAACTATGTGGGCACGCAATACAGAGAACATCCGACATATTCCAAAACGCACCGTGGGGGTTTATATCCTCTACGATGGTTCAATGCCCGTCTATGCCGGCAAAGGCAACATCTTGGGGAGGATTACCAAGGCCCGACACTCCAAACGCAGGGGACAATTGTGGGACCGTTTCAGTTGGTACGCTCTGAAGGATCAGAAGATGATGCACGACATTGAAGTGCTCGTGCTTAGGATGCTCCCGCCTTATCTCCGCGCTTTGACGCGGCAAGATGGTCATTTCATGAAGGCCGAGCGTTTCGAACAAAAAGACAAAGAGAAGGTGGATTATATAACCCGCAAGCCCTACAAGATCAAGTAGCTGATAAATGGAAATTCCATGGCGTGAATCTTTCAATTCGTTCCAAAATGGAACGATCTAACAAGCGAGTTCTGGAGGGCGACCGATGAAGATGTGGTTTCCTGATAAAGCCCAGTGGATTGTCATGTGGCTGGGTCTTATTCTTGTCTTCCTCTCATGGGGGTTGGATAGATCAACTGGTCAGGCACCCCTACAAGTGGTTTTCGGAGCAATTGCTGTCATTTTCATTGTATGGATGCTTGAAGCACGAAGACGCAAATCAAATCATAAGGACATATGAAAGAAGTCAACCGCATCCTGCCCGGCGTTTTCCGTCGATTGGGTTACCAATAGCAAATTCAATATCCCGGAGAATGTTTAGAATCTGTCCCCGAACACAATTCAGTCGAAGTTCCATCGCACCGCGGCGGCAATCGAAAGCGTGGACTTTCTGGCCATGCTCTTGCCGGAAGTCATGCTCCAAGGATCCGAGCAGATGGAAAAGATCGGTGAACATGCTAGGACCCCACAGCCGGGAGTCTATCAGTTTCGCCTTGTGTTCGCCATCGCTGTTGGGCGGTTAGAGGACAAAAAGCCAGTTTCCGAGAAGCTGACTTCTCGGGACTTGGCAATCAAATCGGTGTGATAATCTTTCGGCAATGGTTCCGGTCCCCAACGATGCAGGGCATCCCGAACAAGTGGTTCGGTCCAACTGGGCGGCGCAGTTATATACCGTATTGGCCGGGTTGGTTCTGTTTGTCGGGATAGAAATCTGTCCGGTAAATACGGCGCTTCTTCTCTACATATTTGTCGTCGCACTTTTATTCCTGAGTAGCATTGTCTTACTTATAAGCGCAACGATTGGCAAAGACCGCCGCCGATATCTCCGACGATTCTCTACGCTGATGACCTTTTTGGCCGTTGGGGTCGGAGTCTTTATTTTTGGCCAGAAGTATCCCCTAACAATCCGGAGTGCAGCCAGGTGGTTAATATGGTCCCATGATTACAAGACAGTCGTTTTGGCGCAGCCGTCGCCACCAAGCGGGGAGTTAAAGCACATTGAATGGGACGGTTGGGGAATGTTTGCGCAAGACGAATCGGTCTTTCTTATTTTCGATCCGAGAGATTCGCTCGCAGGCCCGGCTAGGAGCGGTCAATCAGGTAAGTTCGATGGGATTCCTTGCGAAGTTGGCCTGGTGCGGCGCTTGGCTCCCCATTGGTACACGGTTTATTTTCCCGGTTACGTCGATATGTCTTCTTGGGACAAATGTAGTTAGGGCCTGAGAAACGGCCTTACCGGAATGTGGCCCGTAAGCCCACTTCACCTGTCAGGGATCGAAATGTTCACAAGAACAACGTGCTCACATCGCTTATTCGTCCAATGCATCTCGAAGATCGAACGTCGGAGCTTTCTCCAGGAATATCGGGTTTTGGGATGCCACAAATCCGCCAAAACGCGCATCGCTGTAATTAACTAGGAACGAAGTGTTCGGATCAGAAGGGTTGTAGCGCACCTGCAATGGGGTGCCAGGGAGGCGACGGTTTAAATCGTGGACCGGCACTTCGTTCCCGAATAGAACAAAGCAATGCGCATAACGAACGCCGTTCACTTTGAACGAGTACCCCATAAAAACAGCAGGCTTTACACCGGCTTCTGCGAGGTCAAGCTGCCCGATGGCGCCTTTTTGGATCAACGCTTCGGTCACCGGCCACTGCTTCCTTCGTTTCCTAGCAACGACATAGTAACAACAAGCGAAAATCGCAAGCGCCAAAATCGATGCCTCAATTGTGTCGACCAGGCCCATCAAGTTGTCCGGCGGTTTCAGGTCGCAGCGAGCGGAGTATAACACTGGCAAATTAGGCCACAACAAAATCTAGAAACGGGCGACATTGCGGGATAGGGCCTGAGAAACGGCGTTCTCGTCATGTAGGAATCCCGCAAATCCCAGATGACGATAAGCCGACTTAGCTCGTCACCGTGTTCCGGTCGCTCGCCCACAAACCAAACATAATTATCAGGGAAATAACACACATGCTCCACCATATACTGCGATCCTCGGGAAATTTCCTCAAA